>Ga0316622_100004636_pt1 | contig 10133 bp, 9 predicted proteins | sample OWC_Aug_OW2_C1_D_FD_207646 | JGI IMG/M metagenome (GOLD analysis project Ga0316622, IMG submission 207646) | Wetland soil microbial communities from Old Woman Creek delta, Ohio, United States - OWC_Aug_OW2_C1_D5_C | ecosystem: Environmental > Terrestrial > Soil > Wetlands | place: USA: Ohio... | reverse complement strand
GGAGAGCTTGCCGCAGTGACGGTCGGCCACGTCGGCGACGCGCGTGCGCTCCATCGCCCACGCCACGCGCTTCTTGCGCTCGGCCGCCGCCACCCCCTTGAGCTTGGCCACGAAGCCCAGGTACTGGCGCACCGTCATCTCGGGGTAGAGGGGCGGCGACTCGGGCAGGTAGCCCGTTCGCCGCTTGGCCTCGAGCGGCTGCTCGAGGACGTCGAAGCCCGCGACGAGCGCCTTGCCCTGCGTCGGCGGCATGTAGCCGGTCAGGATGCGCATCGTCGTGGTCTTGCCGGCCCCGTTGGGACCCAGGAAGCCGAGAATCTCACCGCGCTCGACGCGGAAGCTCACGTCGTCCACCGCGGTGACCCTGCCGTAGTGCTTCGTGACGTGCTGAACCTCGATCACTGTGACGACTCCGTTGAACGCCCCGCCGGTTCTCCCGAGCCTGGTGACCAGGGCCGGCAAGGCAGGACCGAGCACCGATTGGCGCCGCAACCCGCGATAGTACCGGGCAGGGGAAAAACGTGTCAATCGCCTGCGGCGGCCCCGGCTTGCCAGGGGGGCTGGCGCAAGGTAAGCTAAAAGCCTGCACACTTGCTCATGCGTGCAGAACAAAGGCCGTGCCGAACTCACTTGAGACGACGCCAGCGACAGACTGGCCCGAGGACCCGTCGGGGCTTCCGGCAGCCGGCGGCAGCCTGGACGGCCGCGTTCGGACCGCCCAGCTCGACGAGCGCACGGCGTCGGCATTGGCCGAGACCTTCCGCGTTCTAGGGGATCCGACGCGCGTGCGCATCCTCGACGCCATCTCGGGCGGCGAGGTGTGCGTGAGCCGCATCGCCACCGTCGTGGGACTCTCGGAGTCGGCCGTGTCGCATCAGTTGCGGCTGCTCCGTCACATGCGGCTCGTCCGGGCGCGCCGGGCCGGGCGGCAGGTCTTCTACGCGCTCGACGATCGGCACATCGCCGAGTTGCTGGATCAGGGTCTGCGGCACGTGCAGGAGGACGCGCCCGCGGTGGCCCGGGCGGCGGGCCCGGAGGCGCGGCGATGAGCGACGTCACGGTCACCTGCCCCGTCTGCACGCTGCACACGGAGACCGTGTTCCGCGTGGAAGGCCTGGACTGCCACGAGGAGGTGGCGCTCATCGAGCGCCGCCTGGGCGGCGTGCCCGGCATCCACGGCCTCGCTGCCGACGTCGTGAGCGGGCGGCTGCGGGTGACCCACGACGCGGCGCGGGTGCCGGCCACGACGATCGCCGCGGCCGTGGCCGAGACGGGGATGCGCGCGTGGCCGGACGACCACGCGCCGGCGTTGGCCGCGCACGACCCGTCGGCGCGCCGCCGGCTCGCGCTCGCCGTCGCGTCGGGGGCGTGCCTGGCCGCGGGGGCCGGCGTCCACGTGACCGGCGGCCCGCGGGCCGTCGAGGTGGCCGCGCTGGCCGGCGCCATCCTCGCGGGCGGCGTCTTCGTCGCGCGGCGCGCGCTCGTGTCGGTCCGGACGCTCTCGCTCGACATCAACTTCCTGATGGCCATCGCCGTCGTCGGCGCCGCCCTGCTCGGCGACTGGCTCGAGGCGGCGAGCGTCATCTTCCTCTTCGCCGTCGCGCAGCTGCTCGAGACCCGCAGCCTCGAGCGCGCCCGGCGCGCCATCCACGCCCTGATGTGTGACGCCCCCAGCGAGGCCACCGTGCGCCGCGACGGCGTCGAGCGCCGCGTGGCGGCCGACGACGTCGCGGTGGGCGAGGTGATCGTCGTCCACCCGGGCGAGCGGCTGGCGCTCGACGGCGAGGTGGTGGCGGGCGAAAGCGACGTCAACCAGGGGCCGGTCACCGGCGAGTCGGTCCCGGCGCCCAAGGCCCCCGGTGCCACGGTGTTCGCGGGCTCGATCAACGGCCACGGCGCCCTCGAGGTCCGCGTGACGCGGCCGGGCCGCGACTCCACCATCGCGCGCATCGTCCACCTGGTGGAGCGGGCCCAGGCCCGGCGCGCGCCGGCCCAGACCCTCGTGGATCGCTTCGCGCGGGTCTACACGCCGAGTGTCATCGCGCTCGCGGTCGCCGTCGCGATCGTCGGCCCCATCCTGACGGGTCAGCCCACCGGCGACTGGATCTACCGCGCGCTCGTGCTGCTCGTGATCTCGTGCCCGTGCGCCTTCGTCATCTCGACCCCGGTGTCGATTGTCTCGGCGCTGACCGCGGCGGCGCACCGCGGCGTGCTCGTGAAGGGGGGCCTGCACCTGGAGCGGACCGCCCGCGTGCGCGCGGTCGCCTTCGACAAGACGGGCACGCTCACGCACGGGCGGCTGGAAGTGAGCGACGTGGTGGCGCTCGGCGAGGAGACCGAGGCGTCGGTGCTCGCTCTGGCGGCCTCGGTCGGGGCGCGGTCGGAGCACCCGGTCGGTCGGGCGATTGCCCGGCACGCCGGGCGCGAGGGCGTCGTCCATTCGCCCGCCGAGGCCTACCGCACGCTGCCGGGGCGCGGCGCCGAGGCCCAGGTCAACGGGCGCGCCGCGGTGCTCGGCAACCATCGGCTGTTCGAGGAGCGCACGCTCTGCGCGCCGGGCGCGCACGACCACCTCGACGAGATCGCCTCGCGGGGCCGGACGGCGGTGATGCTCGCGGCCGACGGTGCCACGGTGGGGATCCTCGGCGTGGCCGATCGCGTGCGCGACACGGGGCGCGAGGCGATCGCCGCCCTGCGTGCGGAGGGGATCGCGCACATCGTCATGCTCACCGGCGATTCCCCCACGACCGCCGCGGCCATCGCGCGCGACGTGGGCGTGGACGAGGTGCACGCCGATCTGCTGCCCGAGGACAAGGTGCGCGTGGTCGAGGCGCTGCGCCGTCGGTACGGCAGCGTCGCCATGGTCGGTGACGGCGTGAACGACGCGCCGGCGCTCGCCGCGGCCGACGTGGGCATCGCCATGGCGGTGGCGGGCAGCGACGTGGCGCTCGAGACCGCCGACGTCGCGCTGATGAGCGACGACCTGTTCAAGGTGCCCTACCTGATCCGCCTGAGCCGCGCGGCCGTGCGCACCATCAGGGCCAACATCGCCATCTCGCTGGGCCTCAAGGGGGCCTTTCTCGCCATGGCCGTCGCCGGCGCGGCCACCCTGTGGATGGCCGTGCTGGCCGACATGGGCGCCTCCCTGCTGGTGGTGGCGAACGCGCTGCGCCTGCTCCGGCAGGACTGACCGGCTCCTCGCGCAGGACCGGCTTCTACGCCTTGCGGTTCGAGAAGAAGTGGCTGTCCACGAACGCGTCGATGGCCGACTGGTCGTCTGCGGCGAGGCGCTCGAACTGCAGTCCCATGCCGATGTTCCGGTCGGCCCAGCACACGCGTGCGTCGGCCTCGACGTCGCGCGCCGAGCCGGGGAGGCGGAACCTGACGTGCGCCAGGAGGCCGCTCTCGAGCGGCGACATCGTGCGGACGCTCAGGCCTCCCTTGCCGATCGCGAGCGTCACGGCCGAGGCGATCGTGTTGCCGATGCGGTAGGACACGGGCAGCGAGACGCCGACCCGCTGGCTCGCGCGGCGGTTGAAGTTGTCGGGGTAGAGGTGCGGCGCGAGCGCGGGCAGGATGTGGTGCGGCGCGCTGTACTCGTTGACGTACCCGGCGATGCCGAGCCCGACCAGGTCGCGTACCTCGTCGGCCGATGCGACCGTCCCGCTGAAGACGACCACGGGGATCTGGCCGCCGTCGTACTGGCGGATGGCGCGCACGAGGTCGGGGCCGCGCGATTGCGGCAGGTGGAGGTCGAGCAGGATCAGGTGAATGCGCTCGCGCTCGCCGCGCACCCGGGCGAGCAGCTCCCCCGCCGTGGACACGGCGACGGGACGGTGTCCTGCCTCGGCGAGGGCCGACGAGAAACGGTCGCGCACGAAGGCCGTGTCGTCGGCCACCAGGACCGTCCGCGCCAACCCGGGTTCCACGCCCATCGTCCTACGTATCGGCAAGCGTCAGCGGAGAGCTTAGCGGGGGGCCGGGAACCCCGTGAACCGCGCCCGCGTTGCGGCCGCGCCGCAACCAGCGTTGTATAATCCGGGTTCGATCGGCGAGGGCGCCGCCAGGTTCCCAGGCCCTGCCGTCGCGAGCGGGTCACCCCGCGGGAGCGCTGCCATGGCCACGTGTCCCGAATGCGATGCCGAGCTCGACATCGACGAATTCGACGTCGACAAGGGCGACGTGATCAGCTGCCACGAGTGCGGCTCGAGCCTGGAGATCACGGGCCTGGCACCCCTCGAGGTCGAGCTGATTGGCGACGAGGACGAGGACGAGGACGACGAGGACGAGGACGACGAGGACGAGGACGACGAGGACGAGGACGAGGACGACGACGAGGAGGACTGGGAGGAGTGAGCACGGCAGCAGGCGCCTGGGCCAACCGGTCGACGCCTGTGACGACGGCGCTGGCGGTGCTGGAGGCCAAGGCCGGGTCGCTCCGACGGCTTCTCGCTGATCTCGGCTCGGTCGTGGTGGCGTTCAGCGGCGGCGTGGACTCCGCCCTCCTCGCGTGCGTGGCGGCCGACGTCCTGGGTGACCGCGCCCTCGCGGTCACGGGTCTCAGCCCCAGCTACCCGGAGCGCCACCGCCATCTGGCGCTTCGCGTGGCGCGCGATTTCGGGCTGCGGCACGAGACGGTCGAGACCGCGGAGCTCGAGCGCCCGGCGTATCGCGCCAACCCCGCCGACCGCTGCTTCTTCTGCAAGGACGAGCTCTTCTCCCGCCTGCGGCGGCTCGCCACGGACCGCGGGTTTGCCGCGGTCGTGGACGGCAGCAACGCCGACGATCGCGGCGACTACCGCCCCGGGCGCGACGCGGCACGCGCGCACGGCGTGCGCAGCCCCCTCGACGAGGCCGGCCTGGGCAAGGCCGACATCCGGGAGCTGGCTCGCCAGCTGGGGCTGCCCACCTGGGACGAGCCCGCCTCGGCGTGCCTGGCGTCCCGCATTCCGCACCACAGCGAGATCACGCCCGAGAAGCTGCTGATGGTGGAGAAGGCCGAGGCCGCGCTCCATGCGCTGGGCTTCCGCGTGTGCCGGGTGCGCCACCACGGCGACGTCGCGCGCGTCGAGCTGGGCGGCGAGGAACTCGGCCGCGCGCTCGAGCCCGAGGTCCGTGCCGCCATCGTGCGCGAGCTGAAGGCGGCGGGCTACCGCTTCGTCGCGCTCGACCTCGAAGGCTACCGGCTCGGCAGCCTCAACGAGCCCCTGGTCCTGCGACCCTTGTGACCACCGCTCCGCCTTCCAGGGTCCGCGCGTTCGCTCTGGCCTGCGCGGTCGTCTTCCTCGCGGGGCACGTGACGTTCCTCGCGCGGTCGCTCGAGGACCTCGACTCGGTCAACTTCGCCCTGGGCGTGCGGGGGTTCTCGGTGGCCGACCACCGGCCGCACCCCCCCGGCTACCCGGTGTTCATCGCGCTCGGCAAGGTCGGCACGGCGGTCGCCTCGCGCCTCGGGGCCGCCGCCGGCGCGTTCGACGGACAGGCCAGCGCGGGCCTCGCGATCTGGGGCGCGCTGCTCGGCGCGCTGATGGCGTGGCCGCTGGTGCACCTCTTCTGGCGGCTCGCGCGCGAGCCGCGCGTGGCCGCGGGCGCCACGGCGCTCACCCTGGCGTGTCCCCTGGTGTGGTTCAGCGCGTCGAGGCCGATGAGCGACGTGCCGGGACTCGCCGTGGCCGTGATGGCCCAGGCGTGGCTCGTCGCGAGCCTGATGGACCGGGGCGCGCCGCCGCACGCGCTCACGCTGGGAGCGCTCGCGTCGGGCTTCGCGATTGGCCTGCGCTCCCAGGCGGGCTGGCTCACGCTGCCGCTGCTCGCGGCCGCCGCCGGCCAGCGGGCGGTGCGCGGCGAGTGGCGGCCGGTCGTGACCGCCGCGCTGGCCGCCGCCGGTGGCGTCCTGGTGTGGCTCGTGCCGATGCTCGCGGTCTCCGGCGGGCCCGGAGCCTACCTCACGGCACTCACCGCCCAGGCTGGCGAGGACATCGAGGGCGTCGACATGGTCGCCACCAACCTGAGCCCGCGGCGGCTGGTGCTCGGGTTCCTGCACACGTTCGTGCACCCGTGGGCATCGCCAGGCCTGGCGGCCGTCGTGCTGGGGCTGGCGGGCGTGGGCGGCCTCGCCATGCTCGTGCGCGCGCGGGCAGGCCTGCTCGTGCTCGCGCTGGTGACCGGACCCTATCTGGTCTTCCACGTGTTCGTCCACGAGGACGTGACGACGCGGTACGACCTCCCGCTCGTGCCGGCAGTGGCGCTGCTCGCCGTTCGCGGCCTGGCGGTGGCCGGGCCACTTGCCACCACGGCCGGCGCGGTCGCCCTGGCGGTGGCGAGCCTTGCGATCACGGTGCCCGCGCAGGTGGCCTACGCCAGGCAGGGCAGCCCGCTCGCGCGCGCCCTGGCCGACCTCGACCAGGCCGGGGGACGCCGGGCGGCGCCGATCGGCATGCACGAGGCGGTGGCCCTCGCCGTGCGGGGCGAGCCCGTCGCCCGCGGCGCGCTGCCCGCCCCGCGCGTCCACGAGTGGCTCTCGCTCGTCGAGGCGTGGCGCGCCGGCGAGGACCGTCCCGTGTGGTTCCTGGCCGATCCCGGGCGCCTCGACCTGGCGCTCATCGACCCCGCGGCGCGCCGGCTGCGCGGGATGTACCGCTGGCCGTTCGACCCGGCGGTCCTCGTCGGCGGCGCGCGCCCGTCGGACGTGGACTGGTACGAGCTGTCCCCGCCCGGCTGGGTCCTCGATCGGGGCTGGGGCCTGAACCCGCAGGTGGCCGGCGTGTCGACGCGCGACGGGCGCGGTCCGTCGAAGGGCCCCATCGTCGCCTGGGTACGCCCGCGCACCGAGGCGGCCGTGCTGCTGGTGGGCGGCCGCCACATGGGGCGCGCCGGGGATCCCGACGTGCGGTTCCGGCTGGCGATCGACGGGCGTCCGCTTCGCGACTGGACCGCGGGCCCCGGCTTCTTTCTGCACCTGTGGACTCTCCCTGCCGGCACGCTCACGGGCGCCGGCCCGCTGGTGGCGCTCACCATCGTCTCCGAAGCGGCAGACGGGAGCGGCGGCGAGGTGCGCACCGCGATCGAGCAGTTCGATCTGCAGCCCACGGATGTCGCGGTGTTCGGTTTCGAGCGCGGCTGGCACGAAGCCGAGTACTCGGCGGCGTTCGGCCGGCCGTGGCGGTGGGCCAGCGGCCGCGCGCGGCTCCTGATCCACGACGTCGGGGCCGACCTCGTGGTGACCGTTCGCGGGGAGTCTCCGCTCCGCTACTTCGACGGGGCCCCGCGCATCACGCTCGAGGCCGGGGGCCACGTGCTCGGCGAGGCGGCGCCGGCCGACGACTTCACGTTCCGCGCGCGCGTGCCGGCCGCCGTGCTGCGCGAGGGGGGTGGCGTCGTCGACCTCGCCACCACTCGCACTTTCGTGCCGGGCGACGCCGGCGGGTCGGCCGATCGTCGTCGCCTGGGCCTTCGCGTGTTCGATCTCTCGGTTACGCGCGAACCAGTACCTGCACGCTGAGCCGCGCGGTCGCTTTTCGTTGACACGTCGCGCCGCCAGTCTGTACCCTGCACTGAAGTCGCCACCATTGCCTTCGGCGTCCTCTCAGCCGCAGCGAACCGAGGAGGGAGACATGGCACGCGCCCGCACGCTGATCCTGACGCTGGTCCTCGGGGCCACGATCGCCATAGCGGCCTGCGCCAAGAAGCCCCCGGTCGCGGCGCCGGCCCCGCCGCCGCCTCCACCGCCCACGACACCGGCGCCGCCGCCGCCGCCGCCCCCCCCGCCGGCCCCCACGCCGCCGCCGCCGCTCACCGAGGAGCAGCTGTTCGCCAAGAAGACGCTCGAGGAGCTCAACACCGAGCGCCCCCTGCGCGACGTGTTCTTCGCGTTCGACAGCTCCGACCTGAGCGATCAGAGCCGCGAGTGGCTGCAGGCCAACACCGCGTGGCTCAAGCGGTGGACCGCGACACGCATCACCGTCGAGGGGCACTGCGACAGCCGTGGGACGGCCGAGTACAACATCGCGCTCGGCGAGCGCCGGGCCCGCGCCGTGCGCGACTACCTGGTCAGCCTCGGCGTGCCCACCGAGCGCGTCCTCATCGTGAGCAAGGGCAAGGAGCAGCCGTTCTGCGGCGAGGACAACGAGTCCTGCTGGTCGCAGAACCGGCGCGGCCACTTCATCATCACGGCGAAGTAGGCACGAAGCACGAGGAACGCCTCACGGGGCCGTGTGCCACCTCGCGCCGCCGGACGGGGGCGGTGGTACCGGCCTCGTGGTGCGTACGGCGGCCGGGCGGTGCGGCCGCGGCACGCGCGGCTGCTCAGGCGCCTTCCAGCTCGGCGGCCATCGCCGCCGCGGCGGCGCGGGGGTCGGCGGCGGCGACGATCGGCCGTCCGACGACGAGGTAGCTGCTGCCCGCGGCGACCGCCTCCGCCGCGCTCATCGTCCGGGCCTGGTCGTCGCCGGAGCTGCCCCCTTTGCGGATGCCCGGCGTGACGATGACGAGGTCGTGTCCGAAGCGCGCCCGGAGCGTCGCCACCTCATGGGGTGAGGCGACCACGCCGTCCATGCCGGCCCCGAGCGCGAGGTCCGCCATGGCCAGCACGTGGGCCGGCAACCGGCGCGTCACGCCCAGCCCGGCGAGCGCCGCGTCGTCCAGGCTCGTGAGCACGGTGACGGCGACGAGGAGCGGCGGCCGGCCCCCGAGCCGCGCCGCCTCGTCGTCGGCCGCCTCGCGGGCCGCGCACAGCATGGCCGGGCCGCCCGACGCGTGCACCGTGAGCATCCATGCCCCGAGGCGGGTCGCCGAGCGCACGGCGCCGGCCACGGTGTTGGGGATGTCGTGGAACTTGAGGTCGAGGAAGACGCGGTCGCCGGCCTCGGCCAGCTCGCGGACCACGGCCGGTCCCTCGGCGGTGAAGAGCTGGCTGCCGATCTTCAGCCCGCCGACCGAGCCCCGCAGCGACACGGCCAGGTCGAGGGCGCGCCGGCGCGACTCCACGTCGAGGGCGACGAGGATCGGGTTCATGCGTGGCCGGCAGGGCCCACCTGGAGGCTGCCCACGAGGTCGGCGACGCGCGCGATCCCGTGGCGCGACAGGTAGTCGCGCAGCCCGCGCTCCAGCTTGCCCCAGATGAACGGGTCGACGAAGTTGGCGGTGCCCACCTGCACGGCGGCCGCCCCGGCGATCAGGAACTCGAGCGCGTCGGCCGCGCTCGCGATGCCGCCGATGCCGACGACCGGGATCTTCACGAGCTGCGCGCACTCGTAGACCATCCGCACCGCGATCGGCCGGATGGCCGGCCCGCTCAAGCCGCCCATCACGTTGGACAGCTTCGGCCGCCGCGTCTCGACGTCGATGGCCATCGCGAGGAACGTGTTGACGAGCGACACCGCATCGGCGCCGGCGTCCTCGGCGGCCTTCGCGAACGACGCGACGCTCGTCACGTTCGGCGTGAGCTTGGGGATGACCGGCAGCCGCGTCACCCGCCGCACGGCGCCGACCACGTCGTGCGTGCCCGTGAGGCTGCACCCGAACTGGATGCCGCCCTCCTTGATGTTGGGGCACGAGATGTTGAGCTCGATCGCCGCCACGCCCTCGGCGTCGGAGAGCACCTTCGACACCTCGACGTACTCCTCGAGCGTGCTGCCGCAGACGTTCACGATGACGACGGCCCGGCGCGCGCGCAGCTCGGGCAGCCGCTCGCGCACGAAGCGGTGCACGCCGATGCCCTGCAGGCCGATCGCGTTGAGCATGCCCGCGGGCGTCTCGACGATCCGCCGTGGGGGGTGGCCCTCGCGCTCGGTCAGGAACAGCCCCTTCACCACGACGGCGCCGAGCGACGACAGATCGACGAGATCGGCGTACTCCACGCCGTAGCCGAAGCAGCCAGACGCCGCGATGAACGGGTTGGCGAGCGCGAGCGGTCCGATCCTCGTCGTCAGGTCCATCAGTGGCCCTGCTCCAGCTCGTCCCACACGAGGTCGCCCGCGTCGAAGACCGGGCCCGCCAGGCACGAGCGTACGTAGTGCGGCGCGCCCGACGCGTCGCGCGCCCGCACGACGCAGCTGTAGCAGCCACCGAGGCCGCATCCCATCACCTGCTCGAGCGACACGTGGCATGGGTGGCCGAACCGCGAGGCGAGGCCG
>Ga0316622_100004635_pt1 | contig 10134 bp, 7 predicted proteins | sample OWC_Aug_OW2_C1_D_FD_207646 | JGI IMG/M metagenome (GOLD analysis project Ga0316622, IMG submission 207646) | Wetland soil microbial communities from Old Woman Creek delta, Ohio, United States - OWC_Aug_OW2_C1_D5_C | ecosystem: Environmental > Terrestrial > Soil > Wetlands | place: USA: Ohio... | reverse complement strand
AAAAGCAGAATGTCCCCTTTGGCGGAAAAGTAAAATCTCCCCCGGTGGCCCGGGGCGGGGCCTTTTGGTATCTTCTCAACCTATGTGGGTAGGCTATCATCGGAGTCACGAGGCGAGCGTCGTCGTGCTCGACGACACCGGGCGTCCGCTCTTCGCCGCCGCCGAGGAGCGCTTCAATCGAGTCAAGATGCAGGGCGGCTGGCCGCGCCGCGCCGCCCGGTTCGTGCTCGAGACGCAACCGCTCAACGGCGCCGCCGCGGTGCACGGCGGCCTGCCGCTGCGCAAGCGCTTCTTCCGTGAGCTGCGGCTTGCGGGCTGGAACGCGGTGCACCGCAAGCTCCAGGACATCCATCCCAAGCGTCTGCGCAAGCTGCGGGACGTGTCGCTGGGGGATACCCACGCCGGAGAGCAGAGCCTGTTCCCGGGGATGGCGCGCTCCTACGTGGACCACCACACCTGTCACGCCGCGAGCGCCTACTACCCCTCCGGCTTCGACAGCGCCGAGGTCGTCACGGTGGACGGCGTGGGGGACGGCTACAGCGTGCGCTTCTTCCGGGCGGAGAAAGGAAAGCTGCGTCCCGGGCGTGCCTACTTCCACACCGGCGCTCCCTTCGGCCACAACTACGAGTTCGTCACCACGATGCTCGGGTTCCACCCCCATCGCCACGCCGGAAAGGTCACGGGGCTGGCCGGTCACGGCCGCCACGACGAGCGGCTGGTGCGGGCGATGGACGCGTGGCTCCACGAGGTCTGGTCCGCGAGCCGCGGCAAACCGTATTTCTTCATGCTCCACTCGCAGCACGGGGCGACCAAGGGAGACCCCTACTTCGAGCAGGCGATCCAGGAGCTGCGCGAGATCCGCCGCACCCGCTTCGGCGACTGGAGCGACGCGGACATCGCCTGCGCCATCCAGGACATCCTGGAGCGCGAGGTCACGCGCCTGATCCGCGAGAACATCCCCCGCATCGAAGGGCAGCCGATCGCACTGGCGGGCGGCGTGTTCGCCAACGTGAAACTCAACAAGCTCGTCAAGGAGATGGGGTTCGGCGCGATCTTCGTGCAGCCGGCGATGGGCGACTGCGGGCTCGCGTTCGGCGCACCGCTGCAGCGCATGGCGGAGCAGGGCGGGCTGAGCCCGTACCGTCTGGAGCACGTGTACCTGGGACCGGGGTTCAGCGACGACGAGATCCTGGCCGCGATCGCCGAGGCCGGGCTCACGTCGCGGCGCTTCGATCCGGTGGAACCCGAGATCGCGCGCCTGCTCGCGGACGGCCGGGTCGTGGCGCGCTTCAACGGCCGGATGGAGTTCGGCCCGCGCGCCCTCGGGAACCGCTCCATCCTGTACCACGCCACGGACCACGCGGTGAACGACTGGCTGAACAAGCGCCTGGCGCGGACCGAGTTCATGCCGTTCGCCCCGGCGACGCTGATCGAGGAGGCGGAGCAGCACTACCTGTCGCTGCGCGGGGCGGAGCATCCGGCGCAGTTCATGACGATCACCTTCGACTGCTCCGACCGCTTCCAGCGCGAGTGCGCCGCCGCGGTCCACGTGGACGGCACCGCGCGGCCGCAGCTCGTTCGCTCCGACACGAATCCATCCTTCCACCGCATCCTCCAGGAATACAAGAAGCTGACCGGGATCGGAACGGTGATCAACACCTCCTTCAACATGCACGAGGAGCCGATCGTGTGTTCTCCAGCCGACGCGGTGCGTAGTTTCCTCCAGGGCCACCTGGACTACTTGGCGATCGGACCGTTCGTCGTGGAAAACCCGCAGCTGGGACCGGTGGTGGGGCGTCCGCCGCGCGTGGTGCGGTCGTGAAGGTCGCCGTCCTCGGCATGGGCTACGTGGGCGCGGTGACCGCGGCCGCGCTCGCCCGCGACGGACACGAGGTGGTGGGGGTCGACGTCTCCCCGCACAAGCTCGAGGCCCTGCGTCAGGGGCGCACGCCGGTGCTCGAGCCCGGCCTCCAGGAGATCGTCGCGGAGGCGGTCCGCGCCGGACGGCTGCGCGCCACCGACGACACCGGCGAGGGGCTGTCGGGCGCCGCGGTCTCGCTGATCTGCGTGGGGACGCCCAGCGCGCGGGACGGCTCGCTCGACCTGAGCTACGTGAGGCAAGTGGCGGCCCAGATCGGGGCGCGCCTCGAGCGCGCGGCACCGGGACACGTGGTCGTGGTGCGCAGCACGGTGCTTCCCGGGAGCACGCGCCGCGTCGTGATCCCCGAGATCGAGAAGGCCTCGGGACGCCAGGCCGGGGACGGCTGGGAGGTGTGCATGAACCCCGAGTTCCTGCGCGAGGGCTGCTCGCTCCAGGATTACGACCATCCGCCGCGCATCCTGATCGGGGAGCGCGTGCCGGGAGTGGGCGATCCGGTCGCCGAGCTGTACGCGGGGGTCGAGGCCCAGAGCTACCGCACGTCCCTCGAGACCGCCGAGGCGATCAAGTACGCCGACAACGCCTTCCACGCCATGAAGATCACCTTCGCCAACGAGATCGCCCGCTTCTGCGAGGCGCTGGGCACGGACGGGCGCGCGGTGATGGAGATCGTCGCCCGCGACCGCAAGCTCAACGTTTCGCCGGTCTATCTGCGCCCGGGCTTCGCGTTCGGCGGTAGCTGCCTGCCCAAGGACCTGCGCGCGCTGACGGCCGCGGCACGGCGCGCGGGGGGGGTGATCCCGATGCTGGATGCGATCCTCGTCTCGAACGAGGTCCCGGTACGGCGCGCCCTCGACGCGGCGCTCGCCAGCGAGCGGCGCAAGGTGGCGCTGCTCGGGCTGGCCTTCAAGCCGGGCACGGACGATCTCCGGGAGAGCCCGCTCGTGGAGCTCGCCGAGCGGCTCCTCGGGAAGGGCTTCGAGCTGTCGGTGTACGATCCCTCCGTCTCCCTCGGCAGGCTGCACGGCTCCAACCGGGCGTTTCTCGAGGAGAAGCTCCCGCACGTGAGCCGCCTGCTGCGCGAGAGCCTGGAGCAGGCGGTCCAGGACGCGGACGTGGTCCTCATCGGCCACGACAGCTACGGGCCGGAGCACGACGAGGCCTGGCGCGCTCAGGGGAAGGTCGTCATCCGCCTGGCATGAACCTGCTCGTCCTCTCCTCCCGTCCGCCCTGGCCTCCCGCGCGCGCCGACCAGCTCACGGTGGACCGGCTGCTGCGCCACATGGCGGGGCGGGGGCACCGGGTCGATCTGCTGTGCTTCGTGGAGAGCGCCCGGGAGGAGCGCGCGCTGCGCGAGGGGCTCGGCCCCGTGTGCCGCCGGATCCTCGCGGTGCGGCTTCCGCGCCTGGTCTCCTACGCCTCCACCGCGGCAGGCCTTGCCGGATCGCTGCCGATGCAGGTCTCCTACTTCCGCTCCGCAGCCATGCGCCGGAAGGTGCGGGAGGTCGTCGCGGACGGCGACTACGACTTGGTCTACACCCACCTGATCCGGATGGCTCCCTACTCGCGGGACCTGACGCTCCCGAAGGTCCTGGGGGTGCAGATCTCGCAAGGGCTGAACCTGGGGCGGATGATCGAGCACGCGCAGGATCCCGCGCGGCGCTTCTTCTACAGCATCGAGGAGCGCCGCGTGCGCCCCTACGAGGCCGCGGTGTGCGGCGCCTACGACCGCGTCTTCCTGTGCGGCCCGCGGGACATCGCCGAGATCGAGAAGAGCGCGCCGCTCCCGAACGCCGTGGTCTGCCCGCACGGCCAGGACATCCCGAAGCTCGAGCGGGTGCGCGCGGGTGCGCGCGAGCCGGGCGCGATCGTCTTCAGCGGCGTCATGGCCACCTACACGAACGTGGACGCGGTGACCTGGTTCGCGCGCGAGATCTTCCCGCGCGTGGAGCGCGAGGTCCCCGAGGCCAAGCTGTGGATCGTGGGGCGCCGCCCGCAGCGCGCCGTGCGCGCCCTGGCCCGGGCGAAGGTGGTGGTCACGGGCGAGGTCCCCGACGTCGTGGACTGGCTGCGCCGCGCGTCGGTCGCCGTCGCGCCGCTTCGGATCGGTGCGGGGATGCAGAACAAGATCGTGCAGGCCATGGGTGCGGAGCTCCCGGTCGTGGCGACCCCCGTCGCCAACGAGGGGATCGGAGCCGGGCCGGAGCGCGAGATCTTGCTGCGGGAAGATCCCGCAGGGTTCGCCCGGGCAGTGATCGCGCTGCTGCGCGATCCGGACTCCGCCGCGCGCCTGGGCCAAGCGGGCCGCCGTTTCGTGGAGTCCCACTGGAGCTGGGAGACCCACTTCTCGCGCATGGAGGGGATCTTCCTCGAACTCGCAGGGGAGGCGAGAGGCGGCGCCGGCGCTCCCGTCTCCTAACTCGCCGCTCCTCGCTGTCGGTTCCATTTCTCCCCGGATTCCTCGACTCCCCCCTTGTCTTCGCCATTTTTCTGTTGTACAGACTCTGCAAGCGCTGACGCTCGATGGCGCAGCGGCGCGGGCAGCGGCAGCCGGGAGGCGGGGATGGGCGGAGGGATCGTTCCTCGCGCGGGCAGGCGCGCGCCGAGCAAGCAGATCCTTGCTACGCTGCTCCTGCTCATGCTGGGAGCCATCGGAGGATCCAGGGCGGGGTCGAGGATCGAGGTGCACGGTCCCGCCGCTTCGGGATCCAACGCGGCCCCGGAGGCACTGGTCCGCAGCGGCCTCGTCTTGGTGTCCGCGGCCGAGCTCGCGGACGTGAACGGCGACCGGGACGGATTCGCGGATACCAACGAGACGGTCGAGCTTCTCCTCGCGATCAGCAACAAGTCGCTTCAGGACCTCACGGGCGTCGTCGTACACGTCGCGACGACCGATCCGAAGATCGACTGTATCGAGAACTCGGCGATCGCTGTGGGCAACCTCGGCGCCGCGAGCGAGGTCTTCCTGGCCCAGCCCTTCCGGATGCACGTGAGCAGCCTCGCGGACCGAGGGGGGCCCGCGGTCACCTGCACGAACCCCGGCGGGACGTGCTCGAACTTCGTGCAGCGACCGGGCGGCTGTGGGGCCGACGCGGATTGCCGGCTAACGCCTCTCGACGAGTATGCGGTCACGCTTCAGGTCGTGATTTCTTCGGACCAGTTCCCGGTCCAGGGGCGCCCGCAGTCGGTCACGCTCGACCTGGATCTGGACGCGATGCAACCGGCCGGGCCCATCACGACCTTCGCGGACGGCTTCGAGAGCGGGTTCGGGAACTTCAGCCCGCAGTCCCTCGACACGGGCCAGGCGACGAACGCGCTCTCGGACGGAAAGCGCTGCCAGTACAACGATCCCGACAACCCGGACTCGTACTCCTTCGGTGACCCGATGTGCTATCTCGGGTTCGCCTCCGGGGCGAACCTGAACGACTGGCACCTTCATGCCACCAGCTCACCCGACGGGGGCCGGGCCTTTCTCGGCACCCGTTCCGCGCACTTCGGGACCCACCCCGGGGGCGTGGACACGATGAGCATGAGCCAGATGGATCTGCTGCGCAGTCGCGTGCTGAACCTCGCGGCCCGCATCTGCCGGGACGACCCGGCGACGGACAAGCGCGCCTGCTCGGCCGACGCCGACTGCCTGGCGTCGGGAGGCGGGCCGTGCGTGGGGGCGCGCCCCGAGCTGACGTTCAAGCAGCAGACCGCCATGATCGTCGAAGCCGGCCCGTCGCGGCACCCGGCCGACAAGGCCGTCGTACAGGCGCAGATCACGGGCGCGACCGCCTGGACGAAGCTCTTCCCGTACCGGAACGTGTACGACGAGCAGCCGTGGGCCTATTCCAACTGCAGCTTCGACCCGGTCGACGACGGGAACAGCGAGGACTTGTTCTTCGTGCCCTACGACCCGAGTTTTCCCGCGGGACCGTCCTCGACCTGCTATCCGGAATTCGTCTTCAACCACCTGGGGAGCACGGAAGGACCCTTCGGGGCGGGGAATGTCGCGAACGCCTCCGATGGCCCGGGTCTGCAGGGGAGTCTGGGCCCGGGGACCTGGGTGGAATCGCGCTTCGACCTGTCGCGCTACCGGGGGCGCTCGATACGTTTGCGTTTCCTGATCTCGACCCTCAAGGACGCCGACACGCCGACCTATGAGGCGCTGTTCATGTGGAACCCGGAGGCCAGCGACGACGGCTGGTACATCGACGACGTGCAGGTCAGTCAGACCCTCGGCGCGGCGACGCCGACCGTGACGAGCGACATCGCGGACAACTCCGCGCTTCCGGCAGACGGCGATGGGGACGGCGCGCCGGATCTGTGCGACTGCGCGCCCGGCAACGGGACGGCCTTCGCCCTTCCTCCCGAGGCGAGCGGCCTCGCCTGGTCCGACCCGACGACGCTCGCGTGGAGCTCCCTGGCACCCATGGCGGGCAGCGGCACGCACTACGATGTGCTGCGCGGGCTGACCTCGGAATTCCCCGTCGGCTCGGGGCCTTCCGAGCTGTGCCTCGCCCCGGACGTCGCGAGCACGACGCGAACCGATCCGAGCGCGCCGGGCGCGGGTCGGGCGTTCTACTATCTCGTGCGCGGTCGCAATGCCTGTGGCGTGGGAACGTACGGTGCCACGAGCGGCGGGACGCAGAGGACGAGCGGCGCCTGCCCGTGAGGCGGTCGAGCAGCATCCGGAATCAATCGGAGCCGTGAACGCGCCCGCGGAATTCCTCCAGGGTGACGCGCAGCCCCTCCAGGATCGGCACCTTCGGGGACCAGCCCAGACGACTCTCCGCCTGCGAGATGTCGGGCTGGCGCACGCGCGGGTCGTCCTCGGGCAGGGGCTCGTACACGATCGCGGCCGAGCTTCCCGAGAGATCGCGGATCGCCTCGGCCATCTGCGTCACCGTCCACTCCTGCGGATTCCCCAGATTGACCGGGTCGTGGAGGTCCGAGTGCAGCAGGCGCACCAGCCCATCCATGAGGTCCGACACGTAGCAGAAGGAGCGGGTCTGCGTTCCGTCCCCATACACGGTGATCGGCTCGCCGTGCAGCGCCTGGAGGATGAAGTTCGGGATCGCGCGCCCGTCCTTGAGCCGCATCCGCGGCCCGAAGGTGTTGAAGATCCGGGCGATCTTCGTGTCCACCCCGTGGACCCGGTGGTAGGCCATGGTCAAGGCCTCGGCGAAGCGCTTGGCCTCGTCGTAGACCCCGCGCGGCCCCACGGGATTCACGTTGCCCCAGTAGCCCTCGGGCTGGGGATGGACCAGGGGATCTCCGTAGACCTCCGAGGTGGACGCCAGCAGGAAGCGCGCCCCCTTGGCCTTGGCGAGCCCCAGCGCCTTGTGCGTTCCGAGCGAGCCGACCTTGAGCGTCTCGATCGGAAGCTCCCGGTAGTCGCGCGGGCTCGCCGGGCTCGCGAAGTGCAGCACGGCGTGGAGCGGTCCCGCGACGTAGATGTACTCGGTGACGTTGTGGAAGATGAACTGGAAGTCGCGGTTCCCCGCCAGGTGCGCGATGTTGTCCGTGCTCCCGGTGATCAGGTTGTCCATGGCCAGGACGCCGTACCCGTCGGCCAGCAGGCGGTCGCACAGATGGGATCCCAGAAACCCTGCGCCACCCGTCACCAGCACGCGCTGCTTCATCGCGACTCCTCCAGGGAAGCGGGTGATTGTACACTGCGCCCCGCCGTGGGAGGACGCTTGCGCGCGATCGAGGGGTGGAAGGGGCTGGCACGCCGGCTCGGGCTGGCCCGGGTCGCTGGCGCGCTGCGCACGGCTCGCGTGCTGCGCAAGGACCCGCTCGAGGTCTGGAAGGGAGGTCTCGAGAGCGAGATCCGCTTCTGGGAGCGCGTGCTCCCGGGCCGCGTGGTCTCCGATCCCGACTTCCGGCAGAGGGCCGATCCCGCGGCCCCCGTGAGCGACCCCTTGCTCAAGCTCCTGATCGCGCGCCTTCCCGAGCCGACGCTCTCCCTGATCGACGTCGGGGCCGGCCCGCTGACCGCGCTCGGCAAGACCTATCCCGGAAGGGTGCTGCGCATCACCGCCACCGACCCCCTGGCGGAGGAGTTCCTGCGCATCCTGCGGGGGGCGGGGATCGAGCCGCCGGTCCCGCCGATCGCCTGCCGGGGCGAGGATCTCGTGGAGCGTTTCGAGCCCTCAACCTTCGACATCGCCTACGCGCGCAACGCTCTCGATCACTGCGCCGACCCGCTGCGCGTGATCGCCAACATGGTCGCGCTCGTGAAGCCGGGCCGCTACGTCGTGCTGCGGCACTTCTGCAGGGAGGCGGAGCGCCACGGCTACCGGGGACTCCACCAGTGGAACTTCGACGTCGAGGACGGAGATCTCGCCCTCTGGCGGAGCTCCCGCGAGAGGATCGGCGTGCGGCAGGCGCTGTGCGACGCCGCGGCGCTCGAGTGTTCCCGGGAGGGCGCCTGGGTGGTCACCGTGCTGACCCGCAAGAGGAAGGACTAGCGCTCGCTCCCTGCGTCCCCGCCGCACTACAATGGCGCGCGTGGAAGATCTGCTGCGCGCGGCGCTCCGTGGCGAGAATGTCTCCTGGCCGGAAGGACAGGACCCTCTTCCCTTCCTGAAGCTCACGCAGGAGCAGGGCCTGCAGCCGCTCGTCTACCACTGCCTGCGCGAGTCCGGCTCGCTGCCGTGCTGGCCCGGGCCGGTCCTGGAGGCGCTGCGCGCCGAGCTGCACCGGCAGGTGGCCCGGGAGCTCGTCCTGGAGCGCGAGCTCGCCGACGTCCTCGCCGCGCTGAACGCGGCCGGCGTGCGGCCGCTGCTCCTGAAGGGGACGCCGCTCGCGGCCACGCACTATCCGGAGCCGGCCCTGCGCGCGCGCATGGACACCGACCTGCTCATCGAGCGCACCGAGCTGCCGGCGCTCGACGCCGCGCTCCGGCCGCTCGGCTACGAGCGCGCCAGCGCGGTCAGCGGTGATCTCGTGGTCCATCAGTGCATGTACCACGGACGCATCAACCTGGACGTGCACTGGAAGATCATGAACCCCGCGCTTCTGGCAGGCCTGTTCCCCGCTTCCGAGCTGCACGAGAGGGCGGTGCCCGTTCCCGTCTACGGACCGCACGCCCGCACGCTGTGTCCGGCCCACGCCCTGCTGCTCGCCTGCGTGCACCGCGTCGGCCACCACGCCCACCACGGGCAGTCGGAGCGCTGGCTCTGGCTCTACGACATCCACCTCCTGGCCCAGCGCATGGAGGAGCCGGAGTTCGAGGCGTTCGCGCGCGGGGCCGCCGCCAAGCGCGTGCGCAGCCTGTGCCTGAGCGGCCTCGAGGCGGCCCGCGCGCGCTTCGGCACGCGGCTCATCGAGGGGCCGCTGCGGCGATTCCTGGACGTTCCCGAGGCGGATTCGGACCCGTCGGCGCGCTTCCTGCGCCCGCGCCTGACCCGGCTCGACCTGTGGCTCATGGACCTGCGCGCGCTGCGCGGGCGCGAGCGCCTGCGGCTGGTGCGGGAGCACCTCTTCCCCCCCGCGGAGTACATGCTGCAGAAGTACCACGCCGGGTCCCGGCTGCTGCTCCCCGTCCTCTATCTCCGCCGCGCCCTGTCGGGTGCCTGGCGCGTCGTGGGCCGCGGCCGATGAGCGAGCGCGCCATGAGCGTGACGCAGCGCCTGCTGCTGCGCCTGATCCCGGCGCTCGGCCACGCCTACATCCGGCTGCTCGGCGCCACGATGAGGCTCGGCTTTCGCGGGAAGGAGGTCCTGGATGCGGCGCGGCACGACCCTGGGCGCTACATCCTGGCGTTCTGGCACTCGCGCTACGTGATGATGCCCTATTGCTACCCCGGACCGCGCCTGGTCGTGCTCCTGAGCCAGCACAACGACGCCGAGATGCTGGCGCGCATCCTGAGCCGGTTCGACCTGGACGTCTCGCGCGGCTCCACGACCCGCGGCGGCGCCGCGGGGCTGCGCTCGATCGTGCGCAAGGCCCGGGAGGGCTCGGACGTCGGGATCGCGCCGGACGGTCCGCGCGGTCCGCGGCGCAAGGCCGCCCCGGGTGTGATCGCCGTGGCGCGCCTGAGCGGTCTGCCCATCATCCCCGTGACCTTCTCCGCGGCACCCGCCCGGCGGCTCGGCACCTGGGATCGAACGCTCCTGCCCTGGCCGTTTTCGCGAGGGCTGTTCGTGTACGGCGATCCGCTCCAGGTCCCGCGCGACGCCGACGATGCGGAGCAGGAGCGGCTGCGGGTCGCGCTGGAGCGCGAGCTCAACCGGATCACGGACCTCGCCGATCGGGAGACA
>Ga0316622_100004634_pt1 | contig 10136 bp, 7 predicted proteins | sample OWC_Aug_OW2_C1_D_FD_207646 | JGI IMG/M metagenome (GOLD analysis project Ga0316622, IMG submission 207646) | Wetland soil microbial communities from Old Woman Creek delta, Ohio, United States - OWC_Aug_OW2_C1_D5_C | ecosystem: Environmental > Terrestrial > Soil > Wetlands | place: USA: Ohio... | reverse complement strand
GCGGCTGGCGGAGGAGCGGCCCGACGTCGTGCTCCTCCAGGAGGCGTCGGTCACCGCGCGACACGGCAGCACGGTGGCGACGCTCGCCGAGCGGCTCGGCATGGCGCACGTCTATGCCCGCGCCAACCCGGCTCCGCTCTGGCGGGTCGCCGGGATGGGTGGACGGCTGTCGAGGCGGCTGGCCTTCGAGGAGGGCCCGGCCGTGGTGTCGCGCCTGCCGATCGTCGAGCACCGCGTCCATCGCCTCTCGTCTCCGCTGAACCTGCACGAGCGACGGATCGCGCTCGAGGCCGTGCTCGACGGGCCGATGGGGCGGTTCAGCGTCTTCTCCGTGCACCTGACCGCCGGATCGCGGGCGGGCCGCAGGGGCCAGATCGCCGCGCTCGTCCGCGCCGTCGAGGCCAGCCCCCATCCCCACCCGGTGATCGTGGGCGGCGACTTCAACGCCGAGGAGCACTCCCACGAGATCACCTGGCTCACCGACCTCGCTGGCTGGGTCGATTCGTTCCGCCACCTCCATCCCGACGCCGCCGGACATACCTGGGGTCAGGCGCTGGCCGCGGCCACGGCGACCGCGGGCCGCCGCATCGATTTCCTCTTCTCGGCGCCGGCGGCCGGCGAGCACTGGGACCCGTGCCACAGCCGCCTCATTCTCGACCGCGCGTTTCCGGCCAGCCGCGGCGGCGTGCTCTGGGCGAGCGATCACTACGGCGTGCTGACCGACTTCGAGGCGCCGAGCAGCCGGCGGAACCGCGTCCCGTAGTCGACCAGCGCCCACACGCTCGCCAGGGCGACGGCCGTCAAGGTGACGGCGAACAGCGGGAGCCCGAGGACGATGTGGACCGTGCTCCAGAACTGGAGCGAGGTCACGACCTTGCCCGAGCGCCGCGCGCCCAGGTCCCCCAGCCGATCGGGACGGAGCACGCAGACCACCAGCGCGCCCGCGCTGTTCACGACGTCGCGCGCGATGAGCACCGCGAGCTGCCAGAGCGCCAGGCCGTGGACGAGCACCAGCGTGACCAGCACCGAGACGACGAAGACGCGGTCGCAGACGGGGTCGAGCAGGGCCCCGAGCCGGCTCTGCTGCCCGAACCGCCTGGCCGCCCAGCCGTCGAGCCAGTCCGAGATCCCGGCCAGGCAGAGGATCGTCACCGCGACCGCCGGCTTGGTGGCCCAGTAGGCGAAGGCCGCGGCCAGCAGCAGGCGGGAGAGCGATATCAGGTTGGCGGCGATCGGGGGTATGGTGCCTCCGGGAAGCGACAGGGGATGGGGGTGTTCGTCTGGGCGGCGTCCGCGCCGCACGCGCAGCGGCTGCGGGAGATCCTGGCCGCGGCCACGGCCCGGCCCCCGGGCCCCGACTGGTACGACCTTCCGGCCACGGTCCGCAAGCTTCACCCCGGCGGCGTCCGCGCCGTGATCGGCTACGGCTCGTGGTACGCCGACGGCCTGCGCAAGCCGTCGAGCTTCGCCGACGTCTACCTGGTGATCGACGACTACGACCGCGTCCACCGCAACGCCCTCCACGCCTGGCTGAACCGCAGGCTCCCGCCGCACGTGGCCTTTCTCTGGAGCCCCGGCGACGGGCACCGCGAGATCCGGGGGAAGTACAACCTGATCAGCGCGGCCGACCTCGAACGCGAATGCGGCCCCGGGCTGCGCGACGTGTACAACGCCGGCCGGCTCACGAAGCTCGTGTGGATCGCCTGGGTATGCGACGAGGCGACGCGGGCCTGGCTGATCGCGCAGCTCGTCGCCGCCCACTGCACCCTCGCGCCGGTGGCGCTGGCGCTCGTGCCGGAGCGCTTTCGCTGCGACGACTTCTCGCTCGAGCTCCTGGGGCTCAGCTACCGGGGCGAGCCCCGGCTCGAAGGCTGGGAGCGCGTGCGGGCGCTGCACGAGGCACACGCAGAGCGCTACCGGGAGCTGCACGGCGCGCTGCTCGACGCCTTCGCCAGTGCGACCGGCCTCCTCGAGCCCGCCGGGTGCGGCGAGTTCCGCAAGCGCGACCGCCGCGCCTGGGAGGATCTCGCCCGCACGGCGTGGCGCCTGCTGCGCCGCAGCCGCCGGCGCGGCTACCTCCGCTGGCCGCGCATCGTGCTGACCGAGCCGAACCTCGTCGACCTCGCCGTCAGCGAGGCCGAGCGCAAGGCGGGAGTCCGCATCCGGGTCACGCCCGCGCTGCGCCGCCACCCGTTCCTGCTCGGCCTGCCGGAGTTCCTGCGCGTGCTGCGCGAACGCAACACGCGCGAGCGGATCCGCAAAGAGCCGGGGCGGGCCGGTGGCACGGAGGGTCAGCCGCCCACGTCCTCGGGGCGCGCGATCTCGTAGAGGACCATGCGCACGCCGCGATGGAACGGGGCAGCCACGAAGTGGTCCTTCGCCCGCTCCGGCGGGATGTCGGCCACCAGGTCGACCCGGAATCGGGGTCGTAGCTCCGCGATCAGCGCTGGCAGGCGGGTGTCGTGCGCGGGCAGGAAGACATACGGCCTCATCCCGGCCTGCAGGAAGCGATGCGCAGCGTCGCCGAGGGGGAGCCGCCAGCGGTCGAGATCGGTCAGGTAGAGCGCGTGGGCGACGCCGCTGTAGTAGTCGATGTTCTCGGCCGGCCGCCCGACGTCCTCGGTGGTGATGACGACCGCGCCTCGGTCGACGACCTGCGCGAAGGTCTCCCGTGCGCGGACCATCTCCGGGCGCTGGAAGCTCGCTCGGGACTGGGGCGCGGCGATGGTCCGTGAGGCGAGAAGGCCCACGAGGGCGAACGCCATGAGGGGCGCTGCGAGCTGCACGAGGCGCCGCGCGGGCCAGGCGGCGGCGGCGAGCAGGGCGACGCCCGCGATGCCGGGGACGACGAGTCGGAGGGCGGGGGGGGCCGGGAATCCGGTCGGCGGCGCGATGGCCGCGGCCCCGACGAGGAAGGCGGCACCCGTCGCGACGGCGACGGCGCGCGCCGTCCGCCGGAGGCGGCGGCGCGCCAGGTATCGAACCAGGTCGAGGACGCCGAGCGTTCCCTCCACCACCAGCATCGGGAGCAGCAGGTGGACGCCGATCAGGTAGCGGGCGTCGGGACGGCCCCAGAAGCTGAAGAAGAGGAGCGCGACCACGCCGTAGGGGACGGTCGCGAGGAAGAGGAGGCGGCGGCGCGCGATCGCGATCGCGGATCCGACGAGCGCGAGGAGCAGGAAGAGGTCGCCGTAGGACTGGCGCAGGAGGTTCACGTTCCCGGGCAAGGTGGACCAGAGGTGCTCGAGGCGGAGCCCGCCGCCCTGGACGGCGCTGGTCGTGCCCCCCCGCCACGCGCCCGGTGGATAGCCGACGCGCCCCTCGGTGGGGAGGGCGGGGTCCGGGCCCGCCGGCGTGGACGGCGAGGTCAGTGGCCCGATCTCCATGCCCTGCGTCGGCAGCAGGGGGTTTCCGGTCGCCGCCCAGTAGTACGCCAGCGAGGGCGCGAGGCCGAGCGCGACCCCGAGGGCGCCGGCCCCGAGCCCGCGCGCGACCGCACCGGGGCGGGTCCGATCGCGGGACCATCGTGCCACCGCGAGCAGGAGCGCGGGGAGGAGATAGAGGACCGCATCCGGGCGGACCGACCCGGCGAAGCCCAGGGCGATCCCGGCCGATGCCGCGCGTCCGGGAGCGAGTGGGCGCGCATGGACGGGCAGGAGCAGGAAGAGCCCTAGGAAGCCGGCCAGATGCGTGGCGAGGTCCCGCGTCGGCGTGAGCGCCCAGAGGTGTAGGAGGGTGGGGAAGAGGACGACGAGCGTCACCCCCGCGGTGGCCCGCCAGCGGCACCCGAGGAGGCGTTGCTGGAACGCCAGGAGGAGGCCAAGCAGGAGGAGATAGATGGCGGGGTTCAGGGAGTGCGCTCCGTCCTCCCCGAAGAGCGTCAGCCAGCCGGCGAGCAGCATGGGGAAGCCCGGGGCGTAGCGGCAGTACAGCCTTCCCTGGTCGTAGACGTACGTCTGCACGAGCACGTCCGTGCGCGCCGGTATGGCCGCGGCGAGCGCGTCGAGGGGCGGCCAGTGGTGGAACACCCGGCCCCGGGCCAGATCGTGGGCGAAGGTGAGATAGCCGTACTGGTCCACGGCGAGATACCACGTGATCCTCCGCTCGACGCCCACGGCGACCAGGGCGAGAAGCCCTGCGGTCACGACCCACCAGAGAAGCGGGGGGATGCGGGGGAGCTGCGGTGCGGTCGTGCCCGGCGCCGGAGGTCGCTTCGAGCGGCGCGACGGTGATGCCGGTGCCGCGAGCACCGGGCGAGCATAGCGCGCTCGCGCTCCGCGCGACAATGACGGCCTGGACCGCCGGGAGCCGGGCCATCGCCCGTCGCCGGCAGGCGGACTCCCGCGGCGCGCGCCGACGCGCTGGATTCGTTTGCGCCCCCTCTCTATCCTCTCGCCTGCGTCGCGAAGGGAGCCATGGAGAGCCGCCGATGATGCAGAAGCTCTGCGATGCCGCGGACTGGTTCGATCCGGAGTTCGAGCGCATCGTCCGGGACGAGCTCCGCGAAGCCCCGAGGTTCCACCGCAAGCAATGGGAGTTCGTCCAGATCTTCCGCGCCCTGCGCGACGCCGGCATGCTCGGGCCCGACAAGGCTGGCCTCACCATGGGAGCCGGGCGGGAGCGCGTCCTCTATGCCGTGGCAAGGCAGGTCCGAAAGCTGACGGTCACCGACCTCTATCGGCCGCAGACCACCTGGGACTCCGCCGAGACCGAGGACCCGGACGCGTACGTCAAGTCCAACATGCCCATTCCGTGCGATCCCGACCGGATCGCCGTCGCGACCATGGACATGACGTCGCTCGACTTCCCGGCCGGCGTGTTGGACTTCTGCTACTCCTCGTGCGCGATCGAGCACATCGGCGGTAGGGAGGCGTTCCTCCGCCACCTCGACGAGGTGGCGCGGGTGCTGAAGCCCGGTGGCGTCTACGTCTTTACCACCGAGATGGCCTATCAGGACGAGAGCTGCGAGAACCCTGGCAACTACCTGTTCGCGCCCGGCGACCTCGGCCGCCTCCTCGCCGAGAGCGACCTCGCCGCGGATGGCCGGTTCGACGCCTCCGTCTGGCGGCATCAGATCAACCGTCCCCGTCCCGTGAACCTCTCGCACATGCTCAGCCCCTGCGACGGTGCCCTTCAGGACGATCTCGTCGACCAGCACGCCCACCTCAACCTGCTGCAGGGATACATCCCGTTCACGTCGTGCCTCGTGTGCACGACCAAGCGCGCCGGCCAGGTCCCGATCGTCTTCGACGGTTTCGACGAGTCGTGTCGATTCATGTCGGAAGGGGCGACGGCGGTCAGGCACATGATCGAAGGCAGCACCCTGACGCTGAACCCGTTCTCCGGAATCGAGGGGCGGTGCTCGCCCTGTTGCCTCGGACATCGAGGCTCCCGCTCGGGAATGCAGAGCGCCGGCGTGCCGCACCTCCTCCACACCGACTACTGCTGGCTGGGCAACCGTCGGCGAACCGCCGAGCTGCGTGCCGAGGTGGCCTCGGGGCCGCGTTCGGAGCTGACGATCGGCGTCAACCGGTACCACGCCCTCACGCCGTGGCTGGTCGAGGCCGTGCTCTGCGAGCCCGTGCGCGTCGCGGGGCCGGGCAGGGTCACGAAGACCGTGGAGACCGAGTGTGACGAGCGGTATTGCTATGCCTACTACGCCATTCCCGCGGATGCCTCCCTCAGGGTCAGCGACGTGGCGGTCACGGTCCACCCCGCCTGAGCGACGTGCCCTGGGGCCTCGCGCGTGAACGTCCTGCTCGACGCGTACCGCTACCGGTATTTCCTCTTCAATCTCGTGTGGATGGGCCTGAAGACCCGGTACCGCTTCTCCCTCCTCGGGCTGGCCTGGACCGTGGCCCATCCGGCGCTGCACCTGGCCATCCTCACCGTCGTGTTCGCGACCATCAATCGCTGGAACCTGGCGGACTACGCCATCTTCATGTTCAGCGGCCTGGTGCCCTGGAACTTCTTCTCCAAGGCCGTCCTGGACGCCACCGTCTCGATCCCGAACAGCTCCCACTACCTCCTGAAGGTCCGCACCCCCAAGCTGGTGTTTCCCCTGAGCGCGACCCTGCAGGCGCTGGCCGACTTCTGCGCCGGATTCCTGGTGCTCCTGGTGCTCTTTGCCGCGCTCCGGGGGCCCATGCCGGCCAGCATGCTGTTCCTGCCGATCTCGATCGCGATCTGGATGCTGTTCGCGGCCGGAGTCGGGATGATCTTCTCGGTCGTCGACGTGCTGTTCCGGGACTTCGGGCACCTGGCGGGCCTGCTCCTGATGCTGCTCTTCTTCGGCACGCCGATCCTCTTCCCGGCCGACCCGTTTCTCGAGGCCGGGGGCTTCCGCCGCCTGCTGGTCGTGTGGAACCCGATGTACTACTTCGCCTCCCTCTTCCAGCAGCCGATCCACTACGCGACGGTGCCCTCGCTCGCCGCGGTCGGCATCACCGCCGGGCTGGCTGCGATCGCCCTCGTCGCCGGCGTTTCCCTCTACCAGCGGTTCGAGGATCGGTTCGTCTACTACCTCTGAGACACCCGTGATGCCGCCGGCGCAGGCCCCCGAGGATCCGCTCAGCATCGTCGTGTCGAACGCGACCGTCCGCTACCGGATGCACGCCTTCGGCCAGCCGACCCTGGGGGAGTACCTGGACGGCCTCCTCCACCGGCGGCGGCGGCGCAGCGGCGTGCGCACCTTCGACGCCCTCCGCAACGTGAGCCTGCAGGTCCGGGAGGGGGAGATCGTCGGGGTCATCGGCAGGAACGGCGCCGGGAAGAGCACGCTGCTCAAGGCCATCGCCGGCGTGCTCCGGCCGATGAGCGGCGCCGTCGAGGTCCGCGGCCGGATCGTGCCCCTCCTCGAGCTCGGAACCGGCTTCAACGCGAACCTCACCGGCCGGGAGAACATCTACCTGACCGGCTCGCTCTTCGGCCTGAGTCGCCGCGAGCTCGCGGCGCGCATCGACGACATCATCCAGTTCTCCGAGCTGGAAGACTTCATCGACGTGCCGATCAAGAGCTACTCCTCCGGCACCGTGGCCCGTCTGGCGTTCAGCCTGGCCACCGACGTCGACCCCGACGTCCTGCTGATCGACGAGGTGTTCAGCGTCGGCGACGAGTTCTTCCAGCGCAAGAGCATGGCGCGCATGCGCCGTCTCTTCGACGAATCACGCACCATCATGCTGGTCAGCCACAGCCTGGATCTGATCCGGTTCCAGTGTACTCGCGTGATCTGGTTGGAGGCCGGGTCGATCGTACGCGATGGCGAACCCGGGGCGGTGATCGACGCCTATCGGGCCTCGGGGTGACCGCCGGGCGCCAGCTGGCGGTCGATGCGCTCGAGCACCGCCTCGGGCGGGATCGCCGACAGGCAGGGGCTGTCCATGCCGTCGGTCAGCGCGCACGGAGCCTCCTGGTGCCGCCAGCAGGGCACGCAGCCGAAGCGCTCCTGCAGGACCTGGACGGAGGGGTAGTGGCGGGTTCGCACCTCGCCGCTGATCGGACCGTAGATCGCGATCGCCGGCATCCCCAACGCCCCGGCGAGGTGTACGAACGCCGAATCCGGCGCGATCAGCAGGGCGCAGCGGGCCAGCAGCGCCACCGCGCGGCGAAGCGGCAGCCTGTCGATCACCAGGACGCGCTCGGCGCGGAGCCCCCCGAGCGGCTCGTCGTGGAACACCATGACCGTTCGCCCCCTCGCGGCGAGGGCGCGGATCACGGCGTCCATGTGCGGATAGTCGCGGTACGGCTCGGCGGCCCGGTACTGCACCGCGACGACCGGTTCCCGGCCGAGCCCGTGCTCGCGCCAGAACGCGTCGGCGAACGCCTGCTCCTCCTCCGAGACGGCGTAGCGCGGGCGAGCGTCCCGGAGCTCGCGACAGCCCAGGGAGGCGGCGAACGCCTGGATGCGGCTCGTCCTCACGCGTGGCGCGGTGCGGGTCTCGACGCGGCTCGCCGGGCAGTCCGACCAACTGATGCAGCAGTCGTAATCATCGGTGCGCAGCGGGCCGTCGACGTCCAGGAGCCGGAAGTCCCGATTGCCGTCGAAGAGCGGGAAGTACCGGGCGGGTACGGCGAAGTCGATGTGGGCTCGAGGAAGCCGCCGTCGTAGCTCGGCCAGGGCGGGGGTCATCATCAGCAGATCGCCGATGCCGCCCGACGAGCGAGCGATCAGGATCCGGCTGGCATGCCGCGGGACCGAGGAGGGGCCGGTCCTCAGGAGGGAGAGCAGCAGGCGGAGACCGGTGCTCACGCCCGGCCGGAACGCCCACTGGCGCTTCCAGAGCCAGGTCGCGGAGAACGCGGGCGTGACCGCCGCCAGCACCAGGCGATGCGGCAGGGGAATCCGGCGGTCCGAGAGCAGCCTGGACGGACGTCGATACGCCACGGCAAGCCGGCGAACGGCTCTGGCCCGGATGTGATACGGCGCGCCCCGGGTCGCCGCCGACCGCAGGAGCATGCCCGTGGCCTCGCCGAACCGGCCTTGCCGCAGCAGCACCTCGCCCCGCAGCAGGAAAGCGCCCGCCAGCACCGCGTTCGAGGGCACCCTGAAGTAGCCGTCCGTCAGGCTCCGGAGCCCCTCCTCGGCCTCGCCGAGACGCAGCTCCAGCGCATCGATCACGGCCAGGCCGTAGATGGCCGGGTAGTGGATCTCCGGAAAGCGCGAGGCCGACCGCGCGCGGGCCTCCTCGTACCAGGTTCGCGCCCTGGACAGCTCCATGACGTCCAGGAAAGAGTCCGCGGCGAGCATGAACGCGAGCAGCGACAGCTTCGTGCCGGGCGCCTCGCCGAGCGTGCGCAGGTGGAGGGTCGCCAGATGCTCGACCAGGTCGACGCTGTGCAGTGCGGTCAGATCCGCCGTGGGGGAGGCGTCGGCCGATTCCGCCTGCGCAGCGGCGGCACGCCCCAGACGCTCGATCGTCCGGAAGAGGGCGAGGAAGTCGTGGGTGGTGTCGCGAGCCGAGCCCGCCGATGGCTCCGCGCCGACCACGGCGCGAAGGACGGAGAACACCACGGCCGGGTCGCCGACCGGGAATCCGTCCGTCGGCCGTCCCTTGAGGCGCTGCCAGAGCAGGAGATCCTTGCGCTCGACCGCGAGTCGCCGCAGCTGCGCCGGGTCGACCATCCGATCGCCATCGTATCCACGGCTGGGCGGTGCGTCCACGCGGATTCCCCCTACGATTCCCACGGGCGGCGACGAGCGCCCGAGGCCAGAGCGCAGAGCCTGGCGAGCCACCGCTGCGGGCGGGGGTGGGCGGGTCCGGGACGGCGCTCGTCGTCGAGCCGCGCCTGGACGGACGGCGGCGGATCGGGGTGGTTGCGGAGCCGCTCGAGCACCTGGTCCGCCTCCAGATCCCGTCCCAGTCTCCGCAGGCACTGCATCCGCCGGAACAGCACCTCGGCGCCGACGGGTGAGCGTTCCTCGTCCGCGGCCACGCCGCGAAACACCGCGTCGGCCATGTCGTACCGCCGGGTCCGCTGCAGGTAGCAGCCCAGCGCCAGGCCGGCCTTGCGGGCGAAGCCGACCTCGATCGCATCGAGCCCGTCACGATCCGCCCACAGCTGGAGGACCGCGTCGTCGTCCATCGCCATCAGCAGGAGCCCGAGCCGGTAGCGGCTGAGCTCCCTGAGCTGCGCTCTGGCCTCCGGCGCCTGCTCGACGATCCAGCGCAGCCGGTCCCGCGCCTCGGCCAGCAGCCCGACCGATTCGAGGCATTCGGCGAGGCGATAGGCGGCCTCGACACGGAGGGCGTCCGCGCATGCCGGGCTGCCCACGAGGTGCTCGTAGATCCCGATGGCGTCGGCGAGACGGCCTCCGAGTTCCAGGCAGAACGCCAGCCGGAACGCGCCGTGCGCGCGAGCCGCCGGCGTCGCTCCCGCGCACCCCGCGATCCGCCGGTACCAGCCGGCTGCGGCGTCGCGATCGCCCGCCTGCTCGCGCAGCCACCCCAGCCGAAAGCAGCTCTCCGCGAGCAGATGGTCGTCCTCCGGGCACCGCTCGACCAGGCGAAGGTAGGTCGGCTCGGCGTCCGGCGAGCCGAGCCGCTCGAGACAGTACGCCCGGCGGTAGAGCGACTGGCACCACAGGATCGTGCCGGGCTCGGCTTCTGCGACGTTCTGCTCATAGAGCGCCGCCGCCT
>Ga0316622_100004633_pt1 | contig 10136 bp, 11 predicted proteins | sample OWC_Aug_OW2_C1_D_FD_207646 | JGI IMG/M metagenome (GOLD analysis project Ga0316622, IMG submission 207646) | Wetland soil microbial communities from Old Woman Creek delta, Ohio, United States - OWC_Aug_OW2_C1_D5_C | ecosystem: Environmental > Terrestrial > Soil > Wetlands | place: USA: Ohio... | reverse complement strand
GCCCGCGTTTTTAAATATCGCGGGCATGGCCCGCTCCTACAGTGCATTCGAATATCGGGAACTTGTTTTTTACGGAATCCTTAGTTCCAGCTTCCGGCATCCATGCCGGTTAGAAGATTGCTGCGATTGTAGAGTTTTTGTTTAGACCCTCAAGCCGCCTCTTCCACCAACTCCAATCCCCTGAACACCGAGCAGCGCTTGAACACCTCCAGTTCCGGCGCCAACTGTTTTTGCTGGCAGAACTTGGCGACCAATTTAGTCAGGCCCTTGATGTCGCGGCCCGACGCGCCCGGAAAGATTGCCGCCAATTCTTCGATCAAATCATCGGCGACCGGCAAGGCGAATTGCTCGGTCATCACCCGCCAGATCTTGCGGCGGTCGGCATGGTCCGGGGAATGGTAGCGGATCATCGCGATGCAGCGGGAGATGATGGCTTCGTCGATGTCGTTGACGCGGTTGGTGGTCAGGAACAGCAAGCCGTTGAAGTATTCCAGTACCCGCAGGAACACGCCGACCACGGCGTTGGAGGCCAGGTTGTCGGCCCGTTTCTTGATGTAGACGTCGGCCTCGTCGATCAGCATCACAGCGCCCCAGCGCTGGGCGCGGATCAAGGTTTCCTTCAGGGTTTTCTCCATTTCGGCGACGTTCAGGCCCAGTTGCCCTGAATGCACTCGGTACAAGGGCCGCTTGATGATCTCCGAATACACCTCGGCGGTCAGCGTCTTACCGACGCCTGCGGGGCCGGCACACAACACCGTGGTGCCGCCGGACTTGCCTTCTATGATGTCGTCCATCAGCATGTCCATCTCGGCGGTGAGGATGTCGATCAGATCGGTCTGTTCCGGTGGCAAAACCAGTTTTTGTTTCAATTCGGGCTGATAGACATAGGGCTGCATGTCGTCGACGTGTACCCAGACGTGGTGGTGCAATTCCAAATGGAAAGTCAGGATGTAGCCGTGTACCGGCAGCTCGGTGAACAGGCCCTTGCCGATGTCGGCCTTGGCGGCTTCCATCGCGCTTTCGGTCTTGCTGTCGTAGCGCATGCTCTTGCCGGCCTTGCGCAGATAGGTGCCGAGGATGTCGCCAGAGGCGTCCAGGCTCAGCGCCCGGTCGCTGAGGATGTTTTCGTCGTTGACCAGCCGGCAGGCGCCGCCGCCCGAGGATAGCACCACGGTGTTCTTACGGGTCCAGTCGTTGCTGCGATGGCTGGCGGTGGGGTCTTCGGCGTAATGGCCGGTGCCCCAACCCGAAAACTGTTCACCGTAGCGGGCTCGCCAGTCGAAATAGCGGCCGGCGGCTTCGTCGTAGCTGGCGATCAAATCCTGTGTTTCCTTCAGATAACCCTTGCCGGCAAAAATCTCCGGAATGCTCCTGTCGGCCAAGTCCTTGCCGCGAATGATCAGGGTTTCGAGGTCGATCTTGCCCTTGCTATTGGCTTTCAGCTCGATCAATATCCGCCCCGCTTCTTCCTCGCCGGGCGGCGTATAGTCCAGGCGGGTGATTAGATAGGCCAAGGTGCGGCCCGAGGTCTCGACATGAAACAGCCAGCCGCGTATCGCGCCATCCAGTAAATAATTGGCAATGTCCGGCAGCAGCATTTCCAGTTGATCGGCATTGTAGCGCTTGCTGTTTTCGGCCAAGGCTTGTTGCAAGGCGGCTAGCAGAGCCGCTTGCTGCCGCAGGGCTTCTCCTTCCGACTGATAAATCCCCGTTAGCGTCGCCAATTCATGGGCGCTGAGTTGATCGAAATGTACCTGGGCCTTGTTGCCCAGGCGCAGTTGATCGCTCAAGCCTTGCAAACGGGGATGGGCGGCGAGCAGGGGTTGCAATTGGCGTTTGTCTATCAGTAGTTTCATGGCATCAGTCCCGTGACGGAAGGGCTAAACAAAGTACTTGGGCGAGGTGCAGTGGCTTGGCAAAACCGGCGCCAGCTATCTGCTCCCGGCAGGAAAAACCGTTACTGACCAGCAGCGCCTCGGGTTCGGCGCGCAAGGCCGGAAACAGTGCCAACTCGGCCATGGCTTGCGCATCGATGTAATGTTCGGCCTCGACGCCGAAATTACCGGCCATGCCGCAGCAGGATGACTCGATCAGCTCGAATTGCAGGTCGGGCAGTTGTTTCAGCAGCTTGCGCACCGACTTGATGGCGCCGACGGCTTTTTGGTGGCAATGGCCGTGCAGCAATAGTTTCGATACGCCTGGGACGGCTTGAAACGCTAGCGGCCAGCGCTTGGCGGTTTGTTCCCTGACGATAAACTCTTCCAGCAATAAGACTTTTTCGGCCAGTTTTTGCGCCGGCTCGCCCAGCCCCAGCTTCAGGTATTCGTCGCGCAGGCTGAGGATGCAGGACGGTTCCAAACCGATCACCGTCCGGCCGGCCTCCACATAATCTTGCAACGCCGCCAATGTGCGCAGCGCCTCCTGCCTGGCCTTATCTATCAGGCCGTTGGAAAAGTAGGTGCGGCCGCAACACAAGGGTCTGTCCGGTTCGTCGTCGGCCAAAGGCGTGGCGACATGCACCTGGTAACCGGCTGCGTTGAGCAGCTTTTGCGCGGCCTCCGCGGCGGCCGGGTTGAAATAAAAGTTGAAGGTGTCGACCAGCAACACCACCTGTTTGTCGGCCAACTCCGAAGACAAACTGAGGCTGGATTGGGTCGGCGGCTGGAAGGACTGGGCGGCCGGCACCGGCAGACTGGCCTTGGCGCTGATGTCCAGCAAGCTTTCGCCCAGACGCGCCAGCCAAGGCAGCCGGTTACGCCAGATGATCAACGTCCTTAGGCCCGGCCAGCGCAGCACCCTGGGTAATTCCGCCCACACGCGCCGCCGTAGCGACACGCCATTGCGTTGCACCTGCTGGGCCAGAAACTCGGCCTTGATCAAAGCCATGTCCACTTCGTTTTCGCACTCGCGCTTGCAACCCTTGCAACTCAAGCACAAGGCCATGGCTTCGGCCAGATCGGCCTTGAAAAAAGCCTTGTCGTCCTCGGCATTCAACGCCGCCTTCAACAATTTGACTCGGCCGCCGGGCGATAGGCCCGGATTTTGGCTGACGCGGTAACTCGGACACATCACGCCTTTGGTATTATGCTGCTCGCACTGGCGGCTGCCAATGCAAACGGCCACGGCCTTGGCGTAATCCGCGCCATGCTTGGGGATGTCTGCATAGGCATCGCCCATGCCCGCATTTTCATAAGACGACCAATCCAGAAACAGTTTCATAAGCGCGAAGCGAGTCTAAAACCGCAATCAAGCAAAATCGGCGCCATTTGCCGAAGCACGCCGCATCTGGCCTAGTAGATGGTCGAAAGCCAATGCGTTGTAGCAAATCCGACAATTGCCGTCATCCGGGGATAAATGTAAATGGTTATGAACAAGTTACAGGTTGGACTTTGTAGCAAACGATTTTTATCGCCCCATCCGCCTGGATATATCCCTCCTCCGACTATTTTCCAGCAGAGAGTCGGATATTGACGAATTTTTAAGGCCCCTCAGATTCTGTAACCTGTGGTAAGTTCATAGCCATTTAAATGTATGACAGCGATAGGCGATTGCCTACTACTGTTTCGTCAGCTACAAGACATGAAATTACTCTTGAATTTGGGCAACGAGTCAACTTGAAAGGATATAACGACTATATGTGCAATAAGTCATTTCCAATCCGCTCAAGGGAGGTGTTACTTGATTGGCTTGCGGCGAGTAAAACCGATTAAACCGGCCAGGGCTGAACCAAACAGGCCGATGGCGGCGGGAACCGGTATGGTGGTCGGAGTGGTTGGAGTGGCAATGAAGCCATGAGAGCCATGAGAGCCATAGAAGTTACCCACTACCTGGCCGCTATCGTTGATGCCTGTGACTGTAACTTCCCCCCCTGAATCGTAACCGTTTAGAAAGGTGTAGGTGCCGCCATCATACACGATACCACGGACACCAACCTTGCGTATAAAGAAGTTTCCCACAATCTGCCCACTATCGTTGAGGCCACCGGCAGAGCTCCATGTTATCCAATTGTCGGGATTTTCCATGATGGTGTAATTGCTGCCGTCGTACACGAAAACATAGCTGCCTTTATCATCAGAGAATTCTCCCATTACCTGGCCGCTATCGTTGATATCAACAACAAATGCTCCGGTTGTTGTTGCGCTGGGATCGTCAAGGGTGGTGTAGGTACTGCCGTCATACGAGAAATCATGATACCTCGAGCCATCGGAGAAAGTTCCCACCATCTGACCACTATCGTTGATGCCTTCGGCCCAGGTGGAATTTGCATTGGGAACGTCGAGGCTGGTGTAGGTGCTGCCGTCATACACGAAACCATGAACCCTCGAGCCATCGGAGAAAGTTCCCACCATCTGGCCTCTATCGTTGATGCCGTTGATACTGGTGTCAGTTGAATTGGGAACGTCGAGGATGGTGTAGGCGCTGCCGTCATACACAAAACCATGCCCCCTAGAGCCATCGAAGAAACGTCCCACCACCTGTCCGCTATCGTTGATGCCTTCGGCCCAGGTGGAATTTGCATTGGGAACGTCGAGGATAGTGTCAGTATAAGATATCGCAGCTTGGCTCACGTGTGACACGACCAGAAGGCCACCTGATAACGCCGAAACGACAAGCCATTTTTTGAACTTTGAATCCATATTAAATACCTCTTTCATAATTGAACAGAAAAGCATCTACCAACCAAGCTAATGCGTCAGTCGATACTCATTTAACCGCTCCGTAGGATTATTACGTCAAATGAATTGGACAAAGCTAGTGTTCTATCCATGCCCACCCCGCGTAGTTGGAAACCTGTCGGGGTACAAATCACAAGCCCGGAAACGAGAGTTTATGGCGTGGATAGGCAAGGACATGTAGCTCGCTTTTATCATGATTCGACTTTAATTCCAATCCATTTCCCCGCTGCAGTCGAAGAACTTTTAAAGAGATTCCTCAACGCTTGGCATAGCGTCATCGCTATGCGTTACAATGCCTGCATTCGTTCCCATGGAGGCTGTACTGCATGAATGCAATACTTTTTGAAACGCCGAAATGTTCACGTCGCCCGAAAACCTTCGGTTTCACGCATGCGCCGGCCGAGTTAATCCACGGTTTATTGCCTCGGTTTCCGGTAAACCCGCGCCATCGTCACCGTGCGGTTAACCATAACCCAGCTAAATTTAACGCCCTCGTCACGTGCCGACGGCATAGTTTCCTTCCCTTCAATTCCAACTCGCGAGCAGACCATGTCAGAAAATATTTCCAATAACGCCCTAATCCTTGCCCTGCTGTCTCTGAACGGCGAGATCGCTATCCAAAAAGATTACCTGGATTCCGGCGAAGTGCCCGAAGACGAAGTGACCGACGAAGAAGAAGTACTGGACGATCTCGAGCAGGCCTTCATGGAGTTTGTCGATGTCTACAAGGCCCGCGCCAAATCCGATAAAAGCCTGCCCAGCCTGGATGAATTGCTGGCCGGCGAAGAATAAATCCCATGCTAGTCGTTTACGGCATCAAGAACTGCGACAGCGTTAAAAAGGCGCGGTCGTATCTGGAGTCTAGGCAAGTCGCCTACCGTTTCCACGACTATCGAGTCGACGGCCTGGATGCGGCTTTGCTGCAAGGCTTTATCGATGCGCTGGGCGTCGATGCCGTGCTCAACCAGCGCAGTACCAGCTGGCGGCAGCTCAGCGACGAGCAAAAACGCGATTTAACCCCCGACAAGGCCTTGCAACTCATGCTGGCTGTGCCGACCTTGATCAAGCGCCCGATACTCGATAACGGAGAGCAATTGATCGTCGGCTTCAGCCCCGATCTTTATCAAACCGAATAATGAGCGAAACCCTCGCACTCCTTGAAGACCTGATACGTCGTGTATCGGTCACGCCCAACGATGCCGGCTGCCAGGATTTGCTGGCGGCCCGCTTAAGCAAACTCGGCTTCAATGACGAACGCCTGAATTTCGCCGATACCCAAAACCTGTGGCTGCGGCGCGGGCAACAAACCCCTTTGTTCGTGTTTCTCGGCCATACCGATGTGGTGCCGACCGGGCCGCTGGCGGCCTGGCAATCGCCGCCGTTCGAACCGACCATCCGCGACGGCAAGCTTTACGGGCGCGGCGCGGCAGACATGAAAGGCGGCATCGCAGCCTTTATCACCGCCGTCGAGCGCTTCGTCGCCCGGCATCCGGAACATAAAGGTTCGATCGCGGTGATGATGACCAGCGACGAGGAAGGCATCGCCACCAACGGCGTAGTGAAAGTCGTGGAAGTGCTGGAACAGCGTAACGAGAAAATCGACTGGTGCCTGGTCGGCGAACCCTCCAGCGACAAGCAAATCGGTGACGTGATTCGGGTCGGAAGGCGCGGTTCGCTGAATGCCAAGTTGACTGTGCACGGCATCCAGGGCCATGTCGCCTATCCGGAACTGGGCGAAAATCCGATTCACACTTTCGCACCGGCCTTGAAAGAGTTGACCGAGGAAGTCTGGGATAATGGCAATGCCTTCTTCCCGCCGACCCGCTTGCAGGTATCCAATATCAACGGCGGCACCGGCGCGGAAAACATCATCCCCGGCCAGGTCGAGGTGCAATTCAACCTGCGCTTTTGCACCGAGCTGGACGAGGCCACCATCAAGGCCCGCACTAATGCCATTCTCGACAGGCACGGCTTCAAATACGGCATTGAATGGCGTTTATCCGGCAACCCCTTCTTGACTTCGCAAGGCGAGCTGGTCGAGGCTACTCATGGGGCGATCAAAACCATTTGCGGTTTCGACACGAAAGACGACACCGGCGGCGGCACCTCCGACGGCCGGTTCATCGCTCCCACCGGCGCGCAAGTCGTCGAACTGGGGCCGGTCAACGCCAGCATCCATAAGGTCAACGAGCATATCGGCCTGGACGAGCTGGAAACCTTGAGCCACGTCTACGAGCAAATTTTGATCAATCTGTTAGCTTAAACCGGAGAAACATCATGCGCTGCCATCAAGTCGATTACCAAATCATCGGCCACGATATTCAGATGGTCGAAATCGAGCTGGATCCCAACGAAACCGTCATCGCCGAAGCCGGGGCGATGACTTATCTCGAGCAGGATATCGACTTCGAAGCCAAGATGGGCGACGGTTCCGGCGGCGTGATCGACAAACTGTTCGGCATCGGCAAACGCATGCTGACCGGCGAGTCGGTGTTTCTGACCCATTTCACCAACGAGGGCAAGCAGAAGCGCCGGGTGGCGTTTTCCGCGCCGTTTCCGGGCTCGGTGATACCCTTGAATCTGGCGGAACTCGGCGAGGAAGTGATTTGCCAGCGTACCGCCTTTCTGGCCGCCGCCTTCGGCACCCAGGTCGATATTGCCTTCAACAAACGTCTGGGCAGCGGTTTCTTCGGCGGCGAGGGTTTTATCCTGCAACGCTTGCGCGGCGACGGCATGGCTTTTATCCACGCCGGCGGCACGGTGATACGCAAGGAATTGCGCAACGAAACCCTGCGTCTGGATACCGGTTGTCTGGTGGCATTCAGCGGCGACATCGATTACAACATCGGCATGAGCGGCGGCCTGAAAAGCATGCTGTTCGGCGGCGAAGGGCTGTTTTTGGCGACCCTGAAGGGCACGGGTTCGGTGTGGATACAAAGCATGCCGTTTTCGCGGCTGGCGGAACGGGTATTGAGCCATTACCATCCGGCCGGCCAAAACGAAGGATAAACCCTTAGGGTGGGATTCACCTTGTTCATCCCAGCCTACGTCCTACACACAACAAGATCGATACGTAGGAGAAGACCATGCTTATTTGTGATGCGATTCGAGATATGAAACTTCTTCAATTTCTATATCACGGACAACTTCGTATTGTCCAACCGGCCACTTATGGGCTTGATGAAAACGGCCGGAAGGCGTTACGGGCCTATCAAATAAGGGGCAAAAGCGCCACCGGACATATCCCCAAATGGCGCATTTTTCATGAATCAGATATGAGCGCCTTGGCCATCCTGGACGAGAAATTTTCCGGGGAACCACCCGGATATGTACGTGGCGACAAATGGTTTTCCGACATATTGTGCCAGCTTTAGTCCATAGACTGGGAAGAGCGTAGCGAAACAAAGCGTTAAGCTGGAATTCACCTTGTTCATCCCGGCCTACGATCCTAGATATGGAAAATATACCGTTAGGATTTGACAAGGCTCCTGAGACTATTGATTAGGACATAACAATCATAGATGCTATAAAGAAGCCTATAATCATTTGTTATGTGGCGTACCTATGGCCGCTTCTCACACTTGCCACACCTTTGTTGCCCAGCACCCTAGATGGGAGGAAGAAACCATGCGTGTTTCGAACATTCTGATCAATACCGGCCAAGCCTCCATAGAGCGCGGCTTCCAAAACACGCGGTTACCGCTAAGATTAGGTGTTTATGACGAGGGCGAAGGAAAACCATTTCGTTATGGTTTGCAGGTAACATTTACACTGGATGGAATAGCGACTAGTGATACAAGATTTATCCGACGCTGTACACAGTGTATAAAATGGACCGATCCGCTTCAGGCAGGCTTATCGCGTTTGGGTCTAAACTCTCCCGAACAGGTCGATGTCATGACAGGAGATCTGGGTACTGCAGACAGTCCAGATCAGCAAAATGTCATAGAGAATGGATGTCGGAAAATTGTTTTTGACGCGCCCGGGCCGACCAGAAGTTTTGTTGTGGAGAACCCTATTTGCTACCCCATAATTTTTAGAGCTCGATTCCAATTGAATTTAATTCACTCTCAATTGAACAATCCGATTGGAACTGCGGAATATTATATCGAGTTAACTAAACAAAGAATTGATGGCGCGGTCGAAGGGGGTTTCAGAGTCATTAGCCTAATGAAAGCAGAGCTGACAGCAGACACATTCGACACTGGAGACGTGAGGTACACCATCTCAAAAGTGGATAGTAATTTCGACAATATGACCTTGTGATGATTTTGGAAACCGTATGCTCGCCTTGAAATTAATGCCCATACCCAGAAGAGACTCTCTGCGCGGTGCGTGATTCGCACGGTGTAAAGGAATCGTTCCGTTTCGCTGGTTATCAAAACCCACCACATGATTGTTCATCTTGGATTCCTCTTTGTCCCGGCATCTACCGTTTGGTGCTTTATGTCACAAGGGGAATGAGCGAGAGCCCATGTCATCAGCCTGGATCAGATTCGATCTGTCAGAATACCAGCGTCTATTCAATGTGCGCCAAATTTGTATCACTTTTATGTACCGGTGATTTGCAATTGACTGATAATTCAACTATGGCATGACGAGAGCAAGCGCTGTAGACGATTGTTATTAAAAGACTTTTAAAATCTGTTTTTGGTTTGTAATCAGCGGGTTCGAGTCCCATCGCCAGCTCCATGCAACAAGGTTTCGGTCCGCCTTATAGCAGTCCATGCTCGGCAAACGAAAAAGGATCACCATCGCCGACGATGAAATGGTCCAGAACCCGAATATCGAACAAGGCCAAAGCCTGTTTCAGTTTATCGGTGATCTGCCGGTCGGCCTGGCTGGGTTCGTTGATGCCGGATGGATGGTTGTGGGCAAAAATCACCGCTGCCGCATGATGAAACAGCGCCCGTTTTGCCACTTCTCGAGGATAAACGCTGGCCCCGTCTATCGTGCCGCGAAACAATTCTTCCCAAACGATTACCCGATGCTGGTTGTCGAGAAACAGGCAAGCGAATACCTCGTAATTGTGGCCGCGCAATTGGGCGCTTAAATAGGCACGGGTGATGTCCGGGCTGGTTAGAGCGTTTCCGCGCTCCAGGATTTCTGAAAAATGGCGGCGCGCCATTTCCAGCACCGCCTGCAATTGCACGTATTTGGCCTGGCCCAGGCCATGGCTTTGGCAGAAGCGGTGCTGATCGGCATTCAGCAATGCCCGAAGCGAGCCGAACTCGGCGAGTAAATCCCTGGCCATATCCACGGCGGATTTACCCTTGACGCCTATCCTCAGGAATATGGCGAGCAATTCGGCGTCGGTCAACGCCTGGGCGCCGCGCTGCAGCAATTTCTCGCGCGGACGTTCATCTTCGGGCCAATCCTTGATACTCATAGCCACTCCTAATGGATAAAACCGTTCCAAGCACAGAAGAATCGGAGCGAGTTGCGATAGTCGCACAATCT
>Ga0316622_100004631_pt1 | contig 10136 bp, 4 predicted proteins | sample OWC_Aug_OW2_C1_D_FD_207646 | JGI IMG/M metagenome (GOLD analysis project Ga0316622, IMG submission 207646) | Wetland soil microbial communities from Old Woman Creek delta, Ohio, United States - OWC_Aug_OW2_C1_D5_C | ecosystem: Environmental > Terrestrial > Soil > Wetlands | place: USA: Ohio... | reverse complement strand
AGAACCACCATCCGTGAGTGAGATGCACAAGGGCCGCTCTTCGGGGCGACCCTTCTCGTCTTCCGTGTGCCGGCCTGACAGCCTAGCAGTGACCTCGAGCTGAACCTCACCCAGGTGGTGGTATCTTAGCCACACTCCTCGCTCTGTGAGCAGGCTCAGGCCTGCGGCCAGTGATCGGGTGAGCGTTTACCGATAGCTTTACTCGCCTTGGCCTTTCGGGGCTATAATCGACTCACGTTGCTCCCGTAGAAGTTCGGTGCCCGTTCACTCTTGGCCCGAGGAGTGATCGCCATGATCGGCAAGACCCTGGGTCATTACCAGATCACAGAGAAGCTCGGCGAAGGTGGCATGGGAGTGGTCTACAAAGCCCGCGACGAGCGTCTCCAGCGCGACGTGGCCGTGAAGGTTCTGACCCTCGGAACGTTTGTCGATGACGCTGCACGCAAACGGTTCCGCAAGGAAGCGCTCGCCCTGTCCAAGCTAAACCATCCCAATATCGAGACGGTTTTCGACTTCGACACTCAGGATGGAACCGACTTCCTCGTCATCGAATTCATCCCCGGCCAGACCCTCGACAAGAAGCTCGCCGGAGCACCACTTCAGGAGAGGGAGGTCTCCCGTCTGGGGATGCAGATGGCCGAAGGCTTGGCCGCGGCCCATGATCAGGGAGTGGTGCACAGGGATCTCAAGCCCGGCAACCTCCTCATCACACCTGACGGGCGGCTGAAGATCCTCGACTTCGGCTTAGCTAAGCTCGTGGAGCCGATGGGCCAAGCCAGCTCCACGACCGAGAGTGCGACGCAAGCCGCGGCAGGCACACTGCCGTACATGGCACCCGAACAGCTCCGCGGTGAGAAAGTCGATGCCCGCACCGACATTCATGCGGCTGGAATGATCATCTTCGAGATGGCAACGGGACAGCGCCCCTTCCGCGAGAATACGGCCCCGCGCCTGACGGATGCGATTCTCCACCAACCGCCCGCATCCCCCCGGTCGCTAAACCCCCGCCTCTCGCCGGAACTGGAACGCATCACGCTGAAGTGTCTCGAAAAAGACCCGGAGGACCGCTACCAGTCAGCCAAGGAGCTATTGGTGGACCTGAGACGTGTCGGGGCGTCATCGTCGAGCCAACCGGAGGTGAAGACTGCGGCCAAGCGCAAATGGTTCATGCCGCTCGCCGCTCTCACCGGGGTCCTTATCCTCCTTGGCGGCGGCTATCTCGTCTGGCAGCGGTTCCGACCCGCGGCAACGCCGCCGGAAGGCAAGATCATGCTCGCGGTGTTGCCGTTTGAGAATCTGAGCGGTGATCCTGAGCAGGAATACTTCAGCGACGGGATCACGGAGGAGATGATCTCCCGGCTGGGAAACCTCCAACCGGAGCGACTCGGCGTAATCGCCCGAACCTCCGCCATGACCTATAAGAAGACGAAGAAACGTGCAGATCAAATCGCTCGCGAACTGGGCGTGGATTATTTGCTTGAGGGAACCGTCCGCCGGTCTCCAGACCGGGTTCGGATTACGGCGCAGCTCATACAAGCCCGTGACCAGACTCACCTCTGGGCCGAGAGCTACGAAAGGGTAGTCGCGGACATATTCGCAGTTCAGAGTGAGGTTGCGGAAAAGGTTTCCGCCTCGCTTGCCTTGCGGCTCCTGCCGGAACGGCGGGCAGCGTTATCACACACCGCCAACGTCAATCCCGAAGCTCATGAAGCCTACATAAGAGGGCGCTACTACTGGGAGAAGAGAACAAAGGAGGATCTTGAAAGGTCGATTGAGTATTTCAATCAGGCCGTCAGGATTGACCCCGGCTATGCGCTGGCCTACGCAGGTCTCGCGGATTCCTACTTTATACTGGGTACTAATAATTTTGTTGGACCGAGGGAAGCCTATCCGAAGGCGAAGGAGGCTGCGGAAGCTGCCCTCAGGATTGACAGAAATCTTGCTGAGGCGTACGCGACACTTGGTGGTCTAGCAAGAGATGATTGGGATCTGCGCTCCGGTGAGAAACTATGGAGGCACGCCATCGAATTAGATCCTAACTATGCCTTTGCACACCAAGGGCTAGCTTACACCTTGACCTTTCTGCAACGACACGAGGAGGCCATAGCTGAGGTGAAGCTCGCGCGAATGCTCGACCCGGTCTCGCCAAGGATCTGTGCCAACGTTGGCGATATGCTGTATCTTGCACGCAAATACGACGAGGCAATTGTAGAACTCAAGAAGGCCATCGAGATCGAGCCGAGGCATGCACTTACCCATGCCTACCTCGGCCTGTCCTATCTGGGGAAGAAAGAATACGACAAGGCTGTCGCCGCATTTACTGAGGCGCAGCTACTCTACAGGGGATCAATCGAAATCACCATCAGGTTAGGATGCGGGCTGGCCGCACTGGGACACAGGAGCGAGGCACTGGATCTGGCAGCGGAATTGAAAGAACGGTCCAGGAGGGAATATGTGTCGGCGTATGAATTCTCAAAGCTGTATCTCGGACTTTCAGATCGTGAGCAGTCGCTGCAACTGTTGCAGAGAGCGTTCGAGTCGAGAGACCCTCGAATGATCTACATCAAGGCGGACCCGGAACTCGATCCACTTCGTTCCGATCCCCGGTTTCAAGAACTCGTCCGAAAGATGAACTTCCCGGAATAGCTGTGAGCAATGCCATGATCGGCCAGACGGTTTCGCATTACAGGATCATCGAAAAGCTGGGCGGCGGGGGGATGGGCGTCGTCTACAAGGCCGAGGACACCAAGCTCAAGCGAGCCGTCGCCCTGAAGTTCCTGCCCGAAGAGCTGTCCCGAGACCGCCACGCCCTGGAGCGATTCGAGCGCGAAGCGCAGGCAGCCTCCGCCCTCAATCACCCCAACATCTGCACCATCCACGACATCGACGAGCATGAAGGCCGGCACTTTATCGCGATGGAGTATCTTGAGGGCAACACGCTCAAGCACCGAATTCAGGGGAAACCACTTGGTACGGACGAGATCCTCGATCTGGCGATCCAAATAACCGACGGCCTCGATGCGGCACACTCGAAAGGGATCATCCACCGCGATATCAAGCCGGCGAATATATTCATCACGACGTCGGGACACGCCAAGATCCTCGATTTTGGACTAGCGAAACTCGCGCCCGCAAAGGTTCAAACCGGCGAACCTGCCTCCGCTACGGCAACTACCGAGACTGCCGAAGCGATGCTGACCAGCCCCGGCACTGCCGTGGGAACTGTCGCCTACATGTCGCCGGAGCAGGCTCTGGGAAAGGAACTGGATACCCGAACCGACCTGTTTTCCTTTGGTGCGGTGCTTTACGAAATGGCAACCGGAGTGCTGCCGTTTCGGGGAACAACTTCAGCGGCGACCTTCAATGCCATCCTGAATTCTGCACCCACCCCGCCTGTTCGCATAAATCCCGATCTGCCCGATGAGTTGGAACACATCATCAACCGCCTTCTGGAAAAGGACCGGGATCTTCGCTATCAGAGTGCCGCCGATCTCCGGGCGGAATTGAAGCGGCTGAAGCGGGACAGTGAATCGGGCAAGTCTGCGACCTCCCCGGCTTTGGCAGGACCGATCTTACCTCGCTTGAAGATGAGACTCTATCTCGGAATCGCAGCAGTGTTGGCGATCATCGTGGTCCCGCTCGTGTGGTATCTCTCGCGGCAGAAGGGTGAGGTCGTCAGGGAGCCGCTGCGAATAGTCCCTTTCACCAGCCTTCCCGGCAGCGAGTCTCGACCCAAGTTCTCCCCGGATGGCAAGTTTGTCGCCTTCCAGTGGAATGGGCCAGCCAAGGATAACTGGGACATCTATGTAAAACAGGTTGGGCGTGGTGAGCCGCTGAGACTAACCACAGATCCTGCCGTAGAGGTTGTGCCTGTCTGGTCGCCAGACGGGAGTGAGATCGCTTTTTGGCGTTGGTCCGGGGGGGCTGGTTCCATTTACACGGTGCCGTCGTTGGGAGGAGCGGAACGTAAGCTCTATGAGTCAAGGGAAGCCCTTCTTGACGATGGTCTGTCGTGGTCGCCTGACGGGCGCTGTCTGGCATTCCCTGAGAGAAGTGCCGTGGAGAGTCCTAGCCGGATCTATCTACTGTCTCTCGATACACGGCAGAAGATTCCGCTGACCTCTCCACCTCCGACACCCTTTGGTGATCTCCTGCCCGAATTCTCGCCCGACGGCAAGCAGGTGGCTTTCCTGCGAAGGAAGATGTGGGCAGCATGGGACGTGTGGGTTCAGCCTGTCCCTTCAGGGGAAGCCACTCGGGTTACGTACGAGAATTACGTAGAGATTTCTCGACCGGCGTGGACCACTGACGGGCGCGAGATCGTTTTTTCCTCGCAGTACGCTTTATTCCGCGTTTCCCTCGCCGGTGGCATGCCGCAGGCTGTTGCCGGTGTTGGGGAAAATGCTGGAAGTCTAAACATTTGGGGAGATCAGATGGTATTCGCGCAGTCCTCAACCCCGCAGGCGAGGATCTCGCGCATGCAGGGACCAAATTACAGAGGAAAGGATCGCGCTCCTGCCCCGCTCCTTGTTTCAACGCGCCGAGATGAACAACCGGATTACTCCACTGACGAAAAGAGACTCACCTTTATATCAAATAGATCTGGCTTTCCTGAAATTTGGATCTCCGGCAGCGACGGATCAAAACCTGTGCAGCTCACTAACCTGAGGAAGTTCAGTAGCACTCCCCACTGGTCCCCCGACGGCAGGCGGATTGTCTTTCAATGCAGACTGGAGGAGGACGGGGATATTTACGTCATCGACTCAGACGGAGGCGTTCCTCGACGCCTGACAAATGAAAGATCGCAGGAGGACGTTCCGAGCTGGTCGAGGGACGGACGATGGATCTATTTCTCATCGAATCGCAGCGGAACCTTTCAAACTTGGAAGATGCCTTCCGAAGGAGGCAAGGCTGTCCAGATCACCAAGGGGGGCGGATTCTATGCTGTGGAGTCCTTCGACGGGAAAATGCTCTATTACCAGAAGCCGGGTCAGCAGAGTCATGATTTCGGCCCGATCTGGAAAGTCTCGCGTGAGGGAGGGGACGAAACGCCGGTCTTGGACCGAGCGATTGTCTTTGCGGACTGGGCGCTGAGGCCGGAAGGCGTCTACTTCTCTTCGTGGGATGGCAAGAAGTATGCGATTGAGTTCCTCAGTTTTCAGACGGGGAAAGTCACTCCTCTCTATCAGGAGGAGACTCCTAATCGACGATGGTTTCTGACGGTCTCCCCAGACGGTGAGTGGTTTGTTTACATCGAGTATCCCCTTCGGGAATCCGACCTGATGCTGGTGGAGAACTTCCGATGATCGGCTCAACCCTCAGTCATTACCGCATCACGGAAAAGCTCGGTCAGGGTGGCATGGGCGAGGTCTATCGCGCCGAGGATACGAACCTATCCCGGCAGGTGGCGATCAAAGTCCTGCCCGACGAGTTCGCCCACGACGTCGAAGGGTTGATTCGTTTCGAGCGCGACGCAAGGCCCTTAGTACGATCGGGACCGCACTGAATATGAAACCGATGAAGCCTGAACGTTGGCAGCAGATTGAGCGACTCTACGACTCGGCCCTCAAGCTCGAGCCGGGAGCGCGAGAGCGATTCCTCAAGGAAGCCTGCGCTGGCGACGAGTCTCTCCGCAACAAAGTCGCATCCTGGCTTGCCTCGAATGAGAACGCGGGAAGCTTTCTTGAGTCGCCGGCATTGGATGTACTTGCCAAGAAGTTGGCGCTGGACCAACCGCGTGAGCCGCCACAGGACATTGCAGGCACTACCCTCGTGCACTATCGCATCCAGGAAGAGATCGGCGAAGGGGGCATGGGCCGGGTCTATCGTGCTGAAGACACGAACCTCTCGCGTCAGGTAGCGATCAAAGTCCTGCCTGACGAATTCGCCCAAGACGCAGAGAGGCTCGCCCGCTTCGAGCGTGAGGCCAAGCTTCTGGCGTGGCTGAATCACCCCAACATTGCTTCCATCTATGGTCTGGAACAGGCCGATGGCAAGCCGTTTCTCGTTCTGGAACTAGTCGAAGGCCAGACGCTGGCGGAGCGGCTGAAGAAGGGCCGCATCCCGCTCGATGAAACGCTCGACATCTGCCGCCAGGTCGCCGAAGGACTGGAAGCGGCTCACCAGAAGGGCATCATCCACCGCGACCTGAAACCTGCCAACGTGAAGGTCACGCCTGAAGGAAAGGTCAAGATACTGGACTTTGGGCTGGCGAAGGCGTTCTACGACCAGGCAGCACCTGTCGATCCCTCCAGGTCCCCGGCGATCACGGATCAGATGAATGCTCCGGGAGCGATCCTCGGGACGGTTGCGTACATGAGTCCTGAGCAGGCGCGGGGGAAGCCCGTGGACAGGCGGGCAGACATCTGGGCCTTTGGGTGCGTCCTTTACGAGTGCTTGACCGGCACGCGGGCCTTCCCGGGAGAAACGATTGCTGAATCCATCGCCAAGATACTGGGCAGCGAACCGGACTGGACGATTCTCCCAGCAGAAAATCCTCCGTTCGTGCGGGCCGTACTGAGGCAGTGCCTTCAGAAAGACCCAAGTCTTCGCCTCCACGACATCGCCGATGCCCGAGTGGAGATGCGGGAGGAACTTGCGGAACCACCAATCGTCATCCCTGTTGCTCGACGCTTCACCCTCGGCTGGATCATTTCCGCAGGTGCAGCAATACTCCTGATCGGAATCCTGATCGGCCCATCGGTGATGGTGTACTTCAGACCCGCGGCGTCGCCGACATCGCAACCCGTCGTCCGTGCGACCATCAGGTTGGAGCCGGGACACTGGCTCGATGGGCTGCGACGGAGTCCTCCCGCAGGATTTGATCATCCGACCCGGACTGCAATGGTCATCTCAAGCGACGGACGCTTCGTCATCTATTCGGCGGTCAAGGAGAATCCCGGCCCTGAGGACGAACCTCGCCTGTACCTGAGGAGGCTCGACCAAACAGTGGCCAAGCCAATCGCAGGAACCGAACGTGGTCGCAGTCCATTCCTTTCGCCTGATGATCGCTGGGTCGGATTCCAGGCAGACGACAAGCTGATGAAGCTGCCGGTGGATGGCGGGGTGCCGACCCCCCTGTGTGATTCCGGGCAATTCTTCGGCGCGAGCTGGGGGGCTGATAACCAGATCGTCTTTGCGCGCCCTGAGGAGTCAGGACTCTCCAGAATCTCCGCTGATGGCGGAAAGCCGGAGGTTTTGACACAGCCCAAGAGGTCAAATGAGGAATCCGGTCATCGACTGCCGTTCTGCCTTCCTGCCGGCAAGGGCATCCTCTTCACCATCACGAGAGATAGCTGGGACCTCAGACCCCGTGTCGCCGTGATTGACCTTTCCACACACAAACAGCGGGTATTGCTGGAAGATGCTGCCGACGCCCGATACGTGGGCAGCGGCCACATGGTTTTCCTCCGCCGCGGAACGCTGATGGCAGCGCCTTTCGATCTGAACAAGCTCGAACTGACCGGCCAGCCGGTCTCCGTCGTTGGGAGCGTCATGCAGGCGCTGAACATCGGCCATTCAGACTACGACTCAGCGGCTGGCCAGTTCAGTACTTCTGCCTCAGGATCGTTGATTTACGCGTCCGGGGGAATCCTGCCTGACATGCATAACTCGCTTGTCTGGGTAGATCACAAAGGAAAGGCCGAACCGATCACCTCAGTCACAGCTCCATACTATGGTCCCCGACTTTCACCCGACGGTGCGATGATCACTTACTCGACCTGGGGGTTGGAGAAGCAGATCTATGTCCACGCACTTAGCAAGGGCATAGCGACGAAGATCACCTCAGAGGGGAAGGCCCACACGGCAATGTGGACCCCGGATGGCCGAAGGGTGGTTTTCAGTTGGTGGGGAGCAATGCCCGCCAACATTTACTGGCAGACTGCCGATGGCAGCTCAGCGATGGAACGCCTCACGACGAGCGAAAACTCACAATGGGCCGCCTCTTTGTCCCCAGATGGGGAAACGCTGGCTTTTCTTGAGGACAACCCCGATAGCGGGATTGACATCATGCTCCGGCACATGCACGACCGCAAAATCACGCCGTTCCTGAACTCGCGCTTCGACGAGAGGTGGCCCGAATTCTCACCCGATGGACGATTCATAGCCTACGCTTCGGACGAGTCGGGAGACTATGAAGTGTACGTTCGGCCATTCCCCGGGCCGGGTGGTAAGACGCAAGTCTCCAACGACGGTGGTGCGGAACCTATGTGGTCACGGGACGGCAAACAGCTCTTCTACAGGCGGCCGCATAGGCGACCCACGCAAGTCTGGGTGGTTGGCCTTCAAACGGGATCCGGTTTCTCAGCAGGAAAGCCGCGCCTGCTCTTTGAGCAAGCAGTCTACAGGGGAAGCAATCCAATTCGTAGCTGGGACATCTCGCTCGACGGCCAGAAATTCCTGATGGTGAAGCTGCAAGAAAGAAAATCCCAGCCCGTGACCGAAATGATCCTCGTCCAAAACTGGTTCGAGGAACTCAAGCGCCTCGCGCCGACGGGCAAGAAGTGACAACCTCGCTCCCACTCACCGCCGCGTGACTCGACGCACCGCGTGGCAGGTTCCCACATCCAAACCCAGGCTTTCCCGTCGCTATTGCGGGACTCCCATTCCGGGGGGACCACCCGGGGGCGGTGGTGCACTCGGTGCTCCGGACTTTGGTCGTCAATGTCGTTTATGTCGTAGTGGGTTATCAGTTGATCGGTGACGGTGAAGGAGCAGATCTGGCAGTCGTCTGCGTTTCTGGCAGGCTAAAGGCCCGGCATGTTAGGGGTGTCATTCGGGGGGGACCGGTGGGGGTGTTCAGAGGTCGAAAATCTTGTGGGTATTAGGTGGGTAATTTGGAGCAAAAGGACGGTACTAGACGGAAAAGACGGACGGATTGCCGACTGCCAGCGAGCCCTTTACTGGAGCGGGTTTCGGGGAATTTCAGGCATTCACACGGGTTATCAAAACGGGCCAGAATAGACTTCGAATCCGCAGGCCGCCCGTTCGAGTCGGGCCGGGTGCACCAGCTCCCTTTATTCCCCGCTATCGCACTGACCTGATCAGGCTTATAATCGCCGGCATTGGTCTCCCCAGTCATCTCGACGTGGAGTGGTCATGACCGAGACTGCCCGCCCTGACGATCGGTTCAGTCGGATCGAAGAGATCTATCATCAGACCCTCGAACGCCCTGAAAGGGAGAGACCTGCCTTTCTCACCCAGGCTTGTGCTGGCGACGACGCTCTGCGTCACGAGGTTGAGAAACTCCTCAGCGTCGACGGAAAAACCGGTAGCTTCATGGAAACTCCGGCCTTGGACGTGGTGGCGCGGGCACTCGCCAGAGAAGCAGAGCCAGGCAGGAAGCTGGATTTCGTCGGGCAGACAATCCTTCATTACAGGGTACTGGAGAAGATCGGCGAAGGCGGGATGGGGGCTGTCTACAAGGCACTGGACACGCACCTCAATCGTCCGGTGGCCATCAAGGTTTTGCCGAGGGCGATAGTTGCAGACCCGGAACGCAGACTCCGTTTTGTCCGGGAGGCCAGGGCCGCCTCGGCACTGAACCACCCGAACATCGTCACGATCCACGACATCGACCAGACAGAAGGTACGGATTTCATTGCCATGGAGTACGTCTCCGGCAAGACTCTGGCCCAGCTCATCCCGCACAAAGGTATGAAGCTGAACGACGCAGTGAAGTACTCGATCCAGATTGCGGATGCCCTGGCCGCGGCCCACGTCGCAGGAATCGTACACCGGGATTTGAAACCCGCCAACGTGATGATCACGGAAAAGGGTCTGGTGAAGGTGCTCGATTTTGGGCTGGCCAAGCTGACTGAACGCGCAGAGCCGGACGCCTCTGAGATGACCGACACCCTCGAACCCCGAACAGAGGAAGGAACGATCCTGGGCACGGTGGCCTACATGTCGCCGGAACAGGCCGAAGGGATGCAGGTCGATGCCCGTTCGGACATCTTCTCGCTGGGGTCGGTGCTGTACGAGATGGTGACGGGGCAGAAGGCGTTTCAGGGCAGGAGCAAGATATCCACGCTTTCGGCCATTCTGCACGAGCACCCGAAACCGGTAAGCGGCATCGCGCCGGCAATTCCGGCTGATCTCGAGAAGTTGATTAACCGCTGCCTGCGCAAAGACCC
>Ga0316622_100004630_pt1 | contig 10137 bp, 7 predicted proteins | sample OWC_Aug_OW2_C1_D_FD_207646 | JGI IMG/M metagenome (GOLD analysis project Ga0316622, IMG submission 207646) | Wetland soil microbial communities from Old Woman Creek delta, Ohio, United States - OWC_Aug_OW2_C1_D5_C | ecosystem: Environmental > Terrestrial > Soil > Wetlands | place: USA: Ohio... | reverse complement strand
GATGATGGGCGTCAGCCGGACGACGTTCGGGTGGACGTGGTCGGGCCGGCCGGAGCGGGTGGTGAACGTCGGCGGTTGAGGCGCGGCGGCTGGTCGCGAACAACGCGCCACGAACCGCGTGCTACCGACGGGCGTAGCGGCTTCGTTCGTCCGCTGCGCCTCCGCGCGCAGTGCCGCCCGGCGGGCGATGGAGCACCCAGATCACCCCGGACGGGGCCAGCCAGCGGTGGTAGGAGACCGTCGTGACGACCGCCCAGCCATCAACGGGTGCTGCTGAAACCAGGTACGGCAGGCGACCGGTTTCAGCCGACGTCATCCCGTAAATGACAGGATTGCCTGCCGCATCCCGTGGCGCATGCTCCGGGTGTGCGTAGTGCAGCCAGCCGTTGATGAGGTACCCGCCGTCGATGTCGCGGCTGTCGACCCCGCGCGCGTGCAACTCGTCTACCGCCCGCCAGAGGGCACCATTGAGTGCAAGATGGTCGCGTAATCCAACAGCGCTCATTGCCCCCAGCAGGAGGAGTGTGCCGAGCGCTGCGCGCAGGCGCAGGTGCTCGGTCGCTGTGACGAACAAGACAATCGCGAGGGGAAACATCACGATGGCGTATCGGTCCCACTGCAGCCACAACACTGCCATGACGACGAAGTGCCCGAGGCCGACCCACAGCAAGAGCGCCTGTGTGCCGTTCCGGCGTTGCCGCACCATGCGGGCGAGAAAGATCGCGAATGAACCCAGGGCGACGAACACGGCCGTCGGCGAGCACCACACCGGCCCCGACGGCGGCCGCGCGTTCAGTACGAGGGGCTCCAGCGCGCCGAGTTCGTTGAGTGCCCAGGTCAGGCTCGGCGACAGGAGTGGCAGGTAGTTGCGCCCGAACAGCCAGGCGACGAGCTCAATGAAGATCAGCATCACCCAGATGGCGACGACCGGACGCCGCAGCGCGCGGGTCATTGTCGAGGCCGACAGCGGCAGCAACGCAACGCCAAGGCAGGGTCCCAAGAAGGTGAAGGTGAACAGCAGCATTTGCGGAAGCCACGGGATCGCGAACTCGCGCAGGTATCGCAGGCGATTCACCGGAGCGTTGTACGCGAACTCGAGGTTGGCGAAGTGTTGCATCGCCCCGTGCCCCCACCAGGCAAGGAGGCCGGCAAATGCGACGGGCAGCAGGGCGATGACAAGGTGACGTGGCTTTCGGCCCCAGGTCCCCGCATGGATGGTCAACGTGGCGGCCATCGCCACAGGCAGCGCGAGCGCCACGGCGCGCGTTGCGATAGCGGCGCTGGCGATCACCGCGGCCGCGCCGAGGTAGCGCGCATCCTGCTGCCGCAGCGCACGCATCCCGGCCCAGGTGAACCACGTCATGGCCGTCAGGCACGGGATGTCGGTCATGAAAGTGTGTGCGAGCAAGAAGAAGATCGGATTCAGCCCGAGCGTTGCCACGCCGACCAGACTGGCGTGCCGCGGGACCCCGAGCTCCCGCAACTGCAGGTACAGCGCCCAGAGGCAGCTGACGGCGAGCACCCAGGTCGACGCGCGCAGCGCGGTGAAGGAAAAGCCGAACGGCAGGCAGAACAGCGCCCCCCACAACACCTGCGCTACGTTGAGGTGTGCCGACCACTCCAGGATTTTGAGCTCGCCGTGTGTCAGCAGCCACTGTACCGACCACGCATAAGTCCAGTCGTCGATGAACGGTGCGTCCTGCAGCGGTCGCAGGACGACCAGCAGCACGAGCGCCACGAGGGTGATGCCCAGGCAGTCGCGGGCACGCTCTCCCAGGAGACGAAATGTCGGTGGCTCCGTTGGCATCAGGGTGTCTGCGGCCCGCCGGTGCGACTCCCGCACGGCGGCGCGCCGAACGATGCGAAGCCGCACGTCCCCTCGACCCGCTCGAGCGGCACGTCAACGGTGTCGTGATCGCAGTGCACGCGCAGGCGAGACGGCAGGCACCTGTCGGGGAGCCGGATGCCGACGTGTACCGGTCGGCTCCACGTGGGTGCGCCACGCCCGTCAACGTGCAGTGCGACGTGTCCGCCCTCGGCGCGCAGCCGCAGGCGACACCCAACGGCGGTTGCTAGCTCGCGGAAATCGATGAACCGTCTGGCGCCCGCGGCTGCCCAGCGGTCGAGGTACTGCGTCATCCACTGCACCCCGTCGAGGGCAAGTTCGCGATCGTGAAAGTAGCCGACGACGGGTAGCTCGCTGGTGAACCAGGCAGCCGCTGGCTCGTCCAGATACGGTGCGCACACGTGCTGCGCCCAGCAGAAGCGGTCCGCGTCGCGCAGGGCCAGGTAGTAGCTGCCGACGAACTGCAGGCCGAGGTCGAGCGCCTGATGCAGGGTCGCGTCGGTCCACTCGTCGCCGGGACAGATGAGCGTTGTCGGGCGGACGCCAAAGTCGCGCTCGAGCGCGGCGACAGCGTGAGTCAGCGGGTGGTGCTCCGCTGTGCGGCCGGCCAGCACCGGGGCCGCGCCCCGCCCGAACTCGCGGAACCACGACACGGCGTCGTAGCGGTCGGGTGCCGCCGCCCATGCGGACGTGTCGGGAAAGAGGTGCGTGTAGCCATGCAGCTCGACGTCGCCTGCGCCGGCCGCCCGCAGCGCCTGAATCCCGCGGAACTCGGACTCGTAGTCATGCAGGGTCCCCGGCAGGTGCCCGTGGCGGTCACGGTAGCGCACGGCGCGGGACGGATGGACGCTGCCGGCGACCCGCGGCACCGCGGTTCCGGCCACCCACAGGTCGCCGCGGGTGGCGTCCCCGTCGTCCACCCACCCGGCGACGTAGGCGATGCTGAGGCGGGCGTCACGCCGCGTCAGGTCCTGCGTGATCGCGGCCCAGGCCGCTTGGTCCAACTTCGGGTAGGCCCAGCTGCGCAGGTGCACATTCTGCGCCCCCCCCGGGTCATCCATGCGCAACACCATCGTACCGGACCACTCGAGCCAGGCGACAGGCGCCGGGCTGGCGCAGATCAGCAGGTGCTTGAGCAGCGCACTCATCGCGCCATCCGCGTCGCGCGCGGTGCTCGGGTGAAAGCCCAGGGTCACGACGACGCCTCGTTCGACCGCCCGTGCCACGATCAGTGGGGCGCCGTCGAGCATGGCGAGGACCGTCGTCGCTGCTGAGCGCCGGAGTCGGGATCCCACAATGTCCGCGCTCGTCCTCCATGAGCGCGTGGAGCCCGGTCCGACCCACTGCAGGTTCCGCCCGACGATCCGGTCAGCCGTACCCGCACCGCCCGAGAGGTCCGCCCACGTACCTCCGGCCGCGGCCGCCCGCGCCACGACCAGCACGGGCCGCTCGCTCAGGGAGCGGCGTATCCACGCCAGCTGCGTGTCACCGACACAGTCCGGATCGCATCCCACGACGATCCGCTCGGGGCGCGTGCCACCGTGCGCCTCCGGTGTCGACGCACCACAACGGTTGACCGCGACCGCCCAACCGAGGAGGCGCAGGAGGGTGAGCCAATCGAGTCCCTCGCGCGCGCCGGGTTCGAGCCAGCCGCCGGTGCCCCACACGCGCTGCGCCAGCGTGAGCTCGGATTCGGAGGTGATGAGCAACGTGTCCAGGTCAGCCTCCACGTCGCCTGCCTGCCAATGCCGTCGCGATACAGCGCTGGAGCGCGGCACCGACTTCCGACGGCGATACCCGTGCCTCGGCCACCTGCCGCGCCTGAGGCCGCATCGCGGCGACGGTTGCTGGATGCTCCAGGATGAAGCCGAGTCGCTCGGCCAGGGCGTCGCTGTCGTCCGGCGGCACGAGCCAGCCGGTTCGGTCGGGAACGACCAGCTCGGGAATGCCGCCGACCGACGTCCCGAGCACCGGAATCCCGCTCGCCAGTGCTTCGCCCACGACCGTCGGAAAGCCCTCCTTCGTCGACGGTAGCACGAGGCACTCGGCCGCGTTGTACCAGCAGGCTTTTCGATGCGGGTCGGACTCCCACCCGAGAAAGCGGACCCGGCCGGCCGGCAACCGGTGCGCCGATCGGCGTAACGCGTCGCCCGACTCGCCGTCGCCGAGGATGAGCAGATCGACGGTGGCGTGTCGGCTGAGCTGGCGGACGAACGCGCCAAGCAGCACGCTCACGCGCTTCACCGCGTCGTCGAGGCGGCCGACGAACAGGACGTAGCGCCGTCCCGGGTCGATCCCGACGACATCGCAGGCGGTCTGCCGCGCCATCGGTCGATAGACCGCGGTGTCGATGGGCGTGAGGATCAGATCGAGCCGGTCGCGTGCGACGTGGTACCGCTGCGCCAGCATCTCCAGTTCGTCGCGGTTCGACACGATGATCCGGTCGGCCCGTCGGATGGTCCACCGCTTCGCCAGCTTCCCGACATAGAGATCCGGTCGGCTGCCGGCGTGGATGGCGACGAGGGGGATCTGCAACGCGCGGGCCAGTAGCACGAGCAGGTCGAAGCGCCCGGTGGCGTAGTCCTGGACGACCAGCACGTCCGGACGGTCGCGGCGGAGCGTGCGCAGGGTGCGCCAGAGCGGCAACGACGTGTAGGACGCCAGCCACTCGTACACCGGGTACAGGGCGTGGAGACGCTTCGCCCCGCTCGGCGTGCCCCATCCGGAACTCGTGTAATAGGCGCGCCACAGGCGGCGGTGGAGCCGTGAGGACTGCGCGAAACGAACGTCGCACCCCATGACGGTGTGGCGGGTCGACCCGAGTTCCGGGGCCAGCGAGAACGCGTGCCAGACGACGTCGCCAACGTCGCGCTGCAACGTGGCGACGTAGGCGTGAAGGCCCGTCCCGGCCCATCGGGTCGCAAATTCGTGCTGGGTGACGCCGTAGTGCGGATAGAAGTCCTCGAACACATCGTGGTATTCGAAGAACGCGATCTTCACCCGGTCAGGCGTATGGCGGTCGCCGGTCGACACGATCACCGCTGGTCGGCCGCTGCCGCCCGGAGGTCCACGCGGACACCGTCGTTCAGCATGCGCGCAAGTCGAACACGACGAGGATGTTGGTGTCGAGCACGCACGGAAACTCTGCGCGCAAGTGCCGGGCGAAGTCCACGTAGTGGTCCAACCACCACAGCGCGGTCCACGCGAAGACAACGAAGCTGGCTCCCGCCTGGCGAAGGCGCGCCAGTTCCGTGATCGCCGTGGTCGAGTCCGGCGCTGCTCCCCAGTACTGTCCGTCGCGCTCGAGAAAAGGAATGGCAACCCGGTCAGGCGCGATGTCGATGCCGAACCGTTGCTCGACTGCGCCGAGGGAGGCGTCGTCGACGAGCACGAACGGGTGACCGGGCGGGATGACGGAGCACACCGCCGTGGTGATGCGCTGCACAATACACAGTACGTTGATCACGTCCAGGTAGTGCCGCGGATGGACGAGAGCGAGGCGGTTGGTGGCCGCGGCGAGCGTGGGCGGGCGCAGTGCCGGGTGCCGCTCGAGGAAATCCGGGCTGGCAAACAGCATGAGGTTCTGCGCGTAGCACGTTTCCACGCGCCGGTCGTCCCACAACGCGCTGCGCAGGCAATCGATCGGGACGTAGGCGTGCCGGCTGAAGTGCTCCGCCCAGTAATCCGGCCACTGCTCGTTCAGGTGATCGGTGCCTCCCTGGTACGGGATGGCTGCCGAGAACGCGACCACCGGTGCGAGGTGGGTCAACGACGCGACCAGCGTCGCAGCGTGCTCGGCGGGGAGGTGTTCCGCCACCTCGGTGCAGATGGCGAGGTCGAAGGTCCGGTCGACGCACACCGGCTGGCGCAGGTCGGTGGCCCGGAAGCACTCGCGTGGGATCTCGAGCGCCGACTCCTCGACCCAGCTCCCGTCGAGACCGAGCACGTCGTCGATGCCACATTCGCGGAACGCCGCGAGCCACAGGCCGGTGCCGCAGCCTACGTCGACCACGTGCCGCGGTCGCAGCAGGTCGACGAGCAGCGGCACGGCGACGCGCGCGGAGCCGAGACTGCGCTGGCGGTGCTGGTCGTAGAATTCCGTGGTGTACGGTTGCTCTGGCATCGCCTCGTCCTCCTGCCGTCAGGCTGCCTGCGCGTCTTGAGTCGCCCGTGCCCGGCGGTGCTCACGGCCGCGCTGCCGGCCGGTGCTCGCGTGGCGGTGTGGCACAGGCCGCCTCGAGCAGGGATGCGAGGACGGTGCGCGCGTCGAAGTACGCGTCCGCAACGTTGCGTGCCGCGGCACAATGAGCACGGTAGCCCCGCGCGACGTCCTCAACCCCGGCGAGTGCTTCGTCGGGTGTGGCGAACGTGAGGATTCCCGCCCCGGTTGGCAACCAAGCCGCGCTGCCGGTCTCCTGGGTGAGCACCGGCCGACCACTGGCCAGGTAGGCGGCGCTGCGTTCGCTGAACCAGCCCGTCCGGGTCGTCACATACCCCTGCTTGGCGACGCTGAACTCCGCTTTCGACTGTTGAATGTAGTGCTGGTACGTCCACGGATCCCAGGGGGGCTGCATGGGATTGACGACGGTCCAGCCGTGGCTGCGCAGAGCGGCGCGCGGCGCCTGGTGATCGCCGACGGCGAGCTCGAACCGGTGCGCGGCGCGCATCGGCAGGTCGAGATACGGGCCGAACGAGTCCGACTTCATGCCGTAGCGGTACCCGCCATACACACGGGCGGAGTAACTGTCCCATTGCATGACGGTGGTAAAGGGGCCGGCGCTCGCTGGCGACGCCGGCGGCCAGTGGTCGAGTGCGATCGGATGCCGCGTCGGTTGCCAGGGCAGCCCGTCATCCGGGATCGTGCATTCCGGCCGGCCCACGTTCTCGCCGAATGTGAAGAAGGCGGTGTGCTGCCGGGCCCGGGCGCGGGCGCCGGCATCCGTGAGGTGGCGGATCTGCGTGAACACCGGGTCCTTGTCGACGAGGACCCGGGTCGGAACCCCGAGCAGCCACGGGCGCAGCGGGTTGACGCCGCCGAGGTTCAACACTACGTCCGCCGTGGCGCACCACGGCACGATACGCTCGCCGGCCGGGCCGTGCCAGCGCTGCGTGTGCGCGTCGAAGTACGCCCAGCGGTCGTCGAAGCCGATGTGCGCCAGGGTCCGCTGCGCAAACGCCAGCCCGTAGCGCGGGTCGGTGTCCGTGCGGTTGCGCACCGGATCGAAGCAGGACGGGTAGTCGTCGCTGTCCTCGACGAAGTACACGTCGTGCCCGAGGGCGCGCAGGCCGAGCAGGTAGTGTACGTCGCTCCACCACATGCCGCCGATTGGGCCGCGGACGATGTACCCGAGGACGGCGATGCGCCGCCGCTGACTGGAGCGAAGCGGAGAGTGGATCATTGCGCACCGCAGCTCGACGCGGGCGCACCGCCGCGGTGGTGGTTGGTTCCCGTCGCCGTGTCGATCAACTCGCCCAGAACCCGCGGGGCGGCGAAGACGGCTTCGGCGAGGTCCCGTGCGGCGCGGCAGTGGTGGGCGTCGTGCGTCGTGATCGCGTCGACGCCGGTGCGGGCCTCGTCGGGGGTCGCGAAGGCAAGCAGCCCGTCCCCCGTGGGCAGCCACTGCGAGAACCCCGTGTCCTGCGTGAGCACCGGCCGCCCACTCGCCAGGTACGCCGCGCTGCGTTCGCTGAACCACCCGCTCCAGCTGGTCACGTAGCCGTGCTTGGCGACGCTGAACTCTGCCCGTGACGCCTGCAGGTAGCGCTGATAGGTCCACGGGTCGCGGCTCACGTCGAGCGGGTTCTGCAGCGACCAGCCGTTGGCGTGCAACAGATCCATCGGCGCCGTGGGGCCGCCGATCGCGAGCTCGAACGTCGCGGCGGTCCGTTGCGGCAGGTCGAGATAGGGCTGGAACGAGGCCGACTTCATGCCGTACTGCCGCCCCCCATACTCGCGCGGCGGATAACTGTCCCATTGCATTACCGTCGTGAACTTTCCGTTGGCCGGGACGGGTGTGAGCGGCCAGGCCTCGAGCACCACGGGCTGACGCGTGGGACGCCACGCCAGGCCATCGTCGGGCACCGTGCAGCCCGGCAGGCCGAAGTTCTCGGCGTAGGAGAAGAAGGCGGTGTGCTGCTCGGCCAGATCACGGCGGACCGGGTCTGTGAGGTGGTGAATTTGCGTGAACACCGGATCGGTGTCGACCAGCACGCGTACGGGGACGTCGCGCACCCAGGGGCGCAGCGGGTTGACGCCGCCGAGGTTCAGCAGCAACTCCGCCTCTCGACAAAACGGTACGATGCGGTCGGCGCGTGGTCCGTGCCAGCGCCGGGTGTGGGCATCGTAATACGCCCAGGCGTCGTCGAGGCCGACGCGCCTGAACGTGTCGGTGGCGAAGCGCAAGCCATACGTCGGGTCGGCATCGCTGACATGCCGGCTCGGATCGTAGCAGCACCACTCGGAGTCTCCGCTGTCCTCGACGAAACACACGTTGTGGCCAAGGCGCGCCAGGCCCATGACGTACTGCAGGTGATGCCAGGCGAGGCCGCCGAGGGGACCACGCACCACGTACCCGAGCACCACGATGCGCAGCCGCTGCGTTGAGCGATCACTACGCATCGGTTGCCATTGCCGCCGCGACGAGCTGGCGCAGCACGCGGTCGGAATCGAAGTGCTCGGCGGCGAGGGCACGCGCCGCGGCGGCATGTCGCGCGTAGTTGCCGCGGACCTCGCCGATGGCGGCCACCGCCTCGTCGATCGTCTGGAAGGGCAGGATCCCGTCGCCGACGGGCAACGCCGACCCGAACCCGGTGTCCTGCACCACCACCGGCCGCCCGGCGGCTAGGTAACAGGCGGAGCGGCCGCTGAACCACCCGCAGCGGCCGCGCACGTAGCCGTTCTTCGCCACGCTCCACTCCGCCAGCGACGTCTGGACGTAACGGCGGTAGGTGTCGAGGTCGGGACAGGTTGCCGCGGCGTCGACGACGCGCCAGCCCATGTGCGCGAGCAGATCCGCGGCGCTCCAGTCGCCGCGCGTTGCGAGGTCGCGCACGTCGGCAGGCAGCGGCGTCTCAGCGTCGGTTTCCCATTCGACGTGGCGCGTGCCGCTCAGGGCGACTTCGAGCGTCGCCGGACGTACGCGCCGCGGCAGGTCCAGAAAGCGGCGCAGCTCGACGTCCTTCTGGCCGTAGCGCTGCCCGCGGTGGCGCAGGGGGCGGTAACTCGTCCAGCTCATCACGGTGGTGAACACGTCACGGGGGCTGTCCGGCGCCGGTTTCCATTCCGGGAGGACGATCGGCTGCCGGGTCGGCCGCCAGCGGATCCCGGTGGCGGGCACGTGCTCGGCGAGGGCCTCGCCGAAACTGAAGAAGACATCGTGCGTGCGCATGCGCTTCTGGAACTTGCGCTGGCCGCGCGGTAGCGACAGCTTCACCTGCGTGAACACGGGGTCGGAATCGATGTAGGCGAGGCGCCGCACGGACCGGTAGTCGGTGGGCCGGTGCAGCGTTCCGGAGACGTTGAGCAGGAGGTCGGCGGTGCGCACGACCTCGCAACGCTGGTGGTGCGGCAGGCCGAACCAGCGCGGGCGGATCGGAAAGCGATAGGCCCAGCGGTCGCCGAGGCCGAACCGGGCCATGATCGCCGCGAGGTGGCGGACGTTCGGTGTGCAATCGGAGGCGATCCACTCGCCACCGGTGGGACCGCCATCCAGGGTGTACGGCCACTGGCCGGAGTCCTCGACGTAGTAGACGTCGTGACCGAGGCGGGCGAGCCCCAGGGGATACTGCAGGTAATCCCACGCCACCCCGCCGAGCCACGGGTGTTGAGCGATGAGGCCGGTGACGATGATGCGCAACCTGTCCATGGCGTTAGTCCGCCGCGTCATCCACCGCTATGTGGGCGGGGCGCCGACCGTCTTCCCTCGGCTCAACGGCGTCCGCTGCCTGCGTCCTGCATCCTGACCCGGGCCTGTTCGATCGACAGCACCATGTCGGCCCCGTCCACGATGCTCGGCCGGTGCGTGATGATGAAGGTCGTGCGGCCGCGCATCAGGCGTTCCATCGCGTCCATGATCGCCGCTTCGGTGCGCAGGTCCACGGCGCTGGTTGGCTCGTCCATAATCAGCACCGGGGCGTCCTTCAAGAAGGCGCGGGCGAGTGAAATACGCTGGCGCTCGCCGCCCGACAGCCGCAGCCCGCGTTCGCCCACCTGCGTGTCGTAGCCGTCGGGCAACTGGCGGACGAAGTCGTGGGCGTTCGCCTGGCGTGCCGCGGCCTCGACCGCAGCCTGC
>Ga0316622_100004629_pt1 | contig 10137 bp, 9 predicted proteins | sample OWC_Aug_OW2_C1_D_FD_207646 | JGI IMG/M metagenome (GOLD analysis project Ga0316622, IMG submission 207646) | Wetland soil microbial communities from Old Woman Creek delta, Ohio, United States - OWC_Aug_OW2_C1_D5_C | ecosystem: Environmental > Terrestrial > Soil > Wetlands | place: USA: Ohio... | reverse complement strand
GCTTTGCTTTGCTTCGCTGAAGAAGGACTGGTGCATGGGTCCGCGACTCGGTTTGTCCCCCTGCGCGCGAAGAAACATGCGCGCGGGAGACAAACCGAATCACGGACCTGATACACGGCGCCTGAGCTACGCCGCTTGCCGTGAATTGGCGACGTGCCTTATGGATTGGTCTAGCCATCGCCGTGCTGTCGAAGGCATGGGGACAGTGGGAGCATCGGGCAATTCATCCCGCCGACGGGGTCATCGCGCCGGGCGAGCCCCTGCAGACAGATGCGAACGGTGCGCCCGACATCGTGCTTGGGCGCTGGACGCTTGCGCCCCGAGCCACCTACGACATCACGGCGCGTATTCTCGGCCGCGAAGATTATCGCTTCGATCCCATTTCTGACCTGGTACCGATGGATCTCGCGCTCGGCTGGGGCCCCATGTCGGACAATCAGGTTCTAGAAGCGCTCGACATATCGCAGGGCGCAAGATTCTATTCGTGGCGTCCTGTCACGAAGTCACTTCCGATTGACCTGCGTGAGGTGACCCGATACAGCGCCAACACGCACGTCATTCCTGCCGATGCCTCCGTCGCCTCGACGCTCGCCCGGCTTCGCCTGGGCGGCCAGGTGGTTCACCTGACGGGCATGCTGGTGGATGGCGCGCGCGACGACGGTATGACAATCCGCACGTCGCTGACTCGTACCGATTCGGGGGCGGGAGCGCGCGAGTTCGTGCTGGTCCAACGAGTCGAGGTCGAATGACTCGCCCGCCCACTCGCTTGAGCCAGCCAGTGCGATAGGGGAGACACGCCCGGCGATTAATGGATTCCTTCGGTTTCCCTACCGACTGGAACGCTTGATCAGGCGGGCAGCGTCCAGTTCGCCCGCACGTAGGCAATTCCGAAGCCACTCTTGAGGATGTTCTTGTAGCTCGGTGCCGGTTGACCTTCCTGTGGCACGCCGGTTTCAGTCGCCGCGTGCTGCGCCCCAAATTTCGCGGCGTCCGCGATGCGTCGAGACAGGAGCGCCGACTGTCCCCCCTTCCTGCGCATTTCCGGTCGCGTCGCGCCTATGCCCAACCAAGCGAAGTTGCCGTCGACATAGAGTGCCCCGACGCTCGCGGGCGCGCCCCTGTCGAACGCTGCATAGGCATGCCAACGCGGTCGCCCGACAATCTGTGAGAGCCACACCGACATGGATGGTGGCATTCCGAATCCGGCGACGGCTGTCTCGGCGAACACGTTGCGTTCATCGATGCCCAGCTCACGGACGTCAAGCGCGGTCTCAACGACCGGCGCGCTCCTCGTCTCGCGGTAGAACTTCGCCCAGGCCATAGTGTTTGGCTGCAAGCCCGCGTCCTGCGCGAGCAATGCCATATTCCCTGCGCTTGGCCCCGGCGGAATCTGCACAGCGAATTTCCTCTGACCTGCGGCATGGAATAGTGTCACCGCTTCGCCGATGCACGCACCATCATCGGCGCCCAATCCGGCGCCTGCCAACCAGTTGAACTGGAGCAGAGGTATCTTCGTCGCCATGAAGAACAGCGCACCGCCGATGCGCCTCGTCTGGAGTCCGACTGCGGAGGCGAACGACGCGGGAGCCGCTTGTGCGAGATCCTCCCAGGCACCCTGTTCGATCTGTTCCAGCTCAATGAGCTTCGGATGGGCCATGGTTCCCACCTCATTTCAAGGGTGGCGGATGGGTTTCGTTTAGAGTGTAGAACTGCGCAAACGAGGATGCATGCTCTACTTCGAAGATCTGCAGGTCGGTGACTCCCGTGTGTCCGGCTCCCACGAGCTGCGCGAGGAGGAGATCATTGAATTCGCGCGGCAGTGGGATCCACAACCGTGGCATGTCGACCCCGAGGCGGCCGCACGCTCGCCCATGAAAGGAATCACTGCCTCCAGTTGCCACACTTACTCGGTGGCGGCGCTGCTGCTCAGCAGGATCGAACCGATTGCTGGCATCGCTTCCCTCAAACACGAGCTCGAATTGCCCGCGGCTGCTCGCCCGGGAGATCTGTTGTCTCTGAAAGTGACGTTCACCGATAAGCGCCCGTCCGAATCGAAACCCGATCGAGGGCTGGTGACCATGGAAAGCGTGCTTTCCAACCAGGCGGGCACGGTGGTGCTGCGGTTGCGGTCCCTGATGATGATCAAGCGCCGGGCGCCTGACATCGACGCGTGATTAAGGCCGCGGCAGCCGGCGTCTGATCCTGCGTGCCTCGATGCCGCTGGCGCCGTGCGATTCCGATCGGCTCTGGGTCAGAGGTATCGGGTGCGTCAGTGCTCGACGGCCGATCGGGATCGCTCAGGCGCGGTGCATAAAGCTCGGGTTCCGGTACTTCTTCGGCCCGCATGTTTCTTCGCGGGCCGGAAGAACGTACCGGAAGCCGAGCCCCGCATGCCACGCCCGAACATTCCGAGAAAGGTCAGTCGAGTCGCTTCCGGAACCGCAGCGTCGCAATCGCAAGCGTCACGAGCAGGAACACGCTTAGCTTCGCGGCCGGCACCTGCATGTCCGCGAGCGGTGCGCCGCGCAGCAGGATGCCGCGAATCATCTCGACGAAGTGGGTGAGCGGCAGGATCTGCGCGATCCACCGCGCGAGCTGCGGCATGCCGTCGAAGGGGAACACGAAGCCAGAGAGCAGGATCGACGGCAGCAGCGTCAGGAAGGACAGCTGCATGGCCTGCATCTGCGTCTGCACGAACGTGGAGATCACCAGCCCCAGCGTCAGCGTTGCGGCGATGAACAGTGCGGCCGCCAGGTAAAGATCGACCAGGCTGCCGTTGATCGGCACGTCGAAGATGCGCGCGCCGACCGTCAGGATCAGCGTGGTCTGGACGAGGCCGATCAGCACGTACGGCATGAGCTTGCCCGCCATCAGTTCCCACGAACGGATCGGCGTCGTGATGAGCAGCTCGAGGTTGCCCCGCTCGCGCTCGCGCACGATCGCGATTGCCGTGAAGATCACCATCGTCATGTTGAGGATGACGCCGATGAGCGCCGGCACGATCTGCACCGCAGTGCGGCGTTCCGGGTTGTACTCCGTAAGGACCTCGAACACGGGCACGCGGGACCGGTAATCGCCCGCTCGACCCGGCAGCGGCGCCAGGGAGAGTCCACGGGCGACGCTGTCGACCATTGGCTCCGAGCCGTCGACGAGGATCTGCGCAACGGCGCGGTCGGTGCCCTGTCGCCGCCGCTCGAAGTCCGCCGGGATGACGATACCGACACTGATCTCGCCAGCATCGAGCCTCCGCCGCAGGTCGGTCACGCTGGGGCTCGGCTCGAGAAAGTCGACGACGCCGCTGGCCTGCAGGTCGCCCACCAGTGCGCGCGAACCGCTCGTGCGCGCTTCGTCGGCAACGGCCGCGCGCAGGTCACGCACGTCAAAGTTGATCGCGTAGCCGAAGAGCAGGATCTGCAGCAGCGGGATGCCGATGATCATGCCGAACGTGAGGCGGTCGCGCGAAAGCTGGCGCACCTCCTTGTTCATGATCGCGAAGACCCGCTGCAGGAACATGTAATGGATCCGCGGCTCAGTGGGTGGAATGGTCCGTCGAGGTTCCCGCGGACGAACGCGTGCCGCCGAAGCCGGTGGCTGCGACGAAGACATCCTCAAGGCTGGCGTGCACCAGTGTCGCCTGCGCGGCCACGGCGGCCTGGCGCAAGCGCTCCAGGGCACGTTCGGCCGGCGCCGCGGTCGCTGGATCCATCAGCACATGCAGGCGTGTCCCGAGTTGCGCCACGCTCAGCACGGCAGCGTCTCCCAGCAGTGCCTGGCGGGCAGCCACGGTGTCCTCGGCTTCCACCTCTACGACGGCCGCTGGAATCGTCGCCATGAGGTTTTTCGGTGCGCCCTGCGCGACGACGCGCCCTTCCGCCAGGATGGCGAGTTCGTGGCAGCGCTCCGCCTCGTCCATGTAGTGCGTCGAGACCAGGATGGTCACGCCGCGGGCGACCAGTGCAAACAGGCTTTCCCAGAAGTCACGACGACTCCGCGGATCGACGGCACTCGTCGGTTCGTCCAGCAGCAGCAGCTCCGGCCGGTGCAGCGTTGCGGCCGCGAGCGCGAGGCGCTGGCGCTGGCCGCCACTCAACGTTCCCGCGCGCTGCTTGAGCAAGCCATCGAGGTCGAACTCTGCGGCAGCTTCGGCGAGGCGGGTGCGGCGCTCCGCCTTCAATCCGTAGATCCGCGCCATGAACTCGAGGTTCTCGCGGACGGTGAGGTCGTCCCACAGGGAGAACTTCTGCGTCATGTAGCCCAGGCGTGGCCGCAACCGCTCCGCGTCCCGCGGCATTTCGTTGCCGAGGACGTCGACATGACCCGACGTCGGGACCAGCAGGCCGCAGAGCATGCGGATCGTCGTCGACTTGCCCGAGCCGTTGGGCCCGAGGAAGCCATAGATGCGCGCGCGGGGAATCGTCAGGTCGACACCGTCGACCGCGGTGACCCGGCCGAAGCGACGCGTCAGGCCGCGAGCGACGATCGCGGGACCCGATTGCAGGTCAGGTGTGCCGCGCGCAACCATCAGTCCCGCCCGGGCACCAGTACTTGCACTGGCATGCCGGTCGGCAACTTTGCAGCGGCCGCGTCGTCCAGCGTGATCTCGGCCAGGTAGGCGAGCCGCGAACGATCCTTCTGCGTGAGGGAGTAATAGGGAGTGAACGCCGCCTCGGCTGCCACGTAGCGCACCGTTCCGGCAAGTCGGCCCGGCTCGCCGTCGACTTTCATCTCCACCTTCGTCCCGGCCGCAAATCGCGCCCGCAGCGGCTCGGGGACGTAAACGCGCGCATACGGCGCACCGTCAGCCAGCAACACCGCAACGCTGCGCCCGGCGGCGGGCCGTTCCCCCAGCTTGTAAGGCAACGCTTCGACGATGCTGTCGCGCGGCGCGCGGATGCTGTAACGCCCGGCCACGGTTTCCACCTCCGCGAGCGCTGCGGTTGCTCGCTCGACGGCGGCGCGTGCCTCGGCGATCTGCTCGGTCCGGGTTCCCTGCTGCAGCAATTGCAGGCGCGCCTGCGCTGCGTCACGCGACGCGCGGGCGGTGTCGCGACGTGCTCGCGCCTGGTCCAGCTCCGACTGGCTCAGCAGCTTGCGCTCGACGAGCGCCTGCACCCGTTCGTACTCGCTCTGGTCGGTGCGCAGCGCTCCCTGCGCGCCCTCGAGCGTCGCGCGCGCCTCGGCAATCTCACGCTCGCGCGGCCCCTGTTCGAGGTCCGCGAGCCGGCGCTGCGCCTCGGCCTGCGCGGCCCTCGCCTGTGCAATGCGGGGCTCCGCCGTCCCCGCTTCCTGGCGCAGGATCAATGCACCCGCCGGCACGTGATCCCCTTCGCGCACGGCGACTTCGACGATGCGCTCGTTTGCTTCGGCGATCAGCTCGAGCCGGTCGCGTTCGACGGTGCCCAGCACCTCTTGCGGCTGCTCACCGCTGCAGGCCGCAAGGACCAGCAGCAACGCCGGCCAGGCAAGGGACATTTTCATTGCTGCTGCTCCAGGCGCGCGGCGGTTCCTTCGCGAAACAATCGCGTCGTGTGCCGCGCGAGGCGCTCGAAATCTTCGCCCTCGACCGACAGGCCGAGCACGCGGCTCGTGACCGGGAGCGACACGAACGGGAAGATACAGAGACTCAGGGCCGAGATCGCGGCGAGACGCGGATCGAGGTCAGCGCGCAACGTGCCGCGTTCGCGCTCGCGGCCCAGGATGGCGACGAGCGCCGGGGCCAGCCGACCGGCGAAATGCTCGATGAACTGGTCGCGCATGCGTCCACCCTCGCCCAGCACCTCGTGCACGATCAGCGACGGCAGCCACGGGTTCGTCGCCAGCATGCGCATGTACAACGTCATCAGCCCCTCGAGGTCCGGCGGCGCGGGGACGGGCGCTGCCTCGAGACGCCGCAACTCCGCGAGCAGCGGCTGTACCGCCTCGTCGAGCATGGCGCGGTAAAGCCCGAACTTGTCGCCGAAGTAGTAATGGATCATGGCTGGCGTCGTGCCAGCCGCGGCTGCGATGCGGCGGGTGCTGACGTCGCCGAAGCCATGCTTCAGGAACAGCTCGCGCGCATGGCTGAGCAGTGCGCCGCGCACGGCCGCGTCGCCGCCCTGCGGCCGTCCGGGCCGACGCGTCGGTCGTTTGCGAGTTGCGCCCGCTTGCACAGCCATGAGCGGATATTAAACAAACGATTAATATCTGGCAACAAAAAGGCGGCACCGCCGCCTTCCGTTCCTACTGCCCACCGCCCACTGAACCCTCACCACTCTCCACTCTCCACTCGCCACTCACCACTTCTCCCCGCTACGCCAGCAGGTCCGCCACGCTCACCGACGCAATCTCCTCGAGCGGCCGGGGCGCGCCGACCGCAAAGCCCTGCGCGTAATCAACCCCGATCTCCCTGAGCTTCTGCAGCACCGCCTCGCTCTCGACCGACTTCGCGATCACGAGCTTGCCCATGACGTGCCCTATTTCCTTGATCGAGCGGACCATCGCGTAGTCGACGCGGTCCTGTGACAGGTTGCCGACGAACATCCCGTCGATCTTGAGGTAGTCGGTGCCGAGCGCCTTGACGTAGGCGAACGACGAAACGCCGCTGCCGAAGTCGTCGAGCGCGAACGCGCAACCGATGCGGCGCAGGGCGCCGATCAGCTGGTTCGCCTTCTGCAGGTTGCCGATCGCAATGGCCTCGGACGTCTCGAACCCGATGTGGCGCGGGTCCACACCGGTCGCCGCCAGGGCGTGGCGGACGAACTCGCCCGTCTCCGGATCGATGACGCTGTCGCGCGACAGGTTCATGAACAGTCGCGCAGTGCGGTCGAAAATGGACTGGTTGTCCCGGGCCCACTTCAGCGCGGCGTCGATGATCCAGCGGTCGTAACGCACCGACAGGTTGTGGCGCTCCACCGAAGGCAGGAACGCGCCCGGAGGCACCGCGCGGCCTGATTCGTCGCGCATGCGGACGAACAGCTCGTAATGCGGCAGGCGCTCCTTGCCGTCCTCGCCACGTGCCAGCGGCTGGATGAGCTGCGCCTCGAGGAACAGCCGGTTCTCGACTAGCGCGCGCTTGGCTCGCGCCACCCACGACATTTCGCCGTGCCGCTGCTGCAGCAGCAGCTGGTCTTCCTGGTAGACGGAGACTCTATCCCGTCCCGCATCCTTTGCAGCGTAGCAGGCGGAATCCGCCGCGTTGATCACCTGCGCAATGCGCTTGTACTGCGTGCCGATGGCAACCACGCCGATGCTGACGCCGAGCGTGAACTTGTTCGTGCCCCAGATGAATTCGAAGTCGCGCACGGCCTTGAGCAGTGTCTGCGCGACCTGCAGCGCATCCTGCAGACTGCAGCTGTGGAGCAGCACGCCGAATTCGTCGCCGCCCAGCCGTGCGAGCACGTCGGTCGAACGCACGCGCTGCTGCAGCACCTCGCCGAGCTGGCGCAGCAGTTCGTCGCCGGCCGCATGGCCGCAGGTGTCGTTGACCGACTTGAAGCGGTCGAGGTCGAGGAACAGCACCGCGTGCTCGGCACCGGTGACTTGCGTCATTTCGAGGGCCCGCTGCAGGCGCAACTCGAACTCGCGGCGATTGGCGAGGCCCGTGAGGGCATCGTGGCTCGCGTCGTACGACAATTGCTGCGAAAGCTCGTGGGACGCCGTGATGTCCGTCAGCGTGCCTTCGTAGAACAGGACCTGCCCGTCCGTGTCGCGCACCGCGCGCGAGTTCTCGAGCACGACGATCTTCGAACCGTCCTTGCGCTTCAGCACCAGTTCCGCGTTGCGGACCTCGCCGACCTCCTGCATCGTCTTGACCCAGTTGTCGCGATGGTCGGGGTCCATGTAGATGTCGCGGGCGACGTCGAGCTCGAGCAGCTCGTCCTCGCTGTCGTAACCGAGCATGCGCACGAGCGCTGGATTCGCCGCCATGAACTTGCCGTCGGCCGTGGTCTGGAACACACCCGCCGTGACGTTCTGGAAGAGTTCGCGGTAGCGCTGCTCGGACGCCTTGAGCGCGCGCAGCGTGTGGGTCCGCTCGGTGGCGTAGCGCAACACGCGTTCGACGAGCTGGGTCGACAGCTGTTCGCGCAGGATGAAATCGAGGGCGCCGCGCCCCACGGCATCCGTGCCGAGTTCCTCGTCTGCCTCGCTGACGAGGACCACGATCGGGATGTGCGTGGCCTTCGGCTGCGTGCGCAGGAAGGTGGTGATCCCCAGGCTGTCCGGCAGGTTCAGGTCGAGCAGGATCGCATCGACGCGACCGTGCTTGAGGCGCGCGAGCCCATCGGCCAGCGTCGAGGTCACCTCGAGGCGGTAGGGTTCACCACGGATCGCCGTGAGTGCACTGGCGACCCGTGCCTTGTCGGCCGGCTGGCCGCTCATGAGCAGGACTGTGGCTTGCGGCATGCTGGCCGGAGTATACGGCCGCTCCGCCGGTCAAATATGTGACGGCTTCCGCTCCCACGCACGGCCGCGGCGCGGCTGTTTGCGAAACATTTCTAAAAAGGCAGGCGCTCCCGGAAGTCGGCCGGCTTCACCACCAGCACGTCGCAGTGGATGCGGTCGAGCACACGTTCGGCCGTGCTGCCGACGAACACTTCGCGCAGGCGGCTGCGCGAGATCGCACCCATCACGATGATGTCGGCCTTCGCCTGCTCGGCGTACCGCGGCAGGATTTCTGCCGCCGCGCCCTGCAGCACCTTGACCGATTTCGGGTCCAGGCCCCGGGCCTTGGCGATGGCATGGATGCCCTCGTCGATGCGGGCCCGCTCTGCCTCGAGCAGGTCGCTGGCGATGTCGTCTGCTGCGAGCGGCATGCCAGCCATGCCGGTGGTCGCTGCCAGCAGCGCGGCCGGGAAGAATGCGTGGACAGCCTCGATCGACCCATTGAGCCAGCCCGCCAGCAGCTGCGCGGTATCCACGATGTCATGGTCCAGCGCCGCTGGCTTGTCGCCGTGGTGCCCGGGATCGAGCGCCGCGAGGATGCGCGGCTGCGCGGGCCATTCTTCCGCCTTGCTGAGCAACAGCGGGACGGGGCAAAGCCGCACGAGGTGCCAGTCCGTGTTCGAGAACAGCGCACGCCGTAGCGCCGAGTGGTAATGCGTGTCCTTCACGACCAGGTCGGGCGTGAATTCCTCGACCCGGCGCAGGATGCCCTGGTGCAGGGGATTGTCCCAATGCACGTGCGTCGTCACGTCGAGCCCGCCGACGCGGAGTTCCTCGGCGAGGTTCTCGAGGTACTCGACGCGCTCGGTGATGAAATCCTCGCGCAACTGGCGCAGCGCATCGGTATCGAAGAAGGGTTGGCCGGTCAGTGCCGGATCGAAATCACAGACGAAGAGTTCGAGCGCGGCACCCGACGCCCGAGCGAGCCTTGCTGCCTTCGCGACCCCGCCCTGCACATCCACTGTGGGATCAACGACGGCCAGGATCCGGTCGAGGCGTTGCATGATTGCCTCCTGTTTGTGCGGGCGGTAGGTCCGCACCTGAAATGTGCGTTTGCGCGGGACGCACCGCAATCCGGGGAAGTAACTTCGGAAAATACGTAGGACTTTTTACAGTGGTCCTACTGCCCCGCAGCAATCGCGGTCTTTAGCATTCACCTGCTGTGCCGCCCGCAGGCACAGCGTCCTGCTTTTAAACCTCCTCGAGGCGACCGATGACTATGACGGCCACTCATTACAACGATAAGGTGGTCCGGCAGTTTGCGATCATGACTGTGGTTTGGGGCATCGTCGGCATGCTGGTCGGCGTCCTGATCGCAGCGCAGCTGTTGTGGCCTGACCTGCTCCCCGCGGCATCCTTCCTGTCTTACGGGCGCCTGCGGCCACTGCACACCAACGCGGTGATCTTTGCGTTCGGCGGCTCGGCGCTGTTCGCCACCTCGTACTACATCGTGCAGCGCACCTGCCACACCCGGCTGTTCAGCGACGGCCTGGCAGCGTTCACGTTCTGGGGCTGGCAACTGGTCATCCTGCTCGCGGCGGTCACGCTGCCGCTCGGCCTGACGAGCGGCAAGGAATACGCCGAGCTCGAGTGGCCGATCGACCTCCTGATCGCGGTCGTGTGGGTCTCCTACGCGGTCGTGTTCTTCGGCACCATCGCGCTGCGCAAGGTGAAGCACATCTACGTGGCGAACTGGTTCTTCGCCGCGTACATCAT
>Ga0316622_100004628_pt1 | contig 10138 bp, 7 predicted proteins | sample OWC_Aug_OW2_C1_D_FD_207646 | JGI IMG/M metagenome (GOLD analysis project Ga0316622, IMG submission 207646) | Wetland soil microbial communities from Old Woman Creek delta, Ohio, United States - OWC_Aug_OW2_C1_D5_C | ecosystem: Environmental > Terrestrial > Soil > Wetlands | place: USA: Ohio... | reverse complement strand
AGAAGCACCCGTATGGAAGGCCCATCATAGGACACGAGAACACGGTCGCCAGAATCACACGAGACCAAATGGTGAGCTTCTTCAGGAGGTGGTATGTCCCGAACCGCATGGTGTTTGTTGCCGCGGGTGACTTCAACCGATCCGACATGGAAAAAAAAGTTAGAGAGGTTTTCCACGGGTTTAAGCCCTCGGAGGAGCGTCTTCCGCCGAGAGAGATTGAGCCAGAACCGCAAGAAGCCCAATCCGTGATTTCTTACGGAAACTTTAAAGAGACCTATCTCCAATTGGCTGTTCCGATCACGTCCGTCACGGACGAAGAGACTCCCGCGCTTGACGCCCTGGCTCATATTCTGGGAGGGGGGGAAGCTTCCCGGCTGGTCCAGAGGGTGAAACTGGAGAAAAGACTCGTCCATTCCATTTCGTCTTCTTCTTTCACCCCCAGAGATCGGGGAGCCTTCATTATCGGAGCCACTCTCCGCCCTGAGAATGTGGAGAAGGCCATAGAGGAGATCCTCAAGACACTCGACGACCTTTCCAAAGGGGGAGTGACGGCAGAAGAACTCTACCGGGTGAAGGTGAACGTCGAGAGCGATCTGGTTTACGACCGGCAAACGGTTCAAGGTCAGGCCAGAAAGAGAGGGTTCTATGAGACGGTCACTGGAGATATAGACTTTGAAAAGGAATATCTCAGGAGAATGGCCATTGTCGAGCGAGAAGACATTCAACGGGTCATACAGAAGTATTTCAAAGGTCGCCGCTGGGTGGTCAGCGTTCTTGCTCCGACAGAACAAAAGGATCTGTTCAGTTCCAATGCGTTGCAAGGAGTGGTTCGAAGGGTCGTGCCACCGGTGAAGACCTTGGATAAAACAGAGGGTCCGCCGGTTTTCAGAACTGTGCTGGGAAATGGAGTACGCCTTCTGGTGAAAGAGAACAGGTCGATACCCGTCGTTTCCATTCAAGCGGCATTCTTGGGAGGGGTACGATTCGAGACTGAAGCAAACAACGGAGTCAACCAATTCATCGCGGTTATGCTGACGAAAGGAACACAGAACCTAACCAGCCTTCAGATCGCAAAGAAAATGGAGAGAATGGCAGGGTCCCTCAGTGGGTTCTCCGGATACAATAGCTTCGGTCTCACCGCGACTTTCTTGAGCCAGCATTTTGAAGAGGCTTTCGGTCTTTTCTCAGAAGTCCTGAGAGCACCCTCCTTTGACAAGGAAGAAATGGAAAAACGGCGGCAGTCGATTCTTGCAGCTCTCCGGCAACAGGAAGATGACCTTGACCGTTCGGTATTTCGGCTGTTTCGGAAAACCCTTTATGAACAGCATCCCTATCGAATGGATCCCCTGGGAACCCTTGAGACGGTTCAAACGCTGACTCAAAAGGATTTGAAAGGGTATTATGACCGATGGGCTGTTCCTGATAATCTGGTTCTCACAGTGGTTGGAGACATCGATACGGAGCAAGTCCTTCAGGCCGCCCAGAACACATTGGGTGAGCTCAAGGGAACGTTCTCACGACCCCCTGTCGGCCAGGAATCGCCTCCTCAAGGGATAAGAAAGGCAGAAATCTACAGCCAAAAGGAACAGGCCCACTTTGTATTGGGTTTCCTAGGACCCACGCTTGATCACCGAGATCGCACTGCATTAGAAGTGTTGGATGCCGCTCTCTCGGGTCAAGGGGGAAGGCTGTTTTATGAACTGAGGGACCAGGAGAGCCTTGCCTACGCCTTGACGTTTATGGCCAATCCAAATGTCGATCCGGGATTCATTGCGGTCTACATGGGAACCCATCCAGACAAACTCGAAAAGGCGATCCACGGCGTGTTGAGAATTTTGAAGAGCGTAAGAGACGATGGCCTGGCAGAGGAGGAGGTGGAACGGGCCAAGCGATATCTGATCGGCAATTTTGAGATCGGACTCCAAACGAATGGAGCCCAGGCCAGTCAGATGTCTTTGGACGAGCTTTACGGGTTGGGTTTTGACCACTATGAGAAATATACGAAGGCGATTGAAAGGGTGTCGAGAGAAGATGTCCGGCGTGTTGCAAGAGAGTACCTCCGTCTTGACGCCTATGTCCTTGCGGTCCTTCGGCCGCCGGAAAGAAAACAATGAGCCCTTGTCTAGAGGTTTATCCATTCTCACTCCAACATACGCTAGAGTGCGGGCAGTTCTTCCGATTTACCAAAGAATCGGGGATCTACCTCGTTCAGACGTCTGGGCGCATTTTTTCTCTTTGGCAGAAAGGGAAAATGCTTTTCTATGAGGGCGTGGATGAGGCCTTTCTGATCCGCTTCTTCCGATTGGAGGAAGACCTTCAGCCGATCCTCCGGGCGATTGATCGGGATCCAGTGATTCACCAGGCGATTCAAGCCTACCGTGGCCTTCGGCTCATCCGGCAGGACCCCTGGGAATGCCTGATCTCGTATCTCTGCTCCATGGCGAAGGCGATTCCTCATATCCGGTCGATCATCGAAGGGCTGTGCAGGTCATCTGGCAAGAGGATCCGGTTCGGGAACTACATCGGTTATGAGTTTCCTGAAGTCCTGTGTAGAGGCTCCTCTTCTCTCTTGGAATCGATTGGAGCAGGATTCAGGACAGCCTATCTCGTGAATGCAAGCCAGTGCATCAATCGGGAGCAGTTGATCCAGTTAAAGAGTCTCCCCTACCCAGAGGCAAGGAAGTTCCTGATGAGTCTCTCCGGAGTGGGGAAAAAGGTTGCGGACTGTGTCCTTCTCTATTCTCTCGATTTTCTCGAGGCCTTTCCCATGGATACGTGGATCAAGAAGGGACTACAGAGAGGCTATTTTGCGGGAAGGAAAGTGGGAGAAAAAGGAATGGAAGAGTTTGTGACTCACCGATTTGGTCCCTTGGCTGGATATGCCCAACTCTATCTCTATCACTACTGGCGACACACCCCGATCACGCCCGAATGATTTTTTTTCTCCAGCGAGTCATGCCTTTGGTGACATTTCGTGTGTCGATGACCAAGGGGGCGTTCTCCACGACCCACGGATAATCAATCTGGGAATGGTCCGTGACAATCACTGCCGCATCGACCTGTCGGAGAAGCTTTTCCGTAAGGGGAGACGATTTCAACTTAAGATGGTATTTTCGGAAACGGGGAAGGGCCGGAATGAAGGGGTCGTGATAACGGACGAGGGCTCCCTTCTTTTGGAGGAGCTCGAGGATGGCCAAAGCGGGCGACTCTCTCGCATCATCCACATCCTTCTTGTAGGCGACGCCCAGAAGGAGAATCGTTGCTCCTTTCAGGCTCTTGCCTTGTTGGTTGAGAGCATCCTGAATCTTGCCCACCACATAGTAGTGAACGTGAACATTGATCTCTCCGGCCAAGTGAATAAATCGTGTTGTGAAATCGTATTCCCTGGCCTTCCAGGAGAGATAGAAGGGATCGATGGGAATGCAATGGCCTCCCATGCCTGGCCCCGGATAAAATGGAGAGAATCCAAAAGGCTTTGTGCTTGCAGCCTCGATGACCTCCCAGATGTCGATCCCCATGCGGTCGGCCAGCATCTTCAGCTCATTCACCAAGGCAATGTTGACACTCCGATAGATATTTTCGAGAAGCTTGGTCAACTCAGCGGTCTTGGGGGACGACACGGAGACCACGTGATCAATGACTTGGGAGTAGAGCGCTTTGATCACCTCGTGGCAAGCAGGGGTGACCCCTGCGACGACTTTCGGGATCTGATGAGTGGTGAACGTCTTGCTCCCGGGATCCTCCCTCTCCGGAGAGAACCCGAGGAAGAAATCCTGGCCCACCTTCAAACCGGTGGACTCCAGTTGAGGAAGGATCAGCTCCTCCGTCGTTCCCGGGTATGTCGTACTCTCGAGAACAATGAGCTGTCGTCTTCTCAAATTCTTGCGGATGGCCTCCGAGGTCTTCTCGATATACTGCAAATCAGGCTCCATCTTCTCAGTGAGAGGCGTCGGGACACAGATTAAGATGCACTCTGGCTCGCGCAGGCGAGAGAAATGGTCTGTTGCCTTAAATTGGCCGTTCTTCACAAATGGTAACAGACGGGAAGAAGGAATGGTTTTGATGTAACTTTTCCCCTTCCGCAATGCCACCACTTTCTTGGGATCTACGTCGAACCCCAGAACCTTGAACCCCTGTTCACAGAAGCGGAGGACCAGGGGGAGACCCACGTACCCCATTCCGATGATGCCCACCAATATTTTTCGATCGCCAATCTTCTGGATCAGTCGATTCATCTCATTTCCATTCATAGGATGCCTCGCGGACTCCCTGGATAGCCTGAGAGGGTCTCCCTTTAGGGGTCCACCTTCTCGTAAAAGCTCCGAATCCGGCTGACGACATAAGCCTGTTGAGCATCCGTCATCTCGGGATAGATGGGCAGAGCAAGGGTCTCATCGGCCGCCCTTTCGGAGACGGGAAAATCACCCCGCTGATGTTTCAGATAGGCGAAGCATTCCTGCACATGGAGGGGAAGAGGGTAATAGATTTCAGTACCGATCCCCTCCTGCTGCAAATACTTCCGCAGTCCATCTCTCTTTGGAACGCGAATGACAAACTGGTTAAAAATGTGACGGTTTGAATATTGAATCGTGGGGAGTTCAAAATGGGGAAGAACGCTCGTGAGATCTTCGAACTGCTCACGGTATCTGTGGGCTTTCCTCTGTCTCTCGGTCGTCCATTCCTCCAGGTGTCGGAACTTGACGAGAAGGATGGCTGCCTGCATCGCATCGAGACGACTGTTGATCCCGATCCATTTATGGACATACTTGGGTTGACTTCCATGGACCCTCAAAATCCTGATCCTTTCTGCCAACTGAGCGTTGTCCGTGACGACCATTCCTGCGTCCCCGAAGGCGCCGAGGTTCTTGGTTGGGAAAAAAGAAAAACAACCGAGATGGCCCATCTGTCCAGCCCTTCGACCGGGGCCCATGTCATCGGGTCGATATTCCGCTCCTAAGGCTTGTGCCGCATCCTCGATGACGAAGAGGCCTTTGGTTTTTGCCAGATCCAGGATGGGGCCCATGTCAGCACACTGTCCATAGAGATGAACGGGAATAATCGCTTTCGTCTTGGAGGTCATCTTGGCAGCGATCTGGTCGGGGGCGATGTTGCAGGTCTTTGGATCAATGTCGACAAAGACAGGGGTGGCTCCCAGTCTCGAGACCGACCCGGCCGTTGCAAAAAAGGTGAACGGGGGAATGATGACTTCATCTCCAGGTCCGATTCCCAGGGCGAGCAGAGAGAGAAGGAGGGCATCCGATCCCGAAGCCACGCCAATGGCATATCGCGTTTGGCTGTAGTGAGCGATGGCTTGTTCCAAGCGCTCGACCTGAGGCCCAAGAATGAACTGCTGGGTGCGATAGACCTCTTCCAGACCGTCTCTAAGCTCTTTTTCGATGGACGCAAACTGCGGTTTCAGATCGAAGAACGGAACTGTCATGTTCACGGCGATGGCCTTCCTTCCTGTTCGTGAAGCCCCACGCCCCTGCCTACCGGCAGGAAGCAGTGGCACCAAGCCGACTTGCTCGCCCAAATGATTGACGTTCAAAGTAAGATAAAAAAAATGGAGTGTCAAGGTTCGGATTCGAGGTATAATAACGGACATGAAAGGGAAGGCGAACCTCGATGCCATTTCTGTTGTGCTGGTAAGGCCCAAGTTTCCGGAGAACATAGGTTCCGTAGCCAGGGCGATGAAAAACATGGGATTGAGCCGACTCCTCATCGTCGAGGGGGTTTCTCCCCTCCAGGAGCAAGCCTACAAACTGGCCTCAGGAGCAGAAGAGATCCTGGAAAGGGCAGATGAGTTTTTCTCTCTCCGTGAAGCGATTGACAGCATGGGATGTGTGGTCGGCATGACCTCTCGGCAGGGCAGGGGGAGAAATCCTCTACTGACGCCGGAAGCCTTGGCCAGGATCCTCCTTCCACTTTCTCTGAAGAACTCGATTGGCCTTGTCTTTGGTTCGGAAAAAGATGGCTTGACGAATGACGAGCTGTCACTCTGCCACCTCTATGTGAGAATCCCCGCGGCAGCAACTTTCCCCTCCCTGAACCTTGCCCAGGCCGTGATGGTGATCGGCTACGAGTTGTTCAAAGTGACAGGCCCCCTCCCGGCCCATCCGGGCCAGGTGGCCGCCGCTCGAGACCTTGAAAACATGTTCGAACACATGGAGAAGACGCTCAGCGGAATCGGATTCTTCAATACGAATCATCCCAGAAAAATCATGGGAGCACTGAGGCGGATTTTCGGAAGAAGCAAGATGGATGAGCGTGAGGTTCGGATTTTTCAGGGCATCTGGAACCGTGTGGATTGGTTGATGCGAGAAAGAGAGAAGTGAAAATAAGAACCCCTCTCACGATAGGATCGTGCGAGGGGTTCCATCAGATTGGAGACAGTTCAAGAACTACTTCTTCTCGAGAAAGGGTTTGAGAAGATCAATCGGAACGGGGAAGATCGTGGTTGAATTCTTCTCCGTGGCTACCTCAGTCAGAGTCTGCAGGAACCTGAGTTGAATCGCCGCGGGATTGGTGCTGATCACATGGGCTGCCTGAGCCAATTTCTCAGCAGCCTGGAACTCTCCATCTGCGTGGATGACCTTGGCCCTTCTCTCCCTTTCGGCCTCTGCCTGGCGGGCAATGGCCCTCCGCATCTCTTCAGGGAGGTCGACCTGCTTGGTTTCCACCAAAGAAACCTTGATCCCCCAAGGTTCCGTGTGGCTATCCAAGATGTCCTGAAGCTGCATGTTGATCTTCTCTCTCTGGGCGAGGAGTTCGTCGAGCTCCACCTGCCCTACGACGCTTCGAAGGGTTGTCTGGGCAAGCTGGGACGTGGCATACAGGTAGTTCTCAACTTCGACCACTGCCTTGTTGGGATCGACAACGCGGAAGTAGACCACAGCATTCACCTTAATAGAAACGTTGTCGCGCGTGATAACATCTTGAGGCGGAATGTCGAGGGTGACCAACCTCAGGCTGACCCTCAGCATTTTGTCGACGCCAGGGATGATGAAGAAGATTCCAGGCCCTTTGGCACCGATCAGTCTTCCGAGACGGAAGATGACCCCCCGCTCGTATTCCCTCAGGACCTTGATGGCCGAGGCGGCCAGGATAAAGAGAAAAATAATTAGAAAAAGAAAACCAGATGGTAAGCCAGTTAATCCCATGTCATTCCTCCTTATGGTTTTTTCTTCACGGTCAACAAAAGATTTTTGACACTCACGACTTGAACTTTCTCTCCTCTCTCAATGGGTTCATCACTGATGGCATTCCAAAACTCGCCATGAACCAGAACCTTTCCCTGGGGTGAAAGGGTCGTGGAAACCGTCCCCACTTCGCCCACCAGTCCCTCGGTTCCTGTCGTGGGTTTGGTCAGCCGGGCCTTGATCGCCTTGGTGACTGCAAAGGCAAAGAAGCCTGCACTGACGAACACAGCAGGAATGATCACCGAGAGAGAGATTTGCATGTAGTCCGCTGGGGTCTCAATGAGCATCATGGATCCGAGAAAAAGTGAGATGACCCCGCCCACGGTCAACAGTCCGTGACTGACCACTTTCACCTCCGCAATGAAGAGAATGATGGCGAAGAGGATCAATGCCAAACCGGCAAAATTGATCGGTAGCATCTGCAGGGCAAAGAAGGCCAGGATGAGGAAAATCCCGCCGACGACGCCGGGAAGGATCGCTCCTGGGTTCGACAATTCAAAGAAGATTCCGTAAATTCCCAGCATGAGGAGGATGTAAGCGATCGTCGGGTTGGAAATCGTGTCCAAGAGCTTGTACCGCCAACTCATCTGGATCGGACGAGGTTGAACCCCCTTGGTCAGAAGGGTCCGAGTCATGCCGTCAAATTTGATCACCCTCCCATCCACCTTGGTGAGAAGATCATTAAGGTCTGTGCAGATGAGGTCGATGACGTTTAATTTCAGGGCCTCGTCTTCCGTGATCGAGACACTCTGCCTCACTGCCTTTTCGGCCCATTCTACATTTTTTCCTCGGTTCTTGGCGATCGTCTTGATGTAGGAGACCGTGTCGTTCACGATCTTGTCCGTCATCGTCTTGCTTTCTTTACCCTCTGCACCCAGGGTGACTGGATGCGCAGCACCAATATGCGTTTCAGGAGCCATCACCGCCACGTGTGACGCAAGGGTAATGAAGACGCCTGCCGAGGCTGCTCTGCTCCCTCGAGGAGCCACATAGACGATGATCGGAATGTTCGACCCGAGAATTTTCTTTACGATGTTCCTCATGGAATCCATCAGCCCGCCCGGAGTGTCCAATTCGATGATGAGGCACTGGCCGCCTTCTTCAGAGGCCTTGTCGATCGAATCCGTGATGAATTTCGCCGTAGCCGGATTGATGATCCCATCCACCTCGATGTAGAAGACAGGCCCTTTGTCCTGGCACTGGCCTGTAGTTCCAGAGATCAGAAGGAGGGTCACTGTAACAGACAAAATGATGACTTGCTTAAGGTTCTGGATACGCAAAGTATTTCTCCTTTGCACTATAAATATCCGAAAAAAGGGAGGTTGTCAATCTGCCTGGGACGGCGGATTGACATCATCTTTCTTTTATTGTTAATAATAACTAATGCAGGGTAAGGATGATCACCTGACGGTCGTCAACGGGTCTTACGGGCAAGGAGGAGGACGGATCTTAAGGTCGTTTCTCGCCCTTTCAGCCACCCATCACAAACCTGTCACCCTCCAACACATCCGAGCAAACCGAAACCCTCCTGGCTTTGACCCTCTGCCTCTCAGGGGAGTGAAAGCCCTTGCCTATATAGCTCTAAGAAAGATCGAGGGGGTTCGGAATGGCTTCCCAACGGTCCACTACCCTTTCCAGTAAAGAGGAGAACACCGATCAGAAGAATTTACGGAAACATCATCGGTTTGAAAACAGACCAGTTGCGAAGATTGGAACACGTTTACCGAAGGAGAATTCCGCCGGAGAGGATCATTACCTCTGAACTGGCCCGTCTTCTCAGTGATCTCTCGAGAGAAATCCGGCGTCAAATCGGTATTCTGGTTGAACGACGAGGAACCGTCGCCCTCGTGATTGTAGGTGACCAAAAGGGACTCACCATCCCTGAGCTCCCCAGGGATCGAAGCGGAATTCTGAGACTCAGAGGACTACGACTCATCCACACTCATCTTCAGGGAGAGCCTTTGAATGACGAGGATCTTACAGACCTAGCCCTTCTGAGGTTGGATGTGATGGTAGCCCTTTCGGTTCGGGAGGACGACGTTCCTGGAAACGTGTACTCTGCCCATCTCCTTCCAGACAACCGCGAGAAGAAGGTGTGGGAGATTGACCCTGCCTCAAGCTTAACCCAGTTGTTGGAGCTCGATTTTTACAGCTGGATTCAGGCTCTCGAAGATGAATTTCAGCGCGGCCAGAGGGCCATTGCCATAAAAGGGGGAGAGGAAAGGGCAATCCTTCTCAGCGTCAGTCGGGAAAGCCGAACGACCCTTGAAGAGTCAATGGAAGAGCTAAAAGAACTGGCAGAGACAAGCGGGGTTCAGGCGGTCCATGTGATGATCCAACGACCTCAATCCCTTTCTCCTGCCACTCTGTTGGGCGAGGGTAAGTTGAAAGAGTTGATCGTCACGTGTCTGCAATTGGGAGTCGATCTCATCATCTTTGATCAGAATCTGACGCCCGGGCAGATTGCCTCGATTTCGGATCGAACCGAACTGAGAGTGATCGACCGGACCCAACTCATCCTGGACATCTTCGCGCAGCGTGCCCACACCCGGGAGGGCAAGATCCAGGTGGAACTGGCCCAGCTGAAGTACTTGCTTCCCCGATTGGCCAAGAAGACACTCGCTTTCTCTCGACTGACCGGAGGCATTGGAGGCCGGGGACCCGGCGAAACCAAGCTTGAAATCGACCGACGACGTGTGAGAGAACGGATCCACCTCTTGGAAAAGGAATTGGTCAAGTTGAGCCGAACCCGGGAGCAGAGAAGGGCTCGACGATCAAAATCGGAACTTCCGGTTTTGTCCATTGTGGGATATACCAATGCCGGGAAGACGACGCTGTTTAATCTTCTCACCAAGAGCCAGTCTCATGTCGAGGACAGACTGTTTGCGACCTTAGATCCGGCCACGCGAAGATGGCGCTTTCCTGGAAATCATGAAGTG
>Ga0316622_100004627_pt1 | contig 10139 bp, 10 predicted proteins | sample OWC_Aug_OW2_C1_D_FD_207646 | JGI IMG/M metagenome (GOLD analysis project Ga0316622, IMG submission 207646) | Wetland soil microbial communities from Old Woman Creek delta, Ohio, United States - OWC_Aug_OW2_C1_D5_C | ecosystem: Environmental > Terrestrial > Soil > Wetlands | place: USA: Ohio... | reverse complement strand
CGCGGCCGTCCGAATGGCAGCGATCCCCCCGGCCGGCCAGGCGGCGCGCTAGAAGCGAACGCTGTAGACGAGCTTGAACGTGCGCCCGCGCTCGGGCACGTAGTCCTTCACGTACGACAGGTGGTTGCGGTAGAGCGTGTTCGTCGCGTTGTCCAGCCTCGCCGTGATGGTGCTGACGCCCGTGCCGGTCGGCCACGAGTACGACGCGAACAGCTTGAGCAGGCCGTAGCCGGCGGTCGGGGTCTCCTCGCCGAACACGCGGTCCTGCGCCGAGACGCCGGTCACCTCGCCGCCGGCGTTGAACGCGCCGACCTGGTACCGCACGCTCGCGCGGGCGCGGAACGGCGGGATACGCGGGAGCGGGGCGTCGGGCTCGAGCAGGTCTCCGCGCACGTAGTCGATCCCGAAGTCGGCGAAGAGCCTCGGCGTCACCTGCACATCGCCGTGCAGCTCGAATCCCTGGAGCAGGCTGTCGGCCGCGACGAATTCGATGACCGGGAATTCGTCCTCGTGGCCGTGGCCGCCGCCGGGCTCGTCGTGGGGTTCGATCTCGCCTTCGACCGGGCTGCGGAAGATGTAGTCGTCGATCCGGTTCCGGAAGTAGGTCGCTTCGGCCGAGAAACGCGCCGACCGCCAGCGGAACGAGAGATCCACCCCGAGCGCGTGTTCGGCGCCGAGATTCGGGTTGCCGATCTCGAACGCGAAGTTGCCCGGGTGCGGCCCATAGAAGTACAGCTCCTCGAGCGCCGGGTAACGCGACGTCCGCGCGACGCTGACCGCGATGCTCGACCGGTGGTCGAACGCCGGCGGCTGGATCAGCAGGCCCACCGAGCCCGAGAACTCCGAGAAGTCGCGCGCGGGCAGGTCGCCCCCCTTGGGGGTGTAGCTGGCATGGTCGAACCGCCCTCCGAGCTGCAGCGTCGCGTGGTGGAACGTGACCTCCTCGTACAGGAACGCCGCCGCCGCGTTCTGATCCACGGGCGGTGACAGCGCCTCGTCTCCGGTGGCCGTGAACGCGCGCACGAGCGCACGCGCGCCCAGGCTGCCGCTAATGCGGCCGTACGGGCGGTGGTTGCCGAGGAACTCGAACTCGTGCGTGTCGTTGCCGAAACGCGTGCCGATCTCGCCCGCAACGATCTCTTCGTGCCTGTACCAGCGTCCGGCGTACGATCCGCGGACCGACTTGAAGAGGCCCTCGAGTTCGCGCATCTCGCCGCGCAGGTTCACGATGGACCGGCGCGGCGTCAGTTCGACCTGTCCGTCTTCGACGTACGGCAGGCCGTACCGCGTGTCTTCGTAGGCGTAGTTGCCGCCGACATAGCCGCGGGCGCCCGTCCACGAAAGCCCCACCGAGCCAAAGCCGCTCCGGGCCTGCGTGTTGTCAACCACGCCCTCGGGCGTGGAGGAGTCGCCGTTTCGCTGGCCGCCGCCACCTGCGTGCAGCGCCCAGGTGGCGTTGCCCCACCAGAGGTCGGCCGCGCCCTGAACCTGCCCGCCGTTCGTGCCCAGGTCGCCCGTGAAGCCGCCCTTCACCCCCGTCAGGGCCGCCGACGGCACCGCGTCCGAGATCACGTTCACGAGCCCGCCCACGGCGTTGGCGCCGTAGATGAGCGTCGCCGGGCCTCGGACCACCTCGATCTTCGAGGCCGACGCCGGATTCACCGTGAGCCCATGGTCCCCCGACTGGCTCGACAGATCTCCCATGCGCTGGCCGTCCTCCAGGATCAGCACGCGGTCGCCGTCGAGTCCGCGGACGACGGGCCTGGCCGGCGCGGCTCCGAACGACCGCTCGGCCACGCCAGGCTGCTGGGCCACCGTGGCCGACAGCGTGCCGCCGAGCTCGCGCGTGAGGTCCTGCCCGGTCAGGACCGACGTCGGCTGATACGCGTTGAACTGGTCGCGCGGCTCCGCGCTGACCGAGATGACCTCCTCGAAGTGCAGCTCGGGGTCCACGAGCAGGTTGATGATCGTGTCCGGCCCCGACACGTCGACTTCCTGGTGCCGGGCCGAGAAACCCTGTGCCTCAACCGAAAGGTGGTAGGTGCCCGGCCGCACACGGTCGAATCGAAACCGGCCGTCGGGCCCCGTGATCGTCTGGCGTCTGTCCTCCTGGACGATCACCTTCGCCCCGATGACGGGCTCGCCGGTCAGCGAATGCAGCACCTGGCCCTTCATGCCGGCGACTGCCTGCGGTTCGGCGCCGGCGGCGGCCGCTGACAGCGCGAGGGCGGCGAGCACGCCCGCCGCGGCCGTCAGCCGCACCCGGACGGCCGGCACCGAGCGCGGCAGGAAGCCGGAAGAGATCGGAACGCAGAACATGGAACCTCCATCAGCAAGAAAGACCCGGTGCCTGGATGCGTTCGAGGGCTTTCACGCTGGCGTTCTTGACCTGGGCGGCGCCCGCTAGACAAAGGCCGCACGGCAAGAAGCTGGGCTCGAGCAGGCCTCGAACGCAGTTTGAAAGACCGGTCTTATGCGGGAGGTGCGCGCGCGCCGGTGGAGAGGCTCTCGCCCGCCGCCACGAAGCAGGGGGCGACGGCCACGAACGGGCTGATCGCGCTCGCGTCGGGTATCGCGATCGCCGCCGCCGCCGCCAGCGCCGACCGCAGGTTTCGGAACCAGTGACAGGTGAAGCAGTGCCCGTGGGCGTCGAGCCCGGCGGAGGGTACCATCCGCGGGCCCGCCGGACCCTGGCCTGGCGTCGGGGCGTCACAGGGATCGTGGTCCCGGGCTCCGGGATGGGCGATCCCCACCGGGGTCGCGAGGAACCCGGCAATCAGCGCGAGCGCGAGCGCCGAGCGGAGCACGTGCAGACGCCGGAATTGCTGGCCCATGGGAAGAAATCTCAGGCTACTGTAGGACTCCTGTTTCGTCAACCGGGTTGCCGGTCCGGGCGGCCCTTGGTAGGCTGGACTCATGCGAGCACTTCTGCGGATAGCGGGCGGGGCAATCGTGGCGGGCGCGCTGCTGGCGGCTGCGCCGGTGGAGCCGGCGCCCGGCGCTGCGAGCGCGGGCCAGCAGGGCGGCGTCTTCCGCAGCGGCGCCAAGATGGTCCCGATCTACGCCACGGTGACGGACCCGCAGGGCGCGCTCGTCCCCAACCTGGCGCGCGACGACTTCGAAGTCCTCGACAACAACGTTCGGCAGGACATCGTCGTCTTCGAGAACCAGCCGCAGCCGTTCACCGCCGTCGTCATGCTCGACAGCAGTGGCAGCATGACGAACTCGCTCAAGCTGGTGAACGCCGGGGCCGAACAGTTCCTCATCCGGCTCATGCCGCAGGACAAGGCGCAGGTCGGCGCGTTCAACGACAAGATCGAGTTCAGCGGCACGTTCACGTCCGACAGGGACGAGCTCGTCGCCGCGCTCCGTGAGCTGGATTTCGGCAATTCCACCCGGCTCTACGACGCGGTCGACCAGTCGCTCGACCGGCTGACCGGCATCGAGGGGCGCCGGGTCATCGTGGTGCTCACCGACGGCGAGGACACCGCCAGCAAGACCGGGCAGGGCGACGTGCTCAGCCGGGCGCTCGCCGACGAGGTGATGATCTACGGCATCGGCCTCGAATCGAACTACTTCAACGGGATGCGCCAGGTCAGGACCAATCCCGACAAGGTGGTGCGGCGGCTCGCGGAGGAAACGGGCGGCGGCTACTACCTGCTGAAGGAAACCGTGGATCTGAACTCGACCTTTACGCGCATCGCCCAGGAGTTGCGCAGCCAGTACGTCCTGGGCTTCAGCCCGACCGTGCTCGACGGCAAGGTGCACAAACTCGCCGTCAACGTGAAACGCCCGGGCATGAAAGCCCGGGCGCGCAAGTCGTACGTGGCGTCGTCGGATGCGGCGCCTGGCCGCGTGAAGTAGGGCGTGGGAACGCTACGCCAGGACGGCCGCGACGACCGTGACGACCAGCAGGACGGCGACGATCCAGTCTGCGTTGCTCGAAAAATTCAGTTCGAACATTCCAGCCTCCTGAGAAAGGGATAACGGCTCTACTTGCGTCCGGACGGAGCCGAGATAGGGACAGCTCACGCCTGAGGCCGGCGCGCGCCGCGCCTAGCCACGGGGTCAGCTCCGCTCGGCCGTGAAGTCCGGGGCGTTCGAGCCCACCTGCATACTTAGACGGAGGAGGAGGCCTCCCGGTTTAGCGGAGACCGTGACCAGAGTGTGGTGGGTCGCCTACCGCCGGGCCGGCCCGGCAAAGGGATTGTCGAGTACGAGGTCGGGCCGCTGGCGCCGGAAGGATTCGGCCACGTGGCAGTCCCAGCAGACGGCGTCGTGCGTGCGCATCACCTCGTACATCGTTGCCGGCGGGACTTCGCCCCACTCCAGCGTCCGGCCGTCGGGCGCGCGCAGGGCGGGCTTGTGCGAGGCCCAGTCGATCGACCCGAGCGCCTTGCCGCAGACCGCGCAGGCCTTGTCCGCGTACCAGCCGGCCACCTGCGTCCTCACCAGGCAGTCCATCGGCTGCGTCTCGATCTGCTTCAGGCACTCCTGGCCGCACGAGGCCTTTTCGGGCCACCGCGAGCACGAGTCGAGCCGCAGGTGCTCGTGGCCGCCGGCCGCCGTGAACGCCGCGTGCCGCGCATCGACCGTCACCGCCGCCGGTTGCTGGTTGTCGGGGCAGTTGACCACGCGGGCGCCGCGCATCTTGATGTACTCGCTCACGGGCCGGCGAAGCAGGGCGTACAGCACCCCCACCACCACGAGTGTGACGACGAAGTACAGCAGGGTAGTCATGGAGGCCTCTCCTCTGGCCCTATCCTACACCGGCGCTCGGTTGAATTGACCCGGAGTCGGATGGAGCCCGCAGGCGTCAGCCTGCGTGAGCCCGGGGCGAACGAGGGCAATCGAAGCGAGCCCCAGCGTTCATTCGAACCGGCGCGTTCGTGCCCGCGCGGACCCGCTTTGGTATCATCGGCCCATGCCGCAGCCGCTCACCGACCAGGAGTTCGCCGCCAGGGCCGACGAGGCCCTCGAATCCCTCCAGCGCGGGCTGATGGACTTCGCCGACAGGGAGGGGTTCGAGGTCGAACTCCAGGGTGGCGTGTTGAATGTCTTTTTCGAGGAGCCGACCGAGACGCGCTTCGTCGTGAGCCCGAACGCCCCGGTGCGGCAGATCTGGGTGTCGGCCCTCGTGCGCAGCTACAAGCTCTCCTGGTCGCCCGAGCGCGGCGCCTTCGAACTGGACGGCGAAACGCTGCCCGCGCTCATCGAACGCCTCATCCACCTCCACCTCGGCCGGTGAAAAGGGGACAGGCCCCTTTGTCGAATGACCTGGGGGACAGGCCCCTTTTCCGCTCCGGAGATCAGAGGCGGAAGCCGTCCTTGAGCGGGTCCTCGTCGTCCACGAGGAACACGTGCTCACCGGTGACCCAGGCCGAGCCTTCGAGTTCGGGCAGGATCGCGTCGAACTCTCCGACGCGGGCCCTGCCGGTGATCCGGCCGCTGAACAGCGTGCCGATGAGGCTCTCGTGGCCGAAGGAGCGACCGGGCGGCATCAGTCCCATTGCGTCGATCACAGCCATCACCGCGCACGTGCCCGTCCCGCAGGGCGACCGGTCCACCTCCGCGTCGGCGAAGATCGTCACGTTCTTGAGGTCGGCATCACGCCGCTCGGGCGGTCCGGTGAAGATCGTTCCGTAGATACCGTTCAGGCCCTTGTCCTCCGGGTGGACCACCGTGACCGCCGCCTCGACGGCGCGCTTGATCTCCATGCCCACGCGGCGAAGCTCCGGCAGCCGCGCGGGCGCGATCGGCAGCCCGGCGGATTCCGCGTCGACGATCGCGTAGAAGGCGCCCCCGAAGGCGACGTCCACCCGCAGTTCGCGGCTGGCCGCGCGGATCGGCAGCCCGGGCGCGAAGACGAACGACGGCACGTTGTCGAAGGAGACGCGGTCGACGCGGACGCCGCGCCCGCCATCCCCTTCGTGCCGGCGTACGTGCGCGCGGGCATGCACGGGCCCGGCCGGCGAGTCGTAGATGATCCGGTTCGGCTCTCTCGGGTGAATCAGCCCCCGTTCGATCGCCATCGTCGTCACCGCGACGATGCCGTGGCCACACATGGTGCTGTAGCCCTCGTTGTGCATGAAGAGCACGCCGGCGTCGGCTCCCGGCGTGACGGGCTCGGTGAGCACGGCGCCGTACATGTCGGCGTGCCCCCGCGGCTCGAGCATGAGCGCACGCCGGATGTGGTCGGCGTGCCGCTTCACCCACGCGCGCTTCTCCAGCATCGTCTGGCCCTTCGGAGCCGGGTACCCTTCGAGGATGAGCCTGAGCGGCTCACCGGCGGCGTGGGCGTCCAGCGTCCGGTAGCGTCGGATTGCGTGTCGCTGCGGCACAGCACCTCGCTTGAGTCGGGTGGGAGGCAATTATAAGCTGGCAGGAGGATGTGCTTCGTGAGCGCGCGCGCGGCGGTGATCGGCGGGGTGGCGACCGTGGCCTTCCTGGCGTCCGCGCTGCTGCCCGGCGTCGCCGCCGGGAATGAGCGCTCCGCCGAGTTGCTGCGCACCGGGTACCAATCGGCCTACAACCTCGACTACGAGGAGGCGCTCGCGGCGTTCCGCGGCGCGGTCGAGGCGGACCCGGCCGACCCAGCCGCCTACCGTGCCGTCGCGGCGATCACGTGGCTGAAGCTCATGTTCAGCCGGGGCGCGCTCTCATCCGACGAGTTCCTCAGTGCGCTTCCGGAGCCGAACACGGGTGTGAAGGCGCCGCCGGCCGCCATGGCGCAGGCGTTCCGCGCCAACATCGACAAGGCCATCGCGCTCGCGGAAGCGCAGGTCCGCAGCCGACCGCGAGACGCCGGCGCGCACTTCAATCTCGGCGCGTCACGCGGCCTGCTGGCCGCGTACGCCGTGTCCATCGAGGGATCGCTTCTCGGGGCCGTGCGGCTGGCCCGCGGCGCATTCAAGTCGCAGGAGCGCGTGCTCGAGCTCGACCCGTCCCGCAAGGACGCCTCGTTCTTCACCGGCTCGTACCGCTATGCGGTGGCGAACCTGAGTTCGGTGAAGCGTCTGTTCGCCTACATCGCGGGCTTCGGCGGAGATCGGCAGCTCGCCATCCGCATGCTGGAGGAAAGCGCGGCCTATCCGAGCGACGTGCAGGTCGACGCGGCGGTGCTGCTCGTGCTCGTCTACAACAAGGAGCGGCGGTACGACGATGCGCTGCGGCTGCTGGAGGACCTGCGGCGGCGCTTGCCCCGCAACCGGCTGCTCTGGCTCGAATCCGCATCGACGGAACTGAGGGCCGGCAGGCCGGTCCGCGCGCTCGAGTTCCTCGAGGCGGGGGTCGCGATGTTCGAGGGGGACCCGAGGCAGAAGGCGTTCGGGGAGGCCGCCATGTGGTACTTGAAACGTGGTTCGGCGTATGCGGCGATCGGCAGCCCCGCGCGGGCCGACGCCGACCTGCGCAGGGCCCTGGCCGCCGAGGGGCGCGGCTGGGTCCATGGCCGTTCGCACCTGGAACTCGGCAAGCTCGCCGATGTGTCAGGAAACAGGACAGACGCCGTCGCAGAATACCGCCGTGCCGTGGCCCTGTGCGGCGCGGACCGCGACCCGGTGGCGCGGGCCGAGGCCGAACGCCATCTCAAGACTCCCTACGCGGGAACAAAAGCCACGCCTCGCCGTCAGTGAGGGTAGCAGGCGGGTCCGGATGGCGTCACAATAGAAGCACAGCTGACATCATGGCGAAGAAGACCTCGTGGGCCGTCATCATCGTGGGCATCAGCGCGTTCCTGCTGGTGGTCGGGGTGGTGCTCGTCGGCGTCGTCGGCTACGTCATCTACCAGCAGTTCGCGATTCAGGCGAAGACCGCCACCGAGGGCAGCGCCGACGAGGAGTTCGCGAAGATCGTCGCGACGTTCGAAGGTCAGAAGCCCTACCTCGTCATCAAGGACGGCGAACCGGTGGTCACCGAAGCGCCGGCGGCTTCGCCGGGAAAGCCCGTCGAAGCCCTGCACATCATCATCTGGGATCCGGACGAGCAGAAGGTCGTCAAGCTCAACATGCCGTTCTGGCTGCTTCGCATGACGAAGGGCCAGCCGATCAGGATTTCGTCGAACGACGAGTTGGGCGAGGCGATGAAGCTCAAGATCACCGTCGAGGATCTCGAGCGTCGCGGTCCGGGCCTCATCCTGGATCACAAGGAAGCCAGCGGCGAACGTGTCCTGGTCTGGGCGCAGTAGGCCGCGCCCACTGTCCTTCGGAACATCCGCTCAAGACCCGGTGATTCTGCGAGTTTCGGGTGAATTCTCCGCGTCGCGGAGTGGCCCAAGGTTTGCAGTGGTGACCAGCAGAAGCCGGTGCCTGCGGCGTGGAGCCGGCGCAGCGATTCGGTCGCCGCGCAGGCTCGAGGGAGGTCACCATGAAACCGACGACGCTCGTCATCGCAGCTGGTGTAGTGCTGGCAAGCCTGGTGATCGGCGCGCCGGTGCATGCGCAGTCCGCGCGAATCACCGTCGGCGCCGTGTTCAGCACCGGGCCGCAGTACCCGACTCCGCCTCCCTACCCGGGAAGGGGCGGCCCCGGGGGATACGGCAACTACCGTGGATACGGCGGTCATGAGTACGCGATGAACCGCGGGTTCAACGACGGCTACGAGCAGGGCTTCGATGCCGCGCGCGACCGCGATCGCTACGACCCGCGGCGCGAGCGGTGGTACCGCGACGGCGAACGCGGCTACGAGCGCGACTACCGGATGCCGCGCGGCCAGTATCGCGACGTCTACCGGCGCGGGTTCCTCGAGGGCTACGAGGCGGGCTACCGCGATGCGCAGCGCGGTTGGCGGGGCGGCTACGGAGGGTACGGCCGGGAGAACGGTCGATACAATCGGCCGCCGCAGGGCGGCTGGCGCTGGTGAGTGCCTTCCAAACACGGGGTCAGACCCGGGCCTGACCCCGGTCGAACAGCGCTGCAGGCGGGGTCAGATCCGACTCTGACCCCGCCCGCCGTGTCAGGCGCGCTGGAGCGTCCGCAGGCTGCCGAACCCGATCATCCGCCTCTGCTGTTCATCCCAGAGCGCCAGCCGAAGCATCTTCACGCTCCGCGCCAGGCCGAATGTGGGCGCCTTCTCGAAGATCGGGTTCTCGTCGTGGGCGCGCTGCAGCGTGTAGTTGGGTATGCGCGGCGCCAGGTGGTGAACATGATGCAGCCCGATGTTGCCCGTGAACCACTGGAGCACCTTCGGGAGCTTCAGATGCGAGCAGCCCATCACGGCCGCGGTGACGTAGTCCCAGTTGGCATGCCGCTCCCAGTACGCGCTGTCGAACTGGTGCTGCACGAAGAACAGGTACACACCGGCGCCGGCCGCCAGGTAGGCCACCGGCAGGTACACCAGCAGCACCGACCGGATGCCGATGAGCATCGCGAGCCCTGCAATGACTGCGGCCATCCCGAGGTTCGTGGACCAGACGCTCGACGTCTTCGGCGATCCGCTGGAATGGACGCGGCCGGGGATCCGCTGGCCGATCAGCATGTAGAGCGGGCCGACCGCCAGTATCAGCACCGGGTTGCGGTAGAGCCGGTAGCGCAGCCTGCCCCAGAGGCCGCGCGCGCGGTATTCCTCCACCGTGATGGTGGCGATGTCGCCGTGCCCGCGGCGATCGAGGTCGCCGGCCGTCGCATGGTGAATGGCGTGTTCGTGGCGCCATTCGCTGTACGGCGTGGCCGTCAGCACGCCCGTCACCCAGCCCACGATGTTGTTCCACCGCTGCGACGGCAGGAACGAGCCGTGCCCGCAGTCGTGCATGATGATGAACGTGCGGACCAGGAACCCGGCGGTGGGCACCGCGAGCGCGAGTGTCAGCCAGTAGGACCACGCAAGCGACGAGTACATCAGGTACAGCATCGCGGCGAGCGGCACCAGCGTGTTGACGAGCTGGAAGACCGCCCGGCGGACGTCCGCCTGTTGGTAGCGTGCCACCATGGCGCGCCAGTTCCCCGCCTCGAGTTTCATCGGAGTGCTCCGTCCAGGGGCGGGCTGGACTGAATGCCGGCGGCTTCAGAGCCTGACCTCCCGCCGGAACCGGCCGGGGTGTGCAGGCTATGAAACCGCTCCAGGACGCCCACCTGATAATAGCGCCAACGGCGCCCCTGCGGCGAACGTCAGGGGCCGGCCGCCGCTGGTCCGGGCGGGCTCTA
>Ga0316622_100004626_pt1 | contig 10141 bp, 10 predicted proteins | sample OWC_Aug_OW2_C1_D_FD_207646 | JGI IMG/M metagenome (GOLD analysis project Ga0316622, IMG submission 207646) | Wetland soil microbial communities from Old Woman Creek delta, Ohio, United States - OWC_Aug_OW2_C1_D5_C | ecosystem: Environmental > Terrestrial > Soil > Wetlands | place: USA: Ohio... | reverse complement strand
TTGGATCTGCGGTATAGATCCCATCTACCGAGGTGAGATTGACCATCAGGTCTGCCCCGCACCGCTCTGCAAGGACAGCTGCCACCGCATCCGTTGTCTGGGCAGGGGTGACCCCTCCCATCAGGATGATCCTGCCGGTCGCCCCGTATGCCATCGCCTCGGCCTGACTCTCCGCAATGAGGGGGCAGGCCGCATCACCCAGCGCACCGGCAAGGAGCATCGCATTGATCCTGGTGACCGCAACCCCGATCTCATCGGCAAAGGCTTCGGAACAGCCCATCTCCCGTGCTGCCGCAATATACCTCCTGGCCTCCCCGCCACCACCGACCACAACGTACAAACGGGCATACCCGGCGATCTCCTGCAACACAGTGGCATAGCGGGCGATACGGTGCTCTTCAAGGGCAGGGATGAGCACAGATCCGCCCAGCGAGAGGACGACCTTCTTCATGCACCCAATGGTTTCTTTATACGCTACATATAATTGTTGAAGATGATCCGCTGCCCGGTCTGCAGGAGTATCGATATCTACAGGGTTGCAGGAGGGTGTATCGGCGAGGTATACCGGTGCAAACGCTGCGGCTACTATGGCTCGTTTATGGTAGAGGAGGACGAACCTCCCCGGAACAACGAGGAGGAACAAGGTAAGAAGTGAATCCCGTCACCGGCACGTTTATCTTCCACTGCCCGGTTATTCTCCTCTGATGGAAGACTGGCACGAAGCGCGGCAGTACCGGAAGGGGGACGATCTCGAGGTGGCATGTTCTCTCTGCAGCCACCGGTGCCATATCAGGGACGGGAAGCACGGGATCTGTGGCGTCAGGGTGAACCGGAACGGGACGCTCTACGCAACCACGTTTGGCAAAGTGAGCGCGGAAGCAATCGATCCTATCGAGAAGAAACCACTGTACCATTACCTGCCTGGGACCCTCTCGTATTCGCTTGGGAGTGTCGGGTGCAATTTTCATTGTGAGCACTGCCAGAACTGGCACATCTCGCGGCAGGGATACGAGACGGCCCTTGCCGACCTTTCCCCGAAGGAAGGGGTAAGAAAGGCACTCTCGGCGCATTGTGCAAGCATCGCATGGACCTATAACGAACCCACCATCTGGCATGAATACCCTCTTGAGATGGGAAGCCTTGCAAAGGAGCACGGGCTGGGAACGGTATATGTGACAAACGGGTATATCACCGATGAGGCACTCAGGGAGATCCGGCCGGTGCTTGATGCGTTCAGGGTGGATATCAAGGCCTATTCCGATGCATTCTACCGGAAGGTCTGCGGTGCCAGGCTCCAGCCGGTTCTCGATGCTACCATCCTCGCCCGGGAGCTTGGCATGCACATCGAGGTGGTCAACCTGGTAATCCCCGGGCTGAATGATTCGCCCGATGAGACGGGAGCCCTCATCCGTTGGATCATCGAACACCTGGGACCGGATACCCCTGTTCACTTCACCCGGTATCACCCGGATTACCAGATGAGTGAGCCGGGACCGACCCCTGTTGCCGTCCTTGAGAAAATATACCGGCAGGCCCGGGAACTTGGGCTGCATTATCCGTATCTTGGTAATGTATACCTGCACCGGTTCGAGAACACGTATTGTCCGGTCTGCGGGGCGCTCCTGATCGAGAGGCAGGGGTTCTCATCGGATTTTCGGAACCTATCGTCGAAGAAGTGCACACAATGCGGGGAAGCGATACCGTATGTCGACAAAACAGCCTGACGGGCAGGAGCCCCCCCTGTTCCTTGTTGACAGGATGCTCGGCGCGCTCTGCCGCTACCTGAGGTTCATGGGGTATGATACCGAGAGTGCCCATTCCATGGCCGAGGGAAATCCCCGCGAGGATACACTTCTCATCAGGTCTGCAGAGCGGAAGGGGCGGATCCTGGTTACCCGGGACCGGGAGCTGGCACAGCGTGCCGGTCCAAGGGCAGTCCTTATCTCTGGTGATGACGTCATCGATCAGATCAGCCAGCTCGTGAAACAAGGCCTTATCGAGCCGGAACTCAGGCTGAACCGGTGTTCGATCTGCAACGAGCTGCTCAGGCCTGCACGGAGCGAGGAGGTTTCATCCGCATCCTATGCCCCGAAGAACAGGGGAGATCTCCGGTTTTTCTGGTGCAGACATTGCAGGAAACTCTACTGGCTGGGCTCCCACAGCGAGCAGCTCGAAAAAAGAATAAGGGGGGATTTTTAGTCGCAAATCGTCTTTTTTATTCCCGTTTTTCAGGAACTTTTTGCAGCAGAGGCCTTCTCGCTCATCTGGCTCCTTCTCTTGAGCCAGACCAGTTCCTTGTTCTCCCAGGCAAAGCTCTGCATCGGGAGGACGGAAACCTCAACAGGAACACCGGAAACATCGGTGTTTTGAGGGATGACGAGGATCTTTTTCGGGGATGCAAGACCCGGGACAGGGTTGTTCCGTGCCATGTCCATCAGGGAATCGATGGTACTGGGTGTCACAACATGGTCGAACGAGACCAGAACATGGGCACCTTCCGACTTCCCGAGGATTCTCCGTGCCACTACGAAGCCCTGTTCTTTTCCCCCGGATTTTGCCGCGGGCTTGATCTGCCATCCGTCAACGCTGGGATAGAGTTTCCTGAGTTCCTTTCTTACAAATTCATGCATGATGTCGTCATTAGATCCCATGGTCAATCACGGCAGAAGATAGATTGTCAGATAACTACTAAAATTGTTTGGTATGGAAACGGCAAGGGCAGTTTCACCACCAGAATGCATGGAATATTCCGCCATGGCGCATCAGCAGAAACCGCCATTGTCATGCCTTCGTGCCAAAACAGAGAACCAGTAAAAGATGGGCTAAAATCGTTTTATTGCCTTTTTTTGGGAAAGGAAGCATTGTGCCAGTTTTGCCAATACCGTGAGATCTCATCCATTCCCTGCCGCATGGTTTTAACTTCCCCTCCTCCAATAGTATGTGAAACCTGGTGAAGAAGATGGCAGAATCAAATGGGAGATCGGGAAAGCCGGGAGATGCAGGGAACGGTCTCCTTGATCGTCCCTCGCTCTTCTTCAACCGCGAGCTCTCCTGGCTCGAATTTAACAGGCGGGTCCTTTCGGAAGCTGCTGACCAGGTCCATCCCCTCCTCGAACGAGTCAAGTTCGTCTCCATCTTCTCAAACAACCTGGATGAATTTTTCATGATCCGGGTCGCAGGGCTGCAGCGGCAACTGGAGAGAGGGGTGCGTGAACCTCCTCCTGACGGAATGAGCCCTGCCGAACAGTTAGCAGAGATTCACCGTATCCTTGAGCCGATGCTGGAACAGCAGTCACAGCTCTGGGATAAGGAGCTCATCCCGGCATTGCATGTAGCAGGGATTCATATCTTCACCTATGGGGACCTCCCTCCGGAAGATAAAGCACTGCTTCGTGAATATTTCCAGCATGAAGTATATCCTGTCCTCACACCGCTTGCCTTCGACCCGTCCCATCCCTTCCCTTTCATCTCGAATCTCTCTCTCAACCTCGCTATAATCCTGAAATACTCCCGATCAGGAAAGGAAAATTTTGCCCGGGTCAAAGTCCCCACCAACCTCTTTCCCCGGTTGATCCGGATCCCTGAAAAGGCCCGGCTGCATGATCCAAAGGACGAAATCAGGCTGGTCTTCCTCGAGGAACTCATCGCCGAGAACCTCGATCTGCTCTTTCCCGGCTGCCTCGTTGAAGGGGCGTTCCCCTTCAGGATCACCCGTGATGCAGACCTCGAGATTGAGGAAGACGAGGCATCGGATCTCCTTACAACTGTCGAAGAGAGTATCGGGATGCGAAGGGTGGGATCACCGGTCCGTGTCGAGATTACGGAGGGCATGCCATCCTCTGCCAGTGGGATTATCGGGAGAAATCTGGGTATTGCTTCCGGGATGTTCTACCGGGTGAAAGCCCCCCTGGGAATGGCGGATCTCATGGAACTTTCCGGGCTGGATCTCCCGGACAGAAAGGATCTCCCGTTCCTCCCCTCAGTTCCTCACGGCCTCGGCGAAGATGACAGGATATTCTCCCATATCCGTGACAAGGACGAACTCCTGTTTCATCCCTACGAAAGTTTTACCCCTGTCATCAGCATGCTCCGGCAGGCTGCCAATGACCCCGCGGTGCTCGCCATCAAGATCACGCTCTACCGGGTCGGGAGGAACTCCCCGATTGTCGATGCCCTCCTGGAAGCCAGGGAGAACGGCAAGGTGGTGGCGGCCTTGATCGAGCTCAAAGCGCGGTTTGACGAGGAGAATAATATCGGCTGGGCACGGGCTCTCGAAAGGGCAGGAGTCCATGTGGTCTACGGTCTTCCCGGTCTCAAGGTGCATGCCAAGATCTGCATGGTCGTGCGGCGGGAACAGGAAGGCCTCCGGACCTATGTCCACATGAGCACGGGGAATTATAACGCCGCATCAAGCAAGGTATATACCGACCTTGGCCTGTTCACCGCCGATCCCGCTATTGGCGCTGACGCCGCCGACCTTTTCAATGCCCTGACCGGCTGTGCAACCCCCCTGTCATACCGGAGACTGCTCGTGGCTCCGCATACCCTCCGGCAGGGAATCCTCTCCCGAATCGAGCGGGAGATAGAACGGCACCGGGCGCATGGTGACGGGTGTATCATCTTCAAAATGAATGCACTGGTCGACCGGGAGTGTATTGTTGCCCTCTATAGGGCATCGCGGGCAGGAGTCAGGGTCGTTCTCCAGGTCAGGGGCATCTGCTGCCTGCGGCCTGGCATCAGCGGGGTGAGCGAATCGATAACCGTAACCTCGCTTGTCGGCCGGTTCCTTGAACACGCCCGCCTCTATTATTTCAGAAACGGCGGGGACGAGGAGGTGCTGCTCGGGTCAGCGGACCTGATGCCACGGAACCTGGACCGGCGGGTGGAGATACTCTTTCCGATCCAGGACCGCAGTCTTGCAGCATGGCTGATGAAGACAATCATCCCGGTGCATCTTGCGGATACGGTAAAGAACCGGATGCTCCACCCGGACGGGACCTACACCCCCGTGCTGCCTGACCCAGGGGGACCCCGCATGAATGCACAGGAATGGTGCATACTCCACCGGTGCGGATGGGAGGAGGAGAAACAGAATGCGGTCAGAAAAATCTGAGCCGGGCAGAGCCATCTTCTGCACCTACGGGGTGAAGTATGCCAGGAAGGGGGGGGGACGTCCCTTAAAAGAGAGGTGAAAGGGGCACATGCCGGGAACTTTGCTATCCATAAATACCGGTGAAGGGGGTATCGCGCCGCCTTCGAGCAGCACTGCCATTCTTCCCTGCATCCGTCCCCAAGAGATCCTAACTCCTGTTTTTTCAACAACCTAATAGCTCCTTCAGAGAGAGCTGACCTGGAGGGGCTTGCCCCTTGGATGTACGAGGCACAGCTCTTGCATCCTTCTCCACGGAGCAGGGTCTTATCATGGTGAGCAATGATACACCCACATCCGTGAGAATAAGGTTCCTCCTCTCTTTTCATTTCACTCCGCCGGCAGTCATGAAATGAGGGTGAGACCCGTGTTGATACCCGGTACAATTATCACGGGCTCTCATTCCGATGCCACGCTAATCACGCCAGGAACGGTCTGTAGTCCGGAATTGCCCGCATAACGCCAGTTTTCCTGAATGGCAAAAGGATATGTTTTTGCAACGCACATTCACTCTTATTGCAGCCCGAATGCAGGGAGGCGACATGATCGTACTCGGGATTGACCCGGGTCTCGCCACGGTGGGATATGGCATCCTCGAATCCAGGGACGGGAAGGTGAAGACCGTTCTTTCCTATGACTGCATCAGGACCTCGGGGAAGAACAGCACCACACCGCAACGCCTCGAGGAAATTTTCGACCGGGTCTGCAGCCTTATCACGGAACATCACCCCGGGTGGATCGCACTTGAAAAACTCTTCTTCTCAAAAAACGTGACTTCGGCGCTGGGGGTTGCAGAGGTGAGAGGGGTGATCCTGCTTGCGGCACAGCAGCACCGGGTCCAGGTCGCTGAGTATACTCCAAACCAGGTAAAACTTGCAATCACCGGATCAGGAAGAGCGGATAAAAGACAGATGCAGGAGATGATCTGCCGGCTCCTTGCCCTCCCTGAGATACCAAAACCGGACGACGTGGCCGATGGTCTTTCCGTCGCCCTCTGCCACCTCCATGTGGTGAGGCAGCCATGATCTCCCTCCTTTCCGGGAACGTCCTCTGGTGCGGGGATGGGGTGGTGGTCATCGATGTCAACGGTGTCGGATTTGAAGTCACCGTCACGGATGCAGCGGTCAGAGAACTAGCCGGAACCGATACGCCCGTAAAGATCCACACCCATCTTGTCGTCCGTGACGGAGAGCCGGTTCTTTTCGGGTTTCTCACCCGGTCGGAAGTGGAGATGTTCCTCCTGCTGATCCAGGTGAACCGGGTAGGGCCCGGCCTTGCCATGCGTATCCTCTCCCAGATCAGCATCCCCGATCTTGCCGGGGCAATCCTGGACGGCGATGAGGCCGTCCTCTCCCGGATCTCCGGGATCGGATCCAAGAGCGCAAAACGTCTCATCCTGGAGCTCGGGGACAAGATGAAGAAGCGGGCAGCGCTCTTTGTGACCGGTCTCTCCTCCGGTGGCGATCCTGTACGGAGGGATGCGGAGAGTGCCCTTGTTGCGCTGGGATTCTCCCAGAAGGAAGCAGTTGCCTCCGTTGATACCGTATTGCGCGGGAGCAGCAGATCCGCTGACATCTCATCGGTGGTGCGAGCCGCGCTCTCTCTTCTCAGGGAGGGATCATGAGGGAAGAGGGACTCATCGCTGCCACCATGAGGGAGGAGGATCGGGATGATGAGGGGATCAGGCCTGAAAAGCTCGCCGATTTCATCGGGCAGGAGCAACTGAGGGAATCGCTCTCAATTGCCATGGCCGCCGCAAAGAAGCGGGGGGTCCCTCTCGACCATACCCTCTTCTCAGGCCCGCCCGGCCTTGGCAAGACAACCCTTGCCCATATTATCGCCCGGGAGATGAAGGCAGCCATCCACTGCACAAGCGGCCCGGTCCTTGAGAAAGCCGGCGATCTCGCCGCTATCCTCACCCTGGTACAGGAAGGGGATGTCCTCTTCATCGACGAGATCCACCGGCTCCCCACGGTCGTGGAAGAGATCCTGTATCCCGCAATGGAGGACTTCCGGATCGATGTGATGATCGGTGAGGGCCCCAGTGCACGCTCTATCAGGATCGATCTCGCCCCATTCACCCTCATAGGGGCAACGACCCGGGTCGGGCAGCTCGGATCACCGTTTCGGGACCGTTTTGGCCTGATCTTCCGGCTCAACCCGTATACCGGAGATGACCTGGCCCGGATTGTCAGGCGGAGTGCACGGATCCTGGCACTTCCGATCACGGAGAACGGCTCCCGGGAGATCGCCACAAGGAGCAGGGGTACCCCGAGGATAGCAAACCGTCTCCTGCGGCGGGTGGGGGATTTTGCGCTTGTCAGGGGTGACGGGAAGATCGATGAGTGTCTTGCCGATCAGGCGCTCACCATGCTCGGGGTTGACCGGACCGGACTCGATGAGGTTGACCGGCGGATCCTCAAAGTGATCATCGATGACTTCGGGGGAGGACCGGTGGGAATCAAGACGATAGCCATCTCGATCGGAGAGGACGTGCGGACGATCGAGGAGGTCTATGAACCGTATCTCATCCAGGCAGGGTTTGTCAAGCGCACCCCGCAGGGAAGGGAGGCTACCCCTGCTGCAAGGAGCCATATCCAGCATAAATGGTGGTGATTTTTTTGGTATCCCCCCAAAATTTGATGTGATATCCAGCCGAACCCTAGGGAGATGATCCCCTTTACCGGCCTCGAGCTCTCTCCCGGAAAAGCGGCTTACGTGAAGTACCTCTCTCTCCAGGATGGCAGTGTGAAGATATCCGGGATCGCAGGGTATTTCGAGGTTGATCCATCGACGGTTACCCGGACCATCCATGACCTTTGTCGGGAAGGATACGTGGAGCACGAGCCGTATGGCAGGGTGGCACTCACAGAATTCGGGAGAAAATTCGGGTCATTCCTCGTGCGAAGGCACCGGATCCTCGGCCTTGTTCTCTCTCATTACGGCCTCTCCGAGGAGGAGGCCTGCACCGAAGCCTCAAGAATGGAGTGCTACCTCTCCCGGGAGGCTGTCAATAAAATGTGTCGGGCCCTTGGTCATCCCACCAAGGGGTTCTGCGGGGAGATCTGTCATGACCCCCTCTGCCTTTCAGGAACGGCAACCGATGGGTTGCATGAAAATGTGAGCTGATATGCAAAGAATTTGTACTGCCACCAAGCGAAGGATAGCGTATAGTACCCTGGTCATTGTGGTCCTCGCCATGACCATGACTGCAGGCTGCACAGGCATCGACAGGAATCCTCCCAAAGACGGGATCAGCGTTGCTGTCACGATCCCCCCCCAGGCAGAGATGGTACGGGAGATCGGTGGCGACAGGGTAGACGTGGTGGTGATGGTACCGCCCGGATCCGATCCCCATACCTACGAACCGGAACCCGCCCTGGTGGCAAAGGCTGCCAAGGCCGATCTGTACGTGACAATCGGGACAGGGCTTCTCCCGGTCGAAGATGCCCTTGTGGCACGGTTGAAAGCCATGAATCCTGGCCTCCTTGTCGTAGACAGCAGCAACGGGATCACCTATCTTTACCCCAGTGGCGAAAATGAGGGAACCGGCATCGGATTTTTGGGAGAAATGCCGGTTGAAGGGAACGATCGGGGCCCCCAGAGTCCCGATCCCCACATCTGGCTCTCGCTCCGGAATGCCGGGATCATGGCGGAAAACACCAGGGATGCGCTGATCAGAGCCGATCCCGCCTATGAAAACGAGTACAGGGAGCACTGTGACAATTATACCTCCCGTTTGCAGGATCTCGATCGGAGGATCAATGCCACGTTCTCCCGGAGTCACCCGGGCATGATCCTCGTCACCCACCAGGCATGGGACTATTTTGCGAGGGATTATCACCTCGACTTTGTTGCAATCGAGAAGGAGGGGAAAGAACCGACGGTCAAAGATCTGGCATCGTTCATTCTTCTTGCCCGTTCGCATGGTATCCGTGTTGTCTTTTCCGAAGCCCAGGAGAGTTCAAGGGAAGCAGAGACCATTGCAGGTGAGATAGGAGGGACAGTCAGGGTGCTCGATCCCCTGGCCGGGGACTACCTTGCCAACATGGAACGGGTGGCAGAAGCCTTTGCAGAGGAGGTATGAGGATGAACGGACCCGTGATCGAACTCGAATCGGTCTCCTGCCTCCTTTCAGGACGAAAGGTCCTCGATGGGGTGGACCTGAAGGTCCGGGAAGGGGACCTGTATGCGGTGATAGGTCCGAACGGTGGCGGAAAAACCACACTCCTGAAGGTCATTCTCGGGCTCCTCCCGGCCAGTTCCGGGACTGTGCGTGTGTTTGGGACAACCCCCCGTGAAGCGCGGAGCAGGATCGGGTACGTCCCCCAGTACAGGACATTCGATTTTCATTACCCGGTTACCGTAGAGGAAATGGTGCTTTCAGGCAGGCTCGGCCATATCCCCGGCCCGGTCAGGCGCTTCTCGCAGGAAGACCGCGAGGCAGCCCGGAAAGCACTCGACCGGACTGGCATCATCCATCTCTCCCGCCGGCCAATCTGCGACCTCTCCGGGGGTGAGCAGCAGAGGGCAATCATCGCCCGGGCCCTTGTCGGCGATCCGGACCTGCTCATTCTTGACGAGCCCATGGTGTATGTCGATATGCCCACAGAGGTGCAGCTGTTCGATATGCTCGAAGGCCTTTTAAAAGAGATTACCGTTCTCCTAGTCACTCACGATATCGGTGCTATCTCCACCAACGTCACGAGAGTGGCCTGCCTCAACGGAAGGATCTTCACCCATGATACAAGCGAGATATCGGAGGAGATGCTCACCGCAGCCTATCATTGCCCGGTTGACCTGATTGCTCATGGTATCCCCCACCGGGTCTTTCGTGATCATGAAAAGGAGGGATGATGCTCGGGATCCTGGGATTTGAATTTTTCAGGAACGCGGTGATAGCAGGGCTGATAGCAAGCATCGTCTGTGGCATCATCGGGTCTTTTATCATCGTCAAACGCCTCGTCTCCCTTTCCGGGGGACTTGCCCATA
>Ga0316622_100004624_pt1 | contig 10144 bp, 8 predicted proteins | sample OWC_Aug_OW2_C1_D_FD_207646 | JGI IMG/M metagenome (GOLD analysis project Ga0316622, IMG submission 207646) | Wetland soil microbial communities from Old Woman Creek delta, Ohio, United States - OWC_Aug_OW2_C1_D5_C | ecosystem: Environmental > Terrestrial > Soil > Wetlands | place: USA: Ohio... | reverse complement strand
CTCGCCATTATCGCACGCCTGCAGGACGCCGGCGGGACCGCATCCTCTCCTCCGGTGGCGGATCCGCAGGATGCTATACTTCCGCTCCCCGAACCGATTCCACCCGCCTCATGGAGAAGGAGAACTTGTGGCCGCATCCGTAGAGACCTTCGTTGGTGAAACCGTAGAGGCTGTGCGCCCGATCGACAAGGCCTACCAGTTGGCCGAATGGGAAGCGGCCGTCAGCGGCACTCCGGAAGCCAATCAGCGCAACCAGGAGGCGCAGGCGGCCTGGATGCGCTTCTGGGCCGACCGCCCACGCTACATGCAGGCCAAGCAGCTGCACGATGCCCGCGCCGCCGGCGACCCTCTCCTCGCCCGCCAGCTCAAGCTGGTCTACCTGACCGCCGCCCGCAACCAGCAAGACGACGCCACCATCGACGAGCTGACGCGCCTCGAAGCCGACGTCCGCGGCAAATACCTGAACTTCCGCGGCCGCGTCGGCGGCAAGGAACTCAACGACAACGAGCTGGAGGCCATCCTGCACAAGAGCAAGAAATCCGCCGAGGTGCAAGAGGCCTGGGAGGCAAGCAAGCAGGTGGGCGCCGAGGTGGCGGAGAGCATCCGGCAGCTGGCGCGCGTGCGCAATCGCGCCGCCCGCACGCAGGGTTTCCGCGATCACTTCCAGCGCGCCCTCACGCTGGACGAGATCGACGAGAATGAGCTGCTCGGCCTCTTTGCCGACCTGGAATCCGCCACACGCCAGCCGCACGCAGCTCTGATGGAGCGCATCAACGGGCTGCGCTCGGCCCACTTCGGGATCGCCCGAAGCGGCCTGCGTCCCTGGCACTACGGCGATCGTTTCTTCCAGGAGGTCCCACCCCTGGGCGAAGTCGACATGGACGGACTGTTCGAGGGCAAGGACCTGGTGGCGCTAGCCACCGCCACCTACGACGGCCTGGGCATGGAGGTGCGCGACATCGTCGCCCGCTCCGACCTGTACGCCCGCCCCGGCAAGAACCAGCACGCCTTCTGCATCCATATCGACCGCGAAGGTGACGTACGTACGCTCAACAACCTGGTGCCCAACCTTCGCTGGGCGTCCACCATCCTGCATGAGCTCGGGCACGGCGTCTACGACAAGTACATCGACCGCCAACTCCCGTGGTTGCTGCGCACCCCGCCGCACATTCTCTCCACCGAGGCGATTGCCGCGCTGATGGAGTCCATGGTATCTGAACCAGCCTGGCTTTCGGGCATCCTGGGAGTGCCCCGGGGGAAGGCTGCACGGGTGGCGGAGGAGTCTCGCGAGGTCGAGCGCGCCGGCAATCTGATCTTCACCCGCTGGTGCCTGGTGATGACCTACTTCGAGATGGCGATGTACGCTGATCCCGACCGCGACCTCAACACACTGTGGTGGGATCTGGTAGAGCGCTACCAGATGGTATCCCGGCCGGAGGGTCGCAAGCAGCCGGACTGGGCGGCCAAGATCCATGTCGCCCTGCACCCCGTCTACTACCACAACTACGAACTCGGTCGGCTTGTGGCCGCGCAGTTCCGTGACCGCATCCTACGCACTGCCGGCGGCATCGTGGGGCAGAAGAAGGCCGGCCGCTGGCTGATGGAGCGCGTCTTCAAGCCCGGGGCGCTGGAGGACTGGGGCGGCCACGTGAAGACCGCCACAGGCGAGCCCCTCAACCCCAAGTACTTCGCGCGCTCGCTGTCCTGAGCGGATCGATCACTCTGCCCGCGAACAGCAGGGGGCGCCGTGGCGCCCCCTGTCGCTTGCACGGAAGACCGCCCACTCCTGGAGGTCGAGGATGCCCGACCCTGTGACCCTGCGCTCTGCCAATCCGGCTGATGCCGGTGCGATCGCGGCGCTGATTGCCGTCCTGGCCTCCGATCTTGGCGAGCCGTCGGCCGTCACCGCAATCTACGTCGTCGAAGTCCTTCGCCTCAGGACCTTCCAGGTGCTGCTGGCCGAACGCAGCGGCGGGGTGTTGGGGATGGTGAGCTTCTCCTACAACCCGAGCTTCTACCACGCGGCCGATTCCTGCCTGATCCATGAGCTGGTCGTGTCCACCGGCGCGAGGAACGAGGGCCTGGGGTCCCTCCTCCTCAAGCATGCCATCCAGCTGGCGCAGGCGCACGGGTGCGTCGAGGCCTCCCTTGCCGTCATGAGTTCCAACGCCGCCGCGCGGCGCTTCTACGAGCGGCACGGTTTCGAAGCCGACGCCATCACCATGGAACGGCACTTCCACACAGAATGAGCATGGCCCGGGAGTCGCTCCGGCGTCCCAGGTCCACGCGGAGCCAGCCCTGGACGTCAGGAGCGTAGAGCGAGGGGTGATCCGCTGCGCGTGGCCACGATCTCGGCCAGAACAGCGAGGGCGATCTCGGCCGGCGCCCGGCCTCCCAGGTTGAGGCCGATCGGCGCTCGCAGCCGCGCCAGGTCCGCCTCCTTCACGCCCGCTTCCATCAGGCGCTTGCGGCGCTGCCGGTTGGTCTCGGCGCTGCCCAGTGCGCCGATGTAGAAGGCCGGGCTGCGGAGCGCGGTGATGAGGGCGGGATCATCGATCTTGGGGTCGTGCGAGACGGCGGTGACGGCTGTCGAGGGCGTCAGGCCGATGGCGGTCAGCGCCTCGGTCGGCCACTCGGTGACCAGTCGGTCAGCCATCGGGAAACGCTCCGGATCGCCGAACGCCCGGCGCGGGTCCACCACGATCACGCGGAAGCCCAGCGGTTTCGCCAGACGCGCCAGCTCGATGCCGATGTGCACGCCACCCACGATGACCAGCGTCGGCGGCGGGAGTTCCAGGTCGTAGAAGATCTCAACCGACTCCCCGTGTAGCGTGTGCATACATGTTCCGGCCAGGCCGCCGCTCAGCAACCGGTCGGCCTCGGCCCCGGCGATTTCCCACAATCCGGCTGGCAGCGAGCCCGCCGGCGCGGCGTCCCACGGAAACACCGCCTGCTCCCAGGTGGGCACATCCCCCTGGCGCAGCAGGACCGCTCGGACCACGGGCCGTTCCTCGCGCAGTGCCCGAACGAGCACCTCGTACACAGAGGTCTTGCCGGCCGCGGCCGCCCGCCAGGCAGCCAGCGGCTCGACCAGCAGGTCGATTTGACCACCGCAGGCCAGCCCAACCTCCCAGGCCTGATCGTCGCTGACACCGTAGTGAAGCTGCTTCGGCTTGCCGCTCTTGAGGACCTGGAGCGCTTCCTGGACCACTGCCGACTCGACACACCCGCCGCTGACTGATCCGGCCATCGCGCCGTCCGTGCAGACGGCCATCTTCGATCCAACCGCCCGCGGCGAAGAGCCCCAGGTCTTGGTGATGGTTGCGACGGCGACGGCCTTGCCCTCGCCCAGCCAGCGTTCGACGTCCGGCAGGATGTCGCGCATCGTGACCTCACCTGCGGGCGGATGCAGCACCGAGCACCCGCCGCCTCATCCCCCGCCGCATGGATTCTATACCCTCGCCCACCGCGAGGTGCATCGTCTACCAAGACAGGCCTGACCGGTGGCAAGCCACCGGTCAGGTCAGTATGGCTCCACGCTCAGCAGGGGCGGCTAGCTGGCGCCGGCGGCCTCGAGGTCAGCCTTCTGCCGCTCGAGCCTCTGTGGACGCTCCTTGTCAAAGCGCTCGATGCCCTTGAGCAGCCAGTCCGGCGACAGGTGTGCTTCCTCGATGACCTCATCCACCGTGCCGCCTGTCCGCCAGCGGTCGTCCCAGTCGGACGTCAGGGCGTACTCGCCCGCCAGCGGATTGAAGTTCCAGTCCTGCATCGAAGCCCGCGACTGAGTCGAGATGAAGGTCGAGTCGACCCGGTCTGCCGCGCTCAGCACCTTCATGCGGTAGGCCTCTGGCTGCAGGGCGAAGAGCTCGGGACACGCGCCGCACACGATCTTCACGTTCAGCCCGCGCACATCGAGCTCAGGCAGCAGCTTCACGATCCCGGCCATGGCGCTGGTGCCTTGTACGATGACCGCCCCACCCCGCGGCTTGCCCGGCGCATAGTCCCGCACCACGTAGGCACCCCTGGCCGCCTCGAAGTGCGACGGGATGCCCAGCTTGGCGCGGTCCGGGATAGTGATCGGCGGGCGCGTCAGGTGCAGCACCACCAGCGGCACCGGGCTGGCAAAGGCTGCCCCCAGCAGCACCGGCACCTCGTTGTACTCCCACGGGTGCAGGTTGAGGATGTGGCCGCGCGGGAAGAGCTGCATCACCGACGGCTCGAAGATGCCGAAGTGCGTCCGGCTGTCGTCGGCCGTCTCCGGCCCCGAGTGCCCGGCCACGTACATCAGCTTGCCCACCTTCAGCTCGCAGTCCTGGGCAAGCTGGCTGAAGAGGCGCATCATCCCGTACTTCAGGTACGAGAACGATCCATACGTGGAGCAGGCGCCCCAGAACCCATCGAACTCCATCTCGGGGTCCTTGGAGAAGTTCACGGTGGCCATGGCCGCCAGGATGCCGACATTGGCGAACTCGGTGATCTCCTGCGGCAGCAGCACGCCTTCCTGTGTCCCGTAGCGCTCGTACCAGCCGTAGCCTTTGAAGTCGCCGTAGCCGGCGGCAAAGCCGCTGATGTTGGTCGAGTCGGCCAGGTCGGCCGAGGCGGCGATGAACAGCGGCCGGCCGTACTCCTTCGCCCCGAAGGCGTTGATCCACGCGCCCCACTTCGACAGCGCCGCCCGGTTGGCGATCGATGTCCCCGGCTTGGCGTACAGGTCCTCCGGGTAGCGGGTGAAGTCGAACAGGCGCTCATCCTTCCACGGCACGCCCTTCGTTTGCAGCCGGAAGCCGGGGATCTCCTCCGGCACGCTCTCCCCCAGCGACACCAGCCGGTCGGCCAGGTAGTCCACCAGCGCCTGATCCTTGTGCAGCACCTCGATGACAGCCTTGAGATTGGCCTCGAATTCGGCCTGGATCGCCGCCGCATCCGTCGGCGCCGCGCCGCCGAAGTTGGCGAACTTCGCCCCGTACTTCTCCACGAACGGCTTCTTCGACTCCCAGAACAGCTCGCTGTTCATCTTGTGCGGCGCGCCGTGCGACGGGTTGTCGTACTTCAGGTAGCCGCGCCCCTTGCGCGTCTTCATCCACGCCATGCTCGGCGCATGCGTCGGGTTGTCGCCGTACACCATGGCGACCATCGCCTGCGTCACCGGCCCCCACTCGCTCCCGAACTCGGCCCCGAACACCCGCCAGCCGTGCGGCGCAAACCAATCCTCGGGCGTTCCGTGGACCACCGTGCTGACCGGGTGGTCGTCGATGCCGTAGTCGTTCCAGTCAATCACGAAGTACAGGTTGTCCAGCGCCAGGCCCCAGGCCGAGTTCATCGTCTCGTGCGCCGCTCCCGGCGTCAGCCCGGCCTCGCCCTCGAAGCCGAAGACCTTCACGCCCTCCGCCCCGGCGCGTTTGAGCGCGAGCGCAACGCCGGCCGCTGCGGGCGCCCCATGCCCCGACGGCCCGGTGTTGAACTTGAGAAAGAGCGTCTTGCCTTCCATCTCGGCATGGCCGGAGAGCCCGCCGCGATGTCGGAAGCGCAGCAGATCCTCCCAGACCAGCGCCCGTTCCTCCGCCTTCGGCACCAGGTAGCGCTTGTCCTTCGTCTGGGCGTACTTCACTCGCAGCGCTTCATTGAACAGCGCCAGCGTGGTGTAGATCAGCGGGATGGTGTGCCCGCCCACCAGGACGAACTTATCGCCGAAACGCTTCTCCGGATGGCGGATGTCCCAACGCATCACCCCGCTCAGCAGCGTCACCAGCAGCGCGTGCACCTTCGAGCGCGATCCGCCCGGGTGCCCGCTCTGGCGGTAGTTGAGGGTCACGTCCAGCAGCTGGTCGACCAGGTCCTTGGTCTTCTCCCAGTGCTCGAACTGGCCGGCCAGTTCCTTGTATCTCTGCGCAAGGCGCTCTTCTGCGGCGCGATCCATGCGGTTCTCCTCATTCGCCTGCCCGGAGCCCGGGCGGCCCCGGTTCCCTTTGGGTGCGATCCTGAGGCTCAGGCCATCGCCCAGGCTTCTTCCCAGACTCGTTTCGTGCCGGCGATCACCTGCTCCGGCGTCTCCTTCTCCGACTGCGGCTTGACCTCGAAGCCGACCCACGGCTTCTCCTTCTTGCCCTCCGCCAGGTACCCCACCTTGAACAGCGCCCGGATGAAGACTGCCAGCTCATCCACGTCGTTGCACCCGCCCGGCCAGCCGAAGCGCGGGTGCAGGTCGCCATAGCCCGGCTTGCCTTCGTCGCGCACGCCGTTGCCGACGTGAATGTGGACCAGGTGCGGCTTGACCAGCCTGAGCGCTTTCTCCGACTCCTCAAAGAGCAGCGGCTGGTGGCTCAGGTCGTACATCAAACCGAAGTCCGGATAGTCTTTGCGCACCGCCGCGGCGTACTCGGCGGCGAAGTCGCTCGGGCCGATGAGAGCCTTCTTGTCGATCGCCCGGTCGAAGGTCTCGCACGTGATGCCGATGCCCCGCTCCTGGCCGTAGGCGCACAGCTCCTTCGTCGACTGGATCAGCGCCACGAGCGCGGCCGGCCGGTCCTTGTCCCCCGGGTCCTTGCCCGAGAGAAAGGCCAGCCGCTTGGCCCCAACCTCGGCCGCCTCGTCGATGCCGGCCTTCAGCGCCGTCACCGCCGCCTTCCGTTCGGCTTCGTCCAGGCTGTTGGGGTTGAGCTTGCCGCGCAGCACCAGCGGCTGGCCGCCGAAGCCGACCTTGATGTGGGCCGCCTCAATCACGTCGCGCGTCTTCTGGCGCTCGGCGGGATCGTTGATGTGCGTGATCTCCACCGCCCCGAAGAATGAGTCCTCGGCGATCTTGCTCACCGTGGCGGCGATCGGGCCGTCACCCGTGATCGTCGTCGGGTAGGCCATGAAGTGCACGATGCTCATCGTGCAGTAGTGGCTCCAGTGCTTGTCCATGCGTCTCTCCTCGTCGCGTGTAATCTACACCTGCGGGGCGACGGTGGCCGATTGCGACTCGTGCCGCGACTCTCTTTCCGAATCCCCCGTCTCGCCAAGGTACCGCACCGGCCGAGGCGGCCCCAGTGCTCCTTGTATGCCCCTCGCCAGCCAATCGTCCCCCACCCGATTCAAGGGCGCCCAATTCCGGGATGCGAGGGCCCCGTTTCAGACTCCTTCCATACCCTGCAGCACCTTCCGCAACCGTTCCCGCTGGTCCTCCGCCAGCGGCCCGACGGGTGCCCGGCACGGGCCGACTTCCATTCCGATCAGGTTCAAAGCTTCCTTGATCACAACCGGGTAGGTTCCCCAGGTGAAAGCAAGGCGGAGCGGCGCAAGTGCGCGCTGAGCCTGGAGGGCCCCGTCAAGATCCCCCTGCATGTACCGGTCGTAGATCGAGGCCGCCAGGGCGGGCTTGACATTGGCCGTTGCCGCGATCGACCCTTTGGCCCCATAGGTCAGTCCGGCATAGATCAGGGTATCGAGCCCGACAAGGACCGAGAAGTCCGGCGGGACCACTCGGAGGTACTCCGCCGTCAGCTCCAGCTCGCCGCTCGAGTCCTTCATCCCGACGACTCCCGGAACTTGCGCCAGGCGGCCGACGAGGCCCGGCGAGATCTTCACGCCGGTCCGCAATGGGTTGGAGTACACGAGGATGGGCAGGCTCGTCGACTCGGCGACCGCCTTGTAGTGGTTGAAGAGCTCGTCCTCGTTCGGCCGGATGAAGTAGGGCGTCAGGATGGAAACAGCATCCATGCCCGCCTTCTCCGCCAGCCGCGTCAGTTGGATCGTCTCGCGCGTGGTCGCCCCCACCGTCCCGGCGTAGACCGGCACGCGGCCCCGCGCTTCGTCGGCAACCGTCTCCCACACCTTGCGCTTCTCATCGTGGGACAGCGCCCACGATTCACCCTGGCTCCCGACGGCAAAGAGACCGTGGACTCCGCCTTCGATCAGGAAGTTGGCAAGCCGGCGAAGCGACGGCTCATTGAGCTCTTCATCGGCCGTCATGGGCGTCACCATCGCCGGAATGACGCCAAAGGGTGGAACCTTCAGCATGAGTCTCTCCTTGTGCCGGGCTCGATGGGCGACGCCTGCCAATATTCAACCCGCCCATCCCCGCCCGGGTCAGTCGGGCATGCCTGGGCCGCCCCGTGGGCCCCGTACGCTTCGGTCTTCAAAGTCACCGTCTGTGTTTCCCTCGGGCTGGCGGATCGGGCGCCGCCTCCAGGGGATTCAGGCAGCCCGCAGGAGAGCGTTGCGCCGCAGGCACCCACGCCAGCGCCTGCTCGCTCGACGCCAACGGGATGTACTCCAGCCCGATGTAGCCTCGATAGCCGCCCGCCTCCGCTGCCGTCTCAAGCTCCCCAAACCGGATCGCCCCTGTTCCGGGCTCGTGCCTGCCCGGCTCGTCCGCGAACTGAAGGTGCCCGATCCAGTCGATGTTGGCGCTCAGCGTGGAGAGCAGGTTTCCTTCAAGCCGCTGCAAGTGGTACGTGTCCATCTGGAACCGCACGCGCGTATGCCCCACCTGGCGCACGATGTCCAAGGCGTCTCTGGATGAAGTCAGGAAGTAACCCGGGTTGTCCATGGGATTGAGCACTTCGATCGTCAGGATGACCTGGGCCTGAGCCGCCATCGGCGCGGCGCTGCGCAGGTTCTCCACCGCACACTCCAGCTGAGCTTCGCGCGGCATCTCGGGCCGGCGTGCTCCGGCTGGGAGCATGACCTTCTCGGCCCCCAGCCGACTCGCGATCTCGAGCGCCTGGGCCAGCGTGGCCTGGAACTCACCTCGCCGTGCCGGATCGGTCAGATAGCCGCGGTTCACCGCATCCCACACCGGGACATCCTGGTTGAACATGACCACGCGCAGCCCGAATTCCTGCCGGGCCGAGGCCAGTGCGTCCACGTCTGCATGCGAGGGGAATCCGAATTCCACGGCCTCGAAGCCAAGATCGATGACAGCCTTCAGCCTCTCGGCAAACGGCCGATCGGTGAAGAGCCAGCTGACATTGGGCGCATAGCCGAGCATAGGCGGAGCGTCGCCCTACGGCCTGGAATCACCTTGGCTACTCGCGGTCGCCGGGAAACCGTTCTCACACGGGCAACCGTGATCCGGCACAACCAACACGAGGTGCGACCCGGACAGTGAGAGTATACAGTGACGTCGGGATCATCCGGGACCGTCGGCCTGGGTGAGCGTCGCAACCCTGTTCCACCCATGCGCAGTCCCTGCCCGCCAGAGAGCCTCCGGCGTCAGGTTCGGTCTGCACGCGGTAGAGCGGGTGGGCGACCACCAGGGCCCCGGGGACGGGACACATCGGCCGGGTGTCCTTCTGGACAGGTCAACGCTCCGCCCTCAAGGCTGGTTCATCTCCCAGATCAGCCGCAGCCCATCCAGCGTCAGCCAGGGCGCTTTGATCTGGATCACGTCCGTCTCTGCCGCCAGCAGTTCCACCAGGCCGCCGGTACCGATGACCTTCATGTCGGGGCCGAGCTCCTTGCGGAAGCGCGCCACCATCCCCTCCACCAGACCGACGTAGCCGAACAGCAGCCCGGACTGGATTGCGTGGACGGTGTTGCGCCCGATGGCCGCCGGCGGCCGGGCAAGATCGACGCGCTGCAGCTTGGCCGTCCGCTGGTAGAGTGCCTCCGCCGCGATCCCGATCCCGGGTGCGATAGCACCGCCGAGGAAGTCACCCTCGGCGGAGATGGCCTCGAAGGTTGTCGCCGTACCGAAATCGACCACACACGCCGGGCCGCCGTAGAGCTTCTTCACGGCGGCAGCGTCCACCACCCGGTCGGCGCCCACTGCCCGCGGGTCGTCGTAGTGGATGCGCACGCCCGTCTTCACGCCGGCGTCGACCACTAGCGGCCGGCGCCCCAGGTACGTTTCGCATGCCTGGCTCAGCGTGCCCGTCAGCGGCGGCACGACGGACGCCAGGACGATGCCCTCCACCTCGCTCAGCGCACAGCCGGCATGCTCGAGCAGACCCAACATCTGCAGCCCGTACTCGTCGGGCATGCGCTCGTGGGCCGTCGCCAGCCGCCACGCCGCCACCCGTTCCTCGCCCCGGTACAAGCCGAGCGTCAGGTTGGTGTTGCCGATGTCGATCGTCAGAAGCATGGGGACCTCCCAAGTACAGCTTCGAGCACCGAGCGGCTAGCTGCTTGCTGCTGGCTGCCAGTCGTCAGCCGCCAATTG
>Ga0316622_100004623_pt1 | contig 10144 bp, 7 predicted proteins | sample OWC_Aug_OW2_C1_D_FD_207646 | JGI IMG/M metagenome (GOLD analysis project Ga0316622, IMG submission 207646) | Wetland soil microbial communities from Old Woman Creek delta, Ohio, United States - OWC_Aug_OW2_C1_D5_C | ecosystem: Environmental > Terrestrial > Soil > Wetlands | place: USA: Ohio... | reverse complement strand
GTCGCGGCCATGCCGCCCATGATGAGGACGGTGACGCTCCCGGCCCCGGTCAGCGCGCCCGGAACGAGCAGCAGCAGGGCCAGCAGGACGAAGAGGGGGGCCTTGTGCCGGTGGAAGCGCCGCAGGATGGCCCGGACGACGAACACCGCGGCCCCCGACTCCTTGAGCAGGTTCATGAACAGGGTGGCGGTGACGAAGATCAGGACGATGTCGAAGTAGGTGAACGCGCCCTCGACGATGTGCCGGGCCGGCACGCCGTTCCCGCCGGCCAGGGCCCCGGCCAGGGCCGCCGCGAAGAGCGAGAGCTCGGTCGAGACCTTGAGAAGCTTGGCGACGATGAAAGCCGCCGCCATGACGGCCAGGACCGCGGCCGCCGTCGTCGTCGCGCTCATCGGGGACCCCGGCTCCTCCCGTCAGCGGAGCGTGAGTTTGATCGTGGCGATGCAGGGGAAGGACGAAACCGTGGTCATGTCGCGGCAGAGGGCCCGCTCGATGACGAGGACGCCTTTTTGGTAATCGTCCCACTGGTACTTGTCCGCGTCGACGGTCTTGCCGGTCAGCGAGGCCAGCTCCGGGACGCCCGCATCGACGGGCGGCAGCCCGATAAGCTTGAGGACGTTGTTGACCCTGCGGAGGTCCTTGATGGCCATGTACTTCCCGCCTTCCATCATGACCAGCGACAGGGGCGGACCGGGATCCTGGAAGATGTAGACCGTGTACGGGCGTCCGCCGACATGCCCTTCCTTGCGTTCGAACGGGTAGTCGCGCTCGGGGACCGGGAACAGGTACTCCTTGATCGACGTGAAGGAGATCTTCCCGTCGACGGAGGCGCCGGGCTTGCTGACGAGATAGAGCCCGCCGCCGATGAGGGCCGCGACGATCAGGGCGCGGACCATGGTCTCCATGTCGTTCTTGACGATGATGATGACGATCCAGAGGATGGCCAGACCGAACAGGATGAGCAGGACCGTCTTCGCCGTTTCCGTTTCGATCATGACTGGACCTCCTTCATCCCCCGTCACCCAACCCCCCGGTCCGGCGGTATTGTAGCACAGTCGCGCCCGGGGGGGACACCCGAGGCAACCTTTGTTTTCCGCTCCGGGGTAGATTACAATGTCCGCTCCCGTCGACCCAGGAGGTCCGCATGAAGCGCATCGCTCTCCTCGCCGCCCTCATCCTCGCCATGGCCGGGCTCGCGCCCGTCGTCGGCCAGAACGCCCCGCCGGCCGGGCGGGCCCTCCTTCCGCCGGACGTCCTCCGGGCCCTCGCCGACGAGGCCTCCGGGGAGCTCGCCCTCCAGAACGAGATCCTCCTCGCCGGCGTCAACCGGAACCGCGAGCCCGAGGAGTACCAAAAGGGTTACTTCGAGACGGCCTTCGTCCTCGACAGGCTCCGCGAGTACGGCCTCGCCGAAGCCGCCGTCGTCGACCTCCCGGTGCGCGGCCAGACGACTTGGGACGCCGAGGCCGGGGAGCTCTGGATCGTCGAACCTGAGCGCCGCAAGATCGCCGACCTCAAGGAGCTGCCGGCCTCGCTGGCCGGGGGCAGCGTTTCGACCGATACGACGGCCGAGCTCGTCTACGTCGGGCCGGGCAACCGCGACGAACACTACGAGGGCAAGACCCTCGAGGGCAAGATCGCCCTCGTCAACGGCTCGCCCGAGATGGCCCGGCGCCTGGCCGTCGAGAAGCACGGGGCCGCAGGCCTCCTTGGCTGGGCTTCGAGCCATGCCGAGCACGACCGGGACCAGGTCGGCTGGAACTCCATCCATCCGGGGGAACGGGAGAAACCGACCTTCGCCTTCAACCTGTCGGAGCGTCAGGGCAACGAGCTCCGCGACGCCCTCGAGCGCGGCCAGAAGGTCGTCGTCCGGGCCGTCGTCAAGGCCCGGCAGGTCCCCGGTTATAAGGAGCAGATGACCGTCGGCCTCATCAAAGGGACCGAGCTCCCCGACGAGGAACTCGTCTTCACGGCCCACATCTTCGAGGGCTTCGCCATGCAGGGGGCCAACGACAACATGTCGGGGGTCGCGGCCATCCTCGAGACGGCCCGGGTCCTGCGGAAGCTCACGGCCGAGGGGAAGCTGCCGCCGCTCAAGCGGTCCGTGCGCTTCCTCTTCGTTCCGGAGATCATGGGGACGATGGCCTACCTCGAGAAATACCCCGGGACGGCGGCCAAGTTCTTCGCTGTGATCAACCACGACATGGTCGGCGAAGGGCTGGTCAAGAACCTGAGCTTCTTCCGTCTCTACCAGACGCCCTGGTCCCTCCCGACCTACCTCAACGACGTCGCCGCCTCCTTCATAGAAGGCCTGGCCGACAGCCAGGACGCGGCCCAGCAGAACGCCTGGCTCGGCTCCGGGGCGGTCATTGCCCCGACCGGATCGCGCGACCCGTTCTATTACCGCCTCGAAGCCTACGAGGCCAGCAGCGACAACGCCGTCTTCATCGACGGCGCACTGCGCGTCCCGGCCGTGTTCTTCAACGTCTGGCCGGACATGTGGTACCACACGAGCGGGGACACGCCCGACAAGTCCGATGCGACCCAGTTCAAGCGGGTGGTCACGATCTCGGCCGCGGCGGCCTTGTTCCTGGCCAACGTCGGACCGGCCGAGGCCGAGAGGATGATGGCCGATATCTCCGCCCGACAGCTCGGACGGCTGGGCCGGGACCTGGCCAAGGCCGAAGGCTATCTCGTCAAAGCCGACGCCGGGACGGTCCATGAAGCGGCCAAGGAGGCCCGCGTCGTCCTCGAACAGGCCTTCGCCCGGGAGCGGGAGACGCTCCGCTCCGTGCGCTTCTTCCTCAAGGGCGACGCGGGCGGCGAGCGGCGGCTGGCCTCACGGCTGGCCGCGCTCGAAGGCGTTCGCGACGCCTACGGGAAGGGCGTCGACGACCTCTACGCGGAGCGCTGCCGGACGCTCGCGGCGAAGCCGGTCAAGGCCGCGCCGACTCCCGATGAGCTGCGGCTGAGCCGGATCGTCCCCGTGAAGACGGACAAGATCAAGGGGATGAGAGGCATCTGGCAGATGCGCGATGAGATCCAGAAGCTCAAGTACCAGCCGCCGGTCTCCATCATGCGGTCGGAATCCGAGCTCAAGAACTTCATGGACGGGACGCGCTCCGTCAAGGACATCCGGGATGCCGTCTCCGCGGAGTTCGAGCCCCTCCCGCTCGCGGACGTGGAGAAGTGGGTCGAGGTCTACGAGAAGCTCGGCTTGGTGACGCTTCGCAAAAAATAAGGAAGCTCTCCCGCTCCCGGGAAGGGCCCTCTCAACGGCTTTGCTCGGGAATCGCCTCTAGCTCCCCGGCCCCCCGGGAACCAGTCGTCCGGTTCCCCCCGCTGCGCGGGTCCCCCCTCCACGGACGGGGATCTTCGAGGCGAATTCCCTCGCCGCCTCGAGAGGGCATCCCGGAGGAGGACGGGTTCCTTACTTAGCGAACAGCTTATCCAAGGCCGGGATCAGATCGACCGTCTTCTCGAACTCGACCAGGGGGATCTTCTTGGCCTGGGCGATCGTCGTGAAGCGTCCGTCCGCGTTCCCTTCCTTGAGCACGACGAGGATGTCCGAATGGGGCGCGACGGCGTCGATCGACTGCTCGTCGGTCGTATCGCCGGCGGACGCGCCTTGGGCCCGGCGCTTCATGCCCTCGATGTGGGCGCCGATGACCTTGACGCCGAGCTTGCGGGCCTCGGCGATGAGGGCGGCGGCCCGGTCGAGCTCGTCCTCGATCTGGATGCCGGCCGCGCCCATGCCCTTGAGGCTGGCGCCCATGGTGATGATGATCGACTTGTAGGGCGTGCCCGCCTTGGCCTTGGCCTGGAGCATCTCGGGCGTCGCGAGGGGATCCACGTCGAACGGGAGCTTGAGGCGCTGAAGGACGACCTTGATGGTGGTGGGCCCGATGCTCTGGCCGCAGGACGTGACCAGGACGGGCAGCTCGGCCTTGGCGTCCCCGGTCTGGCCGGCGCCGAGGATCGGCAGGAGAGCGAAGATGAACAGCGCGGCGGCGGGGGCCGCGGCGTATCGGCGGAGGTTCGGCATGTTCCGCTCCTTTCTTTATCTTCGTCCCATGTTAGGCCAAAGCCCGGCCAGGGTCAACCGGTGGTATGCCCGCCGTTTTTTGCCGGTCCTTTTATGCTATAGTCTCTCAAGGAGACGCGCTGGAAGGCGCTTGGGAAAAGTACCCCAGATACATATCCCGATCTACGGCGGGAGGGAAGATGAACATCGGGCGGAGAATGCGCTGGCTCGAGATCTCGGCGGGAGCGGCGATCCTCGTCCTCGGGTCCTGCCAAGGGTCTTCCAGGAAGGCCGTCCCGGTCACGGTCGACGAGCTCGCGGCCCACATCCGCTATCTCTCCAACGATCTCCTGGAAGGCCGGGCCGTGGGATCGAAGGGCATCGAGATGGCCGCCCGCTATCACGAGGATTATTTCCGGACGATGGGCCTCGAGCCGGCTTTCGGAACGAGCTACCGGCAGACGTTTCCGCTCAAGGGCTCGAAGCCCGATCCGCTGGCCGCCCTCGAGGTCGGCGGCCCGAACGTCGCGCTCGCCCCGGCCCTGTGGGACGAGTTCGTCGTCGAGACCGACCGCGACGACGTTCCGGCCGAGGCGGCCGGCGAGCTCGTTTACTGCGGCTATCTCATCCAGGCGCCGGAAAGGGCCTGGGACGACATCAAGGGCGCGGACTTGGCCGGCAAGGTCCTGCTCGTCGAGATCAATGAGCCCGGCAACCGCCCGGGCGGCGTCTTCGACGGCGAGGACATGACCTATTACGGCCGCTGGACCTGCAAGTTCGAGAAGGCCGAGGAGCTCGGCGCGGCCGGGGTCCTGATCATCCACAGCACCAAGGGCGCGGCCTACGGCTGGGACGTCCTGCGGGCCTCCTGGGGGAACGAGAGCTTTTTCCTGCCCGACCGGGCGCCCCGGCTGCTCTTCAAAGGCTGGGTCCACGGCGAAACGGCCGGGCGCATCCTGGCCGCGGCCAAGCTCGACCTCGGAGCCCTCCGGGCCAAGGCCGAGACGCCGGAGTTCGCCCCGGTCCCGCTGGGCCTCACGGCCAAGGTCCGGCAGCGCCGCGTCTATCACGCGGTCGGCGGGGTCAATGTCGCCGGGATCCTGCGCGCCCGCCACCCGGCCGCGAAGAAGCGGACGATCGTCCTCTCGGCCCACTACGATCATTTCGGCCGGGACGGAACGCTCCAGGGGGATCAGATCTACAACGGGGCCGTCGACAATTGCTCGGCGTCCGCGGCGATGCTCGCCTTGGCCGGCTTCTTCGCCCAGCGGCCGGACAGGCTCAAGAACGACCTCTGCTTCGTCGCCGTGACCGCCGAGGAGCAGGGCCTGCTCGGCTCGGACTATTTCGCCCGCAACATGCCGTTCGGGACCGCGGATGTCGTCGCCGACATCAACTTCGAGATGACCAACGTCTGGGGCGAGACCGAGGATGTCTTCGCCATCGGGGCCAGGCACTCGGACCTCGACTCGGTCTGCCGGGAGGCGGCCGAGAAGCTGGGGCTCCGCTACATCCCCGAGCGCAACGGCGAACTGGGCTTCTATTTCCGGTCCGACCAGCTGAGCTTCGCCAGGGCCGGCGTCCCGGGCGTCTGGCTGAGCCAGGGCGTCACGGCCAGAGGGCCGGACAAGGGCCTCGTCCAGCGGAAGTTCGAGGACTACCGGGCGACGAAATACCACAAGGTCGCCGACGAGGTCCAGCCCGATTGGGACCTCCGCGGCGCGCTCCAGATCGTCGACTGGGCCCGGGAGATCGTCCTGCTCCTCCAGGAGCGTGAGGACCTGCCCCCATTCGCCCCCACGAGCTCGTTCAAACGGCCGGCTGTAACATCTTCTATAAAATAAGTTTACGACCGTTCGGGGAGGTCAAGGTCCATGCCAAGACGCGCCCTCTCTTTCGCCCTCGCTGTCGCGGCCTCGGTCGCCGGGTCCCTGAGCCCTGTTCTTGCTCAGCGCCCGCCGAGCCTGGCCGGTAGGGATTACAGGGACGGGGTGCTTCGGAAGGTCGCCGATCTCGTCGAGAGCAAGTATGTCCTGGCCGACAGGGCCAAGGATTTCGCCGATGCCTTTCGGCGGGCCTGCCGCGCGGGGACCTACGACGCTCTCACGGAAGCCCGGGGATTCGCCGAAAAGGTCACCGCGGACCTCATCGCGATCACAGGCGACAAGCATCTGAACTTCCGCGCCGTCGTGCCCAGCGATGTCGGGGAAAAGGCGGCCGGCTCTCTGCATCACCCCGTCCGGTATTACCTCCTGCGGCTCAAGGAGAACGCCGGGTTCTTTAAGGTGGAGTGGATCGAGCCCGGGATCGGCTATCTCGACCTGCGCCGGTTCTATTCCTTCGACCAGGCCAGGGACATGGCTATCGCCGCCATGACCTTCCTGGCCAACGCCCGGGCCATCATCATCGACGTCCGGGAGAACGGCGGCGGATCGGGCGATTACTTGAGCAGCTACTTTCTGCCCTATCCGACCCAGCTGAGCGGCTCGTATTCCCGCCAGACCGGGGTCCTGACGGAGATCTGGACCCGCCGCGACATCGGGACGGAGCCGCGCCTTGATGTCCCCCTCTTCATCCTGACGGGACCGAACACGTTCTCCGCGGCCGAGTACTTCGCCTACGATATGCGATCCCGGAAACGGGCGCTCCTGGTCGGAGAGCCGACGAAGGGCGGCGCCCATTCGGTCGATGTCTTCGCCGTCAACGACCAGTTCGAGTTCTATATCTCGACGGAACGCGCGGTCAGCCCCGTGACAGGCGGCAATTGGGAGGGGGTGGGGGTCATCCCCGACATCCGCGTCCCCGCCGCGGCGGCCCTGGAGACCGCCCTCGCCGAAGCCCGGAAGGCGGTCGAGGCGCGCGATAAGGCCAGGAATGCGGGCCTGAACAAAGCTGTCGAGGAGATGCAGACCCTGGCGGACGACGCGGCCCGGCTCTATCGCGAGGGGAGAGCGAAGGAAGCCGCCGCGGCCCTGGACATGCTGCTGGGGATGGCCGGAAACGCCGGCTTGATCAGCGAGTTCTTTCTGGGCGTCCTCGCCTACAATTTCCAGTCCTCCGAAGATGAGCCCATGCAGCTGGCCATCCTCGAGAGGAACGTCCGGCTTTTCCCCAAGTCCTTTACTGCTTGCGAGCTGCTGGCATCCGCGTATGCCTCCCGGGGGAAGACGGCGCTCGCCCTCGAGTATTACCGGAAGGTCCTCGAATTGGACCCCGGCAACCGGAACGCCCTCAAAATGATCCGGGAGCTCCAAAAGTGAGGCCCCTGAGCCCGGAGGAGACATCGAGATGGAAGCTATCAATCTGACCCGGAAGCTCGACCTGTTCACGAAGCAGTGGCATCCGCACTTGATCGCGGAGGGCAGCAGCCTGCAGGTCTACCTGTCGAAGCTCCAGGGCGAATTCATCATGCACGCTCACGACAACGGCGACGAGCTGTTCTATGTCGTGAAGGGCCGTATGGAGATGTGCTTCAAGGCGAAGACCGTCGAGGTCCGGGAAGGCGAGATCATCCTGGTCCCCCGGGGCGTCGAGCATTGTCCCCGGACGGCCCCGGACGAAGAGGCCCAGGTCCTGGTCGTCGAGCCTCTCGGCACGACCCACACAGGAAACGTTCGCCATGAGAGGACGGTCCGGGAATTCGGCAGGATCTAGCCTTGGATTTTTCGGCCGACTGTGCTAAAATTCGAGGTTAATGGAGATCAAACCCGCTCCGCGCATCACCCGTTTTTCGGACTATCTCACCCCGCCTCAGGTCGTCTTCGACCTCAAGAGCAAGGACAAGGTCGAGGCCATCGAGGAGCTCCTCGACGTCCTGGCCAAGCAGAAGCTCATCGATAACAAGAAGCTCCTGCTGACCCGCATCATCGACCGGGAGAACCTGGTCTCCACGGCCATCGGCTACGGCGTCGCCCTGCCGCACGCCCGCGTCGACGCCGGAGGCGAGATCGCCGTCGCCGTGGGCCGGTCGGAGAAGGGCATCGATTTCGACGCCCATGACGGCCAGAGGGTCCACCTGATCATCCTCGTCGTGTGGAACCCGAGCCTGCCGGGCCTGTTCAACCACCTCTTCGCCGGGCTGGCCCGCTTCCTCATCCGCCCGGAGAACCGGGGCCGGATCCTGACGGCCAAGGACCGGGCGGAGCTCTTCGACATCCTGTCGGGGATCGAGTTCCGGTTCATCCACGAGGAGAAGATCGTCAGCCGGGCCCGGCTCCTCAAAAAGCTCCAGGAGCTCGAGCTCAAGAAGAAGAAGGGGACGAAGGAGCAGCAGAAAGAGCTCCAGAAGCAGGCGGCCATGATCCGCGAGGAGCTCGACCGCGACGTCGTCTCCCGCTTCGACCGGCTGATGGAGCGCTACGGCTTCGCCGTCGCGGACGCCGTCGACGGGGTCTGCCAAGGTTGCAACATCAACATCTCGACCCAGATGTACTCGGCTATGGAAGACTCCAACGACATCTACGTCTGCGAGAACTGCGGCAAGTACCTCGTCTCGGCCAAGAAGAAAAAGAAGTAGCCGGGCCCAACATAGCTGGAGAACTCCTCCTTCTCGGCTGAGCTCGGGATATCGTCCCTTGCCCCCGCGCCCCGGAAACCTCCTTATATGGTTTCCCCCGCCTGCGGCGGGTCCCCCTTCCCTCACGGGGGCCTTGGGACGACATCCCTCGCCGCCTCGCGTCGGACTTCCCCAGCCATAGAATATGGCTAGCGAATTTCAACGTAAAAAGGGTCGCTGCGGAGACTTTTTAGTAGTAGGATGCGGCCGCTAAATTAAGCGGAGTCATCAGTTTATAAACAGGGTAGGTTTGGGCGCCGCGGCCCCACTGGCTGACGATGTCCCGGTCGAAATAATTCCAGACGAGCAGGCCGTCGTCGCTCTCCGGCTCGAGGAGGTAGGCGGCCAGGCGGCCCAGAGGCTGAGCCATCCGGACAAGATAGGTCCCGGCCGGGAATTCGCGTTTCTCGACGGCGGCCTCGCCCTTGACCGCATTGGTCCGGTGGCCCTGATAGAGCCGCTCGGCCCCCTTGATGTCCTTGAAGCGGAAGGCCTCGACCTCGAGAGTCACGGCCTCGGTCAAGCGCTCGACGGCGACGCCGTGCTGGCGGAGCTTGTCGGGGGCCTCGGTCGCGGCGAGAGGGATGAGATAGGCGTAGGGCAGCCGGACCGAGCGCTTGGCGACGAAGTCCGCGTAATAGGGCATGGTGTAGGTCTTTTTGCGGTCGGTCGGCCTCATCCGGGGGAAGGGCCCGCCGCCGCCGGCCTCTCCGGCCGGGGCTTCCATCTCGTAGCCGAGGATCGCGATCTTCGCCGGGAGCGGCTGGACGTCGATGTCGAGCCCGAAAGTGTCGGCCTCGGTCGGGGCCAGGCCGCTCTGGACCGTCCGGGCGTCGGCGTCGGCCGCGAGCTTCTGGAGCTCGGCGGCGTTCGCGGCGCAGTAGTCGAGGATGGCCTTGAGGAGATGATAGTTGGCGTGGACGCGGGTCTTGAAGTCGGCGTAGTTGTAGTTCTCGTCGAGGATCGAGAGGCGGTTGCGCAGGCCGACGTAGTTGGTCATGTAGCGCGGCTGATGGCCGAAGGTCCGCCAGCCCTTTTCCATGTCCTTGAAATCCATGGGGTCGCCGTACGCGACCGAGAGGGTGCCGTACTTCTTCTCGAGCGCGGCGTCGATCGCCGGGAGCATCTTGTCCCGGGCGTACTTGAGAACGGCCGGGTCGCCGTTCGGGCAGAGCGGCCAGGAATAGGTCACCGGCTCCTGATGGTAGGAGCCGTCGGTCGTGTGGCAGTCGACGAGGAGCAGGGGGTCCCAGCGGAGGAGGACGTTCCGGACGAGGCCGCGCATCTCCGGGCTCTCGAGCTTCATGGCGTCCCGGTTGAGGTCGAGGTTCTGGCCGTTGTGGCGGACGCCCGAGCCCTTCTCGGGGCCGACCTGGCCCATGCGGTTGCGCGGGTCCATCTTGTCGTTGCCGTCGGCGTTGAAGATCGGGGCGACAAGTAGGACGACCTTGTCGAGGTAGGGGAGCTTGGGATCGAGGACGATGTCGCGGGCGAGCATCAGCGACGCTTCCTTGCCCTCGACCTCGCCGGCGTGGATATTGGCCTGGATGTAGACGACGGCGCGC
>Ga0316622_100004622_pt1 | contig 10144 bp, 7 predicted proteins | sample OWC_Aug_OW2_C1_D_FD_207646 | JGI IMG/M metagenome (GOLD analysis project Ga0316622, IMG submission 207646) | Wetland soil microbial communities from Old Woman Creek delta, Ohio, United States - OWC_Aug_OW2_C1_D5_C | ecosystem: Environmental > Terrestrial > Soil > Wetlands | place: USA: Ohio... | reverse complement strand
GACGCAGCGAGTCGACGAGCACCCGGCCGTGCTCGTCCGTACGGCCGATCGGCTGGTTGTCGAGGAAGACGGTCAACCCCTCGTAGTCGGCCACCTGCACCACGGCAAAGCTCTGCTCGAGCCGCCGCGCCGGCATGACGCCTGCTGCAGTGACGGCGAGTCCGCCGATCGCGCCTGCACGTACCCCGGTTGCGTCGCCGCGGCGCGAGTACTCGACGGTCGCGGTACCTGCGCTCCCCTGGTAAGCGACGCTCGCATCCTGCTCGTCGGACGACGAGAGCGACATTCGATAGCCGACGCCCGGCCCGCTAGGCAGGTCGCGCTGCAGGGTCGTATAGGCCTCGAGCCCGGTACCTTCGCCGTCGGATGCGGACGACTGCTGCAGGGCCGAGCTCACGGTGCGGCGATCGCCGAGGGACATCGTCCACGTCAGCAGCAAGGTGGTGTCGCTCGTTGCGGACGACGCATGGGTCGCGAAGAGGCCGAGGTAACCGAGCCGGCCGAGCGCAAGCGAATAGTTGATCCCGAAGGTCTCGACCGTGTCGCTGTCGTAATAGCTCTGCAGGCCATACGCCAGCTGCACGCTGCCGAAGCGCGCGAGGTCGTAACCGATGCCGGCAAAAGTCCGCTGCTGTGGCGTGTGTTCCAGCGCGGACGCTCCAAGCTGCGCGAACGACTGCGTCGAATACTGCGTTTGTGCATAGGCGCTGAAGCGCGCGCCGTCGTGCTCGAGCCCGACGCCGGCAAGGAAGCCAGACCCGTTGCCGTCGCCACCTGCGGCCACTTGCGCGCTCACGATGCCGAGGCGCCCGGCCTGGACTGCCGCGTCGGCTCCTACTGCATACACGCCGCTGGCCTGCGCCTCGGCGCGCGCGCCGGCCGTGAGCGTGTTTGAAAGTCCGCGGCGGTACGTCGCCGCACCGACCACGTCGCCGTAATTGAAGCTCTGCGTGCCGTAGTCCTCGCGGATGCTGCCGAGCTCGAACGAGTATTCCTGCAACTCGGGCCGCAGCAGCGCGTTGCCGGAATAGTACGGCTGCGTCAGCACCTGCTGCCGGCCGAGCGCGTCGGTCACGACGACCTGCAGCTGGCCCGCCCCGTTCAGCACGGGCAGGTGGTCGATCGAAAACGGACCCGGCGGCACGGCTTCGCTCGCCACCTGGCGACCATTGACGAAGACGTCCACGGTGGAGGGCACGACCGCTTCGCCCTGGGCGGCCAGCAACGGCGTCGTGACCAGCGTCGGCTGCGTGCCGAAGTTCGTGCCGAACTGCACGCCACCAAAACGCACCGCGCGGCCCCAGGCACCGGGTGTCGAGATCGCATCACCCAGCCGCAGCGTTGCCAGCTGGTTGGGAAAATCGCGAGTCCACGTGGTGTCGAGCCGCGCGACCGAGCGACGGCCCTCGTCGGCGCGCGCCACCAGCGTGCCGGTCAGCACCCCTTGGATTCCGAACAGACCCAGTTCAAGAAAGCCGCCGCCCTGCTTGTGTCTGTCGGTCTGCTCGACCGAGACGTCGTAGTTCACGAAGGCGCCGGGCGCCGTCTTGTTGGTGCGAGGCGCATCGGCAGCGGAAGCCTCGCGTCGAGTGGGCAGGAACGCCTTCGCAGGCAGCAGGACATGACCGGTCTGCGTCGTCTCGTCGAACGTGACTACGGCGCCGATCTCGGACCCGAGTCGGTAGAAGCGCTCGCCGTTGACGACGACCGCACCGCGACCGGGCGTCTTGAGCCGCAACCCGGGCAGGTCGGCGGCGCGCAGCAGAATGGTGCCGTCCGCATCGCGCCGCACGACGAGGGCCGTCGGAGTCTGCTGGTCGTTGATCCGCAGCTCGACGATGGCCTCCGCGAACGGATCGGCAGCGGATTCCGGTCCCTGGGCGGCGTGCGCGGTCGCGCAGGCTGCGAGCAGCAGGGTCGCGGCGATTGCAGGACGCAGGCGGCGCATGGCGCTAGTCCGCGGCCAGGATCAACTCCGTCGCGAAAGCGCCTCGATCGGTGGTTCCCTCCAACCGATACTGGCCGGGCCGCACTGGCACGCCAGCCTGCTTTGCATTCGCACGGATATTGTTGTTTTCGTCGAACGTCCACGCACGGGTCGAGCCCGGCAGCACATAGGCGAGGCCCGGCTGCTCGAGCACCGTGGCCGCCCCGTCCGCGGTCTTCACGGCGAACCTGTGGATCCGCGCGTGTGCGGAGCCATCATTGCGCGCCATCACGGAGAGCTTGCCATCGGCGCCGACATTCGCTGTCCAGGCGACTTGCGGCCCGGCGGCGGCCAGCGGCGCAACGAAGATCGGCACGCTCAGTCGCAGCGCAACCTGCAGCCCCGTGAAATCGGGACTGGCCTGCTGCGGCACTTCCTGCAGCGTGATGCGATAGGAAAGTTCGCGAGCCGGATCCACGGCGCGACGCAGCGCGACGCGCACCAGCTGCGAACCGCCCGGCGGCAGCGTGAATACCGCCGGCGAAATCAGGAGGTCGCGGGAGGGGGTCAAGGCATCCTGTCCTCCCTCCTGCGACCAGGCCAGTCCCTGGGCCTGCACGACGACCGGCTGCGCATCCTCGTTGCGAACGGTGAGAGCAGCCGTGCCCGTCGTGCTGGCGAAATCCACCCGCAGCGGCGAGATTGTGAAAGTCCCCGCCTCGGCCGTCGCCAGCGCCAGCAGCGCTGCGAGGCCCAGTGTCGCTGCAATGAGGTTCCGCTCATTCACGACCGGTCTCAGTATTCGACCGTGACCGTGACTGTGTCCGTGTAGTTGCCAGTCGGGGCGTCCTGGTTGAACGCGCTGTTCGGCAACTGGCCGTACACGACGTGCGTGATCGCCTTGTTCGTTGAAAGGCCGAGGCCGGAGCCGCCCATCGTGCCAGTGTTGCCGCTGCCGTCGCCCCAGATGTTCTGCAGGTTCGCGGCGGTGAACAGGTTGTACTGCAACGTGTCGGAGCCACTGGCCAGCAGGCGCTGCGCGAACGAGCCGCCGCCCGCGCTCAACTTCACCGTGTACGGCGTGCCGTTGGAGCAGCGCACCGTGATGTCGGCGTCGCTCGTCAGGGTTGCCGTGGCGTCGTAGTCGCCGAAGGCCAGGTTCTCGGCGCTGATGTTGCAGGTCGCCGCGACAGTGGCGCTGACGGACATCGTCGTAGACTTCGTCGCGGCGCTGGCTGTGCCGGCCGCAACCATCAGGACACCCGCCACGGCGGGCGCTAGAGCAATCAAACGCATTGAATCGACCCCTTGTTCGTTTTCACGACGTGTGTCGTGTAGGGCAATTCTTACGAACCGGGGTGAAGGGGTTGCGTGACTTATGTCAGCTTTTGCGAATGAGAACCGGATTGATTGTTGTCGCGATCGGCGACGCGGATTGCAGAAGGCGTTCGGCCGCGGAAAACGTGACGGGCGTCACGTCACGGCAATGCGAGCCTGAATTCCGGGCTGCCGTAATGAATGTAATCCGCCCAGTCGAGCGACGGGATCGCGGCGATCCGCCGCCGCGCTGCGAGCACGGCATCGCCGAGCGAATCGCCTTGCAGCAACGACTCGTAGAGTTCGCTCGAGAACGCAAAGGCGGCGTCGTCACCGACGGGCCAATGCGTGCCCAGGAAGTTGGCGACACCTCCCGCAAGGAAAGCCTCCGCCACGCCAGTCATCGTGCGTCTGAGGCCGAACCACCGATCGGCCTGCCGGATGCCCGGGCCTCTGGCGCGCCGCCTGCGAACTCGTGCCGCCTCGCAGGCATTGCAGAACACGAGCGCAGGGAGGTTGCCGATACCGTCGAGGTCGGCTCCGCGCAGCACTTCCTTGCCGGAGCAGACCAGGCCACCCTTGCCGGGATCGTCGCCGTCGAAGAACGCATGACCCGCGAAATGCAGGACATCGAAACTGCCATCGCCGAGCGCTTCGAGGATTCGCGCCCGGCTCGCATCGTGGCCCGACAGCACGTCGAGGGTCACGTCGCGGCCGGCGAGCAGATCCTGCAGGGCCTGGCCTTCGGCCGCCGCACCCGGCAGGTCCTGGGTCGGATCTGCGACCAGCAGCATCCGCAAGCTATCGCTGGCGCCGCGCTCATCGCGCCATCGGGCCACCGTGAGCGTCTCGCTCGCGTAGCGACGACTGAGCCCGGCACCGAGCGCGGGGTGCCGCGTGCCGATCCGCAGCACCTCCCAGGGAACGCGGGAAGCCTCGCGATCGTGCACCACGACGAGCGGGCGCGACTGCATCGACTCGAGCCCTTCGCGCACGCTTGCGGCGAGGAGCGACCTGGCGAGCCCGGCGCCAATGCGGCCCAGTTCATCGCTGGTGGCCGTGCCACTTTCCAGCGGCGCCAACTGCCGTTTCAGCTCGGCCCGGCTCAGCGTCATGCTGCCGCTCAGCACCGCGGCCTTCGTGCCTGCCGTCAGCAGCGACGTGCGGCAGGCATAGTCGCGCTTGCCCTGCTCAGCGAGCGTGACCAGCAGGTAGGCGGGATCGTGGCGACGCGGTGCGGACGATGCCCCGGCGGCGCGCGTTGACACCAGGGTCCTTCTCCCGGGCGTTGCCGGCGGCGCGGTGCTCGATTCGTCGACCATGAGCTGGAACTCGTCGCCCTCGAGTTCGCCGGCGAGCCGCCTGATCGCCTTGGCGAGAGAGGCGTACTTGCGTCGGTCGATCTCGCAAAGCGTGATACGGCGGACGACGTGGTCGGGGTCCGCATGGCGCAGCCCGGCGAGGAACCCGCGCAGTTGCTGCTCCGCGGCCATCGCCACGGGGACGCCGGAGCCGGCGCCGAACAGGACAGTGGCGAAGTCTTCGATGCGCGCATGCGCGAACGTGCGGACCACGTTTTCCGCAACGAACGACTGCGCGTCCGCACCGAAGTCATCGAAGTCGCCGAGCCCGGCGAACAATACGTGCTCGGCCATGAGCGCGCTGCCGGACACCGGCATGACGAACACCTGCCCGAGCTGTCCCGCGAACATGCGCCGCAGCGTGAACTCGCGAATGGCCCCGCCGAGCACGGCGTCGATTGCGGCTGCCGGGCCCGCAGGATCCACGTTGCGGAAGACGCCAAGTACCAGCGCGCGTGCGTTTGCGTCGACGATGCTGCCGTGTACCAGGCGCAGTTCCACGACTCGTCGTGGTGCAGCCGCCGGCAGCGGGCCCTTGCCGTCCGCTGCATTCGCTGCGAAAGCACGCTCGAGCGTTGCCGGCACCACGGCTCCGTGGAATTCCGGCGAAACGACCGGCTCGAGCAGTCGGCGACGGGCTTCGGCAGAGAGATGCTGCCACTGCACCTTGTGCGGCGCGACCCGCTTCAGCACCGCCTCGCTCAGCGTGCGTACCTCACGCAGGCGAGCCGCGGACGCCATCTGTGGCAGCCGGCGCGTGATGCCGGTGCGCAGCAGGTCGACGACCGCCGCGATGACTCTGCCGTTGTTCGGCAAGCCGCCGTGTTTCTCGCCCACGTACCACGCGCGTTCGCCGGGGCGCGCGGCGAGCGACAGCGGCACCGTGCCGTCGCCCTGCGGCGAGACGGTGTACTCGAATTCCTTGCCGCGCAAGGTCGCCGCCGTCACCGTGTCCTGGCGCACGCCGACGATGTGCAGGCAGCGGTCGTCGATCGCGGGCCAGGCTGCCCGTTCCGCGGCTGCCCGCTGCAGCAGTGCCGCTTCTGGCCGCAGTGGATCGCCCGGCCAGTGCGCGGGATCGAAGAGGTCCGTGCCTGCCGCCAGCTGCGGGTCCGGGAGCAGCTCGTGCAGCGACGGCAACGTACGGAAGATGATGCGCGCGAGATCTTCGGCGCTGTGTCGCCTGTCGAGCGCCGCGAGCTTGCGCACCGTTGGATACACGCCACGCAGCGCCAGCACCGGCGCGAAGGATCCCTGGTTCGGCGCGCCGAGTTGCACGACGCGCCGGATGCGGTTGCGTTGCTGCGTCCCCAGTGCGACCCGCGCGACCACGCCGCCCATGCTGTGGCCGACCAGCAGCACCGGGCGCGATCCGCTTTCGGCGGTGATGCGTGAATTGAGCTCGGCTGCGAGCTCCGCGATGCTGCGGCGCCAGTCGTACGCGTGCAGGTGCGCGTCGAATCCGGCGATCCTGAGCGACAGCTTGAGCTTGAGCGAGTTGAGCAGCATCGCTCCGAGCGCAACCAGCCTGGCACCGGCAGGCAGTGCGAGCCGTGTCAAGTGGCCGGCGGCGATTTCGACGAGGTCGACCCAGAGGACGTCGTCCAGCAGCGAGCCGCGCGATCCGATGCGCGACCCCATCAGGCCCGGCAACACGTAGACGCGCGGTCCGGCCGATGCCCGCTTCGTGGCAGCCCGCCGCGCGAGGACGCTCAGCTCCCGATAGCCCTGCTCGCCGAACAGCGCGACCAGTTCGCTGCGACGCTCGCCGGTCGCGAGCAGCCGCTCGATCTCTTCGTCGTGCAGCCGATGGACGGGCAGGGTCCTTGCGCGATCGGTCAACGTCGACTCCCTGGCTCCACCGCCCGTGGCCGACCCGTCAGTGCGGGGCGGGCGGCGCGGCGCCGGGTGCGCGCACGTCGACGGGGACGTCCCTGGATCCCGCAGCTTCGAAGGTGAGTGTGACTGCGAACTTCTCGCCCGCCACGAGCGGCCGGTCGAGCATCATCAGCATCAGGTGCAGGCCTTGCGGCGCCAGCGTGATCGTCTTGCCCGCGGGCACCGCGACGCCGCCTGCGACGGGCCGCATGCGGGCCACGCCGTTCTCTTCCGTCACTGAGTGGATCTCGGTCATCGCGGCACGTTCCGTGCTCGCAGCGAGCAGGCGGTCCGCCCTGGGTCCGCCGACGATCGTCATGTAGACGGCGGCGACCTGCGAGCCCGGTGGTGTGGCACGGGCCCATGCGTCCCGTACCTCGATGTCGCCGCCGCGAGGCTCGGCTGCCTGCGCGGCAAACGGCGACAGCAGCGCGACCGCGGCGAGCAGTGCGAGGCGGAGGAGGCGGGTCATTTCCTGGTACCGTCCTTCATTGCGCTGCGGACCGTCGTCACGATGGCGTCGATCGCCGGCGCACGGGTCGTCGACTTGCGCCAGACCGCGCCAATAGTGCGTCCAGGGGCAGGCCGCGCGAATGGCTTGATGCGCAGGCCACGTGCGGTTCCCACGGGGGTCTCTGCCGCGAGTTCGGGCAGCAACGTGATTCCGTGGCCTGCCGCGACCATCTGTCGCAGCGTCTCAAGGCTCGTCGCCCGGTAATCCTGCGCTTCGTTGACGCGTACGCGGCTGCACACTTCGAGTGCCTGGTCCCGCAGGCAGTGGCCGTCCTCGAGCAGCAGCAGCGTCTCGCCACGCAGGTCCTCGATCCTGATGCGGTCGTGCTCGGCCAGCGGATGCGATGCCGGGACGGCGAGCGTGAAAGGTTCGTCGTAAAGCTCCGCGGAGTCGAGCCCGTCGAGGTCGACCGGCAGCGCGAGGATGCCCACGTCGATTTCGCCAGCACGGAGCCGCCCGAGCAGGTGCTCGGTCTGGTACTCGTACAGCATGAGCTTGAGCCGCGGCAGCTCCTTGCGCAGGCGACCCGCGATGTGCGGCAGCAGGTACGGTCCCACCGTCGGGATAAGCGCGAGCTTGAGCGCTCCGGCGAGCGGATCCCGGTCGGTCCTGGCGAGCTCGACGATGGCGTCGGCCTCCTGCAGCAACAGGCGCGCCCGCCGCACGATCTTCTCGCCGGTTGCGGTCAGCGCGACGCGCTTTGGCTGCCGCTCCACGAGGGGCACGCCGAGGTATTCCTCGAGCTTGCGAACCTGGGCCGAGAGGGTCGGCTGGCTCACGAAGCAGCGCTCCGCTGCCTTGCCGAAGTGCCGCTCGTCCGCCAGGGCCACGAGGTAACGCAGGTCGCGCAGGTTCATGTGGAAATAATAGCCCCTGCCTATCGAGACGCGCAAAGCAATCACATGAGTGAATCGCCTATACTTCGCCCATGATTTCGCGCTCCCAGCGGCTCTCGGCCGGCGTCGTGGTCGTTCGCCGGCAGGACGACGAATGGCGCTACCTGCTGCTGCGCGCGTTCAACCACTGGGACTTCCCGAAGGGCATGGTCGAGCCGGGGGAGGAGCCGCTGGCTGCCGCCGTGCGCGAAGTCCGTGAAGAGTCGACCATCGACGACCTCGACTTTGCCTGGGGCGAGGGCTCGACGGAGACCGGGCCTTACAGCGCCGGCAAGGTCGCGCGTTATTACCTCGCCGAGACCAGGCGCTCCGAGGTGACGTTGCCGTTCAATCCGCTGATCGGGCGCGCGGAGCACAGCGAGTACCGGTGGGTGGATTTCGACGAGGCCATGCAGCTGGTCTCGCCGCGCGTGAAGCCGGTCGTGCGCTGGGCGGCGCAGGCGCTCAGCATGGGGACGACGCTGGCGCATCGCTGAGAGCGGAGCCGTACAGCGTTTGTCTCGGTCTCTCGGTCAAGGGCACGCGGATCGACGCCGACCTTCCCATTCCGAGTGCGCCCGAAAAAACGCCGTGAACCCATCCATGGGGGCTCCGGCTGCGGCGTCCATGCCGCAGACGGTTTTTCGAGCGCACTCGGAACGGAAAGCCCGGCGTTGAGGTGCGTGACCGTCTCCGAACGGGACAGGCGGGGATGACCTCACCCGCGGGTCGCTGACTGCGCCGCGTTACACCACGCGGCCGCGATGACCGCCGCGGAGAAAGTCCGCCACGTTCGCCGCCATTTCGTCGATGCAGCGCTGGCGCGCTTCGCGCGCGGCCCACGCGATGTGCGGCGTCACGATCAGGTTGGGAATGCCTGGCGCGAGCAGCGGGTTGCCGTGCGTCGGCGGCTCCTGCGGCAACACGTCGATGGCGGCGCCACCAAGCCTGCCCGAGCGCAACGCGTCCGCAAGCGCCTGAGCGTCGACCAGGGCCCCGCGAGCCGTGTTGATCAGCAGGGCATCGGGTTTCATGCGCGCGAGCTGCGAAGCGCCGAGCATCCCTTCCGTCTGCGGCGTGAGCGGGCAGTGCAGGCTCAGCACGTCGACTTGCGGCAGCAGTTCGTCGAGGTCGAAACGGCCGGGAACGCGCTCGCCACCCGGTCGATTCGCGATCAGCACCTCGAGGCCGAGCGCAAGATTTGCCGCGCGCGCAACGCCACGTCCGAGCGCGCCGAAACCCACGATGCCGAGCTTGCGCCCGGCGAGCTCGCGGACAGGGTAGTCGAGCAGGCAGAACTGGTCGCCTCGCTGCCAGGCGCCCGACCGCACTAGGGCGTCGTATTCGCGCAGGTGCTGGTTCAGCAGCAGCATGACGGCAAGCACGTGCTGCACTACCGAGGACGTGCAGTAGTCGCGCAGGTTGCACACGCCGATGCCGCGCTCGCGCGCCGCCTCGAGGTCGACATTGTTGGTACCCGTCGCGGCAAGCACGATCAACCGCAGGTCGGGCAGCTGGCTGATCATCTCGCGGCCCAGGCGCAGCTTGTTCAGCAACGCGATGTTCGCGCCGCTGAGCCTGGCCAATACGTCGGGCTGGTCGGTGTGGTCCCGCAGCTCCAGTCCCGGCATCGTCTGCACGAGGGCACCGGGATCGAGATCGCCGCGGAAGCAGACGGTACCGTAATCGAGGAAGACCGCGCGAAGGGGCATGAATGCGGCTGCGTCGCCTGCAGGCCTGTGCTGACTCGGGCTCATCGAGCGCTCCCTGGCGCGCCGGAATCGCGCTAGGGTATCAGCGCCGTGAAAAAACGTGGCAAGAACGTACCGGTCTCGCCGGCGAGCCGGCCGCTGCGCGCGCTGCAGAGGCCCGAACTGCTTGCGCGTTACGAAAACGCGCTCGTCGCGAGCGACGGCGTGGCGGGTGCGCATTGCGTTCACGAACTGTGGATGCGTGGCGAGATAGGGTTGAACGTCGAGGCCATGCTCGAGCGACTCTGGGCCAGCGCGGCGGAGTCGGTCCCCGATTGGCTGCCGATGCGTTACGTCGAGTGGTTGCCGCTCGCCTACGACGTCGCTGCACGGTTCCAGCCGCAAGGCCGCGGCCGTAGCAACCTGTACCTCGTCCTGCTCGATTACTCCGATCGCGACGAGCCTTACGGCGTGTACGTCGGCATGAGCCGTTACAGTCCCGCCGAGCGCTTCGACCAGCACAAGGCAGGGATACGCGCAGCGGGCAGCGTGCTCCGGCGCGGCCTCGAGGTGCTCACCGG
>Ga0316622_100004621_pt1 | contig 10144 bp, 5 predicted proteins | sample OWC_Aug_OW2_C1_D_FD_207646 | JGI IMG/M metagenome (GOLD analysis project Ga0316622, IMG submission 207646) | Wetland soil microbial communities from Old Woman Creek delta, Ohio, United States - OWC_Aug_OW2_C1_D5_C | ecosystem: Environmental > Terrestrial > Soil > Wetlands | place: USA: Ohio... | reverse complement strand
TCTTCTGTTCCATCTTCGGCTTCCACTCCCGCGCCGATTTCTCGGCCTCGGCAATCTGGGAAGGGGCCATATAGGAAGCGACAAGGTCCCTGTTCTTCACAGCAGTTTCCCGTTCCTTGGCCACGGGCAGGTTCGATGCCGCGATATTCATCCACACATGGGCCTGAACGTAGTCTGGTTTCATGGCTTGGCTCCGGAAGTACAGGATCCCGAGGTTGTTCTGGGCATTCGGTTGGCCTTGCTCGGCCGCTCGCCGGTACCAGTTCATCGCCTTTGCGTCGTCCTGCGGAACGCCATGGCCTCTGTTGTAGATTTCGCCGAGGAGGAACTGGGAGTCGGGGTCTCCCTTCTCGGCAAACGGTTTCAGGAGCTGGTATGCGGTTTTGTAATCCCCGTTTTTATACGCCCTCTTGGCATCCTCGGGTGTCTTCGCACACCCGGAAGCGAACAACTGGAAGGAAAGCAGGGAGGCAATCAGGACCAGGACGACGGCCGGTCTACTCATACGCCACCTCGCTGGAATGTATGGTGGGTTTCCACCATTCGCCGATGGACGCTATCACGAGAGGAGGAGGAGCGGCAATTCCCAAGCTCGCAAGCCCGGGATCATCCAGCGGAGGGGGTCGCCGCAATATCGCGCCGTGCGAGGAAACGGCGGATCCCCTCGTGTTCGTGCGCGGACAGAGCCGGGTCGCGGCGGTGCAACTCCTCCGCCACTTCTTTCGCCAGCCGCAGCACGCCGGCGTCCCGCACGAGGTCGGCGAAGACGAGGTCGGGAATCCCCGACTGACGGACCCCCGCGAAATCGCCCGGCCCGCGGATCCGCAGGTCCTCCTCCGCCAGGCGGAATCCGTCGGTCGTTTGCTCCATGATGGCGAGGCGCGCGGCCGCCTCCTCCCCCTGCGCGTTCCCGACCATCAGGAAACAGGACGAGGCGCGGCTTCCCCGCCCGACCCGTCCCCGCAGCTGGTGAAGCTGGGAGAGGCCGAACCGCTCGGCGTGCTCGATGACGATCATCGTGGCCTCGGGAACGTCGATCCCCACCTCGACGACCGTCGTGGAGACGAGGATCCGGAGCACCCCCTCCTTGAAACGGCGCATCGCCGACTCCTTCTCCTCAGACTTCATCCGTCCGTGGAGGAGTCCAACCTCAACATCTTGAAATGCCTCACGTATTCTGTCCGCCGTACGGGTAGCGTCCCGTAGCGCGAGCTTTTCCGACTCCTCCACCAGCGGCAGGACGACGTAGGCGCGCCCCCCCTGGTCGAGTTCCCGCCGCATCACCTCGAAAACCTTGCGTCGCTCCTTTTCCCGCACGATCCGCGTCCGGATCGGGACGCGGCCCCCCGGCATCTCGTCGATCACGGAGACGTCGAGGTCCCCGTAGAGGGTGATCGCGAGGGTCCGGGGGATGGGGGTGGCGGTCATCACGAGGAGGTGGGGGGCGGTGGCGGCCTTCCGCCGCAGGGCCGCCCGCTGGAGGACTCCGAACCGGTGCTGCTCGTCGATGACCCCGAGGGCGAGGTTGCGGAACTCCACGCTCTCCTGGATCAGCGCGTGCGTCCCGATCGCGATGTCGGTCTCCCCCGCCCGGATCCGCTTCCGGGCCGCTTCCCGATCCTTCGGCGGCAGGGCCGCGGAGAGCAGGTCGACCCGCGCGGCAAGACCCGCCGAGAGGGACGAAAAGCGGCGGTAATGCTGCTCGGCGAGGATCTCGGTGGGGGCCATCACGGCGACCTGGACGCCGTGCCGCCAGGCCACCATCGCGGCGATCCAGGCGACGATCGTCTTCCCGCTCCCCACGTCCCCCTGGAGCAGGCGGTGCATCGGGTGGGGCTTGCCCATGTCCTTGAGGATCTCGTTCACCACTCTCCGCTGCGCGCCGGTCAGCTCGAACGGGAGTCGTTTCCTGATCTCGCCCACGATGTCCCGATCCCACGGGAGGGGGACGGCGGACTCCCGCTCCATCCCCGCGCGACGCCCGGCCAGGGCCCACTGGAGGGCGAAGAGCTCCCCGAACACCAGGCGCCGCTGCTGCGGGGAGGAGAACTCCCGGAACCTCGCCGCGTCCGCGTCGTCCCGCGGGAAGTGTATGGCCGGGAGGGATTCGTGGAGGGGGGGGACGCCGGCCTTTTCGAGGACCCACGACGGAAAGCATTCCGCCTCCCGGTTCGCGTGATGGGTTACGACCTCCCACTGGATCTTCCGGATGACCCGCGAGGGGATCCCTTCCACCTCGGGGTACACGGGGACGATCCGGCCGAAGTGTACCGGGTCCGTCGACTCCTCCCCGGGGAGGATCTCGGGGTGGTGCATCTCCGGGAAGAACCGGAAGATGCGGACCGTGCCGCACAGCGTGACGGTCTCCCCGACGCGGAACCGGTCCACGAGGGACGGGTGGAATCGGAACCACTTCGCGGCGATCCGGCCGGTGCCGTCCGTAATCACGACCTCGAGCGTCCGCGGGCCGCGGTACCCTCGCCCGGATCCCTGGACAGAGAGGATCTTCCCCCGGATGGGAACGGTCATCCCCGCGGACAGATCCCGGATGGGAACAACCCGCCTGCGGTCCTCGTACCCCTTCGGGAAGAAGTACAGGGCGTCCTGCGCCGTCCGGATCCCGCGGACCGCCAGTTTTTCGGCAAGCCGCGGGCCCACCCCCTTCACGTACTGGATCGGGTGCGGCGCGGTCACCGGCCGGTTGGCCCTACCGTCCCGTGGTACTCCTGGAGGCTCCGGACGGAGAGGTCGTCGGCGATCAGGTCGGTGATCGCGTGGGCGACGGCGCGCGCGGCGGCGAGGGTGGTGACGTACGGCACGCCATACAGGAGCGATGCGCGCCGGATGTAGTACGAATCGGCCTTGGATTGCGCCCCGAGGGGGGTGTTGATCACCAGGGCGATCTCCCCGTTCTTGATGAGGTCGGCCACGTGGGGGCGCCCTTCGGTGACCTTGAGCACCGGCGTCGCCGGGACCCCCTGTTCCGACAGGTATTCCGCCGTCCCCCGGGTGGCGACGACCGAGAAGCCGCAGCCGTGGAGCATCCGTACGGCGGAGAGCACCCCCTCCTTGTCCTCGTCCCGAACGCTCACGAACACCTTTCCCGACCGCGGCAGGTTCATCCCGGCGGCGATCTGCGCCTTGGCGAAGGCCGTGCCGAACCGCGCGTCGATCCCCATCACCTCGCCGGTGGACTTCATTTCCGGCCCCAGCAGGGTGTCCACGCCCGGGAACTTGATGAAGGGGAACACGGCCTCCTTCACGCAGACGTGCCCCGGCACGATCTCTTCCGTGTACCCCAGGTCGCGGAGCTTGCGCCCCGCCATGACCTTCGCCGCGAGCTTGGCCAGGGGCACCCCGATCGCCTTGCTGACGAACGGGACCGTCCGGGAGGCCCGCGGGTTCACCTCCAGGATGAAGATCTTCCCCTTCTGGATGGCGAACTGGACGTTCATCAACCCGATTACCGCGAGATCCCTGGCCAGCGCCCGGGTCTGCCGGGCGATCTCCGCGATCGTTTCCTTGCCGATGGAGTGCGGCGGCAGGGAGCAGGCGGAGTCGCCGGAGTGGACCCCCGCCTCCTCGATGTGCTCCATGATCCCGCCGATCACCACGGTCTCCCCGTCCGAGATGGCGTCCACGTCGATCTCGATGGCGTCCTCGAGGAACCGGTCGACCAGCACGGGGCGCTCCTCGGAGGCCGAGACCGCGTGGGTGAGGTATTTCCGCAGCCCCTCCTCGTCGTGGACGATCTCCATCGCCCGGCCGCCGAGGACGTACGACGGCCGCAGGAGGACCGGGTACCCGATGCGGGACGCGATCTGGACCGCCTCTTCCGTGGATCGGGCGATCCCGTTGGGAGGTTGCCGCAGCCCGAGCCGGGTGAGGAGCTCCGCGAACCGTTCCCGGTCTTCCGCCCGGTCGATGCTGTCCGGCGACGTCCCCAGGATCGGCACCCCTTCCTTTTCCAGCGGGACGGCGAGCTTCAGCGGCGTCTGCCCCCCGAACTGGACGATCACTCCCACCGGCTTCTCGTCCTCGACGATGGCGAGGACGTCCTCCTTGGTGAGGGGCTCGAAATAGAGGCGGTCGGAGGTGTCGTAGTCGGTGGAGACCGTCTCCGGGTTGCAGTTCACCATGATCGTCTCGAACCCCTCCTCGCGGAGGGCGAAGACGCCGTGGACGCAGCAGTAGTCGAACTCGATCCCCTGCCCGATCCGGTTCGGGCCGCCGCCCAGGATCACCACCTTCTTCCGGTCCGTGGGGCGCCCCTCGCTTTCGCTCTCGTACGTCGAGTAGAGGTACGGCGTGTGGGCCTCGAACTCGGCGCCGCAGGTGTCGACGCGCTTGAAGACCGCCTTCACCCCGGCGGCGTACCGGCCCTTCCGGACCTCGTCCTCCCCGATGCCGAGAAGTTTCGCCAGGCGCCGGTCGGAGAATCCGTTCTGCTTCATCCGGCGAACGAAAGGGCCCCACTCCGGCCCGGCCATCCCGGACGGGGGGAACGATTTCGCCCGGGCCCGGATCTCCTCCTCCATGTCGATAAGCTGCCGGATGTTCTCGAGGAACCAGGGATCGATCCCCGTGAGCGCGCGGATCTCGGCCACCGTCCACCCGTCCCGGAACGCCTCGCCGATGTAGAGAAGCCGCTCGGAGTTCGGCTTGCGCAGAAGGCCATCCACCGTCTTCCGGCGGGCAGCCCGGTTCGCGGGGTCGGGCGGCGGCAGGCGCTCCTCGAAGCCGTACACGCCGGTCTCCAGGGAACGGAGCGCCTTCTGGAGGGACTCCTTGAAGGTGCGCCCGATCGCCATGACCTCCCCCACCGACTTCATCTGGGTGCCCAGCACGTCCTCGGTCTGGGGGAACTTCTCGAAGGTGAAGCGAGGGATCTTGGTCACCACGTAGTCGATGGTGGGTTCGAAGGAAGCGGGCGTCACGCGGGTGATGTCGTTGGGGATCTCGTCGAGCGTGTACCCGACGGCCAGCTTCGCGGCGATCTTGGCGATGGGGAACCCCGTCGCCTTGGAGGCGAGCGCGGAGGACCTCGACACGCGGGGGTTCATCTCGATGACCACCATCTCCCCCGTGTCGGGGTGCACGGCGAACTGGATGTTGCTCCCCCCCGTGTCCACGCCGATCTCCCGGATGATGCGCAGCGCGGCGTCGCGCATCAGCTGGTACTCCTTGTCGGTGAGGGTCTGGGCCGGCGCAACGGTGATCGAGTCCCCCGTGTGGACGCCCATCGGGTCGAGGTTCTCGATGGAGCAGACGATGACCACGTTGTCCGCCAGGTCCCGCATCACCTCGAGCTCGAACTCCTTCCAGCCGATGACCGACTGCTCGACGAGGACGGTCCGTTTCGGCGAGGCGTCCAGCGCCCAGCGGATCCCCTCCTCGTACTCCTCCCGGTTGTAGGCGATTCCCGCCCCGGTGCCGCCGAGGGTGAAGGAGGGGCGGATGATGGCGGGGTAGCCGATTTCGGGAATGACCCGGAGCGCCTCCTCGATGGACCGGATGTACCCCGAGCGCGGGACGACGAGGCCGAGCTTCTCCATCGCCTTGCGGAACAGGTCCCGGTCCTCCGCCTTCTGGATGGCGTCGAAGCTCGCCCCGATCAGCTCCACGCCGAACTTCTCCAGGATCCCCATTTCGTGGAGGGAGACGGCGATGTTCAGCCCCGTCTGGCCCCCGATGGTCGGCAGCAGGGCGTCCGGCCGCTCCCGCTCGATGATCTTCGCCACGATCTCCGGGGTGATCGGCTCCACGTAGGTGCGGTCTGCGAAATCGGTGTCCGTCATGATCGTCGCCGGGTTGCTGTTGACGAGGACGACCGTGTACCCCTCCTCCTTCAGCGCCTTGCACGCCTGGGTGCCGGAGTAGTCGAACTCGCACGCCTGGCCGATGATGATCGGGCCGGAGCCGATCAGCAGGATCTTCTTCAGGTCGGTCCGTTTGGGCACTATAGCTCCTGGATGAATACGTTCCGGAAGGAGAGCCGTTCGGCCGCCGCCACCGCGCGTGCGTATTCCTTCCCGGAGACTTTGCGGTCGAGACCGGGCGTTTCCGGGGCCTTCCAGGCGGGGAAATATTGTCCCATCAGCGACAGGGGCAGGTCGGGCCCGAACGTTTCCGCGAGGTGGGAGAGCACGGCTTCCGTCTCCTCCACCCTCCCCGGGAGGACGAGGTGCCGTACCAGCACGCCCCGGGTGGCGATCCCTTCCGTCCCCTCCGAGAGGAACCCGACCTGCCGCACCATCGCGGCGATGGCGGCGTCGTTGCCGGGCACGTAACCGGGGGTGCCGGAAAGCTGTGCGGCAAGTTCCCCGGAGCGGTATTTCGCGTCGGGGAGGTAGATGTCTACGACCCCGTCGAGCGTCTCGAGCGCCCCGGGGGAATCGTACCCGTTCGTGTTGTACACCACGGGGATCGAGAATCCGCGCGAGCGGGCCAGCAGCACCGCTTCGACGAGGTGGGCGGCGTGCGGGGTCGGGGTCACGAAATTCACGTTGTGCGCCCCCCTTGCCTGGAGCCGGATCAGCTCGCCCGCCAGCGTCTCCGCGTCCATGTCCCTGCCGTTCCCCATCTGGCTGATCGGGTAGTTCTGGCAGAAGCGGCACGCCATGTTGCAGTGGCTGAAGAACACCGTGCCGGACCCGCGCGTCGCGGAGATCGGCGGCTCCTCGCCGTGGTGGATGGAAACGGCGGCGACCCGCGCGACCGCGCCGGCCCCGCAGAACCCCCTTTCGCCCGCGAGGCGGTCGACGCCGCACTCCCTCGGGCACAAACGGCACGACGCCAGCACCGCCATTTACAGTTCCTCCTCCCCGAGCAGGTACCGGTGAAACCGGGTGAAGAGGTACCGCGAGTCGTGCGGCCCGGGGGACGCCTCCGGGTGGTACTGCACGGAGAAGCAGCGCATGGAGGGGACGGAAAGCCCCTCCACCGTCCGGTCGTTCAGGTTGACGTGGGTGATCCGCGCCGCGGCCCCCAGCGAGTCGGGGTCCACGGAATAGTTGTGGTTCTGGCTGGTGATCTCCACCCTTCCCGTCGCGAGGTCCTTCACCGGCTGGTTGCACCCGTGGTGGCCGAACTTCAGCTTGAAGGTTTTCCCCCCCAGCGCGAGCCCCATGATCTGGTGCCCGAGGCAGATCCCGAACACCGGCAGCTTTCCGAGGATCTTCCGGGCCGCCTCGACGGCGTACGGCACCCCTTCGGGGTCGCCCGGGCCGTTGGACAGGAAGACGCCGTCCGGTTCCCGGGCGAGGATCTCCACCGCGGTCGTGGAGGCGGGTACGACGGTCACGTCGAATCCGCTGGCCACCATCATCCGCAGGATGTTCTGCTTGATCCCGTAGTCCACCGCGACGATCCGGGGCACGCGGCCGAACCGGGCGCGGTATTCGGAGGCGGGGAGGTACCCCTTTTCCAGGTCCCAGTCCCCGGTGTCCCAGTGGAGGACGCGGTCGGTTGTGACCTCCCGGACCAGGTCGCGGCCGACGATCGGCGGCAGTTCCCGGGCCCTCCGGGAGAGGCGTTCCGGGTCGAGGTCCACGGCGGAGATCACCGCCATCTGGGACCCTCCGTCCCGTAGGCGGCGGGTGAGCGCGCGGGTGTCGATCCCGGCGATCCCGCAGACGTGGTACCGGCGCAGGTAGCCGTCGAGCGACTCCACGTGACGCCAGCTCGACGGGGGTCTCCACGCCTCCCGCACGACGAACCCCTCCACCCAGGGCCGGTTCGACTCCACGTCTTCCGGGTTGATCCCCGTGTTGCCGATCTCGGGGTACGTCATCGTGACGATCTGCCCCTTGTAGGAGGGGTCGGTGAGGACCTCCTGGTACCCCGTCATCCCGGTGTTGAAGACGACCTCGCCGCCGGATTCCCCTTCGTACCCGAAGGACGTCCCTTCGTAGACGGTGCCGTCGGCCAGGGCGAGGAGGGCTTTCCGGTCAGCCATCGGTTTCGATCCCGGGCAGGCTGGAATGGCGGACTCGGCCGCCGCATATCGTGACCGACGCACGGCCCCGCAGCTTCCACCCGAGGAACGGGCTGTTCCTCGATTTGGAGAGGATGTCCTCCTCGCGGAACTCCCACTCGGCGCCGGGGTCCACCACCGTCACGTCGGCGTCCGCCCCGGGGGCGACCGTTCCCTTCCCCTTCAGGGAGAGGAGCCGCGCGGGTCCGGCGGAGAGGAGGTCGACGATCCGGGAAGGGGAGGCCTTCCCGCCCGCCAGCAGCGCGAAGGTCAGGGGGAGCGTCGTCTGCAGGCCGATGATCCCGTTGGCGGCGGCCACGAACTCGCACCGCTTGACGTAATCCTCATGCGGGGCGTGGTCGCTCGCCACGGCGTCGATGGTCCCGTCGAGGATTCCCTCGAGGATGGCCATCCGGTCCTCCTCCCCTCTCAGGGGCGGGTTCATCTTCGCGTTCGTGTCGTACCCCTCGAGCGCCGCATCGGTCAGGGTGAAGTATTGCGGAGCGGTCTCGCCGGTGACCGCGAGGCCGGCCCGCTTCGCCATCCGCAGCAGATCCACGCCCATCCGGGTGCTGACGTGCTGGATGTGCACGCGCCCTCCCGTCTGGCGGGCGAGGAGGATCTCCCGGGCGATCGCGACTTCCTCCGCCGCGGCGGGGATTCCGGGGAGGCCGAGCTTCTGCGCGGTCCACCCCTCGTTCGCCGCGCCTCCCTCCGCGAGCTCCGGGTCTTCGGAGTGGGTCATGATGAGGTACCCGAACGGCCTCGCGTACTCCATGGCTCTCCGCATCAGGAGGGCGCTGGCCACGGGCTTGCCGTCGTCGGAGAACGCCACGGCCCCCGCCTCGGCAAGCTCCGTGAAGTCCGTCATCTCCTTCCCCTCCAGGCCGCGGGTCACCGCGGCGACGGGGAACACGTTGACGGCGCCCTCCGCCCGGGCCTTGTCCAGGATGAACCGGGTCACCTCCGGCTGGTCGTTGACCGGTTTCGTGTTCGCCATGCACGCGATCGACGTGAACCCGCCGGCGGCGGCGGCCAGCGTCCCCGATCGGATGTCCTCCTTCCACTCGTAGCCCGGCTCCCGGAGGTGGACGTGCATGTCGATCAGCCCCGGGACCACCCACTTCCCTTCGGCGGGAATCACCCGCCCCGGGAAACTCTTCGGCGCCTCCCCGGCGAGAAACTCCCGGACCTTTCCGTCCGACAGGATCAGGTGCCCCTCCTCGTCCCGCCGGGACGCGGGGTCGATGACCCTTCCTCCCCTAATGAGCAGCATGCGAACCTCCCGCCAGAAGGTACAGGAGCGCCATCCGGACGGCGACGCCGGACGCCACCTGTTGCAGGATCAGCGACTGGCCGCAATCCGCGAGTTCGTCGGACAGCTCGACCCCCCGGTTCACGGGCCCCGGGTGCATGATCACCGCGTCGTCCTTGGCCAGCGAGAAGAGCGAGCGGTTCAAGCCATACCTTCGGGAATACTCTCTAAGAGACGGAAAATATGGAGCTTTTATCCTCTCTAGCTGGATCCGGAGCATGATGATCACGTCGGCATCCCGGACGGCTTCCCGGATGTCGCTCGTCAACGTGGCCCCCGTCCGGGCCATTTCCCTCGGCAGGAGGGTCTCCGGGCCGCACAGCCACAACCTCGCCCCCATCCGCCCGAGGGAATGAAGGTCGGAGCGGACGACCCGGCTGTGCAGGATGTCCCCCACGATCGCGATCTTCAGCCCGGCCACCTTCCCCTTGGCCTTGAGGATGGTGTAGAGGTCCAGGAGCCCCTGGGACGGGTGTTCGTTCGCGCCGTCCCCCGCGTTGATGATCGAGCAGGACAGGTGGCGGGAGAGGAAGTGCGGGGCCCCCGACGCGGCGTGCCGGATCACCAGGATGTTGGGCTTCATCGCCTCGATGTTGCGCGCCGTGTCGAGGAGGGTTTCCCCCTTCGTGATGCTGGAAGTGGACGAACTGAAGTTGACCACGTCCGCGGAGAGGCGTTTCCCCGCCATCTCGAAGGAGGTGCGGGTCCGCGTGCTCGCCTCGAAGAAGAGGTTCACCACCGTCTTTCCGCGGAGCGCCGGGACCTTCTTGATGTCCCGGGTGAGGACCTCCTCCATCGAGCGCGCCGTGTCGACCACGAACTCGATCTCCTCGGGCCGGAAATCGGACAGCCCC
>Ga0316622_100004619_pt1 | contig 10145 bp, 7 predicted proteins | sample OWC_Aug_OW2_C1_D_FD_207646 | JGI IMG/M metagenome (GOLD analysis project Ga0316622, IMG submission 207646) | Wetland soil microbial communities from Old Woman Creek delta, Ohio, United States - OWC_Aug_OW2_C1_D5_C | ecosystem: Environmental > Terrestrial > Soil > Wetlands | place: USA: Ohio... | reverse complement strand
GGCCCATTTTCAGGGCGTTGTGATAGTCGGTCATCCCGACCCGTCCGGTCAGCAGGCCGGAGAGCCAGTCGGCCTGGTTGAGGTAGAGCCGCGCGCCGGTGAGGCCGAGGCGCTTTTTCAGCCACAGAGTCTTGGCGAGCCCCGAGGTGACCGCGGCGGCGGGGTGGCCCGGGGTAGCGGTTTTGGCGATCAGCCGGGCTTCGTCGACCGCGCGGTCGTCGTTGTACAAGAGCGGGGGGTGGCGTGGCGTGAGTTCCTCGTCGCAGGCGAGCACGGTCCCCGAGGTGCCGTCGAGCGCGATGTCCGACAGCTGCGTGCGGATTGCGGGCGGCAGGGAGGCGACCAGATCCCACAGCGCTTCGCGCCAGATGCCGGCGCGTTCGTACTCGCCCAGGGCGCCGAAATCGCGCGTGTCCTCGGCGACGATCGCGCCCCCGGCGTCGATGACGCAGCTGCGCGCACCCGAGGTGCCGAAATCAATACCCAGGAAATACAAGGAACTATCCGCGAGTGTTCGATTGGTGCTCGAACTGCAGGAGGTCGACGCGCGGCGCCGGCTGCCAGCCTTTCTTGCGGTGTTCGGCGACCACATTGGTGAAGATGCCGCCGCGCACGTAGAACTTGGCGGTCAGCCGCATGAAGCGCGGCTTGGTCACTTTGACAAGATCATCAAGTATCCGGTTGGTAACATCTTCATGGAAGTGTCCTTCCTCGCGGAAGCTCCACATATAGAGCTTCAGGCTTTTCAGTTCGACGCAGGTCTTGTCGGGGATGTAGTCGAGGATCAGGGTGGCGAAATCGGGCTGCCCGGTCTTGGGGCAAAGACACGTGAATTCAGGGACTTCCATGTGAATGTGAAAGTCGCGTCCCGGTTTGGGGTTGGGGAAGGTTTCCAGGGTCTTGGCAGGCGTGGAGGGCATCGGAAGGCTCGGTGTAGAATGTGGCAAAAAATGAACGCCGCCCGCTACAACAATCAAAAACGGCGGCGCCTTGAGACGACACCCATTATAAAAGCTTAGGTCCGCTGTCTTGCGTTTAACCCACATCAAACTTGCCGGTTTCAAGAGTTTTGTCGACCCCACCGTCATTCCCGTCCCCGCCCAGCTGACCGGCGTGGTGGGGCCGAACGGCTGCGGCAAGTCGAACGTGATCGATGCCGTGCGCTGGGTGCTCGGCGAATCGTCGGCCAAGCATCTGCGCGGCGAGTCGATGCAGGACGTGATCTTCAACGGATCGGGTACCCGCAAGCCGGCTTCGCGCGCCTCGGTGGAACTGGCGTTCAACAATGAACTGGGACGCGCCGCCGGCCAGTGGTCGCAATACGCCGAGATTTCGGTCAAGCGCGTGCTCGACCGCAGCGGCGACTCCACTTATTACATCAACAACATGCGGGTGCGGCGGCGCGATGTCGCCGACCTCTTTCTCGGCACCGGGGTCGGCGCGCGCGCCTACGCCATCATCGAGCAGGGCATGATTTCGCGCCTGATTGAGGCCAAGCCGGAAGAACTGCGCGGCTACCTCGAAGAGGCCGCGGGGGTCTCCAAGTACAAGGAACGCCGCAAGGAAACCGAAGCCCGGCTCAAGGACGCGCGCGACAACCTCAACCGCGTCGAGGACATCCAGCGCGAACTCAAGACCCAGGTCGAGAAGCTTACCGCGCAGGCCGAAGTCGCCCAGCACTACAAACAACTGCAGGCTGACCTCACGTTTTCCCAGCACCGCCTGTGGTTTGCGCGCAAGCACGACGCCGCCCAGCAGCGTGCGCGCATCGACAAGGACCTGACCGCGGCGCAGAACCGGCTGGAAGCCGAAACCGCGCGGCTGCGCCACATTGAATCCGAGTTGGAGACCGCGCGCCAGACCCAGTTCGCCGGCCAGGACACGCTGAACACGGCCCAGGCGACGTATTACCAGGCGCAGTCCGAGGTGGCGCGCATCGAGCAGACGATGGCGCACCAGAATGCCACCCGCGAGCGGCTGTATCGCCAGGTGCAGGATCTGGGCGCACGCATGGAGGCCCAACAGACGCGCCGTACCACCACTCAGCACGCCCTGAACGATGTCACCGCGCAGCAGCCCGACCTCGAGGCCGCGCTGGCGGAGGCCGAAGCCGCCGCCCGCCAGGCCACCGACAGCACCCTGCCGCAGAAGGAAGCGCTCCTGCGCGAGGCGCAGCACGCAGTCGGCGAGGCGCAGCGCGCCGTGTCCCAGCTCGATCAATCGCGCCAGGTCGACGAAAACAGCCTCGGCCATACCCGGCGCCAGCTCGAACAGCTGGACGCTCGCCAGCGCCGGCTCGCCCAGGAACAGGCGCAGTTGCCGCGCACCGATACGGCAGGCCTGGCAACGAAACAGGTCGAAGTCGAGGAACTGGCGCGAACGCTGGCGACTGCGCAGGCCGGGTTGAAGGACGCCGAGACCGCGCTGCCGGAACTCGACGCGGCCCGCACCCAGCACACGCGCGAGCTCGAAGCCGCGCGCAAGGCCTTGCACCAGACCGAAGCCGAACTCGCCGCACTGAAAAAATTGCAGGAGAGCCTGAAGGCCGACGAGAAGCTCGGTGCCTGGCTGCGCAGCCGCGGCCTCGATGCCGCGCCGCGCCTGTGGGAAAAGCTGAGCGTCGCCCCCGGTTGGGAAGCGGCGGTCGAAGCGGTGCTGCGCGAACGCCTGCAGGCGGTGGCCGCCGACGCGCAACCCGGCTGGTTCGCCGATGCGCCGCCGGCGCGGTTGACGCTGTGGGCGGGGCAGGGCACGGCGACACCGGCTGCGCCGGAGCAGCTCGCCAGCAAGATCGCCAGCGACGATGCCGCCGTCCAGGCGGCGTTGCACGACTGGCTCGCCGGCGTCTACTGGGCCGACGACGTGGAGGCGGCCCGCGCGCGCTGTGGCAGCCTCGCCACCGGTGAAATGCTTGTCACTCCGCAAGGCCATGTGTTTACCCGCCACAGCGTCACCTTCCATGGCCCGCACACGGCGGTCGAAGGCATTCTTGCGCGCGGGCGGGAACTCGAACGGCTGGCGCTGGATGCCGCGCGCCTGCACGAGGAAGTGGCGCGGTTGGAAGCCGCCTATGCGGAAACCCAGCAGCGCTACCTGGAGCGCCAGCGCGAGGTCCAGGCGCTGCGCGCGCAGACCGGCCAGACGCAAAGCCGGCACCACACTGCGCAGATGGAACTGCTGCGCCTGCAGCAGGCGGTGGAGCGGGTGCAGAGCCGGGCCACGCAGATCGCCCAGGAACTCGAGGAGGTCAGCCACCAGCTGGAGAGCGAGCGCGCTACGTTGGACGGCCTGGAAGCCCGTCTCAAGGAGTACCGGGCGCAGGGCGAGGCTGCCCGCGAAGCCCTTTACGCAGCACGCCAGCTGCGCGACCAAGCCGACCGCGCGGTATTCGAAGCGCGTGAACTGCAGCGTGCGGCCGAGCGGCGCCATCAGGAAGCGGGCTTCGCGCTCACCACCTGCAGCAACAAGATCAAGGAACTGTCCGAAACCCTGGCGCGCATCGACCAGGAAATCGTCGACGACGAAACCCGCCTGACCCAGGCGCGCGACGAACTCGCCCGCCTGCCGGCCGATGCGCTGGACGCCGAACTGCAACTCGCCCTGACCGCGCGCACCGAGGCCGAAACCGCGCTGGCCGCTGCGCGCGATGTGCTGGAAGGGCTGACCGCGCTGCTGCGCAGCCATGACGAGGCGCGCATGGCCTGCGAGCAGGGGCTCGATCCGCTGCGCCGCAGCATCGAGCAGTTGAAGCTCAAGGATCAGGAAGCCATGCTGATGCAGTCGCAGTTCGAACTGCAGTTGCGCGAGGCTGCAGCCGACGAGGCCAGCCTCGAATCCGGGCTGGCCGACAGTCCCCGCCCCAGCCAGCTGCAGGCCGAGATCAACCGCCTCCAGAACGAGATCGCCGCGCTGGGCGCGGTCAACCTCGCCGCGCTGGAGGAACTGACCCAGGCGCAGGAGCGTGCCGAATATCTCGCCGCGCAGTGCGCCGACCTGCTGGAGGCCGTGACTACCCTGGAAGACGCGATCCGCCGCATCGACCAGGAATCGCGCGCGCGGCTGAAGGACACCTTCGACACCGTCAACCAGCACATGGGCGAACTGTTCCCGCAGCTGTTCGGCGGGGGACAGGCGCGGCTGATCCTCACCGGCGACGAACTGCTCGACGCCGGGGTGCAGGTGTTCGCCCAGCCGCCCGGCAAGAAAAACGCCTCGATTCACCTGCTTTCCGGCGGCGAAAAGACGCTCACCGCGCTGTCGCTGGTGTTCGCCATGTTTAAGCTCAACCCGGCGCCGTTCTGCCTGCTCGACGAGGTCGACGCGCCGCTCGACGATGCCAACACCGAGCGCTACTGCAATCTGGTCAAGGCGATGTCCGACCACACCCAGTTCCTCTTCATTACCCACAACCGCGTCACCATGGAAATGGCGCAGCACCTGGCTGGCGTCACCATGCAGGAGCCGGGTGTGTCGCGCATCGTGGCGGTCGACGTGGAAGAGGCACTGGGGATGGTCGAAGCGGCCTGAGTGGCTGCCCGGCGGCTTTTCAAAACGCTTGTCTACTTGTCTTTATTGATCCATGGAGGATTCAGCATGTCGCGTCGCCTCACCGTCCTGCTCGCTGCACTCGCTTTCGCCACGCCGCTGAGCCTGCTGGCGCCAACTGTCGCCGAAGCGCAGAGCGTGGCCGCCAAGATTCTCGAAAAGGCCCGCGGCCAGGCGCGCGAAATCGAGGAACTGCGCAAGATCCTCAACGGCCCCGATCAGAACATGCGGTTGGCCACCTTCGACGCCATGGTGAAAAGCGGCGACGAGACGCTGAAACAGATCGCCTACGAGACCGGGCTGATGAGCGCCGACAGCGTGATGCGGGCGATGGCGTTCAAGGCGGTGGTGATGAATCTCGACAACCTGCATCTCACCCTGACGCCGGACACCACGGCGCCCAAGAAGGTCCAGGAGGCATCTGCCTCCTGGCTTGAACGGTTCGGTAACGGTTACGTCGTGCCGATGAAAAAGAAAGAGATCGAGGCGGGTACGTTCGAGTACGGCGGCTTGGAGGGCCAGGTCAGCGGACTCGAACTCGTATTCAAGCGAGGCAACAGCGATAACGGGTCGCTGACGTTGACCGACGACAACGCGTTGGCCGGTACTGCTCGGCTCGGCGGCAACACCCAGTTCAAGGCCACCGCGCGCCTGCGCTGAAGCCGGCGCGGCTCAGTCCTGCCGCAGCTCCACCCGGCGCAGGGCGATGACCCTGCCGCCGTTCGATGCGCCACTGAAGTTCAGCCGCAGCAGCCGGGCGCGTAGCGGGGCGAAGCGGACCTGCGCGACGCCGTCCTTGTAATTCAATCGCTCCGAAGTCACCGCGCGCCAGCCGCGCGGCTCGCCGCTCAAGTTGATGAAGATCTCGACGTGGCCCGGAAGTTGCCCGGGATCGGCCACGCCGCGGCCGTCGAGGACCACCCCGCTGACGACGACCACCCCCTCACCGGCCTGCAGGTCGATGGAGACCGGCCACGTGGTCGGCTGGCTGGCCCAGGGCGGGGCATCGTCCGCAGCGGTGAGATTGGCGGCGCGGCGATTGTCTTCGAGCGGCAGCGCGCTCCAGGCGACGACGCGCGGATTGAGGGCGGACTTGGCGAGCTTTTCGGGGCGGGTCGGCGCGCCGGGCGCAACCGCGGGATTCGTCACCGGCATGCTCCGCAGATGGGCGTCGACCTTCGCCATCAGGCTGTCGATTCGCGCCACCTTGCCAATGCCGTAGCGCGCATCGACCGACAACAACATCCCCACCGTCACGCCGTCGATCATCAGCAGGCTGCCGCTCAGGCCCTTGCGGATGGGATTGTCGGGGTGGGTTGGCTGCACCCGCAACGTACCGCGGCCGTCGTCGTCGATGATGGCCACCGGCAATTGCGCCACCGTGCCGTCGCCGTTGACCGAGCGCAGGGTGGCGAGGCGGCCCTGCTGGACCAAGCGGTCGATCGAACGCTGCACGGTGAGTGCGCCGCTGCCGCAGTGTGCCGCAACGGCCCCGCTGACGCGGGCGACGCCGATGTCGCCGCCGAGGTCGGCGGCGTCGTGGGTCTCGCCGAGCAGCGGCGGCACGCCCTCGCGTAGCAGCGCTGGCCGCGCCGCCTCGTGCACGACGTGGGTCGGCATGATCGCGTAGCACTGTGGGCCGTAGTGGGCGAGGAAGGTTTGACCGATCTCCAGCGCCGCCGCGTCCTGTGTCGTCACCAGGGCCTGCTGGGCATACGTGACGAGCGGCGCCAGCAGGCAGCCGAACAGGGCGCGACGCAGGCAGCGCGTGGCTGCGCCGCGGCCGGAAGGGTCAGTCTGACGTGTTTTCATTCGCGGAGGGGGGTTCCGGTTTGCCCCCGCAACGAGCCTTGTAGGAGGCCCGTGCTCGAGCGGGCGATCGGGCATGGATGTCGCGGATCACGGTATAGCCGCCGAGCAGGCCGAGCAGGCCACCGATGAATCCCGATACCATCAGCAGCAGCCTGTTTTGAGTAAATTTCGCCAGCCAGTGTGGCTGGAAGTCGTAGCCGCTGTCGCCGAAGCGCTCGATCCGCAGGCTTTCGGCGCGGCCGAACGCCACGGCCGTCAGCGTGCCTGGGGAGTCCTCTGCCTGGAATCGATCGAAGCGCAGGAATCCCTTGGGCTGCAGCGGAGGGTCACCGTCGAAGCGATCCAGGCGAACCTGGTCTCCGGGCAGCAGCTCGGCTTCCTCGACCCGCGTCCGTTTCGATAAATGCTCTTCGGTCGCGGTGAATATTTCCATGCTGCCTTCGTGTAGCAGCGAGGTGTCCGACCAGGTGACATCGCGGCCGACCCGCACGTGATCGGCGATGAACGGGAACATCAGGTCTCGCGGACGCGCCTCGCCTGGCCAGATCAGGTTGAGCTCCCTGCCCAAAGCGACGTCGATGCCCTGGTCGACGAGCCGCAGCACACCGAGACTCGTAATCCCAGGCTCGCCCCGGATGGAGGCCTGCAGCCCGCGGTCAGAGCGGGTTTCCATCGAGACCGCGATCGACCGGCCGGCGGACGCCGGGCTGCCACCGAGCGCCAGCACCAGCTCCTGCGCCTGCGGCAGGGCATAGGCCTGCCAGCGTCGCGCGCCGCAGGGCGAATCTGCGGCATCCAGCGCGGCAAGCCCCTCGAGCGCTTCGGTGCTGCACAGGGTGGCGCCCTCGACTCGCCAGCTGGTTTCGCGCTCGGCCGGCAGGGTAAGCGCAGCGGCTTCGCTGCGTGCGCTGATGCTGTAATACCAGCTCGGCGGAACGAACACGGCAAAAATCACCAGGCCGAGCAGGACGATGACGAGCAGTGGCAGCAGGATGAACGTTGCCAGCCACAATAGGAGCTCCCAGAGATACAGAACGCGCGCGCTGATCGCACCGCATACGGCTGCGACAAGCGGCCGGGCAGCGTTGGCCGGATCCCGCTGCGGCGCGGACATCACTTGCCGGCTGCGAGAAACAGCGTCAGCGCTACGGCAGGCATCTCTCGCCCGAAACGTTCGCGCAGGATTTCCACGCCGAGCTGATCGCCACCGCCGCGTGGCCATGGAATGTCGCACCAGTAATCGAAGCTGGTGCGGCGCCCTTCGCTAATCGACTTGCAGGCGACGGGCTTGACACGCGGACCGCCGGCGTAGAACACGTCGGTGGCACCGAACGAATTGACGAAGACGCGGACCCGGTCCGGCGGGCGCGCGGCGCTGGCATCGAGCACGTAGTATTCGTTGGCACTGCGCTCGCAAGGCCCTGCGCTGGCGCGGATCGCCAAGTCCTCGTGGCCATACTTCGCCAGCTTGTCGAGGCGCGAGGAACGATCGTAGGGAACGGCGACCACGCTGCCGGCGCTTTCCGCCGGTAACTCGAACGTGTTGCGCGAGTAGTAGACGCCGTCGCGCGACTGCATGGTCAGGCACACCAAACGGCTTGGCGGGGTGGGCGCGTGCAGCAACTGCAGGCGTTGCACGGCCTTGCCGCCGGTGGCGTTGAGGCTGGAAACGCCGACGATGACGGAGCCGCTGACGTTAACGTCGACCGACTCGGTTTCGTGGAACGGCCCGACCAGCTTGGCGACATAGGGCGGCGCGGCCTGCGCTGCCAGCGGCAGCAGCAGTGCGAGGAGAACGAGGGCGGGGTGGGGCATGGGTTTGTCCGGCGGGCATGCTAAAAGCAGAGAGCTTACCTTAATGGATGCACCATTCCTCCGGCAAGCCGGGCGAGCCAGCCGGGGCCGGGATGGCCGACATTGCCAGGTGCTGGCGCGCGGACGGCCCCGGATGCCGGTGCCGCATCTTCTTCTTGCCACTAGCCGGAACAGGCGACGATCGGCGAAAATGGCGCTTTTGGCGCTTATCCTAGACCCCCATGCTTGATATCCAGTTGCTGCGCAAAGACGCAGCCCTCGTAGCCGAGCGCCTGGCGGCGCGCGGTTTTGCTTTCGATGCGGCGCGTTTCGACGCGCTGGAAGCCGAGCGCAAGACGATCCAGACGCGTACCCAGGACGCGCAGAGCCGCCGTAACACGCTGTCTAAGCAGATCGGCATGCTGAAGGGCAAGGGCGAGGACACCACGGCGGTGATGGCCGAGGTGGCGGGGCTGGGCGACGAACTGAAGCAGATGGAGGCGCGCCTGGCGGCCTTGCAGACGGAGATCAACGATTTCCTGATGGGGGTGCCGAATCTGCCGCACGAATCGGTGGCGGTGGGCAAGGACGAAACCGCCAACGTCGAGGTGAGCCGCTGGGGCACGCCGAAGACGTTTGATTTTCCCGTGCGCGACCACGTCGACTTGGGTGAGGGGCACGGACAACTCGATTTCGCCGCCGCGGTGAAGATCACCGGCAGCCGCTTTTCCGTGATGAAGGGTCCGCTGGCACGGCTGCACCGTGCGCTCGCCCAGTTCATGCTCGACGTGCATACGTCCGAGCACGGCTACACGGAGGTCTATGTGCCGTATCTGGTGAATGCCGATTCGATGCGCGGCACTGGTCAACTGCCGAAATTCGAGGAAGATCTGTTCCACATCCCGCGCTCGGACGCCGAGAAGCTGTACCTCATCCCGACCGCCGAAGTGCCGGTGACCAACCTGCTGCGCGACGAGATCGTCGCTGCCGAAGCACTGCCGCTGAAGTTCGTCGCCCACACGCCGTGCTTCCGCTCGGAGGCGGGCTCCTACGGCCGCGACACGCGCGGCATGATCCGCCAGCATCAGTTCGATAAGGTGGAACTGGTGCAGATGGTGAAGCCGGAGGATTCCTACGCCGCGCTGGAAGCGCTGACGGCGAACGCCGAGGCGATCCTGCAGAAGCTGGGCCTGCCGTATCGCAAGATGCTGCTGTGCAGCGGCGACATGGGCTTCTCGTCGGCCAAGACCTACGATCTCGAAGTCTGGCTGCCGGCGCAGAACACCTACCGCGAGATTTCCTCGTGCTCCAATTTCGAGGCCTTCCAGGCGCGGCGCATGCAGGCGCGCTTCAAGGTGGGGCAGGGCAAGCCGGAGCTGCTGCACACGCTGAACGGATCAGGTCTGGCGGTGGGACGCACGCTGGTGGCAATCCTGGAGAACTACCAGAATGCCGACGGCAGCGTGACCGTTCCGGAAGTGCTGCGCCCCTGGATGGGCGGTGTGGAAAGGCTGGCTTCTGCCTGAGCCCGGTCAGCCCGGTGCGGCGATTTCTTCATCGCTGCTGCCCAGATTGAACAGCGGGTTGTATTCCGGTTCGAGCCGCAACAGGATGTCGTAGTAGTTGCGGATGTTCTCGGAAAAATGCAGGGCCTCGTGGCCGCGCGCGTAGCCATATTTCATGACCTTCGCATAGGTGCCCCGGCCCAGATAAGGCAGCGCTTCCTTCACGTCGGCCCAGTTGTCCGGATTGCCGCCGCGCGCCTGCGCAATGCGGCGCGCATCTTCCATGTGGCCTTGCCCCTGGTTGTAGGCGGCCAGCGCCAGCCAGGTGCGATCGGGCTCGGCAATGCGGTCGGGCAGGGTCTCTTTCATCAGCGCCAGATAGCGCGCGCCGCCCAGAATGCTTTGACGCGCGTTGAGGCGGTCGCTGACCCCCATGCGGTCGGCTGTTTCGCCGGTCAGCATCATCAGGCCGCGCACCCCCGTCGGCGA
>Ga0316622_100004618_pt1 | contig 10146 bp, 6 predicted proteins | sample OWC_Aug_OW2_C1_D_FD_207646 | JGI IMG/M metagenome (GOLD analysis project Ga0316622, IMG submission 207646) | Wetland soil microbial communities from Old Woman Creek delta, Ohio, United States - OWC_Aug_OW2_C1_D5_C | ecosystem: Environmental > Terrestrial > Soil > Wetlands | place: USA: Ohio... | reverse complement strand
GCGCCGATGGCCCGGTGCGGGACGCCTCCCGGCCAGAGCAGAAAAGAGAACTCGGATTCATCCGGGTCCGGTTCGAAATACTCGAATCCGCCACTGACTCCGAGCCCGCCGCTGACACTGAACCCCTCTGTCACCGGCGCCCGCTCAAAGGTCAGCGGCGCAGAACAGGCCAGCAACAGGCAGGCAAGAAGCAGCGCTGCCAGCGCCCGGTGCCTGATGCTATCCACTTGTCCTCCTCAGAACTCCACGCTCACGAGCCGCGCGCCGGTCACGGCAATGCGCCCAAGTCTACTTGCCATGTGCCGCCGCACCGGCCGAGTCGGATACTGACACGCCGCCGGTTGAGCCGAGGCCAGATTCACCGGCCGCAATTCCATCCAGCCGCTGTCCCATGTAGCTCGCCGCACCCTGTCGCTTGGACCGCTCGTAGAACCAGGTGCCATAGACTGGCGGCCCCAGCGGCAGGCTGAAGGGCCCGCAAGGCAGAAGGCCGAGCGGGAGACCGAGCCAACTACCTTTGTGTGCCGCATGGAACGACCCCGTGCGGCCACCGAACAGGTGAATGCCGGACGCGGATCCGAATGGGATGAGGACAATCGCCGCGCCCACCGACACGCCGAGCGTGATCATCATCCCCTCGTCATGCGTCCACTCGGGAACGTCCTTGTCGCGAAACGGCAGGTAGACCAAGGCCGGTATCGAAGCAACAGCGGCCCCGGCGACCACGCCCAGCAGGCCGCCGGCGATTTCCTTCGCGTCAAGCTGGGCCCGGGCCGGCGGCGTGAACACGGCAGCGACGTGAAACGCCGCCACCGCAAGCAGTATGGGGTGTCTCATCTCTCCGTCCTGTCCGGGGCGTCGATTGCCGGGCCGATCATCGTGACCCGGACGTCCTGCTCTTCGACCATTCGCGCAAGGTCGCTGAGTTGCAGGCCGGAGTCGATACGGCGGAGTTCGGCCGCCAGCCCGGGTTCGCCTGCCATCCCGGGAAACTGCTTCAGCTTCTCCACATGGAAGCTCAACGCCAGCCTGCGTTCGCGTTCGAGCGAACCAGCATCGTAGCTGGCCGTTTCGAGAGCCGCGATCGCAGGGCGGGTGGCGCCGAAGGCGACGGCCCCGCCGCCCGCCGCGCCCAGAGCGAACCACAGCAGCCAGGAAAAATCAAGCGAGGCGCCCGACATGCTGGACGAGTTGGGGTTGTAGTCTAATTGCACTCTCAGGATGCGGCCTTCAGCCATTGCGGCTCCTTTCTGTTGCGAACGAGACAACGCGCGGGCACTCGGGGTCGGGCGCGCCGAAGTCGTCGGTGACGGACTCGGCGACAACGTGGCACCCTCCCCGGCATATCTGGAGATACCGGCACGACCGGCACGGCTCCGGCGCGTGGTCAGGCCACCGGCGGAACCTGTCGAAGTGCGGGCTGGCGTGCCAGAGCTCCCCGATTCGTTCGGCGGGCCCGGCATCGTCGGGACAGAAACTGCACGCGTTGAGCCGGCCGGCCGGTGTGACGCCGGCCAGGACGTCGCCCGCAACGCAGCCGAGAAACGACAGGAAGCTGCACGGGGTCGGGTCGGGTTCGTGGCAGTAGACGAGCGGGGCGAACGAGCAGTCGACGTGCAACCTTACCTTGGTCTTGCCGGCCAGGCCAATCAGCAGTGGCACCAGCTCCCGACCCTGCTCAGGCGTGAGGCGGTTGCTGCCGTACAGCGGCAAAGCGCGGCCGCTGGGCTTGAAGCGCAGGAACAGGATGTTGCTGAGCCCGAGCCCGGAGGCGTACTCGACCAACTCGGGGATGTGGTCGTAGTTGTACCGGGTCAGCACGCAGTTGGTGCCGGTCGACACGTCCTGCCCGCGCAGCAGCCTGAGCGCCCGGTCGCCCACGGCAAAGCCCTCGTGCCCCCGCACGGACTGGCTGGGCCCGGTCGCCGCGTCCATGCTCACATTGACCTGGCCGAACACACTGCATTCGCGCGCCAGGGTCTCGGTCATGTAGAACCCGTTGGTCGTGATGTTAGGGACCAGGCCGACCTCGCGGCAGTACCGGGCAATCTCCAGGCAGTCGGACCGGCTGAACGGTTCGCCTCCGCCAAGGGCAACGTGGAACACGCCTGCGTCCGCCATTGACCGCACCGTCCTCTTGATGGCCTCGGTCGACAGCTCGCTGTCGGCGCCGGACCCGCTGTCCATGTAGCAGTGCCGGCAGTGCATCGGGCAGTTGTTGGTGATGGACAGATGCACCTCGGTCGGTGCGGACAGCACGCCTGACTCCTGCTGCCAGAGGGGCGATTCGGCGTAGCCCAGCTCGCGCATGAACTGCCGGTCCACATGCAGGAGCGCCGGCGGCTCAGTCCAGCAGACAATCCCGCCGAACGACTCGTACCTGGCCCTCAAAACCGACCCGCCATCTGGGTTTCCCCGGTGCTGGTGCATCGTCGATGTTAGCTCTTCGTCTGCAGTCTGTCAACCACCTCCGCCTGCGCGCCTCGCACACTTCGTGTCCTGCGTTGCCCGCGTTGCCGCACGACCGCTCATTCCCAGCGACCGCGAATTGGACCTGCTCGTACCGCCTTCCTCCTTGCTGGTGCGGACTCGACCGGCTTGACGGTGTAGCCCGGCCGCGTTATAGTCGGGCGAGACCCCGAAGGCACGAAGCTATGCCGATAAGACCTAAACACACACTGGGCGACGGCCGACCGGTGGCCGAGCGGCAGTTCACCGACCGTGAGGACCTAGTCGCGGTGTTCCGCAAGGCGCTGGCCGCGGAACGATACGACCAGCCACGGGTGCTCGTCTTCTACGGCGTGGGCGGCGTGGGCAAAACCTGCCTCCGCAAAGAGCTCTCGCGGTTGATTGCGGATGACTCCGGTGTGGTCTCGGCCACACTGGACTTCGACGTCCCCGGCTATCGGGAGCAGGAAACGGCGCTGTTCGCCCTGCGCAAGCTGCTGCGGGACAAACACAGGGTGCAATTCCCCAGCTTCGACATCGCCTATGCGATCCACTGGCAGAAGACCCGGCCCCAGACCCCGATGACCAGGGAGAACTTCCCGCTGCTGGAGCCGGGCACGGTGCTGGCCGACGCGTTCGACGTGCTCGGCAACGTGACGGTGGTCGGCCTCATCCCCAAGCTCGCCGGCATCGCGCTGAGGAGCGGTAAGGCCGTGCAGGAATGGTGGACAAGACGCGGGTCACAGGAACTGCGCGACCTGCCCATGCTTGAGCCGCCGCAGATTGCCGAACGGCTGCCGATGTTCTGGGCTGCCGACCTCAAGGACTTCCTCGCCAACCAGCGCAAGCGGGCCGTGATCTTTCTTGATACCTACGAGGCACTGAGCGAGACCGAGCGGTCTGAAGGCAAGCAGTATCAGCAGGATGAATGGGTGCGCGAACTGGTGGCGCAACTGCCCGAGGTCCTCTGGGTCGTGTGCGGCCGGGAGACGTTGCGCTGGGACGAGTTCGACCCGGACTGGGGCGCGTGTCTGAGCCGACACCTTGTCGGCGGGCTGGCCGAGGCCGACGCCCGGCAGTTCCTTGCGTCCTGCGGCATCGCGGACCAGCATGTCCGGGATGCCATCGTCGAAGGCAGCAGCGGCCTGCCCTACTACCTGGACCTGGCCGTTGACACCTACCTCGAAATCAAACGCCAGGACTCCGGCCAGCCCCGGCCCGACGACTTTGCCCGGTCGCCGCAGGAGGTCCTCGCCCGGTTCCTGCGGCATCTGACCCAAGCTGAGATAGAGACCCTGAAAGTGCTGTCGGTCCCGCGGTTCTGGGACTACGAGCTGTTCCGTGCCCTGGTCAGGGAATTCCAGACCGGCTACCCGCTGACCGCATTCAACAACCTCTGCCGCTTCTCCTTCATCAACGAAGGCGCTGCCAAGGGTACCTGGACTATGCACCAGCTCATGCGCCAGAGCCTGCAGGAACACCAGCCGCAAGACGTCAGCCGGCAAGTGCATAGGAGCATCTTTGAGTTCTATGCCGGACAGCTCAAGGACCTGCAGGTCAAGAACATCACCGCCGACAACAGAGTGGCTCTGGCCGAGGCCTTCCATCACGGCAAGGCTGTGCTCGCTGGCGAGCAGTTCTTCGATTGGTTCTCCGGAGTCCAAGGCATCTTCTTTGAGGCGGCTCAGTGGCGGTTCCTTACTCCTCTGCTTGAGGAAATGACGATGGTCATCAAGCGGACACTCGGGCCAAAGCACGCGGTTCTTGGTCAAGCCCTGAACGAACTCGCCCTGCTCCACAAGCTGCAGGGCCGCTATGATACTGCCCAGGGGTGTTGTCAGCAGGCGCTTGAGATAAGAAGGGAAGCGCTCGGGCAATGCCACCCCGACGTGGCCCAGTCTCTGAACAACCTGGCGATCGTGTGCTACGAGCAGGGCAGATATGCCGAGGCCGAGACGATTCAACAGCAGGCACTTGAGATTCGAGAGAAGGTCTTCGGCCCAGACCACCCCGACGTGGCGAGGGCCCTGAACAACCTGGCGGCGCTCTGTTACCGTCAAGGGAAATACCCCGACGCCGAAGGGCTATACCAGAAGGCGCTCCAGATTCAGGAGAAGGTGCTGGAGCCAAACCACCTTCACTTGGCGCAGTCCCTGAACAACCTCGCGTCGCTCTACAGGGCGCAGGGCAGATACGCCGAGGCCGAGCCGCTTTTGCGACGGGCGCTGGCGATATGGGAAACAGCCAGAGGACCCAACCACCCCGATGTGGCATTGGCTCTGAACAATCTGGCCGAGCTTCACCGGAAACAAGCCAAACCTGCCGAAGCCGAGACGCTCCTCCTGCGGGCCATCGGAATTTGGGAACAGGCATTCGGGCAAATCCATCCCTATCTCGCCAAGTCCCTGGACGGGCTTGCTTCCCTTTACCAGGAACAAGGGAGGTATCCTGATGCGGAAGCGCTGTACCGCCGAGCGCTGGATATCAGAGAGAAGGTACTCAGACCGGACCACCCGGATGTAGCCGAGGTGCTGGAGAAACTCGCCGCGCTGCTACAGGCTACCGGCCGGAGCGAAGAAGCCCGGGTCTACATCACCAGGGCGCGGGCAGTTCGGTCCGGCAAGCCCTGATCCGCAGCCAGGGCATACGCTGCGGACTGGTCACGAATTCCTAGCGGGACAGCACGACCTTGGTGCGCTGCGTCGCGTCGCTCGCTGGCACGATGACATAGACGCCCGCTGGCAGGAGCCGCACGTCGTTCGGGCCGGGATGGAGGTCTGCCACCTTCCGTCCGGAGACGCCCAGCAGTTCTCCCCTGTATCCTGTATTCTGTCTACTGCCTCCTATCCTCAGCACCCCTCGCACGATGGTCGCCATTGGCTTTTGCCTCTTGCCTATTGGCTCCCGTCCTTCCTCGATTCCCCCGCCCGAGTCGCGCAGGACCGAGATGCTGGAACCGGAGAAATTCGCGACGTAGACCCGGTTCTGCCTCGGATTGTGCGCAATGGACCAAGGATACTCGCCGACAGCGATGTTCCGGACTAACGAGTTAGTCGCTCCATCGATAACGGCCACGCTGCCGCCACTCGTGTTCACGCAGTAGATTCTGTTGCTGACGTTGTTGACCAACAGTGCCCGGGCACTGTCGCCGACGCGAACGGTTGCGAGTATGCTGTCGGTTAGGCCATCTATTGCGGATACGATTGTGTCCAAGGGATTGGAGCACCCAAGGCCCGTGCCATAGACGGCGTTGACAATGGGGTTGTAGGCCACGCCCTGACAGAAGCGGGCGCTTACACCGGCAATCACGCTATCGCCCGCACCGTCAATAACCGTAATGCTGTCGTCTCCCGAGTTCGCGCAGTAGACCTTGTTGTTCTGTGGATTGTGGCATAGCGCGGCAGGCTGGTCACCCACGGCCACGGTAGCGACGACCGAGTCCGTCATGCCGTCGATCACGGTCACGTTGTCGCCGCTGCGATTCGCGCAGTAGACCTTGTTGCTGGACGGGTTGTGGCAGAGGACCCATGCTTCGTCGCCCGCGGCTACCGTTGCGACCACCCCGTTGGTTGCCCCGTCAATCACGGTCACATTGGCGCTGGCGCAGTTGGCGCAGTAGACCTTGTTGTCTTGAGGGTTGTAACAGAGGTCCTGAGGACAGGAGCCTGCGCGCACAGTCGTGAGGACCTGATTCGTTGCGGCGTCAATCACGGTCACGCTGAAGCCTCCGTTGGCGCAGTAGACCTTGTTATCCTGCGGGTTGAAACAGAGCGCAGTAGGCCAGTCACCTATGCCTACGGTCGCGATGACCTGGTTCGTCGCGCCGTCAATTACGGTCACGCTACAACCATCATTCGCGCGGTTAGCGCAGTACGCCTTGTTGTCTTGGGCATTGTAGCACAGGGCACAGGGACGGACGCCCACCGGCAACGTCGCGATGACCCCATTCGACGCACCATCCACCACCGTCACGGTGCAGCCGTACTGGTTCGCGCAGTAGACCTTGTTGTTCTGGGGATTGTAGCAGAGCGCAGTGGGCCCGTCACCCACGACCACGGTCGCGATGACCTGATTCGTTGCGCCGTCAATCACGGTCAACCTGTCGCCACCGACGTTCGCACAGCAGACCGCGTTATCCCGTTGGTTGTAGCACATCGCACGAGGCTCAGCACCAACGGCCACCGTCGCGACCACCTGATTGGTCGCACCGTCGATCACGGTGACCGAGTTGCTGCCCTCATTTGCGCAATAGACCTTGTTGTCTTGTGGGTTGTAGCATAGCGCGCGAGGCGAGGCGCCTGCGGGTACGGTCGCGACAACCGAGTCGGTCAGGCCGTCTATCACAGTCACGTCGCGGCTATGGTTGTTCGCCGTGTATATTCTGTCGTTGGTCGGATTGTAGCAGAGGGCAATGGGGCAAGCACCGGTACGGACCGTGGCGACCACCTGATTGGTCGCGCCGTCGATCACGGTCACATCGTCTTGTAGCTCGTTAGCGCAGTAGACTTTGTTGTCGGTTTGGTTGTAGCACAGCGCGCGCGACCCGTTCCCTGCAAGCACGGTCACCACGACAGAGTCGCCCGCGCAGTCTATCACGGCTACGTCGCCGCTGCTGTTGCTCGCGCAGTAGACCCTATCGTCGTGCGCGTTGTAGCAGAAGGCGGCGGGATAGCAGCCCAAGGGCACGGTCGTAATGACCTGATTGGTCGCGCCGTCTATCACAGTCACATTCTGGCTGCTCTGATTCGCTGAGTAGAGCTTGTTGCCAGCGGGATTGAAGCAGATGTCTCGGACCCCGCTGCCGGTCGGAATGCGGGCGATCTTCTGGCTCGTCGGGCCGTCAATAGCCAGCAGACAATCTCCGTATTCGCCGCCGACGTAAACGACGTTGGTGATGGAGTTGTACACCAGGCACTGTGGGTCTATCTGCCCGCCGAAGGAGTCCGGCAGATAGATTGTCGTCTCTAGGTACTGCGCCTGCGCTGCGGCCAGCAGGACGGCGGTCAGAAGAACGGGCAACTTCGTGTTTCTCATCTCAACCTCCTATCGGCTCAGGACGACCTTAGTCATGGTCTCTGGCCTGTCGTCAAGCGAGACGAAGTACACGCCGTCGGGCAGGGAACGCAGGTCGAGCATGGTCGCGCCAGCCCCTTTCAGGACCGGCAGCGCCGCTACGACGCGCCCGGAGACAGTGTACACGACTGCGGCGGCCTGCGGCGACGCGCAGCCATCCAGTCGAACCAGGCCGTTTGACGGCGTTGGCCAGGCCGACAGGCGCATCACACTTCGCGTGTGCTCACGGTCCTCCGCGATGGCGGATGACGTATCCCGGATTACGGATATGCTGGACCCGGAGGCGTTGGCGACGTAGGTCTGGGCCATCGCCGGCACGCAGGCGACCGCGACAGGCCCTTCCCCAACCCCAATGGTTGCCACCCGCTCGTGACCATCGGCGTCAACCACGGTGACGGTACCATCCCATTCGTTGGTGCAGTAGATTCTCCTGCGGGCCGGGTCGAGGGCCAGGGCATATCCACCAGGTCCAATCGGGGCGAGTGCGACGACCGAATCGCCGCTCCCGCTGATGAAGTAGAGGGAATCACTGAGACCGGCGCAACAGACCACGTTCGCGGCTTCATCCGCCACCACCGCGAATGGGTCGGGGATAGGAACGCTTGCGACCACGGTGTCGGTCTGACCGTCTATGACGGCGACGCTTCCGCCCAGTAGGTTCACGGAGTACAGCTTGTTGGCTGCCCCGTTGTAGGCGACGCCACGCGGCCCGAGGTTTGTCCCGACTGTGGCGGTTACCCGATTGGTGGCGCAGTCGACAACCGTCAGGTCGTTGGACAGCTCGTTCGCGAAGTAGGCCTTGTTGTCCGTCGCATTGTGGGCGGCAGCGGCGGTGCCGCGCCCGGCCGGCAGCACGGCAACCGCAGAATCACCTAGCCCGTCGATTACCGTTATACTGTCGTCGCCGCTGTTGGCGCAGTACAGCTTGCCGGACTGCGGACTGCAGGTCAGTGCCATCGGTTCCCTGCCAACCGGAATGGTCGTCGTCAAATGGCCGGTTACAGGGTCAATCACCGTGATGCTGTTGCTACCGGTGTTGGCGCAGTAGAGCTTGCCCCATGGGGCAAGCAGCAGACTCCGTGAGCTGTCTCCCACGACGAGGCTGGAAGTCAGGCGGTTGCTCGCGGCGTTAACGAAGGAAACAAGCCCGTTCCGGTCTGCCGTAGCATCGAGCGACGTGCACATGACGGTTCCGCTCGCGGAATCGACCGCTAGCGCCTGAGGCGCGCACCCGACCTGAACCGACGACAGCGGCTCGGCGGTCGCGCCGTCGATCAGTGTGATGGTGTTGCTCGTGTTGCCCGCGTACACCACTCCACATGACGGAGCGAACCCCAGTCCCGTGACCCAGGAAGCGGGGATGGAATCGACGATCTCGTTGGTCGTGCCGTCTATTACGAAGATGGCACGGTCGCCGGTGCAGAAGATCCGGTTCTCTGGGAGGAATAGCGGCGTGCCCGGGTCCGAAGGCAGAGCAATCTCGGCAACTACCTGGTTTGACCCGCAGTCAATCACCGACAAACCGAAGGCGCGAGGAACATAGAGCCGGTTTGTGGCGGAGTTGAGAGCAAACGGCCCCGGCCTGTAGGTCATCGGAATCGTATCCACCACTTCATTCGTCACGCCGTCAATCACGAAAACCGCGTCCTCCAGGCCGGGCGCGCAGTAGCAGGCTTCATTGCTGTCGTTGTACACAAGGCCGGTCACTTCATCCATCGCCAGCGTCCCAACGACACGAGTCGACTCGCAGTTCACGATCACCACCGACGATGAAGTCGTGTAGTAGAGCTTCCGATGCCGTGTTCCCAATGCCATGGAGGGGCTGAAGCCGCCGATGCCACCGAAAGCAGGCAGGGTGGCGATGACTGTGTCAGCAGAGCCGTCGATGACGAACAGGCTGTCCGACGCGTGCCCCCACGGCTCGTGACCGGCACAGGTCGCGCAGTAGACGCGGTTGCCGACGGGGTCATAGAGCAGGTCTGATGGCCCGGGGCCCAGCGACAAGGTGGCTATCCTCTGGTTCGTCGCGCAGTCGATAATGGTCACCGTGCTGTCCTGCAACCTCTCTTCGAAGTAGCCGCAGTTGGCGCTGTAGACCTTGTTGTTTGTCGAGTTCCAGCACACCGCCGCGATGTTGAGGCCAGCCGGAATTCGAGCGATGCGTTCCCCGGTCCGCGCATCCATCGCAATCACGCACTCTCCGCCGTCGCCGCCGACATACACAACATCGGAGCTGGCGCTGTAAGCAAATACCCTGGGGGATCTCATCCCGCCTAGGCTGTCCGGCAGGTAGATGGTCGTTTCGAGATACTGACCCTGTGCGGCACCGGCCAGCAGGACGGCGGTCAGAACGACGGGCAGCTTCATGCTTTTCATTCGAGCCTCCTATCGGCTCAGGATGACCTTGGTGACGGCCGACGGCTCACGGCTGGCGGCTGACGGCTCGGAGCGGACGAAGTAGACGCCGGAGGCGAGATGCGACACGTCGTTCGCGCCCGGCTCCAGGTCTGCGACCTTCCGGCCGCCGATGTCGAGCAGGCAGTCTGAAGCCCTGGGCCTGGGGTCCGGGGCGGACGAGAACCACAGGACATCGCGAACCAGCGTCGGTGCACGTGCTTCTCGAAC
>Ga0316622_100004617_pt1 | contig 10147 bp, 8 predicted proteins | sample OWC_Aug_OW2_C1_D_FD_207646 | JGI IMG/M metagenome (GOLD analysis project Ga0316622, IMG submission 207646) | Wetland soil microbial communities from Old Woman Creek delta, Ohio, United States - OWC_Aug_OW2_C1_D5_C | ecosystem: Environmental > Terrestrial > Soil > Wetlands | place: USA: Ohio... | reverse complement strand
GCGCTCCAATCCTGAATAAGCGTCAATGCCAGCGACCGCAATTCGCGCTGCGCCTCACTCCGCGGCACCAGCGCTCGGATCGTGACCTCGACGTCATCCGCCTTGGTCTCCATCGCCGAGGTGCGGAGTTGCATGAGGCGGGATTTCTCGCCGGAAGTCGCATCGGCGGCGGCTTCGACGTAGCGCCAGAGTGCGCGGCGGATCTCTTTCGTTTCATCGCCATATTGAGCGAGTGCATGGTTGAGCTGGACGATCTTGGCTGCCCCCAGCTTGACCTCGTCAGAGGTCCTATCGAATGAACCCTTGGCGGAGGATACGAGCAGGCCCAGCACCAGCGCCGCCATCGTCGCGACCACGCCAGTTCCCAGCATCACGATGTCCTTTGAGTCGTCCTGAAGATGCTGATCGGGCAGGCGGGTGCGCAGGAACAGCCCTGCGAGGGCGCCGCCGAAGACGCACGCGAGAACGATTACAGAGGTCGCTATCGGATTCATAATTCTCGATTGGGGATGCGCCGCGACGACGAGCCAATAGCTGGGCCCGCCTTCCCAGCTCATACAAACTGTCGCAGACGCAAGACTTCCTTCGGATAGTCTGGCATATCTCCCTGAGGTGCGGCGTGGCTTGCGTAAGGTCAATCTTTAGACTGGGCGCTCATGACCTTGGGCAACGGCCAGCATTGGTGGGTTTACGAATCTCCCAGAACGGGAATGCTCGATGCCTCAGGGTCTGGTTTGGAGCGCCCATTGGAATCGACCCATCAGGCGGCTGTTGGCCGATTCCAGTCGGCGGCGTTGGAGCCGCAAAGCAGTCATCTGCCGACCGGCAACGGAGCGCTGGCTTGCCCGTCAGCAGCCGCTTGCAACCGATTCTGGACGTGGATCCACCTACCAACTGAAACATCCTCCGCCAAGGGGTCGAACTGCTGCGGCAACTCACAAGAGCCGATCGGGCAGCAGTCCGACTCATCCCGCCTGACTTTCGGCCCGATGTGCCTCGAGACGATTGCGCTGCAGCTTGCCCGCCGCATTGCGCGGCAATGCAGCCACGTAGCGAAACTCGCGTGGCTGCTTGAATCCTGCCAGCCGGCTGCGGCAATGCTGCTGCAGCGAATCGACGTCGGGCGCCGTCCCAGGCAGTGCCACTACCCACGCGACAACGCGCGCGCCGAGGTCGGCATCCGGGATCCCGGCCACACCGGCGTCGTCGACCGATGGGTGCTCCATCAGAACTGCCTCGACCTCAGCTGGGTAGACGTTCTCGCCGCCCGAAACGATCAGGTCGTCGCGCCGGTCGAACACCCGCAGGCCGCCGTCGGCATCGAGGCAACCGATGTCACCGGTGTGCAGCCAGCCGTCGCGCAGCGCACTCGCCGTCGCGCGCGGATCGAGCAGGTAGCCCTGCATCACCGTTGGTCCCCGCACGACGATCTCGCCTGGTGTCCCGGACGGAGCGTCACGACCATCGATGTCGATCCGCAGCTCGCTGCCACGCAGCGGCAACATCGGCAGAGGAGATGCTGCCCCCAACGGCGGCGGCGCTGCGGTCGCGACTTGCGAGCAGCTCTCGGTGAGACCGTACGTGGGGCAGACCGGATAGCCGGCAGCGAGCGCGCGCGTGAGCAGGTCCGGCGCAGCGGCTGCGCCGCCGAGCAGCAGTGCCTGCAGACCGGTCGGTGCCCGGCGACCGTGGCGGTGCGCGAGCAGCCGGGACAGCATCGTGGGCACCAGTGACACCGCGGCGACGTCGCCACGATCGAGCACGTCGCTCACTTCGGCAGCGTCGAAGCGCGGCAGCAGACGCACCGGACCTCCGAACCGCACGCTGCGCATCAGGATGGAGAGCCCGCCGACATGGAACAGCGGCATGCAGGCGAGCCAGCGTTCCGCGACCACGGGACCGAGACGATCGGCCGCGGCTTCTGCGCTGGCCAGGAAATTTGCCCGGCTCAGGCAGGCGCCCTTCGCGCGTCCGGAGGTGCCGGAGGTGAACAGCACGGCGAGTGTCGCGCTGGTGTCGACGCCAGCGCCCCCCTCGGGCGTTGTGCCGCGCGGCACCGGCAGCAGATCGAACCGCGGCACGACTTCGGCGCGCAAGCCCGGTACCCGCGCGGCGAGGTCCGCGATGCGCGCATCTCCCGACTTGCCGAGCAGCCAGCCGACCCGGGCATCGACGAGCTGCTGGGCGAGCTCGCGGGTCGTGAGCCGAAGGTTGAGTGGCAACACCGTGCGGCCTGCGAGCGCGATGGCATGGAACCACGCCGCGAATTCCTCATTGCCGTCGAGCAGCAGGCCGATCGGCGCGTCGACCTGCGGCGTCGCGGCCTGCACGTATGCGGCGCCGCGGCGCGCGCGATCGAGAAGATCGGCGAAGGTCCACGCACCCGCCGGGGTCTCGAGCGCCGGCGCATCCGGCGTCTGCGCGGCCCGCCACGTCAGGTCGTAGCGCACGCTCAAGGCGTGATCCCAAGCCCGGGCGCGTCGGAGATCTCGGCCAGTCCGCCCGGGCACGTGACCGACGCGGCCACGTCCGATACGAACAACCCCTCGGTGCACAGGCCGTGCACGGCGGACGGATCGCCCCACGCGGCGGCGCAGTGCAGCGCGTGGCGGGCGCCGACCGCACTCTCGAAGGTGTGCGAGAAGACCACCTCGACGCCGGCCTGCCGCGCCCACGCAGCGATCTCGAGCGCCCGCGCCGGACCGCCCAGCGTCGCCGGTTTCAGCACGACGACGTCCGCCGCGCCGGCCGAGAGCAGGCGCAGCGCACCCGTTTCGGTGGCCACCGATTCGTCGGCCGCAAGGCGCACTGGCGCCCGCGCGTGCAGCTCGACGAAGCCGTCGAAGTCATCGGCGGCAATCGGCTGCTCGACATAGTCGAAGGTGAACTCCGCGAGCGCTTCGAGTGCGCGACGCGCCTCGCGCAGGCTCCATGCGCCGTTCGCGTCGCCACGCAATCGGATCGCTGGCCCCAGTCCTTCGCGCGCGGCACGTGCGCGCGCCACGTCATCGTGGAGCGATGCGGCGCCGAGCTTGATCTTCGCAGCACGATGGCCCGAATCACGCGCGCGGGCCGCCTCCTCGCGCAGCGGTCCGGGCTCTCGAGCCACGAGCAGCGCGCTCGTCGGTACGTGCCGCAGCACCTCGCCGCACATCGTGCCGGCGACCGAGGCGAATTGATCTGCGAGCGGACGCCCCGCGCGGCGCGCGGCGAGATCCCACAGCGCGCTCTGCACCGCGGCACGCGCGGCCGGCGCGCCGCCCAGGTGCGCATCGAGCTCCGTCGTCCATGAGCCCGGCTGCAGTTCCGGACCGCAAAGCAGCCGTTCAGCGGCGAGCAGCAGTGCGCCGGCTTCCTCCGCGCTCTCGGTGCCGAAGCCGGGCCACGGCGCTGCCTCGCCGAAACCGGGCAAGCCGTCGGCATCCCGCAGTTCGAGCAGCACCGTCTCACGCTCGGCGAAGTCGCCCCTGGCCGTCCGTACCGGCCGCACGAATCGCAGCCGCACGAGCCTCGCCCGGGCCGCGGCCAGTCTCACCAGGCGAGCCCGATCGCAAACAGCAGGCCGAAAACGACTTCGAGGTGGGCGGTGCGCACGAGGCAACCGTTCAACGCCAGGCCCCGCTCATGCCGCATCCGGGCCGCGAGCTTGAGCCCCAGCGGCAGCGACAGCCACGGCAACATCGCCCATGCGCCGGCGAGGCCGCGCCACCAGATCAGCAGCGGCACGAGATACGCGACCGCCAGCAGCGCGAGGTAATACCTGCGCGTGGCACCGTCGCCGAGACGCACCGCAAGCGTGTTCTTGCCGGCTCGCGCGTCGGTCTCGATGTCGCGCAGGTTGTTCACGACGAGGATCGCCGTGGCAAGCGCACCTATCGGTATCGCCGCGTACCATGCGAGCGCCGATACGGACAGCGCCTGCACGTAGTAGGTGCCGGCCACTGCGCCGGGCCCGAAGAACAGGAACACGGACAGGTCGCCGAGCCCGAGATAGCCGTACGGACGCGGACCGCCTGTGTACAGGTAGGCGGCGGCAATCGAGAGCAGCCCCAGCGCCAGCACCGGCCAACCGGCGACATAGGTGAGATACAAGCCGACGGCGGTTGCGCCCGCGAATGCGAGCCACATCGCGCGCTTCATCTGCGCGGGGCTGATCCACCCCTGCTGAGTAGCGCGCTGCGGACCCAGCCGCTCGGCATTGTCCGCACCGCGCTCGAAGTCGAAGACGTCGTTTGCGAAATTCGCACCGACCTGCAGCAGCGACGCGCCCAGCAGCGCCGCGAGCGCCGGTCCGGCCGCGAATGCGCCGTCCGCCCACGCGGCGCCCGTGCCGACGAGCACCGGCGCCGCCGACGCGGTCAGCGTCGCCGGCCGGATCGCCAGCCACCAGGCGGAACGTGCGCTTACGGTCGCCATGGAAAGCGCGAGAAGTCCGGCTTGCGCTTCTCGTTGTAGGCGTCGCGACCTTCCTGCGCTTCCTCGGTCATGTAGAAGAGCTGCGTCGCGTGACCGGCCAGCTCCTGGATCCCGGCCTGGCCGTCGAGCTCGGCGTTGAAGGCCGCCTTGAGGCAACGGACAGCCAGCGGGCTGTGCTCGAGGATGCGCCGTCCCCAGGCCACGGCGGTCGACTCGAGCTCCGCGAGCGGCACGACCTTGTTCACCAGCCCCATGGCCAGCGCCTCCTGCGCGTCGTACTGCTCGCACAGGTACCAGATCTCGCGCGCCTTCTTCTGGCCCACGATCCGGGCGAGGTAGGACGAGCCGAAGCCGCCGTCGAACGAGCCGACGCGCGGCCCGGTCTGCCCGAAGCGGGCGTTGTCGGCGGCGATCGTCAGGTCGCAGACCACGTGCAGCACGTGACCGCCGCCGATCGCGTAACCGGCCACGGCCGCGATAACGGGCTTCGGCAGCGAACGGATCAGCCGCTGCAGGTCGAGAACGTTGAGGCGCGGCACGCCGTCGTCACCGACGTAGCCCTCGTTGCCGCGGATGCGCTGGTCGCCGCCCGAGCAGAATGCGAGGTCGCCCTCGCCGGTGAAGATGATGACGCCGATCGTGCCGTCCTCGCGTGCGCGTGAAAAGGCGTCGATCAGCTCGAACAGTGTCTTCGGCCGGAACGCGTTGCGCACCTCCGGACGGCAGATCGTGATCTTGGCAAGGCCGCCATCCCTCTCGAAGCGGATGTCCTCGTAGGTGCGGACGGCCTGCCAATTCGGCCGGGCGTGTGCCGCCGTGGTCGTGTCAGTCATGACGCGGTCTCCTGAACCGAACGCGAGTGAACGAATGGCGCCGGCGCAGTGGCCCGGCGCAGAAAATCCCTGACGGCGCGAACGAAAGCCTCGGGCTGTTCGAGATGCGCCGCGTGGCCTGCATCGCCAATCTCGCAGATCTCCGCATGGGGCAGCCAGCCGGCGAGGTCGTGCGCGAGCGCGACGAACTTCCGATCGAGCGCACCCGCGACCAGCAGCACCGGCACGGCGACGCTCGGGAGAGCATCGAACAGCGGCGGCTGCGCACCGGGACCGAGGCGGCGCAGGCTGTCGGCCAGGCCTCGCGCACTGTTGCTGACGCGCTGACGTCGCTGCTCTGCAAGGAAGCGAGCGCCACGCTTGCGCAGCGAGGCAAACATCGGCTGCGCCAGCCATTCGTCGACAAAGGCCTCGACGCCCACAGATTCGATTCTGGCCGCGAGTGCAGCGTCTTCGCGGCAGCGGGCTGCGCGCTCGGTCGGATCGGCGATCCCCGCACGGCCACCCAGCAGCACCAGCGACGCCACGCTGCCGGGATGACGCACTGCGCAGCCCAGCGCCAGGCGCGCGCCCATCGAGTAGCCGAGCCAGTGGGCTTGGCGGTGTCCGGCAGATTCGAGCGTCGCAACGAGATCGTCGACGCACTCGTCGAACCCATCGGTGTCGGCTCGCACGAGATCGGCTGACCGACCGTGCCCCGGCAGGTCCAGCGCGAGCGTCTCGTAGTCCTGTTCGAGCGACTGCGCAATTTCGGCCATGCCCTGGCCACTGCCCGTGAAGCCGTGCAGCAGCACAACCGCGGGCCCGCGGCCACGGCGCGCGAAGTGCAGCGTGCGACCGCTCACCTGGGCCGATCCCGCTGCAATTGATCGCGCACGTGCTGGTGGATCGACGCGTGAAATGCGGTATTCGCGGCGCGATCGACCGTCACCTCGATGACGTGCCGTCCACCTGCAAGTGCCCGAGCGAGCGCCTGCGTGAACGATGCCGCCGAATCGACGCGGGCCGCCTCCCAGCCGAGGCCGCGCGCCAGCTCGCAAAGATCGAGCCCGTGCGGCACCGCGAACAGTTCCTCGAACACCGGGCGCGACACCAGCCGCGCCGCGGGCAGGTACTCGAAGATTCCTCCGCCGTCGTCATTGCTGACGACGATCGTCAGGTCGCCGCCATGCATGCGGCCCGCCAGGAGACCCGACACGTCATGCAGCAGGGCCAGGTCACCGCACCACAGCACGGTCGGCCGTCGCAGGGCCGCGGCCGCGCCCAGCGCCGCCGAGACCTGGCCGTCGATGCCATTGACGCCCCGATTCGCCAGCACTCGCAATGGCGCAGCGCGCGGACCCGCGAACAGGTCGATCTCGCGGATGGCCATGCTGTTGGCAACGTAGAGCGTCGCGCCTTCGGGCAGGCCGCTCCAGAGCGATCGGGCGATGTGCGGGGTCAGGAAGCGGGGTTCTGAGTCGAGGGCCGCACCGGCTGCTGCCCGCGCGACGCGGTCCGCATGTTGCCACTGCACGAGCCACGCAGCTGGCGCCGTCACCTGATCGGCCGCCGACGCCGCGAGCTCGCAGAACTCGCGCGGGCTCGCACGCAGCCACCGGTTAGCCCGGTGCTGCGGATCGCGGAACCCGTTCGCGGAATCGACCAGCCAGACGTCGGCGCCCGGATGGCGTGCCATCCAGGCGACGATCGAAGCGCTGGTGGGCTGGCCGCCGAAACGCACGATCAGGTCGGGGCGCAGTGCGGCCGCCACTTCGGCGTCGCGCAGCATGAGATCCGCACCATGGATGACCGCGCCATCGGCGGGCGAGCTGGCGCGCAAGCCCGACGCCGGATCGGCGATGATCGGCCAGCCGAGCGCTGCAGACAGTGCGTGGGCGGCCGAGGCGAGCGCCGGATCCCAGTTGTCCGGTCCGAACAGCAGCACGCCGCGCTCGATACCCCGCAGTTCGCCCGCAAGCGTGCCGGCCAGGGACGGGTCGATCCAGGCGTTGGCAGCCGGGAATTCAGACGACCTTGCACGCTCTGCAATCTCATGCGCACCGATGGCCGTCGGCAGCAGCGGTTCGCGGAATGGCAGGTTCAAGTGCACCGGCCCAGGCTTGGACCCGGTCGCCTCGATTACGGCGCGCCGAGCGAGCACGCGTGCATAGGCGAGCTCGGCGCCGCGCTCCGACGGGCACGGCGCCTCCTCGCTCCAGCGCGTGAATCCCGCGTACAGCGTCCTCTGCTCCATCGTCTGTGGCGCGCCCCACGCGCGCAGTTCCGGCGGCCGATCGGAGGTCAGGACGATCAGCGGCACGCGCGACTGCGCGGCCTCCGCGACGGCGGGCAGGAAATTCGCGCCGGCCGTGCCGGATGTGCAGAGCAGCACGACGGGCTGCCCGGACGCCTTGGCGAACCCGAGCGCATGGAAGGCCGCGCTGCGCTCGTCGACGTGCACGCTGTGCTGCAGGCGCGGATGTTCTGCGATGGCCAACGCCAGCGGCGCCGAACGCGACCCGGGGCAGACGAATGCAGTCGCAATGCCAGCCGCCTGCAGTTCGCCGATCAACGCGCGGGCGAAACCCAGGTTCGCGGCGCCGACATCGCGCATGGCGGTCTGGTCGTTCATCAGGGCGCCCCCCACAGCAGCGGCCCGAGCACGGTGCGCAGCTTGAGTTCGGTTTCGGTGAATTCTGCCCGGGGCTCGGAACCCGCAACGATGCCAGCCCCGGCCCATGCGGTTGCGCTGCGGCCGCGCACCAGGGCCGAGCGCAAGGCTACCGCAAATTCCCCGTCACCTTGCGACTGCAGGTATCCGACCGGGCCCGCGAACCAGCCGCGATCGATCCCTTCGTGCGCCGCGAGCCAGCGCAGGGCCGCGTCGCGCGGTGCGCCGCCGACGGCCGGGGTCGGATGCATCCGCGACACGAGCTCCAGCAGCGAGACCGGCGACCCGGGGCGCCGCCGCGCACTCAGCTCGGTGCAGAGATGCTGGACGGTGCGGGTCCTGAGCAGCGTCGGCTCGGCTGCGACCGCGACGTCATCACAGCAGTCGGCGAGCACCGATTCGAGGTAATCGACGACCGCAGCGTGTTCCGCGCCGTTCTTGCGGCATTCGCAGAGCGCTTCGCCGAGCGCTCGATCCGCCGCCTGCGACCCACCCCGGGGTGCCGTCCCGGCCAGTGCCGCGGTCTCGACTCGCTCGCCCTCGACGCGGATCAACCGCTCCGGGCTGGCACCGAGGAACACCGCGTCGCCCTCACCGACGGCGAACAGCGTACAGGCCGGAAAGCGCTCCCTGAGTGCAACCAGCCACGCGACCGGATCGATCGCGGAGCGGGCCGTCACGTGCACGGCGCGCGCCAGCACCACCTTCTGCAAACGGCCCGACTCGATCTCGGCCAAGGCACGTTCGACACGACCGACGTAGGCATCCGGACCACCGTTGCCGAACTCGACGACGCCCCGCACTGGATGACCGAGCGTCAGGGCGCGAGGCTGCACGGAGGCCCAGCGGCTGCCGCGGCAGACATCCCGTGCGTAGCGATCGCCCTCGCGCGAATAGACGAGCTCGGGCAAGCGAAGTTCACCGTCCGGGAAACCCCGCCAAGGACCGGTCGAACTCGGCGTCGGCGCAAAGGCAAAGCCCCCGACGAGGTGCCCGATGCGCGGTCCCGTGCCTTCCCAGGCGATCCGCTCGAAGAGCTCGCGCGCGCCGGTCCCGGCGGCGTGAAAACGCCCGGGACCCGTGACCGTGACGCGCTCCACGCAGCCGATTCCGACCCGGAAGCGTTGCGTCGCTGGTTGTTCCCAGTAGAAACGCGGCGCGAACCCGGCTGCCGCGAAGACCTGCAACGGATCGAGCGCCTCGCAGCGCTCCGACCGGAAGCTCAGCGCAGGCCGGCTCATGCGGGGGTCGTCCGGACGGGGCGATGCCCTGCGGAGCGGGAAATCCGGGATTTGAACAACCGGGCGTGCGGCACGAACGCGATTCGCTCCCTGGCCTGGACCCACCGGGCCGATGACAGCCCGACACTTTACCGTCTGGAGCCGCGCGAAGGGCAACTGGCGTCATCCTGCGCCGGTCCGGGGACGTGACATCGCGGCCGCGCCCGTTCAATATTTCGCCCCCCAACCAGTCTTCCCACGGTCCCTCGCCATGATCCGATTCGAAACCTCGCTCGGCGGCTTCACGATCGAACTGTTCGACAAGGAAGCGCCGGTCACGACGCAGAATTTCCTCGACTACGTGGACGCCGGCCATTTCGACGGCACGGTCTTCCACCGGGTGATCCCGGGCTTCGTGATCCAGGGCGGCGGGCTCACGGCCGACATGAAGCAGAAGGCCACGCGTGCGCCGATCCGCAACGAGGCGGACAACGGGCTCAAGAATCGACGTGGCACGCTGTCGATGGCCCGCACCAACGACCCGAACAGCGCGACGTCGCAGTTTTTCGTCAACCTCGTCGATAACGCGTTCCTCGACCCGGGCCGCGGCGGCGCAGGCTACGCGGTGTTCGGTTGCGTGACCGAGGGCATGGACGTCGTGGACAAGATTGCCGCGGTCAAGACCGGCAACAAGTCGGGCCACCAGGACGTGCCCGTCACGCCGGTCGAAGTGAAGAGCGCGCGGAGAGTCACGCCGGACGCCTGACCGATCGCTGCCCACCCCGGCCGCGTCACCGTCCTGGCACCTTCCGATGGCGAAACGTCGCAAGCGCCCATTCGGGCGGCTGTGGCGGGCACTCGTGCTCGCCGTGCTCGCGTGGGCCGCGGTCACGGTGGCATCCGTCGTCGCGATGCGCTGGATCGATCCGCCCGCCACGGCGTTCATGCTCCGGGATCGCGCCATTGCGCTCGTCACCGCTGAAAAAGGCTATCAGTTCCGCCACGAATGGCGCGACTGGGACCAG
>Ga0316622_100004616_pt1 | contig 10148 bp, 10 predicted proteins | sample OWC_Aug_OW2_C1_D_FD_207646 | JGI IMG/M metagenome (GOLD analysis project Ga0316622, IMG submission 207646) | Wetland soil microbial communities from Old Woman Creek delta, Ohio, United States - OWC_Aug_OW2_C1_D5_C | ecosystem: Environmental > Terrestrial > Soil > Wetlands | place: USA: Ohio... | reverse complement strand
GGCGGGGACCTTCTTCCGGATGGCGAGATCGATGTACTGGTTGTGGACGTGCGGGGGGGTGGAGATGATGATCGCCGTGAGTTCGGCGAAATCCACCTCGTCTGCCGACGCCACGGTCCGGATACCGTAGGTCTTTGCTGACTCCTCCCTGCGGGCCGGGCTCGTGTCCAGCCCGATGATCTCCTCCACGGGATAGCCCAGGTTCTTCAGGCACCGGATCCGCCGCTTCCCCATGGAGCCCAGGCCGGCGATGAGGAACGTCACCCTAGAACTCCCCCTTCATCGCTTCCATCACGGCCGAAATGCAGATCAGGTCGTACCGGTCATCCACCTCGTAGTTCTGCCACCGCTCGATGGGGTAGGCGAGGGTCCGTTCCTGGTAAAATGTCCGGGTTTTCCTGAAAGCACCGACCTTTGACATGTAGACGACTCCGTAGGGGAAATACACTGTATTCAGTTGCTGCCTGTGGTATTTAAGATTCCCGGACGGGAGGAATGGCTTCACAAAGCCGTTTTCCACGTTCTTCGCGATGTGGGGATTCTCCAGGTGGATCTCCCCCACGCTCACCAGCGAATCGGCCTCCTCCTCGTGCGCCAGGAAGAGCCTTATGGCATCATCGATGTCGTGCCGTTTCCGGAGGGGGGAGGTGGGCTCCAGGAGGACGATCAGGTCAAAGCGCCTCCCCTTTCCTTCCAGCCAGTCCAGTGCGTGGAACACCGCGTCTGAGACCGGAGAATCGTCCCTGGCCAGTTCCGGCGGCCGGAGGAAGGGGACGGGGACCCCCATCTGCTCCGCGATCCCCGCGATCTCGGGATCATCGGTGCTGACCATTATCTCGTCGATCAGACTGCTTCCCCGGGCCTGCCCGACGGTCCACGCGATGAGGGGCTTCCCGTGGAGGGGGAGGACGTTCTTCCGGGCGAGCCCCTTCGACCCCCCCCGGGCAGGAATAAAGGCGAGAATCCGGCGATCCATGGTGTGCGTCACCGCGTGGGGAAAATTGTATGGTACATCTATAAGCCGAACCTTATATAACCACAGGGAGAACGGGAGGATCCCCCCTCATCACCGGGGACCGGCAAGCCGGGAATACTTGCGGATTTATCACCTTAGGGGGCGAACCTTCTCCGATGGAGAAGATCGTCCACATCGTCCATTGCATCGATACCGAGGGCCCTCTCCATGAATCCCTGGAAGCCACATTTGAGCGGCTCCACGACATCTTCCACCTGGATCTGGAGCCCACCCGCAGGAACCTGGAGCAGCTGCAGCGCCGTGAGATCCCCCTCGGGGGAATGGAGGAGGACGTGGCACGGCTCGTGGACCCCCACCAGCTGAACTACCATGACACCTGGGATAAGATCGACGGGATGCTCGCTGAGATCATGGCCCTGCCGTTCCGCAACGCCATGAAGGACTCCTTCGGCAACGGGTGGGTCTACAACTGGCACTGCGTGGACCACGTGGGCTACGACTACAATCCCCGGCGGCGGGACATGGGGTACCACAACATCTTCGACCACTATACCCGGAAGATCCGGACCACCGGCTCCACCCGGGACGCCATCCATTTCCACTTCCACCCCCAGCCCTTCAACCGGAAAGCCCACCACTGTGCCACCCGGTACTTTGCCCACACCGATACCCTCTTCCAGATCATTGCCCGGAGGATCATCGAGCGGGGCTGGTTTCCATCGGTGAACCGGGCCGGCTTCCATACGGTGCGGCCGGACAGCCACTGGTTCCTGGAGCAGTTCGTCCCCTTCGATATCTCGAACCAGGCCTGCGACGAGGACTACGGGGGGCAGGTGGATCTGGCCGGGGGCCGGTTCGGGGACTGGCGGAGGGCACCCGCCACCTGGGCCCCCTACCACCCCTCCCACGACGATTACCAGGTGCCGGGGGGCTGCCGGCGGTGGATTGCCCGGTGCCTTAACATGGGGATGCGAATCCGGATTTTGACCCAGAAGGACATGGACCAGGCCTTCGCCGAGGCGGAAGAGGGAAAGCCAGTGGTCCTTGCCTTTGCCGACCTGGATTACCGGGACATGCGGGAGGATATCCGGGGGGTGAGGAGCATGGTGAAGGCCGCATCGCGCCGCTATCCGGGCGTGAAATTCAGGTTCTGCGAGGCACGGGAGGCGATGCGGGGGGCCCTTTCCCTGGAGGAGAGGATGCCCTGTGCCCTCACCTTCGGCCTGGAGGGGGGAACCCTCTCCATCTCGTCGGACTCCCCCACCTTCGGCCCCCAGCCGTTCCTGGCCCTGAAGACCCGGTCAGGGGAGTTCTACTCCGACAACCTGGATATCCAGCAGCCCTTCCGGGAGTGGAGTTACACCCTAGATGAACAGACCTTCCCCGCCGGCGCCCTGGAAGCCATCGGCGTAGGGACCTGCGATCCCACCGGGAACGTCACCACCGCCGTGATGGACATGGCGACGGGACGGGTGAGGACCACCTTTTTGTGAGGAGAGCGTCATGGGTCCCGGAGATGAAGAATACCGGAAGTCCCTCAGGGGGTACTACGATGCCCACAGCTCGGTCTACGATGCCACCTACACCGGCGAGGGCAGGTACCGGTCCAACCACTTCCGCCTGCAGGTCACGCTCGGCCTGCTGGAGAAGGCAGCTCCCCCGCCCCTTCGCCTCCTGGATGCCGGGTGCGGGAACGGCCGGGTCCTCGCCGAGGTGATGCGCCGGGGCTACGAATGCCGGGGGATTGATAGCAGCCGGCAGATGCTGGGGGAGGCCAGGGCCGCCCTGGAGAGGAGCGGCCTTGATCCGTCCGTGGTGGAGGAAGGGGATATCTTCCACCTGCCCTTCCCCCCCGCGTCCTTTGACATCGTCCTCTGCCTGGGTGTCCTCTCCAACCTCCCGGAGCATGGGAAGGTCCTCCAGGGGTTTTCCCGGGTGCTCCGGGAGGGCGGGATCCTGGTGGCCAGCGTGGACAACGACCTCTTCTCCCTCTATTCCCGGAATGAGTACACCCTCCAGTTCTTCCGCTCCCTCTGGGACGGGATCGGCGTTCCCGCCGAGGCCCGGGACCGTGCGCTCTCCGCTCTCAGGGGCCGGATGGCCCCGGAGAGGGCCCGGCAGGGAACGGTCATGGAAGACCGGGAGATCGATAAATCGGGGGTGGAGATCCCCCGGTACAGCCCCCTCAATATCCAGGGATCCCTGGACGCGCACGGGTTCCGGGTCCAGGCGATCCGGTTCTACCACTACCATCCCCTCCCTCCTGCCTTTGAGGCCGAGTACCCTTCCCTCTTCCGCGAATTCGCCGAGGGCCTGGAGACGGTAGACTATGACTGGAGGGGGGCGATCCTCTGCAATGCCATGGTGGTTCTGGCCCGGAAGCGCTGAAGCCGCCGGTGTCCGCCGAAAAGAGGGGGACCGGTGACGCCGGGGATCATCCCGCCGGAACCGTGTCCTTCAGGAGCTGCGAGAGGATGGCCCGGATCCCCTCCTGGTCGATGAGGTCGGCGGTCTCCGAGGAGAACTCGCGGATCGAGGCTTTCCTGAACTGGGCCGGGATCGTGATGTGCGGGGGATCCTCGAATGCGAGGACCCGGGGCATGATCAGAAACATCTCCCTGCTCTCGTAGGCCCGCTCCGCCTCCTCCCTGCTCATCAGCTCCTCGTGGAGCTTCTCCCCCTCCCGCTTCCCCACGATGTCCACCCGGAGACCGGCGGGATCATGCCCGAACCGGGGGGCCAGCTCCCGGATCATCACGTCAGCCAGGTCCGTGATCCGGATGGCGGGCATCTTCAGGATGAAGATCTCCCGCCCCTGGGCCAGGATCCCTGCCTTCAGGATGAGATCGGTGGCCGCCGGGATGTCCATGAAGAACCGGGTCATGCCGGGGTCGGTGACGGTGACGGGCCCCCCCTGCTCGATCTGCTTGGAGAAGAGGGGGATCACTGATCCCCGGGAGTTCAGGACGTTCCCGAACCGGACACTGGAGAAGATCGTCTTCTTGTCACCCCGGTAATAGTTCGCCGAGATGGTGAGCCGCTCGGCCAGGAGTTTCGTCGCACCCATCACGTTCGTCGGGCTCACGGCCTTGTCGGTGCTGACGTTGATCACCTTCTCCACCCCCTTCACGAGGGCTGCGTCCAGGACGTTCTGGGTCCCGATGACGTTCGTCTTCACCGCGTCGAAGGGATTGAACTCGCAGAGGGGCACGTGCTTCAGGGCGGCCGTGTGGAAGACGATATCGATATCCTCGAAGGCCATCATCAGGCGATCCCTGTCCCGGATATCGCCGAGCAGCACCCGGATCCTGCGGGAGTCCAGTTCATGGTCCAGGTCAAAGAGCCCTGTCTCGTTATTGTCAAAGACCCGGATGATGGCAGGCTGGAAGGCCAGGAGCTTCCGCACCAGTTCCCTCCCTATGGAGCCCACCCCGCCCGTCACCAGGATCTTCTTTCCCCTGAAGAAGTCGTTCTTCATCGCGAAACTCCGTCGTAACATCTTCTCATTGCCGCCATCACGCACTCCGCATCCTCCTCCGGGAGGCCGGGGTGGAAGGGGAGGGAGAGGATCTCCCCGGCCACCTTTTCGGTCACCGGGAGGTGCGACCGGTCCCCCCGCACCTCCCGTTGGAACCGGGTCAGGTGGACGGGGGGGAAGTAGACCTTCGTCATGATCCCCTCCGCTTCCAGGTACGCGGACAGGGTATCCCTGTCCCGGCACCGGATCGGGAACATCTGGTACACATGCCGGTACCCTGCAGGACCTTCCGGGACCGTGCATTCGGGAACGTTCTTCCGGATTCCCTTCCGGTAGAAATCCGCCGCCCTCCTCCGCTCCCCAAGGAGGGACTCCACCCTCCTGAGCTGGGAGAGGCCCAGGGCCGCCGCCATGGTGGGCAACCGGAAGTTATACCCGAGGGCCACGTAGTCCATGGCCCCGCATGTGGAGAAGTAGTCACCGGTCTCCTCCCTCCCGTGGGACCGGAGGAGCTTCAGCCGCTCCGCGAGGTCCCGGGAGTCCGTGACCATCGCCCCCCCCTCCCCGGTGGCGATGATCTTGTTCTGGCAGAAGGAGAGCATGGCGGAGTCGCCGAAGGTACCCACCTTCTTCCCCCCGATATCTGCCCCGAAGGCCTCGGCGGCGTCCTCGATGAGGATCAGGTCGTGATCCGCGGCGATCCCGGCGAGCTCCCGGATACGGCACGGGCACCCGGCATAGTGGATGGGGAGGATGGCCTTCGTCTGATCCGTGATCTTCTCCCGGACATCCTCCGGATCCAGCCCGAAGGTCTCCTCCTCGATGTCGGCAAAGACAGGAGTTGCCCCGACGAAGAGGGGCGCGTTGGCCGTGGCCACGAAGGTGAAGGAGGGGACGATCACCTCGTCCCCGGAGCCGATGCCGTGGGCCGCGAGGGCCGCGTGGAGGGCGGAGGTCCCGGAGTTGAAGGTGACGGCATACCGGGTCCCGGTGTACCGTGCCAGCTCTGCCTCGAACTCCCCGATGGCGGGTCCCGACGACCAGCTCATCCCCGAGCGGATCACCGCCTCCACCTCCCGGAGATCTGATTCGTCCCACGCGATCCGGAAGAGGGGGATCTTCCAGGTCATCTACGGTTCCCCCGCCATCTCCCGGATCTCCTCTTCCGAAAGGACCCGCTGCACCCGGGCGGGTACGCCGAAGGCGATGACGTTCGCCGGGAGATCCTCCTTCACCAGGCTGTGGGCTCCCACGATCGTATTCTCCCCGATGGTCACGCCGGGCATGACCACGGTATGGGAACCGACCCGGCAGTTCCTCCTGAGGAGGACGGGCCCCTCCCGGTTGTCGATGGTGGAGACGGAATAGATGGAGCAGTGGGAACCCACCTGGACGAAGTCCTCGATGGTCACACCGTGGAGGGCATTGATGTAGGAGAAGGCCCCGATATCAGTGTACTTCCCGAGCCGGAAGTGCTCGGTATGCCGGACGAGCCAGTGGTACCGGGTCAGCTGGCCTTCCTGAATGGCAGGATGCTCCCAGTCGGTGAAGCGCATCCGCATCCTCAGGTACTCGGTCCGTGGAAATAAATACCTTCACCCGTCGGGGAACGGGGAAATTTGGCCCGGCGGGGATCCTGTTCAGGAATCCCCTGCCGGAGGGGGTACCGTCAGTACCTGAGGCGCTTCTGGATCAGCCCTCCGTCCAGGGAGACGGAGCGGAGGACCTCCACAATCCGTTCGCCGGCATGGCCGTCTCCGTAGGGGCTGGTGCCGGTGGCGAGGCGTTTCCGGAAGGCCCGGTCCGAGAGTGCACGTTCGATCCCGCGGCGGATGGCCGCCCGTTCGGGGAGAACGTCGATGACGTTCCCGCCCCGCTCCCTGCCTTCCTGGCGGGACCCGATGTTCACCGCCGGCAGACGGAGGGACCCGGCCTCGATGATCCCGGTGCTGGAGTTCCCCACCAGGACGTCGGCTGCCCGGAGGAGGCCCAGGAACTGCCTTCTCGGGATGTTCCTGAAGGCATGGAAGGAGGGATTGCGCAGGTGATCCTGGATGACCCGGATCATCTCCCTCCCGCCGGCATCGGCGTTGGGATAGACGATCACCGTGAGGTATCCCAGGTCTGCCGCGGCAGCCAGGGTCGCCTCCATCTGCTCCCCCGCCCGGTCGCTCTCCAGGCTCACCGGATGCTGGATAACGAGGACCAGGGGGTGCTGCACCGGGAGGCCGAGAGCGGTCATCGCCTCGCCGGGTTCCATTCCCCCCTCCCCCAGGATCTCGTCCAGGGACGGTGCCCCCACGACGAAGACCCGTGAGGGATCCTCGCCCATCCGCCGGATCCGCTCCGCTGCCATCTCCGTCGCGGCGAAGTGGAGGTGCGCCAGCTTCGTGATGGCGTGCCGCACGTGCTCATCGACGGTGGAGGTGATCTCCCCCCCGTGGACATGGGCAACGGGGATAGAGAGGTAGGTGCCGACGACGGCCCCGGCCAGCATCTCGGCCCGGTCTCCAAGGAGGAGGATCACGTCCGGCCGGATCTCCTCCACGATTGTCGTGAGCCCCCGGATACACTCCCCGGTGAACCGGGCCATGGCACCCTTGGTATCCTCTTCGTAGGTGGCCTCCACCCGGAGGGGGGAGAACCCGTCCCGTTCGATCAGATCAATGGTCGCCCCGAACTCGGGCATAAGATGCATCCCGGTGGCGGCAACGGCCAGTTCCAGTTCCGGGTCCTCCCGGATCCGCCGGAGGACCGGCCGCATCAGACCGTAATCGGCCCGGGTTCCGGAGACCGCGAGGATCTTCCTCATTCGACCATGTCCCAGGTGAGAAGGCTATCCTTGGGGATGGTCACCCGGCTCTTCCTGCCCAGGAAGGAGTCCAGGTACGCGGGGGGGATCCCCGTGCCCGGCCGCTTCGTGGCGATCATGCCGGGGCCCAGGATGGTCCCCCGGGGGATGTCCCGTGCGGCCACGAGGCTCCTCCGGGCGGCCATCCGCATCTCCCGCTCCTCGCTCCCGATCTCCTTCACGCCGTTCCCGAGGCCCTCCTCCACCTCCCGGAGGAGGCGGGCCATCTCCCCGAACTCGCCGGGCTCCAGGGAGGCCCGGTGATCCGGGCCGGGGAGGCCACGGTCCAGGGTCAGGTGCTTCTCGATGACGCAGGCACCCAGCGCCAGCGCCACGAGGGGTGCCGTGATCCCCAGGGTGTGGTCCGAGTACCCTACCGGAAGGCCGAACGCGGCCCGGAGGGTCGGGATGACCCGGAAGTTCACCTCCCGAAGGGGCGCCGGGTAGCGGGTGACGCAGTGGAGGAGGACCAGGTCGGCGACCCCCTCCCCCCGGATCACCCGGATGGCCTCCTCGATCTCCCCCAGGCCCGCCATGCCGGTGGAGAGGATCACCGGCTTCCCCTTCCGGGCGATGTGGCGGAGAAGGGGGGTATTGGTCAGCTCCCCGCTCGCGATCTTGTAGGCAGGGACCCCGATCCGCTCCAGGCTGTCGGCGCTTCCGGCATCGAAAGGCGAGGAGAGGAAGAGGATGCCCCTGTCCCTCGCATACCCGGCCAGGTGCTCCAGGTCGTCCCCCGCCATCTCCAGGCCCCGGAGCATCCCCCGCTGGGTCTCCCTGTCCCCCTTCCCCTTCTTCTGGTAGCCGGCCTTCGCCGCCCCGGGCGTCGCCAGGTCATCGGCATGGAAGGACTGGAACTTCACGGCATCGGCCCCGCTGTTACATGCCGCATCGATCAGCCGTTCGGCCAGCCGGAGATCCCCGTTGTGGTTCACTCCCGCCTCGGCGATCAGGAAGCAGGGGGTCCCCTCTCCGACGCTGCGATCCCCGAGGAGCATCGTCTTCGCCATCGCCTCACCGCGACCTGCCCAAGTACGTGGAGGTCAGGCGATCCTCCTCCATCAGGTGCTCGACGTGCCGCAGGTCCTCCGGCGTGTCCACGCTGCAGGTCTCGAACGGGGTCTCCACCATCCGGATCCGGTACCCGTGCTCCAGGATCCGGAGCATGTCCACGGACTCGATGATCTCGAGGGGCGTGGGCGGGAGCTGCGTGTAGCGGAAGAGGAAATCCCGTCGGAAGGGCATGATGCAGACCTGCCGGTACCCGGTGACGGGTTTCCCGTACTTCTTCTCCGACGGGATGGGTTCCCGGGAGAAGTAGAGGGCGTTTCCGCTCCGGTCCACCACCACCTTCACCTCGTTGGGGTTCCGGAAGTCCTCCGGATCCCGGATGGCGGACATCAGGTTCACGCAGGAGACCGAGGGGTCGGTGTGGAGGGGTGCCACCGCGCTGTCGATCATCTCCGGCCGGACCATGGGCTCGTCCCCCTGGATGATCACGATGATCTCCCCTGGAAGGTCCCTGGCGGCCTCTGCCACCCGGTCAGTGCAGCGTTCGTGGCAGGCGGAGGTCATCACCGCCTCCCCCCCGAATCCTTGCACGGCATCGGCGATCTCCCGGTCGCAGGTGGCCACGTAGACGGCATCCAGCGTCCGGGAGAGGGCACACCGCCGGTACACGTGCTCGATCATGGGGATGCCCAGGAGGGGTGCCAGCGGTTTTCCCGGGAAACGGCTGGAGGCCATCCGCGCAGGGATGACCCCGATGGTCTTCACCGCGTGCCCCCCTTCACCGGCGGGAGCGGTTTCCACTTCCCCCTGCCGATGGTCCGGAGATCCCGCTGCAGGGTCCCCCCAAGGATCAGGGTATCCAGGCTGTAGGCCAGGAACCGGTACCCCTCCTCCAGCTTCTTCACCGCATCGTCCGGGGAGGGCTGGACGGCGTGGAAGCCGGGGGCCACGCCGGGGAAGTCCCCCATGGTGGTCCGGATCTGTTCCATGGCCCGGAGGAATTCGGGGCGGGAGAATTCCCCGGGGATTCCCAGGGAGGCGGAGAGGTCGTAGGGACCGACGATGAAGGCGTCCACGCCCGGTACCGTGAGGATCTCTGCCATCTGTTCCACCGCCCGGATATGCTCGATCTGCACGACCACCAGGGTGTCCCGGGCATTCCAGTCACGGTAGGCTTCGAAGTGGAGCCCGTATCCCTGCGCCCTCCCGTATCCCACGCCGCGGAATCCCGCGGGGGGATACTTCACGGATTTCACCGCCTGTTCCGCGTCGGCCCGGGAGTTCACCATGGGGACGATGACCCCGTGGGCACCGGCGTCCATCACCCGTTTGATGACGGTTGGATCGTTCTCCCCCACCCGGACCAGGGGGACGCACCCCCGGAGCTCGATCACCTGGATCAGCTGCTGGCACTCCCCCAGGGTGATAGCGCTGTGCTCCAGGTCGATGGTCAGCCAGTCAAACCCTATGCCGGCCATGATCTCCCCGATGGCCGGGTGTCCCAGGGTGATCCAGGATCCCAGGGTGATCTCCTTCCGGTGGATCCGATCCTTCAGGCTCATCGGTTCAGGCCTCCTCCTGTGCTTCCAGGTCCAGTTCCCTCTGGACCTCCTTCAGGCAGTCCAGGATCCCCTCGCTGATGTCCACGTACGTGGGGAGGTTGTACCGGAGCGGCACGTCGGCGGTGAAGGCGTAGGGGGTGCGGATGTAGTGCAGCTGGGAGGTCCTGGCATAGGTGACGGTGATCTTCCGGCCCAGGATCTCCTCCACCATCTCGAAGAACTCCTTCATCTTCATCCGCTGGTGGCCGGTGAGGAGGACCGCCTTGTTGG
>Ga0316622_100004614_pt1 | contig 10150 bp, 7 predicted proteins | sample OWC_Aug_OW2_C1_D_FD_207646 | JGI IMG/M metagenome (GOLD analysis project Ga0316622, IMG submission 207646) | Wetland soil microbial communities from Old Woman Creek delta, Ohio, United States - OWC_Aug_OW2_C1_D5_C | ecosystem: Environmental > Terrestrial > Soil > Wetlands | place: USA: Ohio... | reverse complement strand
CGCGCCGCCTCGGTATGCGAGCGCATGAACATCAGCATGCGGCGCACGTCCGGATGCTCGATGATCGGCACCGGCCCGGCCGAGCCCTCGACGGCGCGGCTCTGCACGCGATCGCGGGCGTAGGCCACCGCCTTCTGGTAGGCGCGATCGGCGATCGCCACCCCCTGCATGCCGACGCCGAACCGGGCGGCGTTCATCATGATGAACATGTACTCCAGCCCGCGGTTCTCCTCGCCGACCAGATAGCCGATCGCGCCCGGGCCGACCTCGCCCTTGCTGTCGCCGAACAGCAGCACCGCCGTCGGGCTCGCCTTGATGCCGAGCTTGTGCTCGATCGACGCGCAGTAGACATCGTTGCGCTTGCCGAGCGTGCCGTCGGCGTTGACCAGCCGCTTCGGCACGACAAACAGCGACATGCCCTTGACGCCCTCCGGCGCATCGGGCGTGCGTGCCAGCACCAGGTGGACGATGTTCTCGGCGAGGTCGTGGTCGCCGTAGGTGATGAAGATCTTCTGGCCCGAGATGCGATAGGTACCGTCCGCCTCCCTCGCGGCGCGCGTGCGCACCAGCGCCAGGTCCGAGCCTGCCTGCGCCTCGGTGAGGTTCATCGTGCCGGTCCAGGTGCCGTCAATCAGGCGCGGCACGTACCGTTCGCGCAGCTCGTCGCTGCCCGCCGTCAGCAGCGCCTCGATCGCGCCGTCGGTCAGCAACGGGCAAAGAGCGAACGACAGGCTGGCCGCCTGCAGCATCTCGTTGCAGGCGGCGGCAACGAGCTTGGGCAACCCCTGCCCGCCGTACTCCTGCGGATGCTGCAGCCCCTGCCAGCCGGCCTCGACGAACTGGCGAAACGCCTCCTTGAAGCCCGGCGTCGTCGTGACCTTGCCATCGCTCCACGACGAAGGCTTGATGTCGCCGGTCCAGTTCAGCGGCGCCACGACTTCGCTCATGAAGCGCGCGTTTTCCTCCAGAACCGCCGCCACCGTTTCGTCGGTCGCGTCCTCGCAGCCGGGCAGCTGCCGGATGTCGGGGAGACCTGCCAGCTCGCGCATCACGAACAGCATGTCCTTCACGGGCGCGGAGTAGCTCATTTGGGTCCCTTTGGATGTGATTCGGGGCACAGGCCCACGGTCGTCGCCGTGGCGCTGCGCCCCGAGCGACAGCGAAATCTCAGCCCAGTTCTTTGACGAGTTGCGGTACCGCTTCGAACAAGTCAGCCACCAGGCCGTAGTCGGCCACCGAGAAGATCGGCGCCTCGGGGTCCTTGTTGATCGCCACGATCACCTTGCTGTCCTTCATGCCAGCCAGGTGCTGGATCGCGCCGGAGATGCCGACGGCGATATAGAGCTGCGGCGCCACCACCTTGCCCGTCTGCCCCACCTGCCAGTCGTTCGGCGCGAAGCCGGCGTCGACCGCAGCGCGCGAAGCGCCGAGCGCCGCGCCGAGCCTGTCGGCCAGCGGTTCGAGCAGCTTGAAGTTCTCGGCCGAGCCCATGCCGCGGCCGCCGGAGACAACGACTTTTGCGCCCTGCAGTTCGGGCCGATCGCTCTTGGCAATCTCGCGGCCCACGAACTTCGACAGCCCGGAATCGGCCACCGGTGCCAGCGATTCGATCACTGCCGTTCCACCCTCGCCCGCCGGCTCGAAGTTGGTCGGCCGCGCGCTGACGACCTTGATCGGATCGGTCGCTTGCACGGTTGCGATCGCGTTGCCGGCATATATCGGCCGTGTGAACGTGTCGGGCGACTCGACGGAACTGATGTCGGAAACCTGCGCGCAGTCAAGCAGCGCCGCCAGGCGCGGCAGCACGTTCTTGCCGAACGCCGTCGCCGGCGCGAACACGTGCGTGTAGTTCTTCGCCACCGCCAGTGCCTGCGCCGCGACGTTCTCGGCGAGTTCATCAGCCAGTTGCGGCGCATCGGCGTGCAGGACCTTCGAGACGCCGCTGACCTTCGCCGCCTGCTCGGCAACGGCCCTGCAGTCGCTTCCGGCAACCAGCACATGGACTTCGCCGCCGGCCTTCGCCGCCGCGGTGACGGTGTTCAGGGTCGGCGCCCTGAGGTGACGGTTGTCGTGCTCGGCAATGACAAGTGCGGGCATGCAGATTCTCCAGAGACTTGGGTCCCCGCCGGCGCGGGGCCGATCCGACCGCTCGTGCGAATGCTCAGATCGCCTTGGCTTCGCTCTTCAGTTTGGCCACCAGTGTCGCCACGTCGGGCACCTTGATGCCGCTCTTCCTCGACGGCGGCTCGGCGACCTTCAGGGTCTTGATCCGCGGCGTGGGATCGACGCCGAGGTCGGCCGGCTTGACGTTCTCGAGCGGCTTCTTCTTTGCCTTCATGATGTTCGGCAGCGTCACATAGCGCGGCTCATTCATCCGCAGGTCCACCGACACGACCGCCGGCAGGTTGACCGAGATGGTTTCCAGGCCACCATCGACCTCGCGGGTGACCTTCGCAGCAGCACCGTCGACCGTCATCTTCGAGGCGAACGTCGCCTGCGGCAGGCCGGCGAGAGCGGCGAGCATCTGCGCGGTCTGGTTGGCGTCGTCGTCGATCGCCTGCTTGCCCAGCAGCACCAGCTGCGGCTTTTCCCTGTCGATCAGCGCCTTCAGGATCTTCGCCACCGCCAGCGGCTGCACCTCGGCATCGGTCTCGACCAGGATCGCGCGGTCGGCGCCGATGGCCATGGCGGTGCGCAGCGTTTCCTGGCATTGCGCCACGCCGCAGGACACCACGACGATCTCGGTGGCCTTGCCTGCTTCCTTCAGCCGCACCGCCTCCTCGACGGCGATCTCGTCGAACGGATTCATCGACATCTTGACGTTGGCAATGTCGACACCGCTGCCGTCGGACTTCACACGGACCTTGACGTTGTAGTCGACGACGCGCTTGACTGATACAAGGATCTTCATGACGCAGGTGTCTCCGCAGAAGTGCGTCGATTATACGAACCGGGACCAGGGAGCCCGCCGGTGCGGCCGGCTCTGGAGCCTGCACTCTACGAGAAGAACATCGGCAGGATCACCGCCTCGATCCAAGCCCAGCCGCCGGCAACCAGCGCGTAGCGAAAGAGCTTGCCGGCCGCGAACAGCAGCAGCGACAGGTACGGATTGAAGCGCAGCCAGCCGGCGCCGACGCACAGCGCATCACCGAACAGCGGAATCCACGAAAAGAGCAGCGCCCAGTAGCCATACCGGTGCAGCCAGATCACGGCACGGCTGTCAGCGCGGTTGGGAATCATCCGTCCCAGGAGGTAGGAGGTCATCCCGCCAAGCGTATTGCCGATGGTCGCCACGGCCACGGCGTGCAGCAGCATCTCGGGGTGCTTGTGGATCACCGCGATCAGCACCACCTCCGAGCCGCCGGGCAGCACGGTGGCCGATATGAAACTGGCGATGAACAGGCCGATGAAGCCGGCCTCGGCTGAGAAATCGAACATGCGCCGCGAGCCGTCCTTGCGGGGTCGTAAAGCGCGCGATTCTATGGGCGCGAAGCCTCCGCACCGAGCCGCGTTTACCCTCAGCAGAGGTCGCGCGAAATCTCGATGGCGGCATTGTGTCCCGGCGCGCCGGTGACGCCGCCGCCCGGATGCGCACCCGAGCCGCAGTGGTACAGGCCGCCAATCGGCCCGCGATAGCGCGCGTAGCCGAATACCGGCCGCATCGAGAACAATTGGTCGAGCGACAACTGGCCATGAAAGATGTCGCCGCCGACAAGGCCAAAGTCGCGTTCCAGGTCCAGTGGCGACAGCGCGCGGTAGCCGAGCAGCGACCGGCGAAAGTCCGGGCAGTACGACTGCACGACATCGAAGATCGCCTCGACGGCCCGCGGCTTGAGCCTGTCCCAGTCGGCCTCCGGCCGGAACTGCTGGCAGAACAGGCTGGCCACGTGCGCACCTTTCGGCGCAAGCGTGTCGTCGACGATGCTGGGAATCAGCATCTCGACGATTGGCGCAGCAGCGAATCCCTGCGCCTCGGCATCGCGCCAGGCGCAGTCCATGTATGCGAGCGACGGTGCGAACACGATGCCGCTGCTATGGTGCGGCTGCGTCTGTGTGCCGGGCAGGCAACTGAAGTCCGGCAGGTCGGCGAGGGCGACATTGATGCGGAACGAACCGGAGCCGCAGCGGTAGCGGTCGATCGCCAACGCGAACTCCGCCGGCAACGCGTCTCGTTCGATCAGCCGCCTGTAAAGCAGCTTCGGATTGACGTTGGCAGCCACTGCCCGGGCGCCGATCTCCTCGCCGCTCGCCAGCCGCACGCCGACGGCACGCCCGCCCTCCACCAGAACCTGTGCCACCTCGGCATCGACATCGATGCGCACGCCGCGTGCGCGCGCCTCGTCGGCCATCAGTTCGGTGATCCGCCCCATGCCGCCGATCGCGTGACCCCACCTGCCCGGCTTGCCGTTGACTTCGCCGAAGCAGTGGTGCAGCAGAACGTACGCCGAGCCGGCGGCGTACGGGCTGGCATAGTTGCCGACCACCGAGTCCCAGCCGAGCACGGCGCGCAGCGGCTCCGATTCGAAGGTCGAACCGAGCCAGTGGCCGGCGCTCTTGGTGAAGAAGTCGACCAGATCGCGCTGGCCGTCGCGCGGCAGCCGGCCGTAGTGCCAGAGTAGCCGGGCGGCCGAAATCAGGTCGCGCCAGCCCTGCACGATGAACGGTCCGCCGAGATTCGGCGGCGCTTGCAGCACCCACTGCTTCAGCTGCTCGGCGACGCGATCGAGCTGCGCGTAGTAGACGGGCAAGCGTTGCGCATCCTCTGCAGAGAACTTCGCGACCTCCGCCTGCGTCGTGGCCAGGTCACCGCCGAACCTAAGGAACCTGTTGTCGGGAAGCGGCACGAAATTCGAAAAAGGCCGCTCGACGATCCGCAAGCCTCGCTCGACGAGCCGCAGGTCGCGGATCACTTTCGGGTTGAGCAGGCTGACCGTGTAGCTGGCGGTCGAGTTGCGGAAGCCGGGAACGAACTCTTCGGTAACCGCCGCGCCGCCGACCAGGCTGCGGCGCTCCAGCACGCGGACCTTCAACCCTGCCGCGGCGAGATAGGCGGCGCACACGAGTCCGTTGTGGCCCGCGCCGATGATCAGAACATCAAGCTTGTCCATTTGCGCCCCGGTTGCCGGAACGCATCATCCCAGAACGCCTATCCAGGCGGGGCGCGCGTCGGTCTCAGCGATAGCCGACCCGATCGAGGATGCGCTGCGCAGCGATCTGGCCCTTGCCGATCGACGACACGGGCACGCTCTCGGCCTTGTATTTGCCAAGCGAGGCAAGCGCCGGGTTGTTCAGTTCGACATCCTTGAGCACCGGCCACTCGTTGTTGCCGTCGGCAAAATAGGCTTGTGCCTGCGGGCTGGACAGGTACTCGAGGAAGCGGATCGCGCTGGCGCGGTTCGGCGAATGGCGCGCCACGCCGCCGCCGGAGATATTCACGTGCGCGCCCGACGTCGCCTGGTTCGGCCAAAGGAAGCCGACCCTGGCGACGACCTCCTTGTCCTTCGGATCACTCGATCGCATCAGTCGCACCCAGTAGTAGGTGTTGGTCAGGGCAACACCGCACTCGCCGCTGGCCACGCCGCGGATCTGGTCGGTGTCGCCGCCGCGCGGCGGCCGCGCCATGTTGGCAACCATGCCCCGAGCCCACTGCTCCGTGGCGGCCTCCCCGCTGCGCTCGACCATCGCCCCGATCAACGACAGCATGTACGGGTGCGAGCCGGAGCGCGTGCACACGCGCCCCATGTTCACCGGATCGGCCAGCTTCTCGTAGGAATCGACTTCCTGCGGTCTGATCTTCGCCTTGTCGTAGACGATCACCCGCGCCCGCGTCGAGAGCCCGTACCAGCTGCCGTCGTTCGCGCGCAGATTGGCGGGAATGCGCTCGTTCAGGACCTTCGAATCGATGGGCTGGAACAGGCCGTCGATCTGCGCCCGCCACAGCCTTGCGGCGTCGACCAGCAGCACGACGTCGGCCGGGCTGTTGGCGCCCTCGCTCTTCAGCCGCTGCAGCAGCGGCTCATCGCCGAGTTCGATGCGATTGATCTTGATGCCGGTCTGCTCGGTGAAGGTCCGATACAGCGCTTCGTCGGTCTGGTAATGCCGCGCCGAGTAAAGGTTCAGCACCCCCTGCTGCGCCTGCCCGGAGACGGGTGCGACGAGACTCGCCACTGCCGCCAGCGCCAACACGCCCCACACGAACTGCTTGAAGCCGAACTTCGCTTTCCTTGCCGTACTTCCCCTTGCCATCGAACCCTCCGCGTGGTTTCAAGTTCGCCGGTGCACTGCGAGGGAAAGTCCCAGCGACGAACAGGGCGGAGATTATCAAGATTGATTCTCAAGTGCAAACGATTCTTGTTTGATGGAGATCAGGCGTCTCTTGATGACGCCCGAGCGGCCGCTGTCGCCCAGTCAGGGCTCGACGGCGATGAACAGATCTCCCGCCTTCGGCAGTCCACCAAGGTCCAAGCCGGTCGAATCCACACCGACCCCCTCTGTGGCCGGCATTTCGAGCCGCCGCGCCCCATTGAAGCGCGCCCGCCAGTACGGCTGCGCCATCCGCTCGATGCGGACCTGTCCGCGCTGCGCCGGCGCGTGGAGGAACTGACCGTCGCCCAGATAGAAGCCGACATGAGAGAACGGCCTGCCGAGCGTATTGAAGAAGACGAGATCGCCCGGCTGCAGCTGCTGCTGGGCAATCTCAATGCCGGCCCGGCTGATCGCTTCCGCCTGTCGCGGCAACTGGACACCGAGGACCGTGCGAGCCACGAACCGGACCAGGCCGCTGCAATCAAACCCCGAAGCCGGGTGATCGCCTCCGTACCTGTACGGAACACCGAGCAGCCCGATGGCGTTCAGCACAAGTTCCGTTGCGCCGCCAACAGCTGGCTGCGCGCGCGATGCTGCGGCCCAGCCCGACAGCATCGTTGTCGCGCAGAACATCGCGGCGATCAGCCGCGTGCGCAGTCTCGAGTGGCGCAAGCAACCCCCGAATCCCGTGGGACAGCCGTCAAGATAGCCGAACAGATGAAGAAAAGCGCGTCCCGTTGCGGCAGCATTCCTGCTCGATCACGCCGGTTGAAACGGACGGGCCCCGCGCGGTCGCGTCCGCTCGACGCGCGTGTTCTGCCCAACCCGATCGCAGACAGGACCCGTGTCCGCCAAAGCGCGCATTCTCATCGCCGACGATTCGCGGATCGTTCGCGCCACGATCGCGCAACACATCCGCGACCGCTTCGACGTGCGCGAGGCGGCCGACGGCGAGGCGGCCTGGCAGGCAATGCTGCTCGACTCGTCGATCCGCGTCGTCATCACCGACCTGACGATGCCGAAGGTCGATGGATTCGAGCTGATCAGCCGCGCCCGCGCCTCCAAGATCCAGCGCATCCGTGAGATGCCGCTGATCGTGCTCTCCGGCGCCGACGAGCAGGCCGAGTGCGAGCGTGCCGCCGCCCTGGGCGCCACTGATTTCGTCAACAAGGGCGTCAACGCGGCCGAACTGATCTCGCGGCTCGAGGTGCTGATCAAGCTCTCGTCGACCCGCGAAGCGCTGGCGGAAAGCCGCGCGGCTCTCGAGTCGTCGCGCACGGTCGATCCCGACACCGACCTGCTGGTCCTGCCGTTCTTCGACCGCCAGGTCGACAAGCTGATCTCGTATTCGCGCCGCAACCTGACCGACGTGGCGGTCGTCTGCATCCGAGTCGAGCTGTCGATGCCGGATGCGGAAGCCTGGGAAGGGGAGATCGAGCAGCGCGTGCGGCTCGTCGCCCGCTCGCTCGCGGCGGCGATCCGGATGGAGGACCTCGCCAGCCGCTCCGACCGCTACGAGTTCTGCGTTGCCACGCAGAGCGACGGCGTGGCTGGCGTGCTGCGCTTCGCGGCCCGGCTGCGCAAGATCCTGGAGAATGTCGACGCCGCCGGCGGCGGCGTCGATGTCTGGACCTGCATCGGCGTGGCCAGTCTGTCGGAAGACATGCGGCTTACCGCGGAACAATTGCGGCAGATCAGCCAGAAGCGCGCGCAGCAGGCACAGACCGGCCGGTCGCGGCGTATCGTACTGGGCGCGGCAGACGCCGGCGGCGGCAATGGACAGTCGCGCGCCGATGAGGGTTCGATGGACGTCAACCTAGCGCTGACCCTGATCCGTTCAGGTCGCGCAGCGGAAGTCGTGCCCCATCTGCCGCGGCTGGTGCACCAGCTTCGCCCGCTGATGGCCTTGGTGCGACAGCAAAAAGAACTCGAACTATCAAAGAAGGAGACCGTCGTCCATGGCAGCCTACAAGGAGTTCCACGCCCGCTCGATCAACGATCGTGACGCCTTCTGGGCCGATCAGGCGCGCCTGATCGACTGGCACGCGCCCTTTCAGCGAACGCTCGACTACTCGCGGCCGCCGTTTGCGCGCTGGTTCGTCGGCGGCAAGACCAACCTCTGCCACAACGCCATCGACCGGCACCTCGCCGAGCGCGGCGATCAGCCGGCGCTGATCTACGTCTCCACGGAGGTCGACGCCGAGAAGACCTATACCTTCAACCAGCTGCACCGCGAAGTGAACCGCATGGCGGGCATCCTGCGCGGGCTGGGCGTGGTCCGCGGCGACCGCGTGCTGATCTACATGCCGATGATCCCCGAGGCGGCGTTCGCGATGCTCGCCTGCGCGCGCATCGGCGCCATCCACTCGGTGGTCTTCGGCGGTTTCGCCTCGGTGAGCCTCGCCACGCGCATCGACGACGCGCAGCCGAAGGTGATCGTCAGCTCGGACGCCGGCTCTCGCGCCGGCAAGGTGGTGGCTTACAAGGGCCTGCTCGACGAGGCAATCCGGCTATCGAAGAGCCCGCCATCGAAGGTCTTGCTGGTCGACCGCGGCCTGGCGCCGATGGAGAAGACGGCCGGCCGCGACGTCGACTACACACAGCTGCGCGCCGCGCACATGAACGACGAAGTACCTTGCGAGTGGATGGAGTCGACCGAGCCCTCGTACATCCTCTACACCTCCGGCACCACCGGCAAGCCCAAGGGCGTGCAGCGCGACACCGGCGGCTACGCGGTGGCGCTGGCCGCCTCGATGAAGCACATCTTCTGCGGCAACGCCGGCGAGACCTACTTCTCCACCAGCGACAGCGGCTGGGAGGTCGGCCACTCGTACATCATCTACGGCCCGCTGATCGCCGGCATGGCGACGATCCTGTTCGAGGGCACGCCGATCCGCCCCGACGGCGGCATCTGGTGGAGCATCGTCGAGAAGTACAAGGTCTCGGTGATGTTCTCCGCGCCGACGGCGATCCGCGTGCTGAAGAAGCAGGACCCGGCATTCCTGAGCAAGTACGACCTGTCGAGCCTGCGGGTGCTGTTCCTCGCCGGCGAACCGCTCGACGAGCCGACAGCGCGCTGGATCTCCAAGGGACTGGGCAAGCCGATCGTCGACAACTTCTGGCAGACCGAGACCGGCTGGCCGATCCTGGCCATCTCCCGCGGTGTCGAGGCGTTGCCGTCGAAGTTCGGTAGCCCCGGACTGCCCGTGTACGGCTACGACGTGAAGCTGTTCAATGAGGCGACCGGCGCCGAGATTACCGGCGCCAACGACAAGGGCGTGGTGGCCATCGAGGGCCCGCTGCCGCCGGGCTGCATGACCACCGTGTGGGGCGACGACGACCGCTTTGTCCGCACCTACTGGCAGAGCGTGCCAAACCGCATGGTCTATTCGACCTTCGACTGGGGCATCCGGGATTCCGACGGCTACTTCTTCATCCTCGGACGCACCGACGACGTGATCAACGTCGCCGGCCATCGCCTCGGCACGCGCGAGATCGAGGAGTCGATCAGCTCGCACCCGGCGGTCGCCGAGGTCGCGGTGGTCGGCGTCGCTGACCAGCTCAAGGGCCAGGTCGCGATGGCCTTCGCCGTGGTCAAGGACGCCAACGTCATTTCAACGCCCGAGGCCCGGCTGGCGCTCGAGGGCGACGTGATGAAGACAGTCGACAGCCAGCTCGGCGCCGTGGCGCGGCCGGCGCGGGTGCATTTCGTCACCTCGCTGCCGAAAACCCGTTCGGGCAAGCTGCTGCGCCGCTCGATCCAGGCGCTGTGTGAGGGCCGCGACCCGGGCGACCTGACCACGATCGAGGATCCGACCGCGCTCGACCAGGTGCGCAGCGCCGT
>Ga0316622_100004613_pt1 | contig 10150 bp, 7 predicted proteins | sample OWC_Aug_OW2_C1_D_FD_207646 | JGI IMG/M metagenome (GOLD analysis project Ga0316622, IMG submission 207646) | Wetland soil microbial communities from Old Woman Creek delta, Ohio, United States - OWC_Aug_OW2_C1_D5_C | ecosystem: Environmental > Terrestrial > Soil > Wetlands | place: USA: Ohio... | reverse complement strand
GTCGAAATCCGTTACTAGGCGCCCGGGCCACTCGGGAGGCCCGGCGCCCGCTTGACCCCGCTGCTCAACGATGTTCTGGGCGGGCGCTCCCATAGGGGGCCTGCCCCCCCTGCGGCGCGGTTGGCGCCGCTGTCACCCTCCCGGGTTCAGGCAGGGGAAGGGTTGACACTGCCCCGCCTCCGCGCGCACCGCACTGCCTTGCCGGAACGAAAAAAATCCGCTCCTGATCGACTCGGGCGGCACGGTCCCGCTCTGCCCCGGCCGCTCGGGTGGCTCCGATCATGTCATCCCCCTGTTTCCCCCTCTGGAAAGGCGGCAACAAGGGTGTTTACAGCCCGAAGCGCTGGCGTCCTTCGGCCATCATGACCGTGTGCGCTTCGCAGCGGCGAGGGGCGGGCCAAGCGCGATCCCATCGCGGCGGGCGGTGATCACGATGCGGGCGCAGGCCTCGGCATCCGAGGCCGGATCGTGATGAACGAGGTCTATGCCGAGATGCTCGCAGACCGCCGGGAGGTTTGCGCGGGTGAGACTCCATGCGCGGCGGGCGAGACGGACCGTGCAGTGGAAATCGAGTGCGGGAGGCGCGGCCCCCGCCAGCGCGCAGCAGGCCGTGAGCACCCCGCGGTCGAATGCTGCGTTGTGGGCGGCCAGAAAGCTCGCCGTGGCGATCTTCCCGGCGATTTCCGGCCAGAGTTCGGCGAATGACGGCTCGCGCCGCACGTGCGCCCAGGTTATCCCGTGGATGTGGGTGAAGGCGAAACGGGAGCGAGGCGGGCGGATCAGGTACAGGTCCCGGCCGACGATCTCGACTCCCTCCACGTGCACGAGCGCGAGCGCGCAGGCGCTGTCGGCGCCGTAGTCCGCGGTCTCGAAGTCGATGGCCGTGAAGGCGCGGTCGAGTTCCGGTGTCCGGGCGCTGCCGGACGGGGCCACGGCGGTCTCAGTGCCGGCCGGAGAGGTAGTCCGCGAGGATCTGCTCATGGTCGAAAACGAGGGGGGGCAGGTCCCGGCCCCGGGGGCGGGGCTGCGGCGTCTTTTTGCAGAACCTGCTCATGATCCGTGATGCGCAGCCCGCCCGACCGTCTACTCGAGCCTGAGGCTGAACTCCTCCGAGGTACTGTGGTCGTTGCCCTCACGGCTGTCAAACACCGCGACGGAAAAGAACGTCTCGCGCCCGGGGGCGAAGACCGCATCGGCCGGATCGCCGGTCGAAAGCCGCCGCGAAAACTCCACCGTCCAAACGCCCTCGCTCCATGAGCCCCTCGCCCTGACGTCCGCCATGCTCCCGGAGGGGAGGCCCGTGCGGTAGCGGGGAACCAGGTCGCCGGCGTAGGTTCCGGCGACCTGAGTCTGGTAAGGGCGCACGCCGGCGTCCGGCTCCCTCCTGATCCAGACCGTGCGCCCGTTGCGCGCCTGGAAGGAGTTGGCTCGCGGGAGCTGCCGGAAGCCCAGCGTCATCGTCGCGTCCTCAGCGTATCCGGAGGATTCGGTGCGCCCGGCGCCCCACGTCCACAGGTCAACCGCGGCCTCAGCGCCCCCGAGCATGCAATCGCCCATCCGCCCCTCGTTGGCAAATGCGAGGGAGAGAGCGTCCTCGACCTCTGGCCCCTCGACATAGGCCTGCGTTTCCTTCGACCAGAGCCAGGGATGGTGCTGGTCGTTCTTGTTCGGATCGGGCCAGCGCGCGAGTATCCACAGACGCTCGGGTGACCAGAGGGCCGCGATGGTCAGGGTCATGTTCCCCGAAGTCCCCCGCACCTCGACCGAGGACTGCGGAACGCTCTGCCAGGCGGCGTCTGAAGGCCGGCCGTCGACGACCGGGGCAGGCTCACCCCCGAGAGCCTTGGCGGAGAGGAGCGTCGCTCCCCGAGCCGGGGATGGCCTTTCCGGGGCCGGCGCCCTGCTCCGAGCGGCGGCCGCTGCAGCGGCTTCGGCGGCTCGGGCGGTCTCGGCCGCGGCCCTGGCCTCGCCCGCCGCCTTCGCTGCGGCCGCCTCGGCGGCTGCCGCCGTGGCGCGGGCGTTCGCGGCAGCGGCTCTCGCCTCCGCCGCCGCCTTCGCGGTCGCGGCCGCCGCGGCCGCTGTTTTCGCCTTTATCGCCGCCTCGACGGCCCTGGCCTCCGCTGCGGCCTGTTCTTCGGCTGCCGCACGCGCCTCGGCCGCGCGCTCCTCGGCTTCGCGGTAAGCACGCCGGTCCTCCTCCAGGGCCTGACGCATATCGAGCCTGACATCGATGACGGAGTATCTTCCGTCGGAGCGGTAGCCGACCGCCCGAATAAGCGGCTCGGCCGCCTTCGCCTCCTGGATGGCCTCGGTTATGCCGGAGACGTCCGCGGGCGCGGTTAGCATGCGATAGTAGATCATCTTGTCCAGGGTGAACTGGAAGCTCGCGGGGATGGCGTCGGCGCCGCTGGCGGTGACGAAGAGGCTGATCCTGCCCCCCGCCCGCCGGAGGCGCGCCGTTTGGACCGCGGGGGAGAGCCCGACGATGCGGTCCACGATATCCTTGGTCCTCTCGCCCTGGTTGTCGGTCGCCATCACCGAGAGCAGCTCCTCGTTGAACACGAGGGGAACCGTCAACTCCTGCGCCGGCGCTCCCGGGGCGATGGATAGCGCCACCGCCAGCGCAAGGAGAGAAACGAGGTTCGTGGATCGCGATTTTCCGATGGAACGTGTCACCCCCATGATCGCCCCCTCCGCCGGATGCCGTTTTTTCATTCTCCCCGGTCAGCTCGGCGACCGCCCGGACGCTGCGCGCGCAGACTGTGCCCCGGGAACCTTCTGCGCACCAGCACGATCCCGCCGGCGGCGCGGACGATCAGGTCGACCGTCGGGGCCGGGTGCGGGTGATGTCCGGGCCTCATCGGCGCAGGGGCCCGTCTCCCGAAGACCGGTCCGGCACCCGCGGGGGAAGCTCGGTGCCTGCCTGCCGGGCTTGTTCGAGCCGGGGTTCTCTCGCTCCATGAATCGCCGTCTCCGCCGCCCGATCGGCTACTCGAGCTCGAGGGTGAGCTCCTGTGAGGTGCTGTGGTCGATCCCTTCGCGGCTGTCGAAGACCGCGATGGAGAAGAACGACTCGCGCCCACGGCCGAAGACCACGTCGGCCGGGTCGCCTGTCGAAAGCCGCCGTGACAGCTCCACCGTCCAGAAACCCTCGCTCCAGGAGCCCTTGGCCGTGACGTCCGCCATGCTCCCGGACGGGGTGCGCGCGCCATAGCGGGGCACCCGGTCGCCGGCGTAGGCTCCGGCGATCTGCGCCTCGTAGGCCGGGGAGCCGGAATCCGGCTCCTCCCTGACCCAGATCGTGCGCCCGTTGCGCGTCTGGTAGGAGTTGGCGCGCGGGAGCCGCTGAAGGCTCAGCCTCATCGTCGCGTCCTCGGCGTGCCCGGAGGCGTCGGTGCGCCCGGCGCGCCAGGTCCACAGATCGGTCGCGGCCTCGGCCCCCGCGAGCATGCACTCGCCCATCCGACCCTCCCGGGGGAACGAGAGGGAGAGGGCGTCCTCCACCTCGCGCCCCACGAGGTAGACACCTTCGTTCTTCGACCAGACCCAGGGGTGATGCGCATTGTCCCTGCTCTGGTCGGGCCAGCGAACGAGGATCCAGAGGCGCTCGAGCGACCAGAGGGCCGCGGCGGTGACGGTGAATCGCCCGGAGGCTCCCTGCACCTCGACGGCGAACCGCGGAGCGGCCTGCCATGCCGCCTCCGAGGGCTGGCCGTCGACGATCGGTGCCGTCTCGCGTCCGAGGAACCTGGCCGAAAGATAGGCGGCTTCCCGGGGCGGCGGGGACGGGGAGGCCCCCATCGGGGCTTGTTGCAGTTTTCCTTCCGGTGCCGTTGCCGCCGCCTTGGCGGCCTTGGCCGCCTTCGCCGCCTCGGCGGCAGCTTTCGCTTCCCCTGCGGCTTGCGCCTCCGCGGCGGCCCTCGCCTCGGCCGCTGCGCGCGACTCGGCCTCGCGGCGGGCCTGGCGCTCCCGGGCCTCCCCGATGGCCGGGCGCATGTCGAGCGTCACGTCAATGATGGAGTAACGCCCCTCGAGGCGATAGCCGACCGCGCGCATCAGCGGCTCGACAGCCTTCGCCTCCTGGAGAGCCCCGGACATGCCGTCGACGTCGACGCGCGCCGTGCGCATGCGGTAGTAGATCATCTTGTCCAGCGAGAACTGGAAGCTCACGGGGATCCCGTCGGCGCCGCTCGCGGTGATGAGCAGGCTGACACGGCCGCCGGCCCGCCGGAGGCGCACGTCCCGGACCGAGGGGGAGAGCCCGACGATGCGGTCCACGATCTCCTTGGTTCTCTCGCCCTGGTTGTCGGTCGCCACCATATCGATCAGCTCTTCGGTGAACACCAGGGGGAACGTCTCCTCCTGCGCTCGCGCACCCGGGGCGGGGAGCAGCGCGGCCGCCAGCGCCAGGAGCAGTGCGAGGCCCGCGGGCGCCAACTTCCGCAGGAGCCGTTTCGCCCCCAGGAGCGCCCCCCCGGCCGGATGCCGATCGTTCATGCCCGCCGGCTCAGCATGCGGCCGACAACCGCTCGCCGGTCAGCTCGACGACCGCCCGGGCGATCCGCGCGCAGACCTCGTCCCACGAGCACTCCGCCAGGACGTAGCGCCGCCCCGCCGCGCCAAGCCGGCGGCGCAGCTCCGGGTCGCCCGCGAGCAGGTCGGCCGCCTCCGAGAACTCGAGGAAATCGCCGAACCAGAGCCCGCCCCCGCTGCGGCGACAGTGCCCAACGGTCACGGCGCAGTCGGCGTGGACCAGCACCGGCACCTCGTTGAGCCAGGACTCCATGATGACCCGCGAGAAGCTCTCGTTCACCGAGGGCTGGCACAGCAGCAGCGCGCCCGCGCAGGCGTCCATCTTCGCCTGCTCGTCCGGCGCGCCAGCGGCGACGAAGACCGGCTCCCCGCGCGGGATCTCCAGCGGACCGCGCCCGAGCAGCACGAGCCGCGCACCGCCCCCGCGCCGGCGCGCCCACTCCCGGGCATAGGCCATGACGACGTGCGTGTTCTTCCCGCGGTCGAGCCGGCCGACATACAGCAGGTAGGGGTCGCACACGGAGAAGGCGCGGCGGAAGCGCTCCGCGTCGCCGCGCAGATGGGTGTCGATCCCCCCGCCGGTCACCCTCCCGGCTGGCTCGCGGCCGCAGGCCTGACGGGCGACCGCGGCCTCCTCGGGGGTGAAGAACAGCGAGCCGCGCACCGCGAGGAACGTGCGGCGCGTGACGCCGAGATAGGCGTAGGACTCGTCGTGGAGGCAGGGGATCAGCAGGCTGCGGTCCGGGCGGACGGCGGAGCCGGCGAGCGTCGTTCCGTAAAGATACGGCGTGAAGACGAAGAGGTAGCGCTCGGCGTTCTCCCCGATGAAGCGGTAGAGCTCGCTGCTGTTGATGTTCTGGCGGACGAAGTCCTCTTCGATCGACGCGCTCGCGGCCCCCCCGCCAAGCAGGACCCCGTTGGCGGCGGCGAAGCGCCCCTCGTCGCGCGGATCGACGGGGAAGCGGCGAACGGTGATCCCCTCGCGCTCGCTGACCCCGGCCGGGTGGTGATTTTCGTCCCAGCGGTGCAGAAACGAGCGCGAGCAGGTGGTCAGGATTTCTACGCGGACGCCGCGACGGGCCAGCTCGCGCGCCGTCTCCCAGCCCTGCAGCTCGGCGCCCCCGCGCACCCCCTCTCCGAACCAGGGGACGACGAAGCCGAGCACCGGCGGCGTCATTCTTCCTTCCTCAAACTGAATGCCCGACGTTCAAAAGGCCTGTTGCAAGGCGCCCGACGATCCGGCGGGCGCCGCCGCAGCTGGGGCATTTTCAACGCCGGGCAACGGCCGCGTAGTCCTGGTAGCCGTAGACCAGCCCGTTGATGCGGCCGAAGTTGTCGTTCACGATCCGGACGAGGTCCTTGTCGACGTCGTGGAACCAGCGCGGCACGTCGATCACCTGGAGCTTCATCTCCGGCGGGAAGGGCGCGCTGAACTCGAGATCGACCTCGCGGAAGCCCGTCTCCTCAAGCAGAAAGCGCAGGGCCTCCGGGTGCACCGGCCGGGTGTGCGTCAGGTCGAGGTAGAAGGCCCCGGAGAATGTCGCCAGACAGGTCGGGTTGATCGTCTCGGCGATGAAGCGCCCGCCGGGCGCGAGCTTGGCATGGGCCAGCCGCACGAGGGCGACCAGCCCGTCGGTGCTCATGTGCTCGATCACCTGGGCCGCGAACAGCCCCCCGAGCGAGCCGTCGGGTAGCGCCTCGAGGTGCCCGAGCAGGTCGCCGACAGCGATGTCGAGGCCCTTCTCGCTGCCGCGCGCGGCCATCTCGGCGTCCTGGTCGACCCCGTAGGCCGGGACGCCGGCCTCGCGTAGAACCTCGAGGAATTCGCCGCGGCCGCAGCCGGCATCGAGCACCCGACCGGGAGCCCCGACGAAGTGGCGCAGATAGGCCCGCTGCTTCTCCTTGATCGCCTCCCCGGGGCCGCGGTGCTTCTCCTCGAAGGTCAGGTACGAAACCGGCGGCGGGCCGGCGGCCGGCAGCGGGCGGGACGGGCTGCGCACCACCGCGGCCGGCAGCCCCGCGCGGTCGACCGCCTCGAGCCGGGCCTGGAGGCGGCGCACCTCGGCCAGCAACTCGGCGCAGCGGGCGTGCAGCTCCTGGTGGCGGCGCTCCAGCTCGTCGTGCTTGAGCACGAGCGCCTCCACCCCGAGCGCGGCGCCGGAGAGCAGCCGGGTGACCGCGCCGTTGAACTCCGTCTGCCGCGCCAGGACGACCGACGCGAACGGCCTGGCGAACCGCAGCAGCGACTGCTTGGCCGCGACGATGAGCTTGCCGACACGGCCGCGGTGAGAGGTGAAGGCGTGCGGACCGAGCGGGTCCCACGAGGCGTGCAGCCGCGCGACGTCGTCGGTCGGGTCTGTCCCGAAGCCGCCGCGCTCGCGAATCTCGAGCTCGATGCGGCGAACCTCGTCGAGATCCGCCTGCGTGTAGACCCCGCTCGCGAGCTTGTCGGCGACCCCGGCGCGAACGCGCTCCATCAGCGCGTCGACGTCGGGGGGCTCCGGCGCGCCGGGCGCCTCCCGCGACACCTCGGTTGTCATCGCCGGCCCGTCCTACAGCGGCGACATCGCGCGCAGCTTCCCGACGATCCCGGGCAGGTGCGCCATCAGGCGGTCGATGTCCGCGGCGGTGTTGTCGCGGCCGAGCGAGAAGCGGATCGCCCCGCGCGCCTCCAGCGGCGTCCGGCCCATCGCCGTGAGCACGTGGGAGGCCTCCTGGTCCTCGGAGCTGCACGCCGATCCAGTCGAGACCGCAAAGCCCTGCCGGTCGAGGAGCATCAGGGCGGACTCGGCCTCGATGCGCGGGAACGAGACATTCAGCGTGTTCGGCAGCCGCTCGGTCGGGTGGCCGTTGAGCAGCACGTCCGGGATCTGCGCCTGAATGCGCTCCCAGAGATCGTCGCGCAGCGAGGTGAGGTGCGCCGCCTCTGCAGCGAGCTCCAACCGCGCCAGCTCGGCGGCCTTGCCGAGGCCGACGATGCCCGAGGTGTGCTCGGTGCCGGCGCGCCGCCCGATCTCGTGGCCGCCGCCGTGCACCAGCGGGTCGATCGCCACCCCCTCGCGGATGTAGATCACGCCCGCGCCCTTCGGTCCGTAGATCTTGTGCGCCGAGATCGACAGCAGGTCGACCCCCCACTCGGCGACCGGGGTCGGGATCTTGCCGACCGCCTGGACCGCGTCGGTGTGGAAGAGCACGCCGCGCTCGCGACAAACGCGCCCGATCGCGGCGATGGGGTTCACGCTTCCGGTCTCGTTGTTGGCGGCCATGACGGAGACCAAAACCGTCTGCGGGGTGAGCGCCGCGCGCACCGCCTCGGGGTCGACACGGCCGTCGGCTCCCACGCCGAGATACGTCACCGAGAAGCCGAGCCGCTGCTCGAGCCAGCGGCAGGTGTGCAGCACCGCGTGGTGCTCGACACGCGAGGTGACGATGTGCGTGCCCTTGTCGCGCAGCGCGAACGCCGTTCCCTTGATCGCGTGGTTGTCGCTTTCGGTGCCCCCCGAGGTGAATACCACCTCGACCGGGCAGCAGCCGAGCAACGCGGCCACCCGGGCCCGCGCCTCCTCGCGACGCGCCCGGGGCCCCCCGCCGCAGGCGTGAACGCTCGAGGGATTGCCGAACTCCTCACGGAACATCGGCAGCATGGCCTCGAGGACCTCCGGGCGCACCGGCGTGGTCGCGTTGTGATCGAGATACACCGGCTTATTCATCTCCCACCTTGCGTTCCTGCCATTCCTGTCCGCCTCATTCCCGTGGAGGCTTCGGGGTCCTCACGCGGCGGATCCCCACCGTGCCCCCTGCGGCCCGCGCGGTGGAGCCCCCCCGCGTGAAGTGTTTGTGGAATGTTGATCGAAGCGTGCAGAGCGTCGAGAAGGGTCGGGATGCAAGGCGCACGACGAGGGGCGGCCGAGACGTGCGAGCGTACGTCGCAGGCTCGAACCACCCACTCGCCGAACTCGCAGGTGGCAAGGTGTGGACCGCCGCAGACGGGCCGTTTTCGGCGGTCTGCATGCTAGAGGGCGGTCTGCATGGCGTGGGGGGGGCAGGCCGGGATGCACAGCTCGCAGGCGATGCACTTGCCCGGGTCGAAGCTCACGAGCCAGCTCTCGCGGTCGACGTCCAGCGCCTCGGTCGGGCAGACGGCGAGGCAGGCGCCGCAGTGGGTGCACCTGGCCTCGGTGCGCGTGACGTCGCGCTCGAGCGGCTCTACGCGGACCCCCTGCTCCTTGAGGAACCTGATCCCCTTGCGGTACTCCCCCTCCGGGCCGGAGAGGTCGAGGACGACGAGCCCCTCCTCCTGCGGCGTGACCTCCGCCTTCGTGATCGAGAAGCAGAGGTCGAACTCCTTGGCAAGCCGGCAGACGATGGGGCGGTCCCAGATCTGCTGCGGAAAATGCAGGACGATCTTGTGCGCGACGTGCGTGGTCATCGACGGCTTCCTTTCGTCAGGAGACCTGCAAGGGTCGATCTCCGGGGCCCTGTCGCTGCGGACCTCCATCGTGCTCCCCGCGGTCCGCCGATGGAGGCCTCCCCTCCGCGCCACCCCTCCGCCGTTACGGAAACACGCGGTGTGCCCAGAGGGCCGCCGGCCCTTGCCATGATCAATGTTTTCTCGACGGGCGCTCGTGGAGCGCCTTGAGGGCGATGCCCGACCCCGGCCCCGGCAGCGGCTGAGCCGGCTCGCTGAGGGTGAAATCCCCGGCGGCGATCCAGGCCTTGAGCGTCGCGGCGATCGTGCGCGCCTTGGCCAGGCTGGACAGCGACACCGTCGGCACCTGGCGGCCCTGGATCTCGACGCTGCCGCTGCGCAGCTGGGCGTAGCTGACCTCGCCGAGGCTGCGGGCGACCATCTCCGGGTAGTCGTGGGAGTAGTCGACGACCTGCGTGAACAGGTCCTCGTCCCCGAGCGCCGCGTGGCGCATCACCTCCTCGTCGAGAATCGGGATCGGGACACCGAGGCCGACGGCCAGGCTCACGCCGTAGCCCATGAAGCTCACACCGACGACGAACTCGGGCGTCATCTGCTTGAGGTCGCCGGTGACGGCCAGTGTCCCCGCCCCCCCGGTCGGCACCCCGAGCGGCGTGCGCCGCACCTCGGGGTTGTGCTGGGTGCCCTGGCCGACGACGTACCCGATCCCGCCGCCGAGGAAGATCCGCGTCCCCACCCCGACCGTGCGGTAGAGCGGGTCTTTCAGCAGCGGCGAGAGCGCGCCCGCGCTGCAGTAGTTGGCGTTGCCCAGGTTCGGCTTGAGCACCCCCATGTAGGTGTAGATCATCCGGTCGGAGAGGTTCACTGCGCAGTTGTAGTTCTGGTAGCAGTTGCGCGGGTTGAAGAGATAGGCCTCGTTCACCGTCTTCAGCGAGATCGTCGCCTCGATCTCCCGGCGCGGGTAGCAGTCGGTGCCGTAGCCGACCGCGCGCAGCCGCACCTCCTTGCCGGCCACGAGCTCCTGGATCACGTGCCCGCCGCCGTAGGGGAACACCCCCGGGTAGACGCGGTTCTCCGGGTCCGACTCGGGCAGCTCGGTCGCGCCGAGGTAGCAGTCCACCGCCGCCAGGCCGCAGTAGGCCTCCACATCGTTGAACCAGGCCTTCTTCATCTTGATGCGGGGCTTGG
>Ga0316622_100004612_pt1 | contig 10150 bp, 7 predicted proteins | sample OWC_Aug_OW2_C1_D_FD_207646 | JGI IMG/M metagenome (GOLD analysis project Ga0316622, IMG submission 207646) | Wetland soil microbial communities from Old Woman Creek delta, Ohio, United States - OWC_Aug_OW2_C1_D5_C | ecosystem: Environmental > Terrestrial > Soil > Wetlands | place: USA: Ohio... | reverse complement strand
AGTGGATCGCGGAGCGCAAGCATCCGGACACCACGCGCCTCGCCGACCCCTCCGTAGACCTGAAAACGATCTGAGGCACCGACCATGGCCGAAATGCCGAAAAAGCGCGGCTCCACCGTCGCGACGAGCGATCTTTCGAGGCATTTCCTCGCGACGCTGGCGCAGTGGACGGGCGGACTCTCGCCGCAGGCCTTCGGCGGCGCGTGGCTCAACGTGCTGACGCGGCTCGCGGTTGCGCCCGGCCGCCAAGCCGAGCTCGCGCGCTCCGCCCTGCAGAAGACGCTGGCACTCGCCCAGTTCTCGGGCGCCGCCCTGCAGGGCGAAGCGCCGCACGCGGCGGGCACGCCTTATGCGAATCGCTTCGCCGATCCGGCCTGGTCGAAGTTCCCGTTCAACGTGCTGGCCGAGTCGTTCATCTCGGTATCGGACTGGGCGCGTGAAGCCGTGCGCAACGTGCCGGGCGCGGATGCCGCGGCGGAGAACATCGTCGGCTTCACGGTGCGCGAGGGCCTCGAGCTCGTCGCACCGGACAATTACCTGCCGACCAATCCACAGCTGATCCGGCAGACCGTCGACGAGAACGGCCGCAACCTGGTGCGCGGCGTCAAGCACCTCGCCGAGGACGTGACGCGCACGTTCAAGGGGCTGGGCCCGATCGGCGTCGAGAATTACCAGGTCGGCGAGCACGTCGCGGCCACGCCCGGCAAGGTGATCCTGCGCACGCCGCTGATGGAGCTGATCCAGTATTCGCCGCAGACCGAGACGGTCTACGCGGAACCGGTGCTGATCGTGCCGGCGTGGATCATGAAGTACTACATCCTCGACCTGTCGCCCAAGAACTCGCTGGTCAATTACCTGACCGGGCTCGGCCACACCGTCTTCATGGTGTCGTGGAAGAACCCGACCGCCGAGGACCGCAACGTCACGATGGACGATTACCTGACGCTCGGCGTCCGTGCGGCACTCGACGCGGTGACCAAGGTGGTCCCGAAGCACAAGGTGCACGCCGTCGGCTACTGCATCGGCGGCACGCTGCTCGCGATCGCAGCGGCCGAGCTCGCGGCGCAGGACGACGATCGCCTGACCAGCGTGACGATGTTCGCCGCGCAGACCGACTTCAGCGAGCCGGGCGAGCTGTCGATCTTCATCAGCCCGGCGCAGCTCGCGATGCTCGAGGCGATGATGTGGAAGGAAGGCGTGCTCGAGAGCCGCCAGATGGGCGGCGCGTTCCAGCTGCTGCGCACCTACGACCTGCTGTGGGCGCCGACGATCGGCACCTACCTGCGCGGCGAGCGGGTCGGCGTCAACGACCTGATGTCGTGGAATGCCGACGGCACGCGCATGGCCTACCGGATGCACACCGACTACCTGCACCAGCTGTATCTCAACAACGACCTCGCCGAGGGCCGCTACGTGGCGAACGGCGAGCAGCTCGAGCTGTCCGACATCCGGGTGCCGATGTTCGTCGTCGGCACCGAGACCGACCACGTGGCGCCGTGGCGCTCCGTCTACAAGGTCGGCAAGCTGGTCCGCTCGGCCGACTACACGTTCTGCCTGACGAGCGGCGGGCACAATGCCGGCATCATCAGCGGGCCGCAGCATCCCAAGCGCCGCCATCGCGTGCACACGTCGCGGTCGGGCGCGCGACTGCTGTCGCCGGACAAGTACCTGGAGAAGGTGGAGCCGTTGCCCGGCTCGTGGTGGCCGACCTGGGCGAAGTGGCTCGAGGAACGCTCGAGCGCGCGCAAGGTGGCGCCGCCGCCGATGGGCGCGCCCAAGCAGGGGCTGAAGCCGCTCGGCAAGGCGCCAGGGACCTACGTGCTCGCGAAGTGATCAGTCGAGGCGCTTGCGGAAACGCAGCGTCGCGATCGCCAGCGCCACGACGAGAAACGCGACCAGCTTCGCCGCCGGCAGGCCGAGGTCGCTGATCGGCGCGCCGCGCAGCACGATGCCGCGCGCGAGGTCGTTGAAATGCGTGAGCGGCAACACCTGCGCGATCCACTGGGCCGCCCGCGGCATTCCGTCGAACGGGAACATGAATCCCGACAGCAGGATCGACGGCAGCATCGTGAAGAACGCCAGCTGGAAGGCCTGGAACTGCGTGCGCGCCAGCGTCGAGATCAGCAGCCCGAGCGTCAGCGTTGCCGCGATGAACAGCAGCGCCGCGAGGTACAGGTCGGCGAGGCTGCCGTTCACCGGCACGTCGAACAGCAGCGAGCCCACGCCCAGTACCAGCGTGACCTGCACGAGCCCGATCGCGACGTAGGGCAGCAGCTTGCCCGTCATCAGCTCCCACGAACGGACCGGGGTCGTGATCAGCAGCTCGAGGTTGCCACGCTCGCGCTCGCGCACGATCGCCACCGCGGTGAAGATCACCATCGTCATGTTGAGGATCACGCCGATCAGTGCGGGCACGATCTGCACGGCGGTGCGACGCTCGGGGTTGTACTCGGTGCGCAGCTCGAAGACCGGTGCCGTGCTGCCGTAAATTCCGTCGCGCCGTGGCAGCGGCACGGCCGTGAGGCCGCGCGCGACACTGTCGACCATCGGCTCGCTGCCGTCCACGAGCAACTGCGCCGCCGGACGGGACCGGTCGAGCACGCGCCGCTCGAAGTCGCGCGGGATGTAGACGCCGACGCTGATGTCCCCGGCGCTCATCCGTCGCTGCAGGTCGGGAAGGCCGGCGCTCGGCGCGGCGAACTCGACGACGCCACTCGCCTCGAGCGCGGCCAGGTACGCGCGCGACAGGCTGCTGTCGGCCTCGTCCACGACGGCGGCCCGCAGGTCGCGCACGTCGAAGTTGATCGCGTAGCCGAACAGCAGCATCTGCATCAGCGGGATGCCGACGATCATGCCGAACGTGAGGCGGTCGCGGGCGAGCTGCCGCACCTCCTTGACCATCACCGCGCCGATCCGGTCGAGCATGGCGCCGCTCAGTGCCGAAAACCGGTCGAGGCGACGAACACGTCCTCGAGGCTGGCGGGCACGACGTGCACCTGCGCGACGACGCCGGCCGCGGCGAGGCGCCGATGGACGTGCTCGGCCGCATCCGGCGTGTCGCGGTCGAGCAGCGCGTGCAGGCGCGTGCCGAGCTGCGCGATGCTGCGGATCTGCGCGTCGCCGGCCAGCGCGCCGCGCGCCGCCGGGACGTCGTCGGTTTCGACCTCGACGACCGCAGCCGCGATGTCGCGCATCAGCGCGCGCGGCGACCCCTCCGCGACCAGCCGGCCCTCGTCGAGGATCGCGAGGCGATGGCAGCGCTCCGCCTCGTCCATGTAGTGCGTGGAAACGAGGATCGTCGTGCCCTGCTGCACCAGCCGGAACAGGCTCTCCCAGAAGTCGCGACGGCTCTGCGGGTCGACGGCGCTGGTCGGCTCGTCGAGCAGCAGCAGCTCGGGTCGGTGCAGCGTCGCGGCGGCGAGCGCGAGGCGTTGGCGCTGCCCACCGCTCATGGTGCCAGCGCGCTGGCGCAGCACGGACGCGAGATCGTACTCGGCGCTCAGCTCCGCGATGCGCTGGCGGCGCGCAGCCGCGCCGAGCCCGAAGATGCGCGCCATGAACTCGAGGTTCTCGAGCACCGTGAGATCGTCCCACAGCGAGAAGCGCTGGGTCATGTAGCCGAGCTGGCGGCGCAACTGCTCAGCATCGCGCGGCATCTGGTGCCCGAGCACTTCGACGGTCCCGGAGCTGGGCGCGAGCAACCCGCACAGCATCCGGATCGTCGTGGACTTGCCGGAGCCGTTCGGGCCCAGGAAGCCGTAGATGCCGGCTTTCGGGATCGCGAGATCCACGTCGTCCACCGCGACCAGTTTGCCGAACCGGCGCGTGAGGCCGCGCGCAACGATGGCCGGCTGCACGTTCATCTGGGTTCCGCGGGCGGTGCCGCCACCGTCACCTGCACGGGCACGCCGACCGGGAGCGCTGCGGCGCGCGGATCATCGAGCGCGACCTCTGCCAGATAGCTCAGGCGCGCGCGGTCCTTCTGTGTCAACGCGTAGTAAGGCGTGAAGGCCGCCTCGGCGGAAATGTAGCGGACGGTGCCGTCGAGAGCGCCCTCGACGCCGTCGATCGACACGGCCACCCGGCGGCCCGCGGTCATGCCGGCGCGGAGCGGTTCGGGCACGTAGACACGCGCGTAAGGCGTGCCTTCTGCGAGCAGCACGACGACGGGGGCGCCGGCCGGCGGACGCTCGCCGAGCTTGTACGGCAACGCCTCGATCCAGCCGGCCCGCGCTGCGCGCACTTCATAGAGCGCTGCGCTGGTCTCGAGCTCGGCGAGCGCGGCCTGCGACCGCTGCACGGCCGCCTCGGCCGCGCGGACTTGCTCGGGACGCGTACCCTCCTGCAGCAGCCGGAGCCGTGCGCGCGACTGGTCCCGGGCAGCCACGGCCGCATCGCGCCGCGCGCGGGCCTGGTCGCGGCTGGACGCGCTGAGCAGCTTGCGTTCGACCAGCTGGTCCACGCGCTCGAACTCGCGACGCTCCGTCTCGAGGGCGCTCTCGGCGCCGGCCAGCGCAGCGCGGGCTTCCTCGAGTTCGCGCTGGCGCGGACCCTCGACGGCATCGGCGAGGCGCCGCTCGGCCTCCGCCAGCGCAGCGCGCGCCTGGTCCAGGCGCGGCTGCATCGTGCCGGCCTCCTGCCGCAGCAGCACCGCACCCGCCGCGACGCGATCACCCTCGCGCACCAGCACCTCGATGATCCGCTCGTGGGACTCGGCAACGAGCTCGAGGCGGTCTCGCTCCAGGGTGCCGTGCATCTGCTGCGGGTGAGCGCCGTTCGAGCAGGCGCCGACCAGCAGTCCGAGCAGCGGTGCAGCCAGCAATGACCGGTTCATGGGGTGACCTCCGCGGCACGGATACCGTCGAGCAGCACGCGAATCGTGTGTGCAACCAGGCGTTGCACGGCGTCGCCCGTCACGGTCACCCCGAGCACCCGGCTCGTCACCGGCAGCGCGACGAACGGAAACACGGTCAGGCTGATGGCCGAGAGTGCCGCGAGGTTCGGGTCGAGGTCGCCGCGAATGGCGCCGCGAGCCTGCTCGCGCCGGATGATCGCGGCAAACAACGGGGCCAGGCGACCGGCGAAATTCTCGATGAACTGCTCGCGGAACCGGCCGCCCTCGGCCAGCACCTCCTGGACGATCAGGGCCGGGACCCAGGGGTTGTCCGCCAGCATCCGCGTGTACAGGCGAATGACTTCCCCGATGTCGACCTGCTCCGCGCGCGCCGGGTCGGCGAGCCGCTGCAGTGCGGCGGACACCGGCGCGATCGCCGCCTCGAGCATGGCTCGATACAGGCCGAGCTTGTCGCCGAAATGATAGTGAATCGTGGCCGGCGAACTGCCGGCTGCAGCGGCGATCTGGCGGATCGTGACCGGCCCGAACCCGCGCGCGAGGAACAGGCGCCGCGCCGTGTCGAGCAGGGCCTCGCGGACGGCGGCATCCCCCCCGACCGGGCGGCCCGGCCGGCGGGCAGCGCGTTGTCGGGTCGGACGGGAAGTCGCGGTGGTCACGGCGATATATTAATCGTTTGTTTAATTATTAGCCAGTCGCGACTCATGTCGGACCGGGAGCTGGAATATTCAGCCGGCGAGCAGGTCGGCGACGCTGACGCTGGCGATCTCGTCGATGGGTCGCGGCTCACCGACGCCGAAGCCCTGCGCGTAGTCCACGCCGATCTCGCGCAGCTTCTCGAGCACGGCGTCGTTCTCGACGGATTCGGCGATCACCTTCTTGCCCATGACGTGGCCGATGTCCTTGATCGAGCGCACCATCGCGTAGTCGACCTTGTCCTGCGAGATGTTGCCGACGAACATGCCGTCGATCTTCAGGTAGTCGGCGCCGAGGGCCTTCAGGTACGCGAACGACGACACGCCGCTGCCGAAGTCGTCGAGGCTCACGGTGCAGCCAGTGCGCCGCAGCTCGTTGAACAACTGGTTGGCGCGGGTCAGGTTCGCGATTGCGATGCTCTCGGCGACCTCGAAGCCCAGCCGGCGCGGATCGAGGCCCGCCTGCGCGATCGCCTGGCGGATGAAGGCGCCGGTCTCGGGATCGATCACCGAGTCGCGCGAGAGGTTGATGAAAAAGCGCGACACGCGGCCCATCGCCGACGCGTGCGACTGCATCCATTGCAGCGCGGTGCCGATCACCCAGCGGTCGTAACGCACCGAGAGGTTGCACCGTTCGACGGTGGGCAGGAAGGCCCCCGGCGGAACGGCGCGGCCGGAGTCGTCGCGCATGCGCAGCAGCAGCTCGTAGTGCGGCGGCTCGAGGCTGCCCGGGGCCAGCGGCTGGATCGGCTGTGCTTCGAGGAACAGGCGGTTGTCCGCCAGGGCGCGCCGGGCCCGGGCAACCCAGTCGGATTCGCCGCGCTCGCGCGCGAGCGCCGCCTCGTCCTCGCGGAAGACCACGACGCGATTGCGCCCCGCGTCCTTGGCTGCGTAGCAGGCGGTGTCCGCCGCGTTCATGACCTGGGCGAGCCGCTTGAAATTCGCGTTGATCGCGACGAGGCCGATGCTGACGCCGAGGTTGAACGTGTTCTGGCCCCAGACGAACTGGAAGTCCGCGATGGCCTTCCGCACGTCGTTCGCGACCCGCAGCGCGTCGTTGATCGCGCAGTTCTGCAGCAGGATCGCGAACTCGTCGCCACCGAGGCGGGCGACGACGTCGATCACGCGGACCCTCCCCTGCAGCAGGTGCCCGAGCTGCCGCAGCAGCTCGTCGCCCGCCACGTGCCCGCAGGTATCGTTGACGACCTTGAACCGGTCGAGGTCCATGAAGCAGATCGCGTGGGTCGTCCCGGTCGCGTGCGTCAGCTCGAGCGCGTGCTGCAGCTGCACCTCGAACTCGCGGCGATTCTTCAGGCCCGTGAGCGGGTCGTGGCTCGCGTCGTGCGACAGCTGCTCGGAGAGCGCGTGCGCGGCCGTGATGTCGGTGAGCGTCCCTTCGTAGAACAAGGCACGGCCGTCGTCGTCGCGCACCGCCCGCGAATTCTCCAGCACGACGAGCTTGCTGCCGTCGCGCCGCTTCAGCACCAGCTCGGCGTTGCGGACCTCGCCGGTCTCGGCCATCGACCGGACCCAGGCGTCGCGATGGTTCGGGTCCGCGTACACGTCGCGGGCCACGTCCACGGCGAGCAGCTCGTCCTCGGTGTCGTAGCCGAGCATGCGCACCAGCGCCGGATTGGCGGCCATGAACTTGCCGTCGATCGTGGTCTGGAAGACGCCGGCGGTGACGTTCTGGAACAGCTCGCGATAGCGCTGCTCGGAGGCTTTGAGCGCCTTGAGCGTGTGCGTGCGCTCGGTGGCGTAGCGCAGCACCTTGTCGATCAGCTGGGCCGTGATCTCGCCCTTGGTCAGCGAGTCGAGGGCACCGCGCTGCACGGCCTGGCTGCCGAGTTCCTCGTCCGCCGGCTTGACCAGGACCACGACCGGAATGGCCGTCGCCTTCGGCTGGATCCTCAGGAAAGTCGTGATCCCCGCGCTGTCCGGCAGGTCGAGGTCGAGCACGATCGCGTCGACGTGCCCCGAGCGCAGCTCGGCCAGCGCGGCGGTTAGCGTATTCACCATCTCGACGGCGTACGGCTGGCCGCGGACGCCATCCAGGGCCGCACGGACCTCGGTCCGGTCGTCGGGCTGGGCGCAAACGAGGAGTACGTTCGTAAACGTCATGTGCACGCGAGTATACGGGCGGTCCCGGCCCGGATATGTGAAGCCGGGACGCCTCGCCAAGCCACGAATGTGAGCGAAATCACATCCCGGCGCCGGTCCTCAGAACGGCAGCTTCTCGGCGAAATCGGCCGGCTTGACGACCAGCACGTCGCAGCTGATCCGGTCCAGCACGCGCTCGGCCGTGCTGCCGAGGAAGATCTCCTGCAGCCGGCTGCGCGACACGGCGCCCATCACCAGCAGCGATGCGGCCAGGCTCTCCGTGATCCGCGGCAGCACGTCCGTCGCCGACCCCTGCTCGAGGTGAACGCGCCCCGGATCGACGGCGTGGGTCGCGACGATCTCCGACAGCACGCCGGCGATGCGCTCGCGCTCGGTCGCCACGATCTCGGCGGCCGTGACGCCGCTCACGAGCGGCATTCCGGCCATCGTCGTCGTCGCCGCGAGCAGCGCGGCCGGGAAGAACGCGTGCACCGCGTGCAGCTCGCCGCCCATGCGTGCGGCAAACAGCTCGCCCCAGTCCAGGATGTCGTGATCGAGGGCCGCGGGCTTGTCGCCGAGGTGCCCGGGATCGAGCGCCGCAACGATGCGCGGCACTTCCGGCCAATCGCCGCCCTTCGCGAGCAGGATCGGGGCCGGACAGGTCCGGATCAGGTTCCAGTCGGTGTTGGTGAACAGCGTGCGCCGCAGCGTCGTGTGGTAGTGCGTGTCCTTGACCACGAGGTCGGGGGCAGACCCCGCGACGCGGCGGACGATGCCGCGGTAGAGCGGGTTGTCCCAGTGCACGTGCGTCTCGACCGCGAGGCCGCCGGCACGCAGGTCGTCCGCGGCCTCCTCGAGGTACTCGAGGCGCTCGGCGAGGAACTCGTCGCGCAGCTGCCGGAGCTTGTCGGTGTCGAAGAACGGCTGGCCGGACAGCGACGGGTCGAAGTCGCAGATGAACAGCTCCAGCGTCGCGCCGCAGCGGCGCGCGAGCATCGCGGCCCGGGCCAGCGCCGGCTGGGCATCCGTCGTCGGGTCGATCACCGCGAGGATCCGGTCGAGGCGTTTCATCGCGCGACCTCCATTCGATATTTCTAATATATTGTCAATACTCTGCGCAGCCTTTCTGCCGGCTGCAATCCGCAGAACTCGCTGCGGAAAATACCTATCAGCACCCGTCCTCAACGCGGCTCGCGCGGTCGCCGCGCGATCACTTAAGATGCGCGAAGCTTGTGCGCCCGCGCACCGGCGGCAGGGACAGTTTCCATCCTTTCGAGGCGAGCATGAATACGACGGCCACGCATTACAACGACAAGGTGGTCCGGCAGTTCGCGATCATGACCGTGGTCTGGGGCATCGTCGGCATGCTGGTCGGCGTCCTGATCGCGGCGCAACTGCTGTGGCCCGCGCTGAGCTTCGACGTGCCCTGGCTGACCTACAGCCGGCTGCGTCCGCTGCACACGAACGCGGTGATCTTCGCGTTCGGCGGCAGCGCGCTCTTCGCCACGTCCTACTACATCGTGCAGCGCACCTGCCACGCGCGACTGTTCGGCGACAAGCTCGCCGCCTTCACGTTCTGGGGCTGGCAGGTCGTGATCCTGCTCGCGGCGATCACGCTGCCGCTCGGCATCAGCCAGGGCAAGGAGTACGCCGAGCTCGAGTGGCCGATCGACCTGCTGATCACGGCGGTCTGGGTCGCCTACGCGGTGGTGTTCTTCGGCACGATCGCGCTGCGCAAGGTCAAGCACATCTACGTCGCGAACTGGTTCTTCGCCGCCTACATCATCACGATCGCGGTGCTGCACATCTTCAACAACCTCGCGATCCCGGTCTCGCTGACCAAGTCCTACGGGGTCTACTCGGGCGTCGTCGACGCGATGGTGCAGTGGTGGTACGGGCACAACGCGGTGGGCTTCTTCCTGACCGCGGCCTTCCTCGGCATGATGTATTACTTCGTGCCGAAGCAGGCCGGCCGGCCCGTCTACTCATACCGTCTCTCGGTGGTGCATTTCTGGGCGCTGATCTCGATCTACATGTGGGCTGGCCCGCACCACCTGCACTACACGACGCTGCCCGACTGGGCGCAGTCGCTCGGCATGGCGTTCTCGCTGATCCTGCTCGCGCCGTCGTGGGGCGGCATGATCAACGGCATCATGACCCTCTCGGGCGCCTGGCATAAGCTGCGCACCGACCCGATCCTCAAGTTCATGATCGTCTCGCTGTCGTTCTACGGCATGTCGACCTTCGAGGGGCCGATGATGTCGATCAAGACGGTCAACGCGCTCTCGCACTACACCGACTGGACGATCGGCCACGTGCACTCCGGCGCACTCGGCTGGGTGGCCATGGTGTCGATCGGCACGATGTACGCGCTGATCCCGAAGCTGTACGGCCGCGAGCAGATGTACAGCGTCAAGCTGATCGACGTGCACTTCTGGACGACCACCATCGGCGTCGTGCTGTACATCACCTCGATGTGGATCGCCGGCGTGATGCAGGGCCT
>Ga0316622_100004611_pt1 | contig 10151 bp, 9 predicted proteins | sample OWC_Aug_OW2_C1_D_FD_207646 | JGI IMG/M metagenome (GOLD analysis project Ga0316622, IMG submission 207646) | Wetland soil microbial communities from Old Woman Creek delta, Ohio, United States - OWC_Aug_OW2_C1_D5_C | ecosystem: Environmental > Terrestrial > Soil > Wetlands | place: USA: Ohio... | reverse complement strand
CCCAGTTTCCTCTTCCTCGATGAAGCGCAAAGCAGCTACAGCCGAGTTACAAGACATCACCGGAGCAAAAGGGTTGACCGCGGAGAGCGCCTGAGGATCACGGACTACCTGTACCGTCACCCCCGAATGGTCGGCCTGTTCCACTGGAGCCAGAATCGCTTGCAACTGGTTGCGCTGCCAAAAGGCAACCAGGAAATCCTGGAACGCCTCAGCAGGATCCCCCGCCTTTACTTCAAGAACCCGATTGACGTTCATGAGAACCTTCCTTGTACCTGCGCGATCGCTGAGCTTTATTCGGCTGCCCCCGCCAGCAGACTGGCGGCGATGACCGCCCGCGCCTGCTGCAGGGCAAATTCCAGCGTTTCTGGTGGTGCCAGGCTGCGCACGAAGCGCTGTGGCTCGATCTGCGGAGACGGGCCCGGCCCGGCAAAGATCATCGTCGCCCGGTCCACTGAGCGCTGCAACATTTCACCTGTCGCCAAGCGGACGTGCGCCGCCGCAATGCGCAGGTCATCTTTTGCACCGCTGTCTGCCAGCCAGGCAGCCCGGTACACCAACCAGCGGGCGCTCTCAATATCCACCTTCATCTCAGCCAGCATGCGCTGGATGGCCGGGCGGATGGACAACGGCTCGCCCAACGACACCCAGCTCCGGGCGTGCTCGGCTGCCATCTCCATCAGGCGGGTGGCGGCCCCCACATAGCGGGCTCCGCTGCGAATCCAGGCTTTGGGCGCCTCGTCTGCGCCGAGCGCCAACGCGCCACCGGGCTGGCCCAGGATAGCGCTCGCCTCCGCCTGGCAGCCCGCCAGTGTCAGGGTCACCTCGCCGTTGGCAGAAATGCCCATCCCGGTGCAACCGGCGTCCAGCAGGAAGGCGGTGGGACCCTGCTCCGCCCGAGCATAGATGACTAGGAAATCACCCGCCTCGGGGGCTACAGATAGTATTTTTTGCCCATTTAGGATGTAGCTGTCGGCAAGGAGCTGGGCGGTGGTGGCCCACTCCTCCGGTTTCAATCTGCCAGGCTCACGCACCGCCAGGACAGGCCGTCTCTCTCCAGCGAGAGCCGGCTCAAGGTAGCTACCCACCTGCTCACCGCTGCAGGCATACAAAACAGGGGGCACTTCCCCAATCTCGACCGGGATGAACGTCTGGCCCAGCTCCTCGTCTAACACGCAGGCGCTCACCAGGTCCAGCCCGCCCCCATAGGCTTCTGGCACGGTTAAGCCCCACAGCCCCATCTGCTCGACAGCGCGCTGCAAGCGAGCACGCTCCTCCGGCATGAGCTGACCGGCAGTGAAATATTTCATCTCCAATGGCTGCGCTTCTTTGCGAATAAAGCGGCGCAGCATATCGCGCAGCATCAGCGTATCGGCGGGAAGCTCAAAGTCCATTGTTTTACTCTACATGAACCAGTTTCTTCATCGCAATCTCAACTCAGCCTGGCGTCGCGATCAGGCCTCAATCGGCCTGGCTTCATAGCGCTTCTTGAGCTCGGCCAGGGGCAAAGATTTCAATTCATCCAGCTCCGTCCGGTAAGTGCCTTGCTGGACCTCGACCACGCGCTGGCGCAAATGCGCTGCCGGCGGCGAGAGGTACTTGCCATACAAGCGGCGGGCTACCAGAGACACGTTCGGCGGGACGAGCTCAGCGGGGCAACGCGCCACGCACAGCCCACACATGATGCAATCGAACGAGGCGTCCGCCATCGCCGGCAGATCGCCGCGCAGCCCGGCAGACATGTACGACATCACGTCCAGCTCCTGCGGGCAAGACTTGGTACAGGTGTTGCAGCCGAAGCAACGGGTGATCTCGGGGAACAGCTCAAGCAGGGTATCCCCTGTCGGCCGCAATGCGGCGAGCTGGTATGCCGGGCGCTGGGCCGGGAAGAAAGGGATCGGCGCCAGGATCATCCCCGGCTGGACCACCGTCTGGCAGGCCAGGGCGAAATGCAAACGGTAATCCCCTTCCAGGCGATAGACCGTGCCGCATGCCCCACAGAAGCCACCCCGGCAGCCGACGCCCCGCTTCAAATGGTATCCCGCCCACTCAAATGCCTTCAGGATGGTCAACCCTTCCGGCACTTCGTATCTTTGGCCCAAGATCAAAACCTCAATCATATTCACCTCTCTCCGTGGCCCTGCCTCCTGCCAGTAAACCGCACGAAGCGCATGGCGTTGCGTTACCCATGGAGCGCCAGGTCGAGCACAAAGATTTCATCCGATGCAGCTCGGGCGAGCAGCTCAGCCATGCCTTCAGCCAGGTGGGTTTGAACCAGGTAATGCTTGATGGTGGGATCCACCTGGGGACAGGCTAGGGCGCAATTCCCGCAGCGGTCGCAATCTTCCCCGATCAGTGTTTCCAGAGCCATCGAGCTGCGCGCTTCGGTGCGCAGCCGGCGCTTTGCATCTCTGGCTAATACCGGGCAGGCATCCATGCAGCAGCCACAGCCCAGGCAGGCTTTACTGCCCGTCAGATCATCGGCGATCTTGAGCATGTGCCCCGGTGACATGCCAGAGCTTAGCAGGCGGCAGCGCGCCACAGGCGGGCGTGGTTGGGAAAAAACCAGGCGCAGGATCGCTTCGATACGCGTCGGATCGGTTTGCATTCTCAGAGGCATGGTCTACCCTCTCCTCGTAGGTTACTGGCCTGCGGCTGTCATATCCATACCGATTCTGGTATGGATAGCCGTCAGGGGCAGTCCTTTCGGGCAAGCCTGCTCGCACATGCCGCAAAATACGCACGCAGCCAGCCAGGGGCGGGCTCGTTCCTCCAACACCGGGTAGCCATTGACACCTGCGCCCAGCTCTCCAGCGTAGATGGGGCAGACTTCCAGGCAGGCCTGGCATGGAGCGCATTTTTTCAGGTGAGACAGCAGCTCTTGCGGAGCGCTGGGCAGCTCCTCCTCCAGGGCAGCCAACATCGCCGCGCGCACCTCCTGGTGTAGCTCACACAGCCGATCGGCCAGATGCTGGCGCTGTTCCAGCACAGAGAGCGGAGCCGCGCCGTCAGTTATCTCATCCAGGCAGAGCCGCTCCGCCATCGCCTCATCCCGGGTCGTCACCAGGATCAGGTCTTTAATCGGCAGGCCCAAAAGGCCGATGCTCAGGTCTGCATCCTGGGCTATGGGTGAGATACACATCTGGCAGGCGCGCCGATAGCGGTAGGGCGCAATGCCCCCCTGCCGGGCAAAACGCAGCACCTCGCGGGTTAACCGGTCGATCCGCCCGGCCCGGTCAACGCGCCACTCGTATTCCTCCACCGGGAAGCTGGCCAGGCAGTCCACGCTGATCACCATCCAGTTATCCAGCTCCAGCCGGTCTCGCCTCGCCACGCAGGAGAGGGCGCGCACTTCACAGGAACGCAGCACCGCGCCGTAATGGCTTCCTGGTTCTTGAGTCACCATCTGGGAGATCAGGCGGGCCGTGTTCATCGGGACAAAGGGGACGTATGGGTCAGCAGAGGCCAGCTCCAACGGTTGGTCGACCAATCCGGGGGCCGCCTGGAGCGTCCCCATCTGATAAACGGGTAAGATCATGCCTTGCAAAGCGGCATTGATCCACACCTGGCGCAGCAAACGCCGCGTAGCCCCGAGGGGATCCCCACGAGTATGTACAATCCAGTTATTGCCTTGCATCCAGACCTTCCTCTCTGCGCGTTATCCCGAAACGGGGACTAATTCCTCGTTTGGGAGCGCTACCGGTAATTCCAATTCACCAACCAAAGCGCCGATTTGCGCCATAAACTGCTCAAAGGTAAAGTGATGCACATTGATCGCCCCAGATGGGCAGGCCACCGAACAGGCGCCGCATCCCTGGCACAACACCGGGTTCACGGTCATGATTCCCCGCACGGGATGCAGCGATAGAGCGGTGAAGGCGCACACCTCAGCGCACTGCCCACAGCCGGCGCATAGATCCTCATCGATAAACGATGTGGCAGCTTCCACCTGCACCTGGCCGCGCATCAATGGGATCATAGCTGCCGAGGCGGCGGCGCGCGCCTGGGTGATTGTCTCGGCAATGTCCTTCGGTCCCTGGCAGCAGCCCGCCAGGTAAACTCCAGCCACGGCGGTATCCACCGGGCGCAGCTTGGGGTGGGCCTCCAGGAAGAATCCGTCAGATGAGCGAGATAGCTTGAGTAATCCGGCGGTATCACTTGCGTCCAGGCGAGGCATCATCCCCACTGCCAGCACCACCAGGTCGGCATCCACCTCAACCAGCTCGCCCAGCAGTGTATCCTCAGCCTTAACCACCACATGATCCCCGCGGCGCAGAATCTCCGAGGGATTACCGCGCCGGTAAATAACGCCGCTTTCCCGGACAGTATCATAGAACTCTTCGAAACCATTTCCGTAAGCCCGTACGTCCATATAGAAAACATTCACTTGAGCTTGCGGTAAGAGCTGCTGCACAAGGTGCGCCTGCCTGGCAGTGACCATACAGCAAACCCGGGAACAGTAGCTATTCCCCACCACCCGGTCACGCGAGCCGACACATTGGATGAAAGCCACACGAGACGGCTGGTGCCCGTTAGGACCGATCTGCCCGCTGGCTGCCAGGCGCTCAAAATCCAGCGTGGTGATCACTTGTGGATAAAACCCGTAGCCCAGCTCAGGACGTTTGTGGGCATCGAACACTTCAAACCCCGTCGCGACGATAATCGCGCCTGCCGAAATCGTGGTCTCCGCCTCGCCCTGTCGCACCTGCACCCGAAAATTACCCACATAACCGCTCACCCCGACCACCTGCGCCTCGGTCATCACCTGGATGTGCGGATGATTTGCGACCTGCTCGACCAACGGCCCAAGCATCTCTGAGACCGGTTGAAGCGAGGGATATGTGCGGTGCAATTGAGCCGCCTGCCCGCCGAGGCGATCGGAGCGTTCCACCAAAGTCACCTGAAAGCCCGCTTCGGCAATATCCAGGGCAGATTGCAAGCCAGCCATCCCGCCGCCAATCACCAGCGCTGCGGGGGTAACCGGAACCTGGCGTACTTCCAGTGGAGTCAGGTGAGCTGCTTTGGCAACCGACGATTCAACGAGCTGCATGGCCTTGAGCGTGGTCGCCGGCTCGTTCGGGTGTACCCAGGAGCATTGCTCGCGGATGTTCGCCATCTCAAAGCAATAAGGATTCAGCCCGGCATCCAAGACAGCCGCACGAAAGGTTGGCTCGTGCATACGCGGCGAGCAGGAAGCCACCACCACGCGGTTGAGGCCTTGCTCGAGGATATCCTTCTTAATCAGCGCCTGCCCCGGGTCGGAACACATGTAGGTGTAATCTCGCGCCACAACCACGCCGGGCAACTCTGCAGAAAACTCGGTGACCGCTTTGACGTCAACCGTGGCGGCGATGTTGATCCCGCAGTGGCAAACGTAAACGCCGATTTTTGGGGTAAATGTCATAATACCAATCTCCAGTCCCTCCAGAACACGATCACAGCGCCTGCACTGCAATCTCGGCGATATCCATGACGCGCAACCTGTCCTGGGCGTTCAGGTGCTTCACCGCTTCATCCAGGGTGAGCAGGCAGAATGGGCAGGCAGTCGCCAGGATTTCTGCGCCCGTGTCCAATGCCTCCTGCACCCGCCATTGTGCCAGGCGCATGCCAGGGTTGGTGCCTTCCAGCCACATGCGCCCACCGCCGCCTTCGCAACACAGGCTTTTCTCTCGAGAGCGGTCCATTTCTACCAGCTTGACGCCCGGGATGCCGCGCAGCACGTCCCGGGGCTCATCAAAAACGTTATTGTGCTTCCCTAGATAACATGGGTCATGGTAAGTCACTGTCTTCTCTACTTTGTCCCTGAATTCCAAAGCGCGTTGCTCCACCAACCCGGCAAGCACCTGGGTGTAATGCTGCACCTGCAAGCCATTGCTGGGGTAATCATTCTTAAAGGTGTTGAAGCAGTGCGGTGAGGTGGTGAAGAGCTTACCGGCTCCCACGCCTTTGAACAGCTCCTGGTTCTCCTCGGCGATCATCTCAAACAAGCCAGCCTCGCCGAGGCGACGCACCTCGCTCCCGCAGCAGCTTTCTTCCTCTGCCAGGATGCCAAAATCCACACCGCCCTGCTGGAAGAGACGAACGATCGCCCGCGCCACATGCTGCACCCGCGGGTCGTAGGATGGGGAACAGCCCACAAAATAGAGGTAGTCCGCGCCGTCTGCCATCCGCTTCACATCCAGATCTTCTGCCCACTTCGCTCGATCCTCGCGTGGCATGGTGAGCGGATTGCCGTGGCGGAACGTGCTTTCCAGGGCAGTTTTGACGTTTGGGTGGACGCGGCCCTTTTCAACAATGGCGCTGCGCAGCGCAATGACGGCTTCCATCGGATTGACCTGCTTGGGGCAACGGCTATAGCAGGTGGAGCAAGTCGTGCAGTCCCACAGCTCTTCCCGCCCCTCCAGGTTGAATCCATTGCCCGACACCAGCAGGCGGTAGATCAACATGCGTGGATTGAGCTTTGTCTTGAGGGCCATCGGGCAGCCCCCCGTGCATTTCCCGCATTGGATGCAGGCAAATAAGCCGTGTTCGTGGGAAAACTGGCGACTTTCAATTTGTAGCATGGCAAACTCCTGTTCTTGCCAAAGAAATCAGTGCAGCGGAGGCGGCTGCCTTGGCGTGGGCCACCGTGTCTGGGATATCTTTGGGCCCCTGGCAACAGCCTGCCAGGAATACGCCGGGGATCCCGCTCTCCACCGTGTGCAGCTTGGGATGGGATTCCTGGAAGTAACCATCGGTGCCTTGCTCCAGGTGGAGCAGGTTGGCTACCGCTTCTACATCGGAGCGCGGCAGCATCCCCACCGCCAACACAACGAGGTCTGCTTCCACCTCCACCGCCTCACCCAGCAGGGTATCTTCAGCGCGCACCACCAAGTACTCTCCGCGCCGGTTAATCTCGGAGGGATTTCCCCGGCGGTACATCACCCCCTCCGACCGGACGCGGTCGTAGAATTCCTCAAATCCCTTGCCGAAGGCGCGCACATCCATGTAAAAAACGGTGATCTCAACCCCCGGCAGGCGATCGTGCGCCAGGTGGGCTTGCTTGGCGACCGCCATACAACACACCCGCGAGCAGTTCGGCAGGTTCAGGCTGCGGTCGCGCGAGCCAACACACTGGATGAACACCACCTTGCGCGGGGCATGCCCGTTGATTCTGATCTTACCGGCTGTAGGGCCAGAAGCCGAAGCCATCCGCTCAAACTCCAGCGTGGTAATGACCTCCGGGTACACACCATATCCGAACTCCGGTTTACGCCTGGGGTCAAACACATCAAAACCGGTTGCCACCACAATGGTATTTACGTCGACCGCCAAGTATTGCTCAGTCTGGGTCAGGTCGATGGCGTCGGCATCGCAGGCATCCTTGCACTTGAAAGTCTTACCGCAGACACCTCGCGTCAGGTAGATACAGGCTTCCGGATCGACCGTGTAAACCAGCGGCACAGCTTGCGGAAACGGCACATAAATTGCGGCGCGTCGAGAGATGCCGGCATTGAACTCGCTCACCACGCGCCCGCTCAAGCGGCAGGCTTCGGCGCACAGGCCGCAACCACGGCATTTGGTAATATCCACGTAGCGCGGTTTCTGCTTGATCACCGCGTGGAAGTTGCCCGCCTGCCCGCTGATCTCGCACACCTCAGAATAGGTGAGCAGCTCGATGTTGGCATGCCGCCCGACATCTACCATCTTGGGCGTGAGAATGCAGGCTGAGCAGTCCAGCGTGGGGAATGTCTTATCCAGTTGAGACATCCGTCCGCCGATGCTGGGAGACCGCTCCACCAGGTAGACGTGGAAGCCGGCATCGGCTATGTCCAGCGCGGCCTGGATGCCGGCAATCCCGCCGCCGATCACCAATGCCGCTGGACGATCTCCGTTGCTTCCATTACTTGTCGTCATCTTGCCTCACCTATCTCGGTCCACTCATTTGCCTGGAAAGTCACCAGCGGCAGGGGTTCCAGGAGATCGCGGCCGGGTACGTAATTGAACGCCTGGTCCACCTGCTCTCCGATGGCGCTGAAGATCGCCCCTACAGGGATCTCCACCGGGCATGCCGAGGTGCACATCCCGCAGCTCACACAGGAGGCGCTCATATGGTTCAGGCGCGTCATGTGAAAGAGCAGTGTGTCTCCCATCATGCGCACTGCGCCTTTCTGGTGCGCGGCGAGCAGGTAGTGCTCTGGCGGGTGGTCGAAGGCGGCAGTGCGGAACAGGCAGGTTTTGCAGTAGCAGATTGGGCATACGGTCATACAGTTATGGCAGCGGATGCACTCGGTAAACAAACCGGCAATGCTGCCGTTAGAGGCCAGGTGGCTGCGAATGTCCGAGAGCGTTTTTTGGCGCTCCTGGGTGCGCCCGGCGACCAGCCGCTCGACAACTTCCTGGTGACCAGATACCTGCTCAGTCGTTGCCGGGGCAAGAGACAGGCGCTCTGCTAATGCCTCATCCAGCACGACGGGGATGCCCTTTTGCACATCCACTCCAAAGAGATGTATGGCAATATCGACATGCTCTGGGGTGGGCAGGACGCACATCTGGCAGGCCGGTCGCAGGGAGATCCCCTCGAAAGTCGGGGTACGGCCTCCCCGGGCAGCTGCCAGGTATTCAATCAGCATGCTCCCATTCTTTCTCCCCAAAGCATTGAAATCGGGCAGCTCGTACGTTCCAGGGCAATCCAGGCCAATCACAGTGACGCCCTCCAACGAAGCCTGCTGGAGCTTCACCAGCTCGTAAAGGGCGCGGATCTCGCAGGAGCGCAGCACCACCCCCAGGCGAGCCGTTGGCTTCTTACCGGTAATGGCAGAGACGGCGCGAGCACCATTGATGGGCATCAGCGGTGCCAGGGGGTTGGCCTGGCTGAGCCGGGAGGCATCTGAGACCAGGGCAGGCGCCACAGTCCCACCAGCGACCTGCAACGGGACATAGAGCGCCTCCACAGCCCCCGATTCCAGCAAACGCTTCAAGAAATCCTGGATCGCTGCCAGGGGATCTCCATTATTTACGGGAATTATTCCAATCATATTTGCCTCATCTTAGAGAACAGACGGTAGGATCACCGACTTGTGCTTTCCAAACTGGCTAAACCGCCCAGGCTTCGCGCAGCGGGTTGGGGCCTAGCTCTTTCATTGCCGTCACCATCTCTGTGATGGTCTCAGCAAACTTCTGGCCTTCGCTGGCGCTGATCCAACGCAGCCACACCCGGCGCTCATCGAATCCGGAGGCCTTCAATATCTCATGCAAGGCCACGTACCGCCGCCGTGTTTTATAGTTGCCGGTTTGGTAATGACAGTCGCCGGGGTGACAGCCGCCAATCAGGATGCCATCCACCCCATCGATCAGCGGTTTGAGCACATACACCGGGTCTACGGCGCCGCTGCACATGGTGCGGATCACGCGCACATTGGGGGGATACTGCAAGCGGGAGGTGCCTGCCAGGTCCGCCCCCGTATAGGTACACCAGTTGCACAAGAAGGCGACAATCTTGGGTTCATAACCGTTCTGATTCTCCATTGTTGGGACCTCATCTGTAATAAATCAAACCCTGGTCAGATCGTGGCAGCTTCCAATACACCAAAGATCTGGGAAAACTCGAAGCCCTTCTGCTGGCTGGCCTTGTTGGGGCACGCTGCCACGCACGCCCCACAGCCCTGGCACAGCACTTCAATCACTTCAGCATGAGCCATATCCGGCTCGAGGACCCGGGCGCCATACGGGCAAACCTGGACGCATATACCGCAAGCGGCGCATAGCTTGGGATTTACGCTGGCTACAATAGGCGTGGCCTCTAACAGAGGGCGGGAGAGTAATGCCACCGCTCGCACTGCAGCTGCCTGCGCCTGGGCCATTGTCTCGTCGATACTGCGCGGGGAGTGGGCTAACCCAGCCAGGAAGATGCCCTCAGCAGCAAAATCGACCGGGCGCAGCTTGACATGCGCCTCCAGGAAGAAACCGGTTTCGTTGAGCGGCACCTTTAGCAGCTGCGCCAGGGCAGCGTTACCAGGTTCCGGCTCGATACCGGCACTCAAAATCACCCAATCCGCCGGGAGCGTTACCATCTCGCCTTCCGGCTGGACAGCTACCCGCACCTGCAGCCGCTCGCCATCCGAGGCGCTTACCTGCGGCCTGTCTTCGTCGCTGTATTCCAGAAAGACAACCCC
>Ga0316622_100004610_pt1 | contig 10154 bp, 9 predicted proteins | sample OWC_Aug_OW2_C1_D_FD_207646 | JGI IMG/M metagenome (GOLD analysis project Ga0316622, IMG submission 207646) | Wetland soil microbial communities from Old Woman Creek delta, Ohio, United States - OWC_Aug_OW2_C1_D5_C | ecosystem: Environmental > Terrestrial > Soil > Wetlands | place: USA: Ohio... | reverse complement strand
GCCGCCACCGGAAGAACCTGGACCCCGGCTCTCCCAACTGCAAGCACCCCACCGAGAATTGCCTCCACTTCGGGCGCCTGGGGCACTACATCGTGGAGAACGGCCTGGGGCGGGAGATTACCAAAACGGACGCCCACAAAATCCTGGAAGAGGCTGCCGCGTCCGGCCTGGTCCACGGTCTTTCCAACTGGCAGCAGGCCGCGGATACCATCTGCAACTGCTGCAAGTGCTGCTGCATGTGGTTCGAGAGCTACCACAAGCTGAATCACGGGAAGAGCCTGGACTCTTCCAATTACCGGGTGAAGACCCATCCCGCTACCTGCCAGGGCTGCGGCCTGTGCGTGAAGCGCTGCCCCATGGACGCCCTCCGGCTGGAGCCTTTGGCCGAGGCGAAAAACAAAACCGGGAAGGCGGCCGTCCTCGACCCTGAAAAGTGCATCGGGTGCGGGGTGTGCGCCCACAAGTGCCCGACGAATTCCCTGATTCTCCAGAGAAGGGAAAAAATCGAAGCCCCGCCCCTTGACCCGCGGGATTACATGAAGCGGTTCTTCATTGAAAAAAAGGCAAAAGGGAGGTAGTCACTCCGGAGGAATTCCTATGCTTCGACCCAAACCGGAATGGTTGAAACCTTTGTTCCCCTGGGAACAGAAGGAAATCAAGGTCAACGGACGAACCATGGCCTACATCGACGAAGGAGAACCGACGGGGCGACCGGTGCTCCTCCTATCGGGGAATCCCACCTGGGGCTTCCTGTACCGGGATTTCATAAAGCCCCTGGTAGAAGCCGGCTTTCGGGCTGTCGCTCCCGACTGGGTCGGCTGCGGCTACTCCGACCACCCCCGGGTGGACGCCGCGCTTACCTTTGCTCACCACATCGCCGACCTGGTTTCCCTTCTGGATCAGCTGAGGCTGAGGGGGTTTGTCATCGTGGGGCAAGACTGGGGAGGGCCCCAGGGGGTGGGGGCTGCCCTGCAGCGCGTGGAGAGGCTTTCGGCTATGGTCTTGATGAACACCTGGCTTTTCACGGGATATGTGGGACGTTTCCATTCCTCTCCCCGCCCGTGGACCACCTGGCATGCCCCGCTCATCGGGCAGTTTTTCATGAAGAGGCACAAAGTGCTTTCCCACCATGGGCCGGAGGCGGTCTCCCGCCGGGGAATGACGGCGAAAGAGGCCAGGGCCTACCATCATGTTTTCGATGAGCCCGATTCGGATCACGTGGTCCTCACTTGGCCGCGCACCATTCCCCTGAGGAAGGAGGACCGGGGATGGGGTGACATGGAGGTCATTGAAAAACGCCTTCCGGAACTGGCCAAGATTCCCACCCTTCTTCTCTGGGCGCCGGAGGACAATGTCTTTCCCATCGAATACGCCAACCGGCTCAAAGAGCTTTTGCCCCACGCGGAGGGGCCGGTCCTCTTCGATCGGGCGGCGCACTTTCTCCAGGATGACCGGGGTCCGGACCTGGCCAGCGCCGTGGTGGCGTTTTTAAGGCGTTCCTTGAAGGAGGGAAAATGAACTTCATCACCCCTTCACCGGAAGAACTCTCTTTCCTGCGAGCCGATCCCCTCTTGTGTGAACAGGAGTTGGACGTACGCCCGGAGGTGGCGGAGGCGATCGCCTGGGCGGCGAATCTGCGCTGCGGCAGGGTATACTGGCGCTCCGGACATGACCATCTTTATGCCCTGGAGCTGGGTGATCTGGGAAAAGGGAAACCTTCCACGGCCATGGTCTATGGCTTCTGGGACCGCTATGAACCCCGGCCCCCGGAGCACGAGATCGACGGGGACCTCATGGATTTCCTGCTCTGGGTGGCGAAAATTTCCGGGTCCATGAAGGCCGAGGACGTCTCCCGGACGGCCCAACATGCCGGGATTCGAGCCGCCTGGCCCGAAGGTTCCGTTCTGCGAACACCGGAGGATCGTTTTGCAGACCTTCCCGGATTCCCTTACAAGCCTCGTTACGAGGAAGTGGAAGGCCTGAGAATGGCTTACGTGGAGGAAGGGAGGGGGGACCCCATCCTCATGCTCCACGGAGAGCCTACCTGGGGCTATCTCTACCGTCGCATGATTCCTCCCCTGGCGCAGATTGGGCGGGTCTTGGTCCCCGACCTGATCGGCTTTGGTCGGTCGGATAAGCCGAAAGCCGACCCTGCCTATTCGTATAAATCTCACGTCCGTTGGGTCCGAAAATTCATCGCTGCCCTGGACCTCAGAAAGATCACCCTCGTCTGCCAGGACTGGGGCGGTGCCATCGGCCTGCGGGTTCTGGCCCAGGAGCCGGAGAGATTTTCCCGCCTGGTAGCCATGAACACCGGAATCGGCCCGGGCCTGAACCCCGGGCCGGGATTCATGCAGTGGAGGTTCTTTTCACAGCGAGTCGGGGAGATGGACGTTCCTTTATTGATGCGGAACACCGTCCTCCGTCGAAAGCTAAGCAATGCCGAAGCCGCGGCCTACGGTGCGCCTTTCCCTTCGGCGGAATACCAGACCGCCGCCCTGATCTTTCCCCGGCTTGTGCCGATCCGCCCGGACCATCCGGGCGCCTACGACAATCGGGTGGCGATGGAAAAGCTGAGAACCCTGAACCTCCCCGTTCTCCTTCCCTGGGCGGACAAGGACCCGATCACCGGGCCCTGGGAAGCAGCCCTGCGAAGCCTGTTCAAGAAGGTCGCTCCGCCCCTGACCATCAAGGGGGCCGGCCATTTCCTGCAGGAGGATGCGGGGGAAGAAATCGCCGGGCATATCCGCAGCTGGATGGAGACCCATCAGGTTCCAGGAGGGGAATCATGAGCATTGGGATGGAGGAGGAAATCCGAAAATATAGTCGGGAGCTGGGCGCGGATACGGTGGGGTTCGCCTCCGTCGAAAACTACCGGTCCCCGAAATCTCCGGACCTGAAAACGATTTTGCCGAATGCCCGTTCGCTCGTAGTCTTCGGGTACCGGGAGGTCGATGGGGCCCTGGAGAGCGGGAACGCCCGGGTGAGCATGGCCGGACGCATGGCGGTGATGGACCTGGCCAAAAAGAATGATTACCTCATGGCCAGGTTCATCGAGGACCGGTGGAAAGCCCGGAGCGCCTTCGTTCTGACTTCCTTTCCCCTGGACATGTCCCCCCCGGTCATGGGCCTGGTGGGCGACATCTCTCTGAGGCACGCCGCCGTGGCCGCGGGGCTGGGCGGTTTCGGCCGCCATAACCTGGTCATTCATCCGGAGTTCGGCACAAGGGTGATTTACGGCGGGGTCCTGACGGAATTGACCCTTAAACCCGATCCCCCCTTGGCGAAAGAGCTCTGCAATCAATGCGGCCTATGCGTCGAGTCCTGCCCGGCAAAGGCGCTTGAGGAGGAAGGCAAGACCGATCAGATGAAATGCCTCCGGGTATCCCAGCCTTACGGAATCGGCGGCTTAATCGGATATATGCGCAGGTTCATCGGGGCCACGCCGGAGGAACAGAAATCCGCCCTCCGGGACCCCCTGTTCTTGAGTCTCTACCAGGCGCCCTTCATGGGTTTTCAGTACACCTGTTACCAGTGTGAGACGGTGTGCCCGGCGGGGAGGAAGAAATTAGGATAAATCCTCCAAAAAAACAAATCAGGAGCTTCCATGATCACCATCAACGAACAGAAGTGCACTCTGTGCGGAGAATGCGTACCCGTCTGCGTCCGCAGAATTCTGCAGAAGGGGGAGACCTCGGTCGAGATTCTCGACCCGGCCATGTGCTTCTACTGCGGCCACTGCAAGGCGGTGTGTCCCACCGATGCTTTTCAATTCTCCGAGGGGAACGATCAGTTTCTCGCCGTTCCCAGCAAGGAGGAGATCCCTTCCGCTGCCCCCTTCTTCCGCTTCCTGCGGCGCCGCCGGAGCCTGCGCATTTACCAGGCCCGTTCGGTGGAGAAGGCTAAACTGGAAATGCTCGTCGAAGCAGGCCGGTATGCCCCCACGGGGGCCAACCGGCAGGCCTGCGAGTATGTGGTAGTCAGCGGAAGGAAGGCTCTGGATAAGGTATGCACGATGGCCATCGGGAACCTGCAAGAGCAGGGGAAAGAGCTTCAAAAGGCGATCGACGAATACACCCGGAAGAAGAAGCCGATCCCCGAAGAGATGGCCTCCCGGCAGACCCTCCCTCCCGTCTGGGAGCGGATCGCCGGGAAATGGAAAGAAGGGGTCGATCAACTTCTCCACCACGCTCCGGCATTGATCATCGTTCACATGAAAAAGGGACTGGCCACGACCCCGGAGATCGATGCGGCCATCGCCTCCACCCAGATGGTTCTCCTGGCAGAGACCCTGGGGTTTGGGACCTGCTACATCGGGTTTCTCATCTGGGCAATCGAAAACTCCAAGGAGTTGAAGAAATTTTTGGCTATACCGGAAGACAGCAAAACTCTGGTGGCCTTCACCGTGGGATACCCGAAAGTGGAGTTCCTGCGCTTCGTGGCCCGCAACCCGGCCAAAGTCGGATGGGTGGGTGAATTTGAAGGATGAGCCTCGACACTGCTAATAAATAAAATTTTGGTAACAATTTAGCCCTTTGAAAAACTGTCAAATCCCCCTGAATCCCCCTTTTTCAAAGGGGGAAAAGGCATTATGATTCATCGAATTCCTGTAAATAACCTCTCCTCCCTTTGGAAAAGGGAGGCCGGGAGGGATTTCTGAAAGGCGCGATGTTCCAGGCAAACCCTGTCTTTTTGAGTGCGGCTCTGCCGCGCTGGGGATTCGCGCAAGATAATGGAGGACCGATGATCGACGAGAAACGGGTGGAAAATATCCGGACCTACGGGGTTCATCACAACACCGGCGCCCAAAGGGCCAAGGTCCTCTTTGAAGACCTGGGCCTGGCCAAAGACCGAAAGGCGGAATATGTCATCCTGAGCGGATGCCATGCCCCGGAGGCCCTCCCCCAGGCTTTCCGCGCCCTCAAAGGCCTTTTTGATCGCTTCCGTATCTCCTATACTTTTCTTTCCAAGGAAACCTGCTGCGGCTGGATGCCGCTGGGGCAGCCGGCGGTCATGGCCAAGGACGAGGCGGCCATCGCTAAGTCGAAAGAACTGGCCCAAGGGTTCATCCTGGAGAACTTCAAACAGGCCGAGGCCCTGGGGGCCAAGTCCGTCGTCCTCTTCTGCGCCGCCTGCGAACCGACGTATACCAATTTTAAAAAGGCAGTCAACCTGGAGGTCATTTCCTACAGCGAACTCCTGGAGCGTTTCTTTGCGGGCGGGAAGCTGGAAGGGGAGATCGACTACTATGCCGGCTGCTACCGGTTTCGACGCCGCATCACCCAAGAACCGATCGACGTGGGCGCCGCCCGCCGGCTTCTGGGCAAGATCGAGGGGCTAAAAGTGCACGAAGCGGATAATTCCCTGTGCTGCTTTGTGCGCCCCCATCTGGACGGCTTGATCCATTCCTTCAAAACCAAGGAAATCGTCACCATCTGCACCGGGTGCTACAACCTTCTCCGGGGGGCGATAAAGGATCGCGGGGACTACCGGCTGAAGATGCTCCCCGAAGTGGTTTGGGAATCGCTGGAGAGGACTGGCGGATTTTAATCGAAAAGGAGATAATCATGGACAATCCCTATAAGAGACTTTGCCAAACCCTGGCCCAGCGGGGAGGACGCTATCCCGGGATCGACATTCCGGAGTTTTACGACGTGGTGCAGGAATTGTTTACTCCGGAGGAGGCTGCGGTCGCTGCGATTATGCCCCCGAAACCCACGCCGGTTTCGGCGATGGCCAGGGAATTGGGCAAGGATGAAAAGGAGGCGGGTTCTGTCCTCGAAGGAATGGCCAACAAGGGCCTGTGCAGTTCTTTCGTCCGGGATGGAGTCCGCTATTATGTGGCGGTCCCCTTTGTGCCCGGGATCTTCGAGTTCCAGTTCATGAGGGGGACGAAGACCGAAAAGGACCGGCGCCTGGCCCGGTTGATCCATCATTACAAGGAGGCGGTGGACCGCACCCGCGGTCCCCAAACGATCACTTTTCCCGCCAGCCGGGTGATTCCCGTGGGGGAGACCATTCGCTCAGGCTCTAGGGCTCATACGTACAGCCAGGTAACCTCCTACCTGGATCGCTATGAACCGATTTCGGTCAGTACCTGTTTCTGCCGCCATGAGGGAAAACTGCTGGACGAGAAGAGCGATTGCGGCATGCCGGATGAAGTGTGCATGCAGTTCGGGACGGGGGCGCAATTTATCATCGAAAGAGGACTGGGGAGGCAAGTCAGCAAGGAGGAAGGGAAAGAGATCCTGCGGAAATCCGCCGAAGCCGGATTGGTCCATGCCAGCCTGAATACGCAGGAGATCGATTTCCTCTGCAACTGCTGTTCCTGCCACTGCATGATCCTGAAGACCGCTCTGCGGCAGCCCAAACCGGGAAGGGCCTTCTACTCGGGCTTCCAGCCGAGGGTGAACCCGGACCTTTGCACGGGCTGCGAGGCCTGTACCGGGCGCTGCCCGTCCAAGGCCTGCACCATGGGAGATGGAATCCCCAAGTTCGATATGGACCGGTGCTTCGGCTGCGGGGTCTGTGCCGTGGGTTGCCCGGTGGAAGCCATCGTTTTGGAGGAAAAACCCGGACTCCCCGAAGTGCCCAGGGATCGCAAGGCGCTCCGGGAGGCGCTGGAAGCCAGAAAGTAGAGTCTTGAGTTACGGGTTTCGGGTTTCGAGAAAAAGCGCGCAACTATGAAATAGATACTGGATACCGGATACTGGATTATGGATTCGGATTCCAGATATTATTGGGAATAGGCAATTTTCCTTTTTCCAGTATCAGGTATCCAGAATCCAGGATCGACGGATATTATTTCAAAGGAGGAATGCATGATTGGGAATGAAAAGGTGAAGGACCCGGGAAAGTGGGTGGAGAGCATCATTAAGGATTTCATCAACCATTCGCCGGAAAACACCCTGAAAAATCCCGCGAAGGCCAAGGCTTGGGACGACCCGCTGGTGGGGTTCTCCGGGGGAAATGACCCCATCTACCAGGCCTACAAGGAGGAATACGTCGGACCCTTCCACTGGACTCCGCTGGAGTTGTTCAAAATGGCCTTTCCCCAGTCGAAGGTCGGCGCGGATGAACTGACGATCATCAGCTGGATCCTGCCGCAGATGGGCCCGACCAAAGCCGATCTGCGAAAGGAGTGGGTATTCCCCTCGGAGAGCTGGACCCGTGCCCGGATCTTCGGGGAAGAAGCAAATGTGAAGCTGCGCAAGCATGTAGTGGAGACCCTGCAAGCGGCGGGCGTTGAAGCGGTTGCGCCCATGCTCTTTTCCGAATGGGGGATGAGACTTTCGGCCCGCTTCGGGTTTGCCTCTAATTGGTCCGAGCGCCATGCCGCTCATGCCGCCGGCCTCGGGACCTTCGGCCTCTGCGACGGGTTAATCACCCCCAAAGGGAAAGCGATGCGCGCCGGCTCGGTGGTGGCCAGGGTCCGAGTCCCTCCTACCCCCCGTCCCTACAAGGATCACCGGGCCTACTGCCTGTTCTTCTCCCATGGGACCTGCGGCAAGTGCATCGACCGCTGCCCCATTCGGGCCATCTCCCAATCGGGCCATGATAAAGTAAAATGCAAGAGCTTCCTTGATATGACCCGCAATTATGTCCTCTCCCATCATGGTTTTGAGGGGTATGGCTGCGGCTTCTGCCAAGCCGGAGTGCCTTGCGAATCGAAGATTCCCGGGCCGGAAGAAGGGAAATGATCAATGGTCAATGGGTAATAGGTAATAGGTTATGGGTTATAGGATGTGGCAGGGACTAAGGATACACTTCTTTAATGGAAAGGATACGAATAGTGGCTAAATTCGATCGGCATTTCGTTGAAGAGATGAAGAAGAAGCTGGATGTGGAGCTCCTGGGAGTGGCTTCGGTTGAGGAATCCCATTCGATGGAGCTGAAGAAAAGGGCGGAAGCCCTTTTGCCCGGGGCGAAATCGGTCGTCGCCTTCGGTAAGGAGGTATTCAAGGAACTCGTGGCCTTAATGAAGCCTTCCAAAGAAGTCGGAGAGGCGGAGGGGGGAGAGTTCTTTGGCCCCCATTGTGACTACCTCAATGGGCGCCTGACCAAGGCGGCCTACGACCTTGCGGGGGTTCTCCGCAAGGAAGGCTATCGCTCATTCCCCCTTCCGGCAGCGGGGGCTCCAGTGGACCAGCGTTACCTGGTTACTCTCCTCTCCTACAAGCACGCAGCCGAACTGGCCGGCCTGGGGACGATGGGGCGACACACCATGCTGATCACCCCGGAATACGGGCCGCGAGTGAGGCTGGCCGGCCTGCTGACCGACGCGGAAATAGAACCCTCTCCGGCCTCCCCAAAGGATTACTGTGTCAACTGCGACGCTTGTATCCGGGCATGCCCGGCGGGAGCCCTGCAGACCCCGAAGGAAGGAAAAGCGTACGCCATTAATCCCTACGCATGCCGTACCTACCGGGGGGCCGGGCTCACCTGCAATGTTTGCCTGAAAGCCTGCGTGGATGTTTTGGGATAATGGAATAGGACGCAGATGACGAGGGATTTCCAGGATTTTAGAAGAATATTGAAAAATAATCTGCGTAAATCTGCGAAATCTGCGGATCATTGTCTTTTGATGAGGAACAAATAAAATGCTTCAGACCAAAATAACCGAAATGTTTGGCATCCAGTACCCCATCGTCGTGGGAACCATGATGTCCCTTGCCCGGGCAGAGATGGCGGCCGCCGCCAGCAACGCAGGCGCCTTGGGGATTTTGGCCTCGGCCATGTACCGGTCCAAGGAAGAATTTCGCGATGAGATCAGGAAGCTGAAAGGAATGACGGACAAACCCTTCGCCGTCAACCTGAATTTATTCCCCATGAGGTCCCCGGTTGACAACCGGGAATACATGGAAGTGATCTTCGAGCAGGGGGTCAAAATCGTTGAAACCTCCGGGCATCGGGCCCCGGATGACCTGGCCAAGGACTTGAAGGCCCACGGAGTCATCCTGGTTCATAAATGCGTGGGGGTTCGCTATGCCCTGAAGGCCCAATCGATCGGGGCGGATGTAGTGACCGTGGTGGGATACGAGAACGGCGGAGCCACGGGGGCTCTCGATGTAACCACCCTTTGCCTTGTGCCCCGGGTGGTGGATGCCCTGCAGATCCCGGTCATTGGGGGAGGGGGAGTCTCTGACGGCCGTGGATTGCTGGCCCTGTTGGCCCTGGGAGCCCAGGGGGTGATCATTGGAACGGCGACTCTGGTGGCCGAAGAATGTCCGATTCATCCCCGGTTGAAGCAGGCTCTGATCGAGGCGACGGAACTGGACACCATGGTGATCATGAGAACGATCGGAAATTCTCACCGGGCATGGACCAACGAAACGGCCAGGAAAGTGGCGGACCTGGAAAAAGAACAGGCCGGGCTCGAGGCCATCGTCCAGGCGGCCGGAGGAGACAAGGCTAGAAAGATGTACCAGGAGGGAGACCTCAACGCAGGGGTCATCTCCTGCGGGCAGGGGGTGGGCCTGGTGAAAAAAGTCATGCCCATGAAGGACATCATCGAAGGAATCGTACATCAGGCGGGCGAACTTCGGAAGAAAATAGCCGCCATCTAATTTCCGGGAGCATATGAACGCAGATTTTCAGGGTCATGGAAGAATATTGAGAGATTTAATCTGCGTAAATCTGCGGATCAATAAAATGGAGGTCGGATATGGAACTGGCTGAAACGATCAGGGGCAGGAGAAGCATACGCAAATTCAAACCCCAAGCAGTGCCCAGGGAAAAGCTGGAAAAAATCCTGGACCTGGCCATGTGGGCTCCCTCGGGAATGAACCGTCAGGACTGGTATTTCGTGGTGGTGCAGGGGCCGAAAAAGGAGGAACTCCTGAAGATTTTTGGCTCGGCCTTCGAAATCTTCCGGCCCCGGCTGGAAAAAGTCTTTGCCGACAAGCCGAAGATCGTGGAGGGCATGAAACTTTTCTTCCAGACCTACGGCGGAGCTCCGGTTTTCATCCTGGCCTACGCGGGAAAGGGGTCCGCGGACCAGTGGGATACGAACAGCACGGCCGCGGCTCTGCAGAATCTCATGCTGGCCGCTTATGCCGAAGGGCTGGGCACCGTATGGAGCGACGGCATCGTGGTCAAAGAGGCGGAGATCAACGCGGCGATGGGGATTGAAGGACGGAAGCTGGTGGCGGTTC
>Ga0316622_100004609_pt1 | contig 10155 bp, 9 predicted proteins | sample OWC_Aug_OW2_C1_D_FD_207646 | JGI IMG/M metagenome (GOLD analysis project Ga0316622, IMG submission 207646) | Wetland soil microbial communities from Old Woman Creek delta, Ohio, United States - OWC_Aug_OW2_C1_D5_C | ecosystem: Environmental > Terrestrial > Soil > Wetlands | place: USA: Ohio... | reverse complement strand
GCCAGCCCGGATTCCACGGCCTCGAGTCCCACCCGGCCGCCAGCTCGCGACCCGGGCTGGCGCTCTTCCGCTTCGACGGGCCGATCGTCTTCTTCAGCGCCCCCTACTTCAAGCGCGAAGCCCTCGCGGCCGCGGCGCGCGCCGGGGATGGACTCCGCTGGTTCGTCATCGACATGCAGCCGGTGAGCATGGTCGACGCCACCGGCGTACTCGCGATCCGGGACGTGCTCCACACGCTGCGGACACGGCACGTCGTCGTCGGCATGGCGGGGCGCGAGCGCGAGTGGGCCGACCGGATCGCCGCCGGCGACGCCTGCGAGGCGCTCGCGGGCATCCGCCTGTTCCCGACGTTGCGGCAGGCGGCGACCGCGTTCCGCGAGGCCACGGACGCAACTTGACCGCGCACGATCGGGTGATGCATGACATGAGGGTGGAGGGGCACATGAGACGGACGACGATGCGTAGCATGCTGGGCGGTTTCGGGCTGGCGATGGCGGTCGGGCTCGGCGTCGGGTGCGCGAGGGCCCGCGTGCAGAACGTCCAGGTGGACCGATCGGCCGTGCTGCCGCGGCCCGGCCGGGTCGTCGTGTTCGACTTCGACACCGGTGCCGGCGACGTCCGCGTGGGCACCTCACCCCGCAGGACGGTGCGTCGCGCGGTGGGGCTGTCGGTCAACGAGCCGGACCTGCTGGCCGAGGCGGTCGCCGATACCCTCGCGGGTCGGGTGGTGGACGACGTCAGAGCACTCGGGCTCACTGCCGAGCGCGCCGCCGGCGCTGCCCCGCCGGTGGTGAACGACGTCGTGATCCAGGGGCAGTTCCTGCGCATCGACGAGGGCTCGCAGGCGAAGCGCTTCGTGATCGGGTTCGGCGTGGGGGCGACCGAGCTCCGGACCCAGGTCGAGATGTTTCAGGTGACCGCCGACGGGTGGCGGCCGATCAAGCAGTTCGACACGGTGGCGCAGGGCTCCCGCTTCCCCGGCGCAGCATTCTTCGTCGCGGGCGGCGCCGCCGCCGGCACCGTCGCGACCTCCGCGATGATCACGTCGGGGGTCGGGGTGATCCGGGAGTTGCGCGCTTCGATCGACGCCGACGCGGGGCGCACGGCCGAGCAGATTGCCGCGAAGGTTTCCGAGCTGAGGACCGCCCAGCGCTGGTAGCGGGTGACCGGGCAGACGCGCGCCGGATCAGCGCGCGTCACGGCGCCGGAACACCGATCCGCTCCGGGCGACTTGCACCCGCAACCAGCGGGCCTGCTCGGTCACCCACTTGTAGAACGACACGCCGACCAGCGTGCCGAGGGCAATCGAGGCCATCACGAACACCACGCTGACCAGGCCCTCCAGCCCCGCCACGCGATCACCCAGCATGCGCGTGACGCTCTGCAGGCCGAGCGAGCCGGGAACGAGTAGCCAGAAGCTCGGCAGGAAGGTGACCGTGGCCGGCGGGCCCTTGAAGCGCTGCTGGATCAGGTAGGCGAGCGGGGTGGCCACCAGGGTGCCGAAGAACCCGCTGATCAGACTGCCGAACAGCCCGGCGCCGAGCCGCTGGGCCGCCAGCGCGACGAGCATCACGAAGAGCATCCAGCCGAGCGACCGCTTCGGCGCGGAGAAATGGAGGTAGACGCCGAGCCCGAAAAGGGCCACGCCGACCACCGTGATCCACGGCGCGCGAGCGAGCGGCACGGTCGCTTCCAGCAGGTCCGCGCGCTGCGCGCCCACCAGCGCCGCGCCCGCCGCCAGCCCGAACGCCAGCAGCACCAGCTGCACGAAGCCCGTGGTGAGCCGGCTGGACCCGCTCACCATGTCGCCGTAGGCGAGCTCCTTCATGCCGAGCGCGAGCATGGCGCCCGGGAGGAACGTGACCAGCGGCGGCACGGCCGCGTACAGGGGCCTCACGGGCAGGCCGTGCTTCTCGGCGAGCAGCACCAGCGCCGACACCAGCGCGGCCGCGACCACCGGCAGGGGCACGGCGAGTACGGCCCGGCCCCGGTTGAGCACCTTCACGACGCCGACGATCGCGCCGAGCACCCCGGCCGCGGCCAGGTTCGTCGGCGTGGGCATGAGCACGAGGGCGAGCCCGAGGGTCAGGATGGTGTGACCGGCGACGCTGCCGGCGCGTCCGAAGCGTGCGGGCTGGCGCAGGATCGCGGCGAGCCGCTCCAGGCCCTCGCGCGGCGTCAGCGCGCGGCCCTGGGCCGCATCGCCCAGCGCGTAGACTTCGGCGATCTGGTCCAGGCGCAGCGTCTGCGTCGGTCCCTCGGCCAGCGTCACGCGCTCGCCGGCGCCGTCGTCGACCGCGATGAACACCGCGGTCGGGAACGCCACCACGCGCGCTCGGCGCATCCCGCGCGCCGTCGCGGTGGCGCGCAGGATGCGCTCCACCTCCGCCGTCTGCTCGTCGCAGGCGAGGTACGCCTGCCCGAGACGGAACATGAACTCGAGGAGCACGTCCGTCTCGGACGAGGGGGCTTCGGCGTTCATGTGGCTGCGCCGCCGCGCCGGGGCGAACCGGCGCGGCGAGGCCCGCTCCGCGGCGCGCTGGCGCGCTCAGTCCGCGACGTCGTCGGCGCGCCCGAGCAGGAATTCGGACAGCAGCGGCACCGGCCGACCAGTCGCGCCCTTGGCGTCGCCCGACACCGAGGCGGTGCCCGCGATGTCGAGGTGCGCCCACTTGTACGCTTTCGTGAAGCGCGCCAGGAAGCACGCCGCGGTGATCGCGCCGGCGGGTCGCCCCCCCAGGTTGCTCATGTCGGCGAAGTTGCTCTTCAGCTGGCTCTGGTACTCGTCCCACAGCGGCAGCTGCCAGGCGCGATCGCCCGCGTCCGCGCCGCTCTCGAGCAGCTCCGCGGCCAGCGCGTCGTCGTTGGCGAACAGGCCGCTCGTCTGTATCCCGAGCGCGATCACGCAGGCGCCGGTCAGGGTGGCGATGTCGACCACGCACTCCGGCTCGAACCGCTCGGCGTAGGTGAGGGCGTCGCACAGGACGAGACGACCCTCGGCGTCGGTGTTCAGGATCTCGATGGTCTGGCCCGACATCGAGGTGACCACGTCGCCCGGGCGGCTGGCGTTGCCGCCGGGCATGTTCTCGACCGCCGCGACGATCCCGACCACGTTGAGCGGCAGCTCGAGCTGCGCGACCATCTTCATGGTGCCGAGGACACTGGCGGCGCCGGCCATGTCGTACTTCATCATGTCGAGGTCGTCGCCGGGCTTGAGCGAGATGCCGCCGGTGTCGAACGTGAGGCCCTTGCCCACCAGCACGATCGGCTTGTCCTTCGTCTCGCGGCCCCGGTAGTGCATGACGATGAACTTGCACGGCTCGTAGGAGGCGCGGCCCACCGACAACGCCGAGCCCATGCCGAGCTTCTCCATCTCGGCGCGCTCGAGCACCTCGACCTTGAACTTGAACTCCTTGCCCAGGGCGCGCGCCACATTGGCAAGATGGCTCGGCGTGCAGACGTTGCCCCCGAGGTTCCCGAGGTCCTTCGCCAGCGCCATGCCCTCGGCGGTCGCCAGCCCGCGCCGCACCGCGTCCGCGTGCTCCGCATCGACCTTGCCGGCGATCAGGAGCGTGATCGCACCCGCACCCCGCACCAGCGGCCTCTCGGCCCGTGGGGCGTCGAACCGGTAGGCGCCGTCGGCGAGCAGGCGGCTCGCCTGCTGCAGCCGCCAGGCGAGCGAACGGTCGGGGACCTCGACGTCGGCGAGCGTCACCGCCGCGTCCTTGGCCGGGCCGCCGGCGAGGGCCTTTGCGGCGCCGCCGAGGGCGTCGCGAAAGGCCCTGTCGCCGAACGCGTCGCGGGCGCCGAGGCTGACCAGCAGCACCCGCTGGGCGGCCACGCCGGGGACGTCGTGCAGGAGCACGCAGCTGCCGGCCTTGGCGTCGAGGTCGCCGCGCTTGAGCACGGCGGACAGCCGGCGATTCGACGCTTTGTCGACCGCCTTGGCGGCATCGGGGAGCGTGCCGTCGGCAAACGCGCCGACGACCACGGTCCCGACGCGAAGCTTCTCGGGTGAGCCGGTCTTCGTCGTCATCTGCACGGGTCAGCTCCTCACGATGGCAGGCCGGCGATCAGTGTCCCGCGATCGCGTCCGTCTGCCATGGCTGCGAGCGCTTGTGTCAGGTCCTTGCCCGTTAGTAAAGCGCCGTGCGCCGTCGGGTCACACGGCCGTGAGGCGTCGATGAACTCCGATCTGGCGATCGTCCTCGGGCTCCTGGTGGCCGCCATCGCGATGTTCGCGATGAACAAGCCGCGCATGGACGCCGTCGCGCTGATCATGCTGACGGTGCTGCCCTTCACGGGCGTGATCACCATGGGCGAGACGCTGGCCGGCTTCAGCGACGCCAACATCGTGCTCCTCGGCGCGCTGTTCGTGATCGGCGAGGCGCTGGTGCGGACGGGGGTGGCCCAGGGGATCGGTGACTGGCTCATGCGGACGGCCGGGAGCAGCCAGACCCGGCTGCTGGTCCTGCTGATGGCGGCCGTGGCCGGCTCATGATGCCGCTCTCCGTCGCGGCGCTGATCAGCGGCATGATGACCCTGGTCGCGACGGCGCCGAACCTCGTGGTGAACAGCGAGCTCGTCCGGCACGGCGTCGCCGGATTCCACTTCTTCAGCTTCACGCCGTTCGGCCTCCCGATCCTGGCGCTCGGGATCGGCTACATGCTGTTCGCGCGCCGCTGGCTCGCGGCGACGAGCGAGTCGGGATCCGGTGCGGCCCGGCCGAGCTTCGCCGACTGGATCGAGCGCTACCAGCTCGCCGCCCGCGAGTACCGGCTGCGCGTGACCGACCAGTCGCCGCTCGGTGGGCAAGACCATCGGAGAGGTCGACCTGCGCAGCATCTCCGGGGCACATCTCGTCGCGATCGAGCGCCAGCGCAGGTCCGCCACGGACCTCATCGCCCCCACCAAGAAGACCGAGCTGCAGGCCGGGGACGTTCTCCTCGTCGACCTGTCCGCGCCCAGGATCGACGCCGACGCGCTCCGGCGGCGTTTCGCGCTGCAGGAGCTGCCGCTCACCGGCGGCTACTTCAGCGACCGGTCGCAGGAGATCGGCATGGCGGAGGTCATGGTCGCGGCCGACTCCACTCTCGTCGGCAAGACGGTGGTCGCGGCCGACGTCCGCGACCGCTACAGGCTGAGCGTGATCGGCGGGCGCGGGCACCTTCGGCGTGCTCGGGGCCCTGTTCGCCATCACGGCGCTCCTCGGGCTGTTCATCTCCAACACCGCGACGGCCGTCCTGATGGCGCCGGTGGCGCTGGCGATCGCGGACGAGCTGCGCGCGTCGCCGTACCCGTTCGCGATGATCGTGGCGCTCGCCGCATCCGCGGCGTTCATGACGCCGATCTCGTCACCCGTGAACACGCCGGTGGTCGCACCGGGGAACTACGGTTTCGGCGACTTCGTGCGGGTCGGCGTCCCCTTTGCTCTGGTCGTGGGCCGCAGCGCATCCGTTCGGTGAACCGTGTCGCCGACTGGGCGGAACGAGCGCACGGTGACGGGGAAGTGGAGCCGATGGGAATGGGCGCCCGCGTCGAGCAGGAAGCCGCGCCGATGGCGTCCACGATCCTGCCCCGGGGGCTCCACCTCCCCGAGTGCCCGCGCTGGCACGACGGCCGGCTGTGGTGCTCCGGCATGCACGGACACCGCGTTCGGCACCTTCGGCCTCGACCTGGATGGCGGCGAGGCGCTCACCCGCAGCGCGCGCTTCGCGCGCGAGTGGTCGGGAGCGGGTCCCGAGGCGGAAGAGATGCTGGCGCGGGTGAAGGCCCTGCGCGATCAGCGTCCGCTCCGCGGCTGGGAGGATCGCACCCGCCGCGTCTTCGTCATCGGTGACGCGGCGGCGACCACGTGACGGCATACGAGCCGGCAGGACCAGCACAATGGTCTCGCGGCGTCGGCTCACATTGGGGCATTCTAATCCGGCTCTCATTCTCCCCTCACATCACGCGGCCGGCTCTGCCGTCGAAGTGTCCACAGCATGGACATGGGCCCGGGATCCGCCCATCGCCCGTTCGGGCGCGCCGCCTGGCAGCTGCTGCTGCCCTACTGGCAATCCGGGGAGCGGCGGCCCGCGCTCGCCCTGCTCGCCGTCATCGTCGTCCTCAACCTCGCCGCCGTCTACGTGCTCGTGCTCCTGAACGGGTGGAATCGCGCCTTCTACGACGCGCTCCAGAGCCGCGACGCGGCCGCCTTCACGCACCAGCTCGGCCGCTTCTGCGGGCTCGCGGCGGCCTTCGTTGCCACCGCGGTCTACCGTCAGTACCTGACGCAGCGCCTCGAGATGCGCTGGCGGCGCTGGCTCACCGACGAGTTCCTGGGTGTCTGGCTCGGCGGCCGCGCCTCCTATCACCTCGAGCGCCGCCGCGACGCGACCGACAACCCCGACCAACGCATCGCCGAGGATCTGCGCGCGCTGGCGAGCGGCACGCTCGGCCTCGCGACCGGGCTGCTGAACGCGATCGTGACGTTGGTCTCGTTCGTCGGCATCCTGTGGAGCCTCTCCGGCCCGCTGGCGATTCCGCTCGGCGGCAGCGTGCTCACGATCCCCGCGTACCTGGTCTGGGCCGCCATCCTGTACGCCCTCGGCGGCAGCTTCGCCGCGCATCGCATCGGCCGGCCGCTGGTGCGGCTCCATGCGAGCCAGCAGCGCTGCGAGGCGGACTTTCGCTTCGCGCTCGTGCGGCTGCGGGAGCACTGCGAGGAGGTGGCCCTGTCTCGGGGGGAGGAACGCGAGCGCAGCACCCTGCGCGCGCGCTTCGCGTCGGTCGTCGACAACTGGTGGCGGCTCCTGCGGGCGCAGAAGCGCCTGACGTGGTTCACGGCGGGCTACGGGCAAGCGGCGCACGTCTTCCCCATCCTGGTGGCGGCCCCGCGCTACTTCGCCGGCGCCATTCAGCTCGGCGGGCTGATGCAGATCGCGTCCGCGTTCGGGCGCGTGCACGACGCGCTCAGCTGGTTCGTCGACAGCTACGGCCAGGTCGCGGAGTGGCGCGCAAGCGTGGGCCGCGTGCTCGCGTTCGCGGAGCGGATCGAGACCACCTGCCCCGAGCCCGCTCGCCCCGGAAGCCTCCGCGTGGTCGTGGAGTCGGCCGACGAGATCGCCCTCGACGGGGTCGATCTCGCCCTCCCGGAGGGCGGCGCACTGCTTCGCGGTGCCAACCTCGTGATCCGCCGCGGCGAGCGCGTCCTCCTGGCGGGGCCGTCGGGGAGCGGGAAGAGCACCGTGTTCCGGGCCATCGCGGGGCTCTGGCCGCATGGCCGAGGCGAGATCCGACGCCCCGACGCGGGTCGCATCCTCTTCCTGCCCCAGCGTCCCTACCTGCCGATCGGATCGCTCCGCGAGGCGGTGGCGTATCCGTCGGCGCCGCCGCCCGGCAACGACGCGGCGATCGTGGCGGCGCTCCGGCGCTGTCGCCTCGACACGCTCGCCGGCCGCCTCGACGAGGTGCAGCACTGGGCGCAGGTGCTGTCGCCGGGCGAGCAACAGCTTCTGGCACTGTCGCGGGCGTTCCTGCACGCTCCCGCCTGGCTCTTCCTCGACGAAGCGACGGCCGCGCTCGACGAAGCCACCGAGCGGCACGTCTACCGGGCGCTCGGGCGCGAGCTCGCCGGCGCGACGATCGTCAGCATCGCGCATCGCCCGGCGGTGGCGGCGTACCACGACCGCCACCTCGTGCTCGCTCCCGACGGCGACGCCATGGTCGTGCGCGAGACTCCGGCCATCCTGGCCCGCGCCGCCGGCGGCTGAGCGGTCGCCGCACCCGCGACGATCCCGGACACGAGGACGTCGAGGCGGGCTGACGTCGTCGCGAACGAGAACGCACGGAACGGGATCAGCTGCTCGCCGTCGTTCAGCTCTACCGATCGCTCGGGGGCGGCTGGGCGTTTTCCGAGGGGCCGTCCCGCTCGACACGTTCCCGGGACGGCCCTGAGGAGCTTCCCGAGGCGTTGGACCGGTCTTCTGTTGACGGTCGCTCGCGGCTTGCCTAACACGACGCCGATGGAGAGCGGGGTTCGACTCGTCGCGGCTGTGGCCATGCTGGCCGCGCCCGTGCCCGCAGCCGCAGAGGCCGGTCGCGCCGGGCCCCGCACGTATGGCCTGCGGATGGATGGCTACGTTGGGCCGCCGCCGGAGGGGCGGCGCGAGATGGCCGACCTGCGCATGCGCGCCGGAGGGACGAACGTGCAGTTCCAGGTCACGGCCGCGACGGTCCTCTCGGGCAGCCTGCTGCCAGCGAACGTGTTCAGTCGCGTCCGGCCCTATCGGCCGGGGCGCGATTCAGGACCAGCGGACAATGGCTCCCGGGCTCCCAGGACCTCCTGGTGTCATCCGTCGAGGCGCGATCGACCGACGAGCGGCCGGCGGCACGCCGAGCAGATCGGCATTCGGGTGCCAGCAGAGCCCCCCACGAAGGGTTAGGATGCTCGCCATGTCGTGGAACGGCCGCGAAGTCGCCCTCGGGCTCGCGCTGATGCTGGCATCCGGTTCCGTGCGCGTATGCGCCGCTGCGGACACCTTCCTCGATCGCAGCAAGGTGCAGGAGGCGGTGCCGTACGGCACGACCATCGAGTCACCCCCTTCCAAGACCGACGACGAGGCCCGGAAGCAGCACGACGGGGATCGACCGCGCCCCACGACGCCGCCGGTCGGCACGCCTCCGAGCACGCCGTCACCCGAGCAGGGCCGCGACGCCGGCGACTGAAGCGCGGGCGACTCGCTCGTGAGTCGCCCGCGGCTCGAGGCTCATCGGTGTCCGCCGGCCATCGTCTACTCGGGGACGAACTTCACGAACTCCACGCCGAGCACCTCGTCCTGCCACAGCTTCCAGGTACCGTTCTCCTGGTGGAACAGCATGACGCTGTCGACCACGTCGTCCTGGAACTCGCTCGTGGGAGGTCCACCGACCGCGATCTTCATGCGCGCGACCGCGAACTCGTCGTCGTGCCCCATGTAGCGAAAGTCGACGAGCCGCGCGGTCACCGGAAGCACGCGGAACTGCTCGGCGATGGCGGTTTTGGTCGAATCGTACTCGGGCGAGCGCGTGTGCACCCCGCGCAGCACGCCATCGACGTCCTTGGCGTTGTACGCGGCCACGTTGTCCTCCACCACCTTGCGTAGCGTGGTCGCGAGAGGATTCTCGTCGGCGGCGCCGGCCCCGACGGCGAGGCCAAAGACCGTCGCCAGCACCACGACCCGGCTGATCATCGTCATCGCATCATCTCCTTCGACGGGATCACGACAGGACCGCATGGCCGCGGTTGCGCATGCACTGATTGAAGGCGCGCTGGAAAGCCTGGTTCGACTGGACGCCCCGAACGGCACCGGTGCCGATTCCACCGGTGGCCGCCCCGATTGCGGCGCCCCGTCCGGCGTTCCCGGCCGCCGCCCCGATGGCCGCACCCGCCGCGGCCCCGAGCAGCCCGCCCGCCACTGCGCCCTGCGCGGCCTGACCGGCAGACGAGCCCGACGTCTGCATGGCGAGCTGGCGGCACTCCTGCTGGTCGCGGGTGACGAACTGCGCCCGCGAGCTCCCGTAGGTATCCACTGTCGGCGTCCACTGCGTCTGCGACACGCAGGCCGACAGCGTTGCTGCACAGAGCCCCAAGATCAATGCCCTTTTCATCATCGATGAGCCTCCTCCCGCAATCACTGCGCGCTTCCTCGACTTCCGTCGCCACGAGCTGTGACAGAACCGACTTATCAGACGTTGTCCTGCCGGGTCCAGGCCGACGGCTGGGCCACTACTGGGACCGCCGGGACCCCCCGAGAGACGGGAGCGGACGGCGCTTGGGTCGGAGACGAGTACGAGTGGGGGTGACCTGCACCATTATCGCAGAACGGTGGGCCTCGCGATGCCGATCTCACGGTCGCCGCCCGACGGCAACATCAGGTGGGTGCGATCTCGAGGCCCCCCAGGGAACTCTCGCTGGCGACGCACGGGCGGTGAATCACACCCGCTGGGCCACGTCGGCTGAAGACTGGTTGGGCGGGTTGACGGGAGCCAGCCGAGAACGTACAGGAGTCCTGTACGGGGAGGCACACTTGGCAAAGGAAACCACCTACACCCAGGCGCGGGCGAACCTGGCTTCGCTCTGCGACGACGTGGCGAAGACTTGCGAGGCCGTGATCATCCACCGCCGCGGTGCTC
>Ga0316622_100004608_pt1 | contig 10155 bp, 7 predicted proteins | sample OWC_Aug_OW2_C1_D_FD_207646 | JGI IMG/M metagenome (GOLD analysis project Ga0316622, IMG submission 207646) | Wetland soil microbial communities from Old Woman Creek delta, Ohio, United States - OWC_Aug_OW2_C1_D5_C | ecosystem: Environmental > Terrestrial > Soil > Wetlands | place: USA: Ohio... | reverse complement strand
CCACCATCCATATGACCTGCTCTTCGATGGTGACATCTGTCTGCACCGGTCTTGCATTGCCACCCTTGCCTCGTATCTCATCACAGGTTTCCTGCAATGCGGCAAGGGTCCTTCCTGCTACGACAACAGAGGCGCCTTCCCTGGCAAAGGCGAGGGCAACGGCTTTACCTATGCCTTTGCCCCCACCGGTAACGATCGCCACCTTATCTTTTAATCGCATAGCCGCGTCGTGCATCACATCCCCCTACGTCAGTGAACAGTAAACGGTGATCAGTGATCAGTTAAAGGCTGTGGAAAACTCTACGTATCCGTCACCCCCGCAATAACCGGAACCCAAAGCGCTGTGGGCGCGCCTGGATTCCGGTTTGCTCTGCTGTATTTCGTTTTACTTTACCAGACTCTGCACCAGCTTGTTGCCGACTCTGTAGGTCGGACCTGCTTACCTAGTCTTGCTCTTCCCCTTCTTGGCTTTTGGCTTCACTGCTTTTGCCGCTTTTAGTTTTGCTGCCTTGATGGCTTTTGGTTTCGTCGCCTTAGTCGTTTTTGCCTTCGCGGCCTTTCTTGCTTTCAGCCTTGCCCGCAACGCAGCCGTCGCCTTTTCATCTACCGTGAATGTTTTCGGATCCATGACGACTCCGTAGACGTCGCGCGCTGTTTTCATCGATATGTATTCGTTCAGGGCATCCCAGCGGACTTTGTCAATCTCCCTGTCGAGCGGGTCGCCTACTCCGCCGCCGCCACCGGAATTCGAAACAAGGATGTCACCCGGTTCGAGGTACGTCAGGCTGAAGGTGCGGTACGGTATACGCTTTCCCTTCCTCACGATCTCAAGCTTTGTTCTCGTCCCCCCAGTGCCACCCTGAAGACCGACAGATGAAAAGCGTTCGCCGTCCGCATTGCCCGACATGGTGAGGCAGTCAAGCGGTTGCCACACCTTCCGGTCATACACGTTCTGGGACTCGACGTGCGTACCGAGACCGCCGCGCCACTGCCCGTGACCACAGGAATCGGTGAGGAACTCATAGTGGAGCCACCGGTACGGGACCATCCACTCCTCGACCTCGATTGGCGCGCGTATCATGGCGCCGCCCAGCGGGGTCGAACCATTGCCGTCGACCGCATCAAACCCCTGCGCTGCTCCGCTCGATGCGACTGCGTGAAACGTGTGGGCCGTGTATTCCATGATTGAGCCGGTCCTCGGGTCGATCTTGTCACGCCGTTTCCCTGCGTACAGGGGATTGACATGCCTGCCCCACGTGGCTGGGCTCTCTTTGGGGTCCACCTGGGCCATGGCAAGCATCACGCACTCTGTGATTTCAAGGCCGAGCGTCACGGCCTGCGATGCTGCGGTGGCGGGATAGACAGGGCTCAGGCAGGTGCCATCCTTAGTGATTACCTCCATGCAGTCAAAAAAGCCCTTGTTCCTCGGAAGTCCGGGAGGCAGGCACCAGAGGAACCCGGCGGTCACTGATGACCAGACCTGGCCCAGCGGCACATTGATGAAATCACACTGCGGGTCGCTTTCAGAGAAATCGAATATGACTTTACCCTCTTTGGGTTTGACTGTCATGGCGAGTCTGACCCACACGGGCTTGTCCGTGGTCCCATCCCAGTCGGCTGCCCTTTCAGCGTAGTAGGTGCCCGCGGGATACTTTGAGATCACGGCCGTGACTGCTGCCCGTGCCCGGTTGATCAGCTCATCGAGCGCCGCCATCACCGTCTCTTTTCCATACTCCCTGAGTAGTCCGATGATGCGCTGCTCGATCTGTTTCATCGACCCGTAGACGAGCATGTTGTCGGCCCGCACCATGTTCGCCCCTCTCAAGTTCCTGAGGATGACGGAGTACGTACTCTCGTTGATTTTTCCCTGCTCTACGATCTTCACCGGCGGAAGCATCAGGCCTTCACCGTGACAGTCGTAGCTGCGCGGAAAGTAACAACCCGGGTATGCGCCGCCCGAGTCGTACTGGTGCGTACGCGCGAAGTGATAGAAGGCAAGCTCGCCGTCGTAATAGATCGGCCGCAAAAACGACCAGTCGGCAAGGTGGCCGAACCGCACGATAAACGTGTCATTCGCGATGATGAAATCGTCCGGGTGAATGTTGTCGCGACCTATCCAGTCGAGCATGCCCTTCAGCGATATCTCGCTCCCTCCCGTGTGGACGGGCATGAAGTTGCCAATGGCCAGCGTGCGCTCGTCCTTGTCGAAGAGCACCGTGCCGAGGTCACGGATATGGGCTGTGGGCACGGAAAAGGCCTGACGGAACATGCGTGCTCCCAGCTCCAGGTTGAGGGCATTTATTCTGGCCTCCACTACAGCCAATGTTAAGGGGTCTATGCTTTTCATCTTCGTCTACCTCCTTTGAAGTGTTCAGCCCTTCATGGTCACCAGGTAGTTGTCGTAGGCATCTACCTCGGCAACACAACCCGGCGGGATCACAACAGTCGTCTTCTTCTCCTCTATAATGGCAGGGCCTGGAATGACTGCCCCGTGGTGCAGTTTGTCTCCGTCGTAACACGGGGTTTGCACGAACCCGTTCCGTTCCTTCCAGTAGACCGGCCTCTTCCGTTTGAGCGCTACTCCCGGATCCGCGCCGTTCAGAGGCACCTTCGCCAGCGTGAAGGGACGCCTTTTGCCGATGACGCGCAACTTGAGGAGCGCGATGGTGACCGGCAAGGTCGAGTCTGAATGGCCGTAGAGTTCTCTGTGCCTCGTGTGGAAGGTCGCAATCAATTGCTTGAGCGTCGCCTCGTCAAAGGGACTCCCAAGTGTTGTCTCGGGAAGGAAGATGTCGATGTCGCGCAATTGACCGTAATACCTCATCTCTGCGCCGCGCACGAGCGCCATAGCCTTCTCGCTGATCCCCTGGCGAGCGAAGATCGCCTTCGCCTCCTTCTCCATCACGTTATACAAGGCCTTGGCCTCACTCGCCTTGGCCTCATCATCACGTTTGCCGAGAAAGCGATTGAGGACGTATCCGTAATCCGCCACTACCCCGCCCAGGGCTGAAAAGACAGCAGAGTGCTTCGGTACGTACACCTTCTTCATGCCAAGCCTCTTGGCCATGGCCACCGCGTGGACCGGGCCGGCGCCGCCTCCCACGACCAGCACGAAGTCGCGCGGGTCATATCCCTTTTCGACAACGCTCAGGAAGACCCGTTCCCCCATCACGGCCTCTTCCAGGGAGGCTATGGTGTAGGCTGCCTGGACCGTGTCCATGCCCGATGGTTTGGCCACTTTTTCATCGATGGCCTTTTCCGCGAGCTTCCGGTCGAGGCGGATCGTGCCGCCCAGAAAGTAGTCTGTCGGTACGTAACCCAGAACGACATCCGCATCGGTAACGGTCGGTTCCTGCCCGCCCTTGCCGTAGCATGCAGGGCCAGGGTCGGCGCCTCCGCTCTGAGGGCCGACACGAAGCACCCCAAGCCTGTCGATCCAGCCGATCGAACCGCCTCCCGCACCGATGCTTGTTATGTCCATGCTCTCGATGGAATTTTTCTGGTCGCCTATCACCATCTCACTCGTGGTAGAAATAGTGCGATTTTGAAGCACAGCAATGTCAAGGCTCGTGCCTCCCATATCGTACGTCACGACATTGTCAAAGTCGCAGAGTTCGGCGAGGAACCGACCGCAGAGTGCCCCTGTTGCCAGTCCAGACCCGATGACTATGCCTGGGTTTTCAAGGGCCAGGTCCGCGGTCGTAACATCGCCCAGGCCCGTGCTAAAGAGCAGGGTCCCCTTGAACTTGGCTTCTTTCAACTGCTTTTTGAGATTCTCCATGAAGCTCGTTAGGAGCGGCTTCACATAAGCTGCGTAGGCTGCGGTGCTCGCGCGGTCGTACTCGATCCAACGCCTCAGGATGCGCGAGGAGACAACCACGTTCGGGTAGTCGGCCTTGATGATTTCGGCGGCCTGCTCCTCGTGGACCGGGTTCACATACGAGTGCAGGAAGCAGACTACCGGGACCTCGACGCCCTGCGCCTTGGCCTGTTTCACGGCCTTACGCACATCACTCTCCTTAAGCGGCTTGACGACCGTTCCGTCGTACTGGACGCGCTCTTCCACCCCGAAGCGCAGGTACCTCGGGATCAAAACCCTGGGTGGCACCACCTTCAAGTTGTAGATATCGGTCTTAGGAATGGTCCGCCCGAGCTCGAAGACATCCCTGAAGCCTTTCGTGTGGATGAGGCAGCACTTGGCCCCTTTTCCCTCCAGGATGCAGTTCGTGGGCAGCGTGGTGCCGATGGTCACGGTTGAGGTGTTCTTGAGCAGCTCCTCCTGGGTCATGCCGCGTTCTTCTGCCAGACGCGCAATACAGTTGAGTATGCTTCGTGCCGGATCTAGAGGCTGCGTCTCGGCCTTGGCCACGTGTAGACTTTGCTTGTCGTCAATTAACACGCCGTCCGTGAATGTTCCACCCGTGTCGATCATGATCTCAAACATCGTACCCTCCTTTGCTCTTTGACCTACTTACTCGGTCCGGAACTCGCTCCCGGACGCGTTTCTCACGCATATCGCAAACTGCTGATCCTTTTCTGAAAGCCCTGTTCCATCGGCGGGGCACAAGCGGATTTCATTCCAGCACATCCTGTCTTTGATGCGGTCTCTGATGATTGAGGCGTCGGCCATCGAATAGTGTGCCTTTCTTTGCCGCCGACGGCATGTTCCGGCGGACCATAGACTATAGTTGCGTTGCACAACTAGATAGTTGGTTTATACAACCATATTGGCGTACTTGTCAAGCATTTTTTTCGTTTAGCTTTCTGCTTGACTCCATCCACCGAATATGGTTGTATGTCACAACCAAATGGTCAGGCAAATGGGCAAGAAACCGGGCAAGGACCCCCACAAATATTCTTTGCACGAGTCACTCGGATACCTCGCATATGAGGCGGCTGGTGCAATGCGCAAACAGATAGGCCGCGAATTGGCCCGCAAGGGTTTCCCCATCAAGGCCGAGCAGTTCGCGGCTCTCGTCTATATCTGGGACGAGGATGGACAACCCCAGCGGGTGCTCGCTGAGAAGCTTTACAGGGACAAGACAACCGTCACGCGGCTAGTTTCAGATATTGAAGCACTCGGGTTCATCCAGCGGGTGCCGGGCCACGAAGACGGACGGGAGAAACGCCTCTTCCTCACCAAGAGCGGGAAAGAGCTGATGGCGCAGGTCACGCAATTGGTCCAGCGGGTCCTGGAGGCTGCCCAGGAGGGAATAAGCCCGGATGACTTAAGAGCCTGCAAGGATGTCTTGAGGCGTGTGCGTCAGAATCTACCCTGACCCTAATATACGTTAAACCACTTCAGCCCGGAAACATCAGCGACAGACGATCAGCCACACAATACCCTTCAGTCGTAGGCAGGACGCGGTCACCCTGGATGCGGATGAGGCCCTCTTTTTCAAGTGATGCAACTTGAGCCACAGGGATGGCACCGTCGCAGGCATCGGTGAGTGGGACGCCCTCGCGCGTGCGAAGACCAAGGTAGAGTCTCTCAAGTCTGAACTGCTCGACAGTCAGCGTCTCGGAGTCTTCGACAGGGCGCTGGCCTGCTGCAAGGGCCCTGCAATACGTCTTCACAGAGCGCGCATTCCACCATCTCATTGTTCCGTCAAACGAATGGGCGGCAGGGCCGAGCCCGAGATACGGGACGTGCCGCCAGTATTTCCGGTTGTGACGCGAGATTGATTTTTCGTCGCGAGCGAAGTTCGAGATCTCGTAGTGAATAAACCCGTGGTCACGAAGAAAGCGCGATGTGAGGAGGAAGAAGCGCCGCTCGGTCTCTTCATCAGGCACCGCAATCCGGCCGTCCGCCTTCATCCGGCCGAACGGTGTGCGCGCCTCGCAGGTGAGCTGGTAGCAGGAGAGATGCGCAGGCTCAAAGCTGAGTGCCTCTTCCAAAGTGCGCACCCAGCTCTCCTCGCTCTGCCCCGGGATCAGGTACATGAGGTCGATGCTGATATTGTCGAGACCCGCAGACCGCGCCTTTTCAAGAGCAACCCGAGCATCGCGTGCGGTGTGGCGCCTTTTCAAGAACGCAAGCTCACCATCAATGAACGATTGCACGCCGAAGCTCAGACGGTTGACACCTGACGAGCGCAAGGCCTTGAAAAACGCGGCTTTCGCGTCCTCGGGGTTCAGCTCAATTGTGACCTCGGTATCCGCTGCAAACTCGAATCTACTCCTGAGAGTCTCCAGTAGTCGATGAAACGCTTCCACTGGAAGAGCGCTGGGCGTGCCTCCACCAACGTAGAGAGAGTCAAATAGGGCGAATTGCTTTCTATACTGTGCCGCCTCTTGCTCAACTCCAGCAAGCCACCCGTCGATGAGCGAAAGCGCCGGCACCGAGTAGAAGTCGCAATACGGGCACTTCCCCCGGCAGAAGGGAACGTGGATGTAGAGGCCAGGGAACTCCCCGATGACCGATGACCGGGGACCGGGGACCGGTAAATGATTGTAGTCAATCATCTTCATGCACTTACACTAGCCACTAAACACTAGCCACTTGTTTCATACTACTCTTCGTCTACCTTCAGCGCGGCGAGGAAGGCGCTCTGCGGTATCTCCACGGAGCCTATGATGCGCATCCTCTTCTTGCCGCGCTTCTGCTTCTCAAGAAGCTTTCTCTTCCTGGTGATGTCGCCACCGTAACACTTTGCCGTCACATCCTTGCGGAAGGCCGATATGGTCGACCTCGATATGATCTTGCCCCCGATGGCGCCCTGGATGGCTATCTTGAACTGCTGGCGCGGTATCTCATCCGCGAGGTTGTCGCACACACGCACCGCGCGCTCGCGCGCACGCTCCTTGTGCACGATGATCGAAAGCGCATCCACGCGCTCACCATTCACCAGTATGTCGAGCTTTACAAGATCACTCTCGCGGTACTCTGTCAGCTCATAGTCGAACGAGCCGTACCCTTGCGTGATGCTCTTGAGGCGATCGTAAAAGTCAAAAACCACTTCGGCGAGAGGCATGTCAAAGATAATCTCCACGCGGCCTGGCGCAGGATAGCTCATGCGTGAGTTCACTCCACGCCGGTCCATGCAGAGCTTCATCACCTGCCCCACGTAACGCTCAGGAATAAAGATGGTCGCCCGTATATACGGCTCTTCCGACCCCGCGATATCAATCGGGTCCGGGTAATACTGCGGGTTGTCCACCACAACAGTGCTCCCATCCTTCAGGGTGAAGCGGTACTGCACGCTCGGCACGGTCAGGATGATCGACTGGTCGAACTCACGCTCGAGCCGCTCCTGAACGATCTCCAAATGAAGAAGCCCGAGGAAGCCGCAACGGAAACCCTGGCCGAGCGCTGCGGATGAGTCCTTCTGGTAGACGAGCGCTGCGTCGTTGAGTTTGTACTTTTCCAGCGCGTCCTTCAGAGAAAGGTAGTCGTCTGCTGCGATAGGGTAGATGGAAGAAAAGACGACCGGTTTCACGTCCTTGAACCCGGCCAATGGCTCTGGCGCTGGGTTTTCGTCCAGGGTGATCGTGTCGCCGATGCGCGTGTCGCTCACGGTCTTGATCCCAGCGATGATATAGCCGACCATGCCTGCCGTCAGCTCCGGCCTGGACTCCCTGGGCAGTCGGAAGATGCCCACTTCCTCCACCTTGTACGTTCTGCCCGTGGACATGAGTCGGATCATGTCTCCGGGCCGAACCGCGCCATCGAAGACACGACAACTAACGATGGTGCCCCGAAAAGAGTCATACTGCGCATCGAAGATAAGCGCGGAAAGCGGTTTATCAGTGCTGCCCACGGGCGGAGGTATCCGCTCGACAATGGCCTCCAGGGTCTCCTCTATACCGATTCCTTCTTTGGCGGAGGTAAGCACTGCATGTTCCGCATCCAGTCCCAGTTCCTGCTCTATCTCATGTTTTACCCTGCCCACGTCTGCCACGGGCAGATCTATCTTATTGATAACCGGTATGATCACCAGGTCATGCTCCATGGCAGCATAGAGATTCGCGAGCGTCTGGGCTTCCACGCCCTGGGAGGCGTCGACTAGGAGGAGCACGCCCTCGCACGAGGCGAGCGCACGTGAGACCTCGTAGGAGAAGTCGACATGACCGGGCGTGTCGATAAGGTTCAGCTCGTACTCCTGCCCATCCTTGCCCTGGTAAGGAAGACAGACCGTCTGGCTCTTGATGGTAATGCCCCGTTCCCGCTCTATATCCATGCTGTCGAGGATCTGGTCGCGGAACTGCCGGTCATCAACCAGATGGACAAACTGGATCAAACGGTCGGCCAGCGTTGATTTCCCGTGGTCTATGTGCGCGATGATGCTGAAGTTGCGAATCTGTTTCATCTCTTTGCCTTTTCCCGTCGGTGGCTACCGGTCGCCCGTCGTCACCGAAGGCCAAGATAATACAGCATTTTCAGGCGCGGGTAAAGGCGGCAACTGGGCGGAGGATAGGTGTTATGTGTTTCTCCTGGTCAGGCCCACGTTTCCACAGCTTAAATACAATTTGAACAACTTATCCGTTACAGAACGCGTATCAACCGCATACGGCTAACCCCAAACTTTCTTCCTGCAATCGTTACTTGATACTGTCTTGAAATAATTCACCATTACAAAGGGCATTTGTCGACCGCTATGTGGGGCAGGTCAGGGATAGGAAGCTCTTTACAGTACTGCTGCAATTGTATTCAGCTACAATATGTCATAGGATACCCCGATATTCCATGATATAGTTTGAAAAAATGGCCTAAAGCAATTATTAAGGAGGATCTATGATCAACAAAATACTGGTACCCATTGACGGTTCCGAAACCGCACAGAACGCTTTGAAATACGCTATAGATCTTGCGAGACAAACAGTATCGTCAATTATATTGTTAAGCGTGGTAGATCGAAGCCCCTATTTTGGAGCACCGACCATTCCCTCTCTATCAACCCAGACCCATCTGCTGGAAAATCTGGAAGATTACCTCAGACAGGCTGCCGAAGCTTATGTTGCAGAGGCCGAAGAGCTGTGCAGGACTGAAGGAGTTGAGTCACGAAAGATTATCGGGGCAGGACACCCAGTCGAAGAGATCCTAAAGGCAGCAGAAAACTCGAAAGTCGACCTCATAGTAATGGGCTCTCACGGGAAAAGCGCATTAGGCGCTGCACTTCTCGGCAGTGTAACAATCGGACTAATACACAGTGAGACAAAATTTCCAGTCCTTGTAGTGAGAAGATGAAGCGAAATACAAAAGCCCTAACGATACAAGGGAGGGGGGTACAGATGATGAAAAGTGGCAAGAGTATCATCGCCGTGCTGGCGATGATCGCGCTGATTGCGGTGCTATCGGGCTGCCCGCAAGAAGGCCCGCTGGAGCGCGCCGGCAAGAAAGTCGATAAGGCAATAGAAGACATCAAGAAATAGCGGCCCTGGCAAAAAGATAGGCCAGAATATAAGCCGCCGTGATGCCGACCTCTCCCTATGTTCCAGTATGAAGTGAGAGAACATAATGATAGCTGGACCGATTTCCGCGGTGGGCGGCGGCGTTACATCCCTGCCCCCTTACATCGAATTGGAGCATCGGGTTAAGGGCCCGGAAAGGTGTTTTACATTGATCCGGACCCTTGCGTTTGAAACATAAGGGTGACTCAGTATGCATGATTTATTTGTAGCCCCTTTTCACTTCTGAGACCTCTTACCATGAGCGACCAGGAAAAAACAAAAGAAGAATTGATCGATGAGCTGAGGGAACTACGAGATTTGATCAAGAGGCTTGAGGCGTCCAAAATGGAGCTCAAGCGTGCCGAAGCCAAGACACAGAGGGCCCGCACCTATGCTGAAAACATTATCGAAACAGTACGTGATCCACTTTTGGTGCTGGATGAAGATCTGAAATTGCTTTCGGCTAACCGTTCCTTCTACAAAACCTTCAAAGTAACGCCAAGGGAAACTCTAGGGAATCTTATCTACGACCTGGGAAACCGACAGTGGGACATTCCCCGGCTCCGGATATTGCTTGAGGACATTTTGCCCAAACACGTTCATATTGGTAACTTTGAAGTTGAGCATGATTTTCCTACGGTAGGGCACAAAATAATGAGACTTAATGCCCGTCAGATCCATCAAGAAGTAGTTGGTAAGAAAATGATCCTTCTTGCAGCCGAAGACATTACGAGATTTAAAAGGCTGGAAAGAGAGCGAAAGAAT
>Ga0316622_100004607_pt1 | contig 10156 bp, 10 predicted proteins | sample OWC_Aug_OW2_C1_D_FD_207646 | JGI IMG/M metagenome (GOLD analysis project Ga0316622, IMG submission 207646) | Wetland soil microbial communities from Old Woman Creek delta, Ohio, United States - OWC_Aug_OW2_C1_D5_C | ecosystem: Environmental > Terrestrial > Soil > Wetlands | place: USA: Ohio... | reverse complement strand
GCTAGAGCCGCGAGGCTTTTCTCTTTATCAGCTTATGGGATCATTATGCCCCAACTGCGGTAAGGTGTATTCTTATAAGACATAGCGGGGCAACTCAGGCCGCCGCTTGCCTGTTGCCGCGTCTTGGCATGGGGTCAAGCACAATACGGAATGTCAGGGGTAGCAGATTTCGGGCGCATTGTAACCTTCTACTGATGGAAGGGGGTACACACCCCGGCGGCCAGCAATCCGGCCAGCTATTGACCGAAGAGGGCCAAGTCAGCGTCTTGCCGCCGGATCGTGTTGGGCGCCTTCCGGCTCCTATAGTCGGCCAGCTTATGGCGGGCCGCTGCCTTGTCGGCTATCTGCCCGACCCGGGCCAGGGTTGCCGGCCGTTGGGATGGGATCACTAGATCGGTGGTCATGTTCAATCTGCCTTGACCAACCCCTCAACAAAGGCTGGGATATACCCCACCGGCCAAATTGTCTGGTCATTGTATTTGGCTTTCATGAAGGTACAATCGCTCAAGATAGCCCTACCCAGGTTGGCCCCGCGCAGGTCGGCCTCGTCCAGCGTGGTGTTGCGCATGATGGCCTCTGTCAGGACGGTCCCTGTCATCCTGGCCCCTCTCGCCGAGGCATAGTACAGGTCAGCCCCGCTCAGGTCAGCCCCGCTCAGGTTGGAATAGATCAGGGCGGCATTGGTCAAGTCGGCTCCGGTCAGGTCGGCTCCGGTCAAGTCGGTGTTCCAGAAAATGGCCTTTGCCAGGTTGGCCTCTGTTAGGGTGGCCTTCGTCAGGTTAGCCCACAACAGACTGGCACCGCGCAGGTTGGCACCGCGCAGGTTGGCACCGTGCAGGTTGGCCCTGACCAGATTGGCCTCTGCCAATTCGAGAAGCGACAGATCCAAGCCCGCCAAGTCGAACCCCTTCAGGCTTATCCTACCCATCACCTGTATGGCATCTTCGATTTGCTTGCGTGTTACTGTCGCCACTCTCTCCCTCCCCTAAAATAGCATCCGATGACTATATATAATCGGACGTGATAACACGTCAATTGTAGCACTGTCGGGAGCCAGGTCAAGCCCCGCTCCGTGGGGGTGTATCGTCGGCTGATCGCCGGTTGATCGCCTTACTGCCCCGGGTCTCGGCCGTCTGTAAAGGTTTGACTAGGCGAAGGGCCGCCGACTCTGTTTAGCCACCGGCGAAAACTGTCTATATCGGCTTGACTGACCGAAGGCCAGCCGTGGACCTGGGTCGCAGCTCAAGCCGGCCCGGCTCCTCGATGGGTACATAGTCCCCGGCCGCGTCGCACCAGATCAGATCGCCAAGTAGCCGGATTAGCACCGGGGGCAGGTCGCCGGCTGGGTAAAGATCGGCCAGGCTGCCGGCTTCGGTGGGGCCGTCTGGTATCTGCAGCCAATTGACTACCCTATGCACTCGGCCACATTTGCAGGCTAGGTCCACGATATACCAGCTCATTACTTTCGCCTCCGCTATAGTCCTAGGATGGGCAGGGGTGGGTCACAGCAGACCCAAAGCCGATCCCCGTCACACACTCGCTGCACTCTACCCGGCCCTGTTCAGTTGGCAGCCGGGCCGGATCACTCGGACTGACCCACCGGCCACACCAGGAGGAGCGCACATACTGCCCGGCTCGGATGGCCTCAGCGCCACTCAGTTCGGGCATGATCACCCCTTCTGCTAGTCGTGCTTCGTGCCATCGGGCATGGTTGCGCCTTCGAGGGTCTTGGCTTGGGCTAGCTGCTCAGGGGTCAGGCTGGTCCCGGTCAGGTTGGCCCCGGCCAGGTCGGCCCAGGTCAGGTCGGCACCGCTCAGGTTGGCATGGTTCAGGTCGGCCTCGATGAGGATGGCCCCGCTCAGATCGGCCCCAGTCAGGTTGGCCCCGGCCAGGTCGGCCTCGATGAGGGTGGCCTCACTCAGGTTGGCATGGTTCAGGTCGGCCTCGATGAGGATGGCCCCGCTCAGGATGGCCGCGCTCAGGTCAGCGTCGTGCAGATCGCGATTGGCTACAACCTCGTTGAGGATTGACCAGACCGCCCGCCACTTGTCGTCGATTTGTGTTTTGTCGTCGAGCGTTGCCCCGAGCAGGTTGGCCCCGCTCAGGTTGGCCCCGGTCAGATTGGCCCCGGCTAGGTCGGCCCCGGCTAGGTCGGCCCCACTCAGATCGGCAACACTCAGGTCGGCATGGTTCAGGTTGGCCCCGAGCAGGTTGGCCCCACTCAGGTTGGCCCCGGTCAGCCACAACGGCCTATCGGACGGGTGCAGGTTGATCAGCATACACAACTCATTGCTTGTGAATTGCATCGCTCTTGCTCCTTTCGCCTCCATTCTAATCTTCGGAAGGGCAGGCGTAGGTCACACCCGGCCCGAAGTCGATCCCTGTCACACACAGGCTGCACTCTACCTTGCCCTCTTTGGTTGGCAGGCAGGCCGGATCGCTTGGCCGGACCCACCGGCCGCACCTGGAGCAGCGCCCATCCTGCCCGGCTCGGATGGCTTCGGCGTCGCTCAGTTCGGGCTCTGTCACCCCTTCTGCTAGTCGTGTTTCGTGCCATCGGGCATGGTTGCGCCTTCGAGGGTCTTGACTTGGGCCAGTTGCTCGGCGGTCAGGTTGGCATTGCTCAGGTTGGCATTGCCCAGGTTGGCCCCAACAAGGTTGGCCCCTTCCAGGCTGGCCGTGGTCAGATCGGTCCTGTACAGGTCAGCCTCGCGCAGGTCGGCACCATCCAGTTTGGCCAGGACCATGTTAGCAAAGCTCAGATCAGCCCCAGCGTTGCCCCCTTCATCCTTGCCCAACTTGGCGCCCCTGAGGTCGGCCTGCCTCAGATCGGCATGTCGCAGACTATCAGGCCGGCCTCGCTCCTGCCAGTGGAGAGCCAGGTCGATTAGGTCTTCCTTGTCCTGGAGTTCTCGTCGCTTCTCTTCCCAAACCCACCGACGTACCCCAAGTAGGTCGCCCTTGAAGTCTGGTTGCCCTTCTCCCGAAACCCGCCTGAGTTACCCGAAATGCCTCCAGCGTGTCACTTAAACTGCTCCAGGGCGCGATTCCGCCGCATATTTGCCTCCTACCCTTCCCGGCCGGTGTCAAGGCCTTTCGGCTCACGCATGACACACCCCACCAGCGGCCAGCGACCCGGCCAGGTCCGCCGCCGCGTCGCCCATTGCTGCGATTACCGCCTTGACGTGGGCGAGGTCTACCGTTACCCGGTCGCTGCCCTGGACAAGCACGAGGCCCGGCGGATCGCCACGCAATTCCAACGACAGGCCTGTCCTGGCCGAAAGTGCACATCCGTTCGAGCTTTGTTCTGACCCGGCTCGCCCTGGGGCGTGAGAATTGGTGCAAGTGTCCAGTGGGCAGTGTGATGGGCATTCAGCTGCCTGTCCAATGCTGGTGATGGCTCACTCTCGACGAAGCTCTTGCGGATTCTCTGCCTCATATCTGTCCCGTGCGGAGCCATTCAACGTCCTGGTCGGCCAGAATCCCGTCGGATGAGAATATTCGGCCAGGACAGCTGGTTGTCGTGCACTAGGATCAACAGGGGCGCCACAATGCGGACTGCGCGCATCTATACCTCCAAGGCTTCATGGCCCAACAAAATCCACGACAGGCACCTGTACAGCATTGCTGCCGGTGCAGTTGGCAGTGGTGGTCACCATGACCACGTTAGAGCGGCGCTTGCAGCTGCTCGCTGTCGTCCGGCCGTCCAGCGTGCTGCAGGTGGTCGGTTCGACCACGGCGACATAGAACTTGCCGGGTGGGATGTTGCCGCCCAAATCGACCGTGTACTTGCCGCTCAAGTCCGAAGGCCACGACACGGCACCCTCCCAAGTATCTGACCAGACCCCGACCGTCACACCGGCATAGGGCTGGTCGTTAGCATGCTTGACGCGGCCTGTAACCCCCGTGTAGGTGCAATTGACAAATCCGCCGGCAATAATCCCGGTGAAGGGCGGGATCGGCGTCTTGGTCGGTGTGGGCGGTGTGGGAGTGACCGGCCGGCGGGTAGGCCTCACGGTCAACGTGGTGGCAGTCGGCAACGCTGTGGGCGCAGCAGTGACTGTCACGATCTGCGTCACAACTATCACAATGGGTGGATCGGTTGGGGGTACAATTGTGTCGGTCGGCAGCAGCACGAGCGTGGCCGGTGGTGGTGTGTCTGTGGGCTTTGGCGTCACCGTCGGCGTGTCCGTCTCCGTCTGCGCCGCGGCCAGCGCCATCTCGGCCTTGGCCGTGCTGGTGATCGCCAGTTTTGAGTTCTTGTCCGCCAGCATCAGGCTGAAGATCAGCGCCGCAATCGCGCATGCCACACATACCGTTGACGCTGCACATGCCACCATGACGACCAGCTTCCATTTCGGCAGTCCGCGTAAATTCGTTATCCCATTCATCTCCGCAACCGCACAATTCTCACCGGTTAGCCCGCCCTCTTCCGCGCCCAGGCCAGCACTGCGGCCAAGTCCGCCGCCGCGTCACCCATCGCCGCGATCACTGTCTTGACGTGGGAGAGGTCTACCCTTACCCGGTCGCTGCCCTGGACAAGCACGAGGCCGGCTTCTCGCCGCCGCGCAGCTCCAGGCTCGGGCCGCCGGGCAAAGCCCGCGCCTCCCACACGTCGCCGGTCATTGGAGATTCGTGCCGTCGGGCATGGTTGCGCCTTTTAGAGCCTTGGCTTTGGCAAGTTGCTCGTCGGTCACGCTGGCACCGGTCAGGTCGGCCCTTTCCAGCTCGGCCTCGCTCAGGTTGGCCTCGGTCAGGCCGGCGATGGTCAGGTCAGCGTCGCTCAGGTTAGCCTCGGCCAGGTCGGCCCAGCGCAGGTTGGCACCGGTCAGGTTGGCAAAGGACAGAGAGGTCTTGGTCAGGTTGGCCTCGCGCCGGTTAGCCCAGCTCAGGTTAGCACCGGTCAGGTCGGCCCCGCGCAGGTTGGCCTCGCGCAGGTTAGCCTCGAACAGGTCGGCCTCGCTGAAGTCCCGCTGTCCAGCCTGATACCTTCCAATAAGCTCCTCGGCGTGCATCGTCGCCCTGCTCCTTTCGTGTTTTCGCCGTGATATGCAAAGGCCGCCTGCGCGACGCAAGCGGCCTGCCGTGGTACACTACCCCTGCCGGACCGTTCGCGCGGTCTTGGCCTTCGCCCTGGAGGTTGCTGCCTCGCAGGGCGTTTTCATTCTACGGCACATTATACCCGAATTGCTGAAAAAGGTCAAAGACGTATGCCGCACCCCTCACAGACGCCGATCAACCCGCTTCTAGGCCGCCGCTTGCAGCTTGCGCCGTGTTGGGGTAGAATCCAGCACGAGGCGGACAGTTAGGACAAGGCCCGCGTTTTGGTTGCTGTCAATGAGCACTGATGCTACAATGGGGCCGGCGAGGGCAAGATGACAGAAAAGACGACGAGCATTCTGGCCGGGCTGAATGCGGCGCAGCAGGAGGCGGTAGAGGCGGTGGAAGGGCCGGTGCTGGTGCTGGCCGGGCCGGGCAGCGGCAAGACGCGGGTACTGACCCACCGCGTCGCCTGCCTGGTGCGAGAGCACGGGGTGTCGCCACGGCAGATCATGGCCGTGACTTTTACGAACAAAGCGGCGCGCGAAATGAAGGACCGGCTGTACCGGCTGCTGGGCGATCAGTTGGGCGAGCTGACGATCGGCACGTTCCACGCCATCTGCGCCCGCATCCTGCGCCGCGAGGCACAGGCAGCGGGCATCTCACCACAGTATGTGATCTATGACACAGGCGATCAGCTCGGCCTGGTGCGGCAAGCGGTGCGAGCGCTGAACCTGGACGACAAGCTGTATACGCCCCAAGCGATGCTCAACCGGATCTCGGCAGCCAAGAACGAGCTGCTCCTTCCTGCCGACATGCAGGCCGGAACCTACCGGGAAGAGGTGGTGCGCAGGGTATACGAGCGCTACCAGGCGCTGCTGACCGAAAGCCATGCGCTCGATTTCGACGACCTGTTGATGAAGACGGTACAGCTCTTCCAGCAGGACGGCGACGCCCTGGACCGCTATCAGCGGCGCTATCCCTTTGTCCTGGTCGACGAGTGGCAGGACACGAACATGGCCCAGTACGAGCTGGTCAAGTTGCTGGCCGGCAAACGGGCGAACCTGTTTGTCGTGGGCGACGAAGACCAATCGATCTATGCCTTCAGAGGTGCAAACTATCGCAACGTGGCCCGCTTCCGAGAGGATTACCCGCAGGCGCGAGTCATCCTGCTGGAGCAGAATTACCGGTCGACGCAGACGATCCTGGACGTGGCGAATGCGGTCATTACCCGGAACGTCCACCGCCACCCGAAGCGGCTGTATACGGACAAGGGCGGCGGGCCGCAGATCTCAATGGTCGAGGCGTACGACGAGCAGGAAGAGGGCGACCTGGTGGTGAGCGAGATTCAGCGGCTGGCGGCACGAGGCCAGGTGCAGCTGGGGGATTGCGCGGTGATGTACCGGACCAACGCCCAGTCACGGCCGATCGAAGATGCATTCGTACGGCGGGGAATGCCGTACAAACTGGTGGGGGCGACCCGTTTTTACGAGCGACGCGAGATCAAGGATGTGATGGCCTATCTGCGGCTGGTGCACAACCCATACGACAGCATGGGGCTAGCCCGGATCTTGAACGTGCCGCCGCGGGGCATCGGCCAGCAGACGATAAGCCAGTTGGCGACCTGGGCGGCGGAGCTGGGGGTGCCGATTTACGCCGCGCTGCAAGTGCTGGCCGAGGCGGAAGGCACGGGAGCTCGAGGAAACCCGGGGGAGCTCGAGGACGGTGGCGCCCGGGCGCGGCCGCCATTTGGCAAGCGGGCGATGGCGACGCTGTTGGCATTTGGAGTGCTGATCGAGGAGCTGATCCGGCTACAGAAGGAGGTGAGCCTGCTCGACTTCCTGGACCAGGTGCTGGAGCGGACCGGCTATGCGGCTTTTGTGCGGGACGGCACAGATGAAGGGCTGACGCGCTGGGAGAATATCCTGGAGCTGCGCACCGTGGCGCGGGACTATGCCGATCTGCCGCCAGAGACGGCCTTGACGACATTCCTGGAGGAGGTGGCGTTGGTGTCGGACATCGACAACCTGGACGAGCGGGTTGACGCGCCAACACTGCTGACGCTGCACGCGGCCAAGGGGCTCGAGTTCCCGGTGGTGTTTATCGTCGGCATGGAGGAAAAGCTTTTTCCACACAGCCGGTCGATGGACGATCCGGAGCAGATGGAGGAGGAGCGGCGGCTGTGTTACGTGGGAGTGACGCGGGCCAAGGAATTGCTGTATCTGGTCCACACCTTCCGGCGGACGCTGTATGGGGAGAACGAGATACGTGAGCCGTCGCGGTTCCTGGCCGATATCCCGGCGCCGCTGATCAAGGGGCACGAAGAGAAACGACCGCCTGTGCCGCATGCATCTGGCGGCCCGCGCCAGATGCGGCTGGAGGGCCGGCCTTCATTCATCACGGCGGCCGGGAGCCGGGGCACAGCACGCGATCGCCAGGAGTCATGGGACGAGCCGGAACCGATCCTCAAGGTCCCGGCCCCCTGGGGCGGGAAGGGGGATCGCGCAGTGAGGAGGACAGAACAAAAGCCAGTCGAGGAAAAGGCAGCGCAGTACCAGACGGGGGACCGGGTGCGGCACGAGCTGTTCGGCAATGGGATCGTGATCGAGAGCAAGCGAGCCGGTGATGACGAGCAGGTGACGGTGGCATTTGCCGGGGCAGGGCTAAAACGATTGATGGCCAGCCTGGCGCCGATGGAAAAGCTAGAAAGTGGAACGTGACTATAAGTATTTCGACCTGATCACGGCCTTGTTCGTGGCCGTGCTGCTGATCAGCAACGTGGCCTCGACCAAGATCATGAGACTGGGTCCATTCACCTTCGACGGCGGGACGATCCTGTTCCCGGTGAGCTATATCTTTGGCGACATCCTGACGGAGGTGTACGGCTACCGGCGCAGCCGGCGAGTGATCTGGACCGGTTTCTTTTGCACCGGGCTGATGGCGGCGGTCCTGGCTATCGTCGGCGCGCTGCCGCCGGCGCAGGGCTGGGACAACCAGGCGGCCTACCAGGCCATCCTGGGCCAGACGCCGCGCATCGTGCTCGGGTCGCTGATCGCCTATTTTGCCGGAGAGTTTAGCAATTCGTACACGCTGGCCAAGATGAAGATCTGGACCGGTGGCAGGTGGCTGTGGATGCGGACGATCGGCAGCACACTGGTGGGGGAGGGGGTGGACACGCTGCTGTTCGTGGTGGTTGCTTTTGCCGGGACGATGCCTTGGGCGCTGCTATGGAGCATCATCATCTCGAATTATGTGTTCAAGGTCGGCGTAGAGGCAGCCATGACACCGGTCACCTACCGGGTAGTTAGCTTTCTAAAGCGGGTGGAGCACGAGGACGTGTATGACGTAGGCACGGACTTTAACCCATTTAAGGTGAGCGAAAGATAATCCGCGGTGCGCAAAGCGCACCGGTCCAGCAACCTGGAGAGGGTGTGAACGAGGACGATTCGACCGAACTGCTCATAACTGAAGACCTGCCTCCCTATCACCGCTCCGGTTACGTGGCGGTCGTGGGCAAGCCGAACGCCGGCAAATCGACGCTGCTGAACGCCTACCTGGGCCAAAAGGTGGCGATTGTGTCGGAAAAGCCGCAGACGACGCGCAACCGGCTGTTGGGGATCTTGACGCTCAAGCGGGAGCGGGGAGACTCAGCCGACGCGCAGGTGATCTTGATCGACACGCCGGGCATCCACCGGCCGCGGCACAAGCTGGGCGAGTACCTGGTCGAGACAGCGGTGAGCGCCATCCCCGACGCCGACGTGGTGGTGCTTATGGTCGACGTGTCGGATAGGCCGGGCGACGAGGACCGGCAGACCGCCGGGCTGCTGCGCAGGCGCAAGGTGCCGGTGCTCCTGGCGCTGAACAAGGCCGACTTGATGACCGCCGAGCAGGCAGCCGCCAACGTCGAGGCCTACCGAGCATTGGGCCGTTTCGATGAAGCGATCCTGATCTCGGCGCTGCAGGGCGACAACCTAGATCAGCTGCTGGACACCATCATCGAGTATCTGCCGCTTGGCCCGCGCTACTATCCCGACGAAGAAGTGACCGACCAGCAGTTGCGGTTCATGGCTGCGGAGCTGATCCGCGAGCAGGCGCTGCACCATCTGCGGCAGGAGGTGCCCCACGCACTGGCGGTCGTGGTCCAGGACTTCAAGGAGCGGAGTGAGGAGATGACCTACATCAGCGCCAACATCCTGGTCGAGCGGGATACGCAGAAGGCGATCATCCTGGGGCAGGGTGGGGCGATGATCAAACGGATCGGCCAGGCTGCGCGGCGCGAGATCGAGGACCTGCTGGGGACAAGGGTATACCTGGAGCTGTGGGTCAAAATCAAGAAGGGGTGGCGCAAGGACGAAAGGGAGTTGCGGCGGATGGGCTACGAACCGCCCGAGTAACTGCCAGGCCGCCGGCTCCGCCCCAACGGGCCGGCAGTCGCTACCACAACAATACAGCACTAGTCCCCGCTGTCCAAAGCCAGCGGGGACTAGGATTTGCCGTCTTGCCCCGTGAGGCAGCTCAGCAGGTGCATGGTCAGCAGCCGCATGTCTCATACCGCTGCAGGCTCAGCAGTTCCGGGTTGGAGGCCAAGTCGTCGTAGCTGCGGGAAAGGATCAACTCTGGATTGAAGACCAGGTCGTCATCAGCAGCTGCGCCAGCCATGATTCCGAGGTAATGGTCACCCAGGGCAGCCCAGCGAGCCGCGTCGGCGTCGAGGCCACGGGCAATGAAGCGGTCACCGATGGCGGCCCAGCGAGCCGCGTCGGCGTCGAGGCCGCGGGCAATGAAGCGGTCACCGATGGCGGCCCAGCGAGCCGAATCGGTCTCAACGGCACGAAGCATGGCCATCTTTTGGGTGTAGTAGACACCAAGAGCGGACCAGCGGACAGAGTCGATCTTGAGCGCATCACTATCCCCCACGAGGTAGCTACTGACAAGGGCCAGTTCCGGGTTGGGCGCCACCTTGTCGACGCTGGCACCTGCATAGTTGCTGAAAGTAACCAGCTCAGGGTTGAGCGCCGCCTTGTCGACGCTGGCACCTGCATAGTTGCTGAAAGTGACCAGCTCCGGGTTGAGCGCCAGCTTGTCGACGCTGCCGACCCTAAAGTCGCGCAAGCTA
>Ga0316622_100004605_pt1 | contig 10157 bp, 8 predicted proteins | sample OWC_Aug_OW2_C1_D_FD_207646 | JGI IMG/M metagenome (GOLD analysis project Ga0316622, IMG submission 207646) | Wetland soil microbial communities from Old Woman Creek delta, Ohio, United States - OWC_Aug_OW2_C1_D5_C | ecosystem: Environmental > Terrestrial > Soil > Wetlands | place: USA: Ohio... | reverse complement strand
ATAGTCAGACCGCTGGTTCGGGATCGTCCGCACGACGCCGGCGAGCGATGAAGTGACAAACGCGCCCGCCTCCGGCTCGTGCCAGAAGTCATCCGGCGCGCGGCCCGGGTTCACCACCGTGTAGGAATAGGCCGTGATCGGCTTCAGACCCGTGATGAGATAGAGCCCGCCGGGAAAAGGACGGACGACCGGCACGGCCGCGCCATCGTCAGGCGCGGGCGGCAGCGGCGCGTCGCCGCGCCGGCGTCGCGCCGGGTAGCGGTAGGGCGTCACCCGGACCTCGACCTCGGTGGCGCGGGCGTGCCGCAGCGCCTTCTCCGAGAGGACGCCCACCACGGCGTGAGAACGGTCCTGGCGGAATGCGCGCAGGGCCCGGACCAGCGCCGCGGCCGTCGCCTCCGTCGCCCCCGCCGCGAGCTCGATCCTGACGCTGCGGCACAGGAGCTCCCGCGGCAGGTGCCGGTTGGCCGCCGCGCCCGGAGCCACGGTCGAATCCGGGAACGCCTGGTGCAGACAGATCGCCAGCAGCGCGGAGTCCGAGCCGAACTTGAAGGTGTACTCGGGACTCGCGATGCGCTCCGGCGCGAGCGGCGGGAACGGGTAGTGATAGACCTCGATCCGGGGCGGGGTCCGGCCGGCGCCGCCAGCGCTGCCAGAGTCCCGCTCGGTTATCTCGAGAATGCCGCCGATCGCATCGATCGCAGCGGGAGCGCGGTCGAGGAGAGCCCGGGCCTGGTCGGCGGGCCCCTGCGCCGTCACGGCGATGATCTCCAGCGCGGCGCCCTCCTCGATGGCCCGCCGGGGCAGCGCCTCGGCCAGTGCCGACGGCGGCGACAGGACGAAGAAGAGGGCGCCCTTGGGATCGCCCCCCGCGCCTGCCGCCGCAACCCTGGCAAAGGGCGCGGCGGCCGCCATCGCGGCGATGATCCACGGCCACCAATTCGGTCGCAGGGCGACGATCCGCATCGGCCTCTCCCCCTCCCGTCCACGTTCGGCCTGTCGCGCGCCGGGGATCACGTGCCCCCTGGCGTCCTTCTGACTTCGGTCGCGATGTGGCGGCGGCGTGCGATCCCGGCGTTGCGCTGAGCGGCCCGGATCGCGGCCTTTCCGCGACGGGCGTCGGCGCCGGGGGCGGATGGGGGGCGGCGATCGGGAGGAGCGGTCCCATCCTCGTCAGCCACGAGGCTGGCGAACCGCCGCCCGACGTCCTCCTGGATCGTGGCGTACGCGCGCCGGTAGCGCTCGCGCTCCGGCCCGTCCATCGCGGCGAGGTCCTGGCCGCGCATGGCGGCCACGGCGTTCTGCGACATGCGCAGCATCTTGCGCAGGCCGCCCAGGATGTGGCGGATCCGGTTGCGGTAGGCGTCCTCGTCCTCGCCCAGGCCCTTGAGCTTGCGGCCCATGAACTCGCTCAGGAAGCTCCGGTCGGCGGCCAGGAGCCACTCGTGGCGGGTCATCGCGTGCATCGCCGAGACGGCATCGATGACGAGCCGCAAATACTTCAGGAAGTGGCGCTCGTGCGGCTGAATCTGCTGGCCGCGCCCCGCCATGCGCGCGTGCTCCGCCGCTTCGTGGAGGAGGAGCTGGACGCGCCGCACCAGCCGGAGCCGGCGCACGAACTGCTGGTTCATCACCCGCCCGCAGAGCCGTTCCCGGGCCAGATCGTAGTACGCGTCGCGGGCGCCCAGGTGGAAGGCACGGTTCTCCTGTAGGATCGGATGCGCGTGATCCTGGGTGACGGCCTTCTCAGGCCGGTCCGGCGAAGCTCGCGCCGGCGGAGATATGGCGGGTTCGCGTCGCATCGCGACCTCTGCCGCATCGTAGCGCGCCGGGCGCGGCGGCGCCAGACATGTCGGATCGCGCCGGCGCCGGCAGCAGGATCACGGCTGATGCGACCGCCCGGCCAGCAGGTCGAGCGCGTGGCGGAGGGCCGGCTCGACGGCGCGCAGGCACTCGATGGCGCCGGCCGGGCTGCCGGGCAGGAGCAGGACGAGGGTCTCGCCAACGATCCCGGCCGTCGCCCGCGACAGGATGGCCGTCGGCGTCGTGGCCAGGCTGGCGGCGCGCATCCGCTCGCCGAACCCGGGCAGCTCGCGATCGAACATCGGACGCACCGCCTCGGGGCTGACGTCGCGGGGCGCGATGCCGGTGCCGCCGCTGAGGGCGACGATGCGCGCGCCGGCAGCGATCGCCTGGCGCAGCGCGGCGCGGATCGCGGGGACCTCGTCGGGGACGATCACTGCCGGGCAGGTGGCGAACCCGAGTTCGTCCAGGCGCGCGGTCAGCCGCGGCCCGGTCTCATCTGGCTCCACGCCGCGGCTGCGGCGGTCGCTCACGATGATCACCAGGGCGGCAGCGGTGTCGGGTCGTTCGGGCATCGGCGTCCCGTTCGGGATGGGTGCTGCCGGCGCGGCCCGGGGCGCCGCGGGCGGTCACGGTTGCTTCTGCTTCTCGATCAGGCGGATGCGCTCGATCTCGATCCCGCGATCGAGGGCCTTGCACATATCGTAGACGGTCAGCGCGGCGACAGCCGCCGCGGTCAGCGCCTCCATCTCGACGCCGGTGGCGGCCCGCGCCCGCGCGGTCGCGCAGATCACGAGCCGGTCCGGCGCCTCCGGCCAGTGGATCCGGACTTCGACGTGGCTGAGCGGGATGGGGTGGCAGAGGGGGATCAGGGAGGCCGTTCGCTTCGCCGCCAGCACGCCGGCGAGTTGGGCGGCTGTGACGACGTTGCCCTTGGCCACCTGCTCCTGGCGGATCGCCTCGCGCGTCGAGGGCTGCAGCCGGACGACGGCCTCGGCGAGAGCGATTCGCAGTACCTCGGCCTTGGCGCTGACGTCGACCATGTGGACCTGCCCCGCGGCGTCGAGGTGAGTCCAGGGGGAGCTTGCGCCGGGCGGCGGCTCGTCCATCGCGTCATCCTCCGATCGCGGCCATGCGCCGGTCAGGGCGGTAGTGCGCCAGAAACTCGTGAGCGGCGGGCTTGGCGGCGGCAGCCTGGCGCAGGACCGCCTGCAGGTCGGTGCGCGTGCCGCCCCCCCGCAGGTGGGGCTTGAGATCGAACTCCAGGCCCGAGCCGAGGCAGGGCCGCAGCTTCCCGTCGGCGGTCAGCCGCAGCTTGTTGCAGCGCTCGCAGAAGTGGGGATCGCTCAGCGCGCCGATGAACCCGATCAGCTGTCCATCGTCGGTGCGCACGTAACGCGCCGGGCCGTCGCCCACGCGCTCCTCCACCGGGCGGAGCGCGTAGTGGCGCTCGAGGAGGCGGCGCGCCTGGCCGATGGACAGAAACCTCTCCGGGGCGAGGACCTGCCAGCGGCCGAGCGGCATCAGCTCGATGAAACGGATCGGGATACCTTGTTCCCGGGCGAACTCGACCAGCCGCGGCAATTCGTCGTCGTTGCGCCCGCGCATGAGGACGGCGTTGATCTTCACGCTGGCGAATCGGGCCTCCAGGGCAGCCGCGAGCCCGGCCATGGCGAGATCGAGGTCGCCGGTCCGGGTGATCGCCCGGTAGCGGTCCGCATCGAGCGTGTCGAGGCTCACGTTCACTCCGTCCAGGCCCGCATCGCGCAGGGCCGCAGCGAGCGGGGCCAGGCGCGTGGCGTTGGTGGTCATCGCGACCTTCCGGCATCCCGGCAGGCGGCGCAGCCGGGCGACGAGACCGACCAGGTCGCGGCGCACGAGCGGCTCGCCGCCGGTGATGCGGAACGTGTCGATGCCGAGGTCGACCGCCGCCGCGGCGACGGCCAGGATCTCCTCGTAGGTGAGGACTTCCGCGCGCGACAGCTGCCGGTAGCGCCGCGCGGGGATGCAGTAACAGCACCGCTCGTTGCAGCGGTCGGTCACCGAAATGCGCAGGTAGCTCACGCGCCGTTCGGCCATGAGTGCGAGGCCCGAGATGGCGGTGGAGTCCATCGCGTCAGGAGAGATCGCGGGCGGGCCGCGAGAGCCGCTTCGCCCGCGGGGCAAACCGTCGCGGCAAGCATAGGGAAGGGCACCGCCCGGCGCAAGACCGGCCCGGGGAGCGTCCAAGAGATCCATCCGATCCATCCGATCCGTCCGATCCGTCAGACCCAGCTCTCACTCGGCCCGGGCCTGCGGCGGCTCCTCCATCGCCTTGAGCTTGCGCCAGAGGGTGCTCGGGCTGATGCCGAGGATCCGGGCGGCGCGAGCGCGGTGGCCACCGGTCTGGGTCAGGACGGCGCGGATGTGATGGGCCCCGATCTGGCCCAGGGTGGCGTCAGGCGGGGGAGCGATCCGGCCGCCGCCGGCCAGCTCTTCGAGAATGGCGGGCGGGAGGTCCTCCCGGTGGATCACCTGGTCCTGGCAGAGCACGGCGGCGCGTTCGAGCGCGTTCTCGAGCTCGCGCACGTTGCCCGGCCAGGAGTAGGACTGCAGCGCGTCGAGGCAGCTGGCGTGCAGCCGCAGTTCGGGCAGGCCGAGACGCCTGACCAGCTGCTGCACGAAGAAGCGGGCCAGCGGCAGAATGTCCTCCCGGCGCCGGCGCAGGGGAGGGACCTCGATCTCGATCACGCCGAGCCGGTAGTAGAGGTCCTCGCGGAACGAGCCGTCGGCGACGGCCTGCTTGAGGTTGCGGTTGGTCGCCGACAGGACGCGGACGTCGATCTTGCGCTGGCGGCTCTCGCCGACACGGCGGATCTCCTTCTCCTGAAGCACGCGCAGCAGCTTGACCTGCGTGGCGGGTGAGATGTCGCCGATCTCGTCGAGGAAGAGCGTGCCATGCTCGGCCTCCTCGAACAGGCCGGCGCGGTCGCGCACCGCACCGGTGAAGGCGCCCGCCTTGTGCCCGAAGAGCTCGCTCTCGAGAAGCGTCTCGGGCAGGGCGCCGCAGTTGACGGCGACGAAGGTCTTCTCGGCGCGGGGGGAGTGCCGGTGCAGGGTCCGGGCCAGGACTTCCTTGCCCACCCCGCTCTCCCCGGTGATGAGCACCGAGGAGTCGTAGGGCGCGATGCGCAGCACCAGATCGACCACCCGCCGAAAGGCCTCGCTGCGAACCTCGACCAGCGGCGGATGAGCCTCCCGCTCCAGCCGGTCGAGCCGGCGCCGTTGGCGGGCCAGTTCGCGCGTCTTGCGCCGCAGCTCGTCGGTGAGCTGCCGCACCTTCTGCTGGATGTCCTCCGCCTGGAAAAAGGGCAGGTGCGAGTCGAGCTCGCCGCCCCAGGAGCCGCGGTCCTTGCCCGTCGCCGCGCAGCTCAGATGCCCGCACGCGACGCAGCTCTGCTCGATGAAGTAGATGTCACGATTGAGGCAGAACGAGGCATAGCCGCTGGCGTATCCGGCCACCATCCAACAGGCCGGTTCGGCGGCCCGCCCTAGCTCGATCAGGTGCTGCTCCGCCTCGCCGGAGTCGTGCCACGCTACCTCCATAAGGAAGGAGCCGGTGGGCGCCTCATCGAAGTGCAGAGCCTGCAGCACGGGCCGAGCGGCGCCCTGCAGCGCGAGCATCCGCAGTCCCGCCCGCAGCCACTCCTCGGTGTTCTCCCAGGCGAAGATGCGCGTCATGGCCGCGGCATCGGCATGTCCCCAGAAGTAACCCAGGCGGGTGAGCAGTCGCCGCGCGGCGACGGGTCCGAGCGTCTCGATCAGGTCACGCCGGAACTGGGCCAGGGCGTGCAGGGAGTGCAGCAGCAGCCGGCGCCCGTGCAGGTTGAGCGCGCCCTCCCGGAAATCGACCAGTTCAGCCAGACGCAGCTCGTCGGCCCGCATGGGAACCACCGTTCCAGAATAAAATGCCCGGATGCCAAAGTGAGAGTCGCCCGGGGTGAAGTCAAACGAGGGGAGCCGGCGGGGACCGCCCGCTCTCGCAGCACGGGACCGACTCCTGACCGGGCGGCCGTCCTGCGAGGATCTGCAGCCAGGGATGGATCTCCCCGGCGTGCGCGCCGGCAATCCGTTCCTGAGGTCGTGATATGCGGGGGTGCCCCCGAGGGCGAGATGCCCCGCGGCGCGGAGGCAGAAGCAAGGGGCACACCGGCACGATGGTGCGGCCGAATCCTCATTTCAGAATGCAAGCATGACCGTGCAGGATGCGACGGCCGCCGGCGGCGCGGAGGGGGCCGGGCCGCGCAGGTGCTGGGCTGGAGCGGGGTGGCACACGGGATGCTCTCCCTGCCGGCGGAGCCGGAGCCCGCGGGGTGGCAAGGCGCGCACGGCGGCCAGAAGGGACGAGCAGAGACCATGTACCAGACGCTTCAGGGGAAGGCGCGCGGGCTGGAGGCGGACCTGATCCGGTTCGCGCAAGAGTTCGTGCGGACGCCCAGCCGGACGCACGCCGAGCAGCAGGCAGCCGACCTCATGGCAGCCGCGATGCAAGAGCTGGGGTACGACCGGGTGGTCCGCGACGACGCCGGCAACGTGCTGGGCATCCTCTTCGGGCGGCGGCCGGAGCGGACGCTGCTGCTGGCGGGGCACCTTGACACGGCCGAGACGGCGCTCGGTTCAGCCTGGGCCCACGAGCCATGGTCGGGTGCGATCGAGGGCGGGCGCCTCCACGGGGTCGGCGCGAGCGACTGCAAGGGCGGGCTGGCAGCCCAGATCTTCGCCGGCGCGATCCTGCGGCGCAGCCTCCTGCCGCTGGATGGGACCCTCGTCGTCGCGGGGACCGTCGCGGAGGAGTGCCGTGGGAGCGCGGGAGTGCGGCACCTGGTCGAGCATACCCTGCCCGCGCTGGGGCTCCGCCCGACGGCGGCGGTGCTCGGCGAGCCGACCGGCCTCGGCCTCTACTATGGTCACGACGGGTGGGCCGAACTCGAGGTGCGCGTCGAGGGATGGGATCCCTTCCAGGTGGGGGACGCGGCGCGGTCGATCCGGGCCCAGTTCGATGAGGGCCCGGGCACGGCGGCCCTGGCCGGCGGCGCAGGCGAGAGCCTTTCGGTGAGCGAGTGGGAGGTGGATGACGAGGCCGAGACCGGGCTGCGGCGGGCGCTCATCCGGGTCGATCATCGGTTCCGCGACGGCGTGCCGGCGCTGATGAGCCGGCTCCAGCGGCAGGTCGGCCTGGCCACGCAGGCGACCGGCGACGTTCGCGTCGACGTGCGGGTGCGCCAGGAGGTCCAGTCCTTCTACACCGGGCAGCTGGTGCAGGTGGACCGGGTGATCGACGCGTGGGCGATCGATCCCTTCCATCCCTTGATGGAGCGGTCGCGCCAGGCGCTCACCGCCGCCGGATGCGCGTTTCGGGCGGGCACGTGGCAGCTGGGCCGGCGCGGGATGGGGACGGCAGGAGGGGTCCTCGTCCAGCAGTTCGCGATCCCGACGATCGGGTACGGGCCGGGAGAGGAGGCCCAGGCACACGCCCCGAACGAGCACGTGGCCCTGGCCGCCATGACCGAGGCTGCCTACGGCACGGCCGCAATTGCTCACGGTCTGATCGGCGTGCCGGTCTTCGGATGGACCGCGGACGAGATCTGAGCGGCCATGAACATCCTGGTCTTCAACTGTGGGAGTTCCTCGCTCAAGTACCGGCTGCTGGCGATGCCCCAGGAGCGGGAGCTGGCCGGCGGCGAGGCGCAGCGGGTCGGTCCGCCAACGGCCGAGCCGTCGCGGATCGTGCATCGGTCGGGCACGGAGCGGAGCGAGCATGTCGTGCCGATGCCGGACCATGCGTCGGCGTTCGAGCAAGTGATGCGCGTGTTGCGGGAGACGGGCGGGGGCGCGCCCGACGCGGTGGGGCATCGCATGGTCCACGGCGGCACGCGCTTTGCAGGGCACGCCCTGGTGGATCCGGCGACGGTGGAGGCGCTGGAGGCGATCCAGGGACTGGCGCCCCTGCACAATCCGCCGGCCACACGCCTGGTGCGGGTCTGTCGCGAGCGATATCCCGACCTTCCGCAGGTGGTCGTCTTTGACACGGCCTATCATTCGACCATCCCGGCCTCCGCGGCCTCCTACCCGCTGCCGCGCGAACTGGTGGAGCGATGGGGCCTGCGCAAGGCGGGGTTTCACGGCACGAGCCATCAGTTCGTCGCGGCGGAGGCGGCGAGCATGCTGGGCATCGCGCCGGACAGCCTCGACGCCGTGAGTTGTCACCTGGGCAGCGGCGGGGCGAGCCTGTGCGCCATCCGCGAGGGCCGCTCGGTCGAGAACACGATGGGGTACTCGCCCCTGCCGGGGCTGGTCATGAGCACGCGCGCGGGCGATCTCGATCCCGCCGTGGCGCTGCGCCTGCTCGCCGACGCGGGCGGTGACGGAGCGCACGTCGAGAACCTCCTCAACCGCCGCAGCGGCGTGCTGGGGCTCTCCGGGCTCTCGGCCGATCTGCGCGACGTCATGGCCGCCGCCGCGCGCGAGCGCGGCCGCGCGGCCCGGCTCGACATGACGCTCCAGGTCTACCTGTGGCGGCTGCGGCAGTACCTCGGCGCCTACCTCACCCTGGTCGGAACGCCCCGCGCCATCATCTTCACCGACACGATCGGGGAGTCGCTGCCCGACGTGCGCCGACTGGTCTGCTCCAACCTGGGCGCGTTCGGCGTCCGGCTCGACTTCCGGCGGAATGCCGAGGTGCGCGAAGGCCCGGCCGACGTCGCGGCCGCCACGAGCGCGGTGCGCGTCCTCGTCATCACCACGAACGAGGAGCTCGCGATCGCTCGGGCCGCCTGGTGCCGGGTCGTGCCACAGCAAGGCGGGAGGCAGGCGGCATGAGCGCGCTGGTGCTGATCCCCAGCCCGGCTGGGGGGCGTATTTCACTCGTCTCGCGGGGTGTCCACCAGGGCCTGCGGGGCCGCTTCGACGCTGATGGCGCCCCCGCCGCCGCACTGCGTGCCGTCCGTGACGCGTTGGCGGCAGATGGAGCGGGGCAGAAGCTGGCCGCGATCGGGGTCCGCCTCCTCTTCGGCGGGGATGGCTTCCCCCGAGCGGTTCCGGCGGACGACGACGTGCTGCGGCGGCTGGCGGCACTCGAGCATCGGGCGCCGCTGCACCTCCCATGCGAGCTCGAGTGGGTGCGCGCCTGCCGCGAGGTCTTTCCAGACGTGCCGGTCGTGCTCGCCTTCGAGAGCGCCTTCTTCACCGCCCTACCCGAGCGGGAACGGCGGTACGGCATCGATCCTGCCGTCGCGGGCGCGCTCGCGGTCGAGCGCCGCGGCTACCACGGCCTCTGGCACGAGGCGGCGTGCGCGGCCGCCCTCCGCGCATGGCGGGCACAAAACCGAGCGGGGACGCCGCGGACCCTCTCCTTCTGCTGGGAGCCGAAGCCCGAGGTGGCAGGAGTGCTGGGGCGCCGCCCGCTGGCCGTCTCCAGCGGGGCGACACCTCTGGCCGGACTGCCGGGCGAGACCTCCTGCGGTGAGGTCGATCCCAGCGTGCTGCTGATGCTGGCGCAGCAGGCGGGATGCGGGCCGGAGCAGGTCAATTTGCTCGCCACCCGTGAGAGCGGGCTGACCGCGCTTGTCGGACCCGGCACGCGCTGGCCGGACCTGTTCGGGCCGGACGCGATGGCGGCCAACGGCGCTCGTGGCTTCGCCCGGGAGCTGGCGGAGCACAGGTTCCTGCTCGCCTGCGGCGCCGCGACGGCCGCGCTGGGCGGGGCGGACCTGCTCGTCTTCTCGGGCCGGTACGCGGCGCTGGGCCGCCAGCTCGGCCCGCGCCTCGCGGCGCGCCTCGACTTCTCGGCCGCCGGCGGGCAGCCGGCGCCCGGGCTGCAGATCGTCGAGTCGAGTCTCGAACTGCTCGTCGCCCGCCGCGCGCTCCTGGCGGCGCGCGACTGAGAGGTCTTTTCACCCCGTCACGGTTCGATTCACAACCCCGGCTGGTCAGGGAAACGCTGGCGCGCCTCGGCGGCCAGGGCATCTGCCTGGTCGGCGTGCCCGGCGCGGCGCAGCGCGACGATCCCCTGGCGCCAGCCTTCGAGCCAGGTCGGATCGGCTTCCCGCAGCCGGGCGAAGACGTGGACGGCCTGGCCGGGCTGCCGGGTATCGAGATAGGCCAGCCCGAGCCGGTACAGGTTGAGCGGATGCGCCGGCGCCAGCTCTGCCGCTTTGCGGAGGCTCTCGAGGGCCTCCACGGCCTTCTTCTGCTGCAGGCGCACGGCGCCGAGGTCGCTCCATGCCTCCGCCAGGCTGGGATCGAGCTGGATGGCCTGGGCCAGGTCGCGCTCGGCCTGCTCGTAGGACTGCGCGGCGCCGAGAATCCGGCCGCGG
>Ga0316622_100004604_pt1 | contig 10157 bp, 5 predicted proteins | sample OWC_Aug_OW2_C1_D_FD_207646 | JGI IMG/M metagenome (GOLD analysis project Ga0316622, IMG submission 207646) | Wetland soil microbial communities from Old Woman Creek delta, Ohio, United States - OWC_Aug_OW2_C1_D5_C | ecosystem: Environmental > Terrestrial > Soil > Wetlands | place: USA: Ohio... | reverse complement strand
CGACTCTCCCCCTCGAACCGCCGCGCGGTCGTGCCGGGAGCCTGGCGGATGGAGGTCTCACCCGCCGCGCCGTCGAAGGACGACGTCTTCCTGCACGTCCTCGAGATCGGCGACCGTGACGTGACCCCCGCCCGCCGGGTCGCGGCGATCGAAGGCCACGGTCTCGCCGGGGCGGCGATCGAGGGCGAGGCCGTCGTCCTCTTCGCGAGCGCCGACCCGGGAGAAGCCACACTCCCCGACGTCAAGACGCCCACCCTGCTCCTGGCGGGCCTCGAGCCCGGGGCCTCTTACGAGATCCAGGTCACCTCCGGCTTCGCGCCCGGCGCGCCCGCGTGGCGTGCCGCCGCCGAAGCCGGCGACGAAGGGGCGCTCTCCTTGTCCTGGGAGGCCGTCCGGGACGGACGCCTGCGCCTGCGGCGCCTGCACTAGAACCCTTGGAGGACGACATGCACCAGACTTCACCCGGCCGCGTCGCGGCGATGGCCGCCCTTCTCGTGGCCGCCGAGGCGGCCGCCTTCGCCCTCGCCGCCCCGCGCGTCCGGCCGCCCCTGCCGAAGATCACGGCGCCCGTGACCTTCGGGACGCCGGAGGCCGACCGCATCCTCGAGGCGATGCAGGTCTTCCCTCCCGACAACCCGTGGAACCAGGACGTCTCGAAGATGCCGGTCCACCCGGACTCCGCCCGGATGATCGCGTCGATCGGCGCCGACCGGAACCTGGGCTACAACCTCGACATGGGCTTCATCCTCGTGCCGCCCGACCAGAAGCGGGTGCCAGTGAAGCTCCTCGACTACCCGAACGAGTCCGACCCGGGGCCGTACCCCGTCCCCGACAACGCGCCGATCGAGAACTGGCCGCTCGCCGTGAACGAAGACGAGGAAGCGCTGACGAAGCCCGGACAGACGCTCGAGGACCTCCAGCGAAACGGCACCGGCGACCGCCACATCATCGTGGTCGACCCCGTGAACGGCAAGCTCTACGAGTTCTGGCAGAGCAGGAAGACGGACGCGGGCTGGCAGGCCTCGAACGAGGCCACGTTCGACCTCGAGACCGGCGCGCTGCGGCCCGAGCGCTGGACCTCTTCCGACGCGGCCGGGCTGCCGATCTTCCCGGCGGTCGTGCGCTACGACGAGTGCGAGCGCGGGCTGGTGGAGCACGCGATGCGCTTCACCGTGCGCCGGACCCGTCGCGGCTACGTGCTGCCCGCGACACACTGGGCGAGCCCCAGCTTCGACAAGTCCTTCCCGCGCATGGGCGAGCGCTTCCGGCTCAAGGCGAGCTTCGACACCTCCGGCTACCCGAAGCACGCCCGCGCGATCCTCGAGGGCCTGAAGAAGTACGGGATGCTCGTGGCCGACAACGGCAGCGAATGGCTGATGTCGATCTCACCCGATCGACGGCTCCAGGGACTCGAGACGCTGAAGCAGGTGAAGGGCTCGGACTTCGAGGTGGTGGAGACCGGCGCCCGCGCGGTCGAGGACGTGCCGAAGTGAGTCGGCGGCGATGAGGCTGTGCCAGGTCGGCTGTGGCGAGCACGCGCGGGTGGCGCACGGGCCGTCCCAGGCCCGCTGCGCGCGAGAGCGCGCCCACCTCGTGCTCGCCGGCTGCTGCGACCTCGACCCGGCGCGCGCGGAGGCCTTCCGCCGCGACTTCGGCTACGCCCGGGCCTTCACCGACCCGGTCGCGATGCTCGAGGCGGAGCGACCGGACGCCGTCGTCGTGGTGGTTCCGGTCGAGCAGACGGTCGCGGTCGGTTCCCTCGTCCTGGAGCGCGGCCTCCCGCTCCTTCTCGAGAAGCCGCCGGGGGAGACCGCGGTCGACGTGGATCGCCTGATCGCCGCCGCCGAGAAGGGGGGGCGCGCCGTGCCCCACCAGGTGGCCTTCAACCGCCGCTTCGCCCCGCTCGTCCGGGAGCTGCGCCGCCGGATCGAGGAGGCGGGGCCACTGCAGCACCTGCACTACGAGATGACGCGCGTCGAGCGACGCGACCCCGACTTCTCGACCACCGCGATCCACGGCCTCGACGCCGTCCGGTACCTGGCCGGCTGCGACTACGCCGGGGCCCGCTTCCGCTACCGCGAGCTGCCGGGGCTCGGGCCGGGCGTCGCGAACATCCTCGTGGACGCCGTGATGGCCTCGGGCGCGACCGCCCACCTCGCTTTCTGCCCCGTGGCCGGGGTGCTGGTGGAGCGCGCGACCGCGCACGCGCACGGTCACACCCTCTCCCTCCACGTGCCGATGTGGAGCGGGGTCGACTCGCCGGGCCGGCTCTGGCACTTCGCCGGGGGGACGCTCGCGGCCGACCTGGGCGGCGACCGCGTGGGCGACGGCACGGCGCTCTTCGAGGCGGGCGGCTTCTACCGCGAGACGGTCGCCTTCCTCGACGCGCTCGCGGCGGGCCGGGAGCCGTCGCCGAGCCTACGCGAGTCGCGCCAGTCGGTGGAGATCGCGGAGCGGATCCGGCACCGCGCCGTGGAGTACCGGGCCTAGCGCGAGGCCGGACAGAACGGAGAGGCGCATGAAGCGAGTTCCCTTCCCCGCGGCGATCGCCGCGGTCCCCGCCCTGGTGGCGCTCGCCCTCGCGGCGGACCTCGGTCCCACGAGGCCGGCGCGGCTCGATGCCTGGAGGGTCATCGGGCCTGGCGGGGGCGGGACCATGCGCCGCCCGGTCCTCAGCCCGCACGACCCCAAGGTCGTCCTGCTCGGGTGCGACATGACGGGCGCCTACGTCACCGGCGACGGCGGCGCCTCGTGGCGGATGATCAACTTCGGGTCGGTGCCGACCGCGTTCGCCTTTGATCCCGCGACGCCCTCGACCGTCTACGCGGGCGCGGGAGCGGTGTACCGCAGCGACGACGCCGGCCGGACCTGGCGCATGATCCTGCCGGACCCGGCGAAGAACACCGTGGCGAAGGCCATCGGCGACCACGGCGACCGCGTTCTCTTCACCGACGACACCGTCTACCCGGGAAGCGGCCGCAGCGTCACGATTCACGCGATCGCGGTGGACGAGGACGACCCGGCGCGCGTCTTCGTCGCCGCGAGCGCCGCCGACTCGCCGGTCCCGGGCACGCCCGCCTCGCCCACGCTCCTGCTCGGCTCGACCGACCGCGGGCGCACGTGGTCGCGACTCGCCGCCTTCGGCTCGGAACGGGTCTTCGCGCTCCGGTCGAACGGCGGCGAGAAGGCGCCACGCGTGCATGCTCTCACCGAGACCGGAGCCTACGAAGGCCCCGGGCCGTCCCTGCGGCACGTCCCGGCTCCCGGCGGGGCCCGCTTCAGCTCCGGGAGCTTCGGCCGCGACCCGCGCTCGGGCGTCGTGTTCGCCTACGCCACCCTGCCGCTCGGCGCCGCTGCGGGCGGGAGCGCCGGCGGCGTGCAGGTGTCCGAGGACGCCGGGCGCACCTGGCGAAGCGCGAACGGGACTCTCCTCGAGGCGGTCCGGGAGCTCGGCCGCGGCGACGAGTGGGGACCGGCCAGGGGCTCGCGGCCGTCCCTGGGGCCGATCGCGGCGTCCGCCCACTTCCCACTCGTGGCCTACGTGGGTCTTCGGGGGATCCTCCTTCCCGGCCGGGGCGACGTCCCCTTCAACGGGATCGCGAAGACGACCGACGGCGGCCGGTCGTGGAGCGTCGTCCACGCCGAGTCCGACGAGCCGTCGGCGAACCTCGCCGCGTCCTGGATCGAGCCGCGCGCCGCCGAGGACGCCCACTCCGTCTGGTTCGACGCCCCGTACGACCTCGCGGCGGCGCCCAACCATCCCGACGTCGCGTACGCGACCGACCTCTTCCGGACCTACCGGACCACCGACGGAGGCCGGTCCTGGGCGCAGGTGAACTCCGAGCCGCGCGGGGACGATCGCTGGACGACCCGCGGCCTCGACGTCACGACCACGTACGGGATCCAGTTCGACCCGCACGCTCCCCGGCGCGTCTTCATCCCGTACACCGACATCGGCCTCTTCCGCAGCGAGGACGGGGGCGAGACGTGGACGGGCTCCACGACGGGCATCCCCACGCGCTGGCGCAACACGACGTACTGGCTCGCCTTCGACCCCGAGGTGAAGGACCTCGTCTGGGGCGGGTTCAGCGGAACCCACGACCTGCCGCGCCCCAAGATGTGGCGACGCACCGACCCCGCACGGTTCCGGGGCGGCGTCGCCGTCTCGACCGACGGGGGGCGCCGCTGGACCGTCTCCAACCAGGGCATGGAGGAGTCGGCCATCACGCACGTCCTGCTCGACCCGAAGAGCCCGAAGGGAAGCCGCACGCTGTACGCGGCCGCGTTCGGCCGCGGCGTCTACAAGTCCACCGACAACGGCCGGACGTGGGCACTGAAGAACGCCGGCCTCGCGCCGGACTCCCGGAACCAGCCGTTCGCCTGGCGGCTCACCCTCGGCCAGGACCGCACGCTCTACCTCGTGGTCGCGCGCCGCAGCGAGCGCGGGCGGATCTCCGACCGCGACGACGGCGCCCTCTACCGCTCCACCGACGGCGGCGAGACCTGGCAGCCGATGTCCCTGCCCCCGGGCACGAACGGCCCGAACGCCCTCACCGTGGACCCGGCGGACCCGAAGCGCCTCTACCTCTCGGCCTGGGGGGTGACGCACCCGGACGGCGACACCGGAGGCGGGATCTTCCTCAGCATCGACGGCGGAGCGACCTGGCGTCCCGTCTTCACCGAGGCGCAGCACGTCTACGATGTCACCGTCGACCCGCGGGACCCGAGTGTGCTCTACGCCGGCGGGTTCGACCAGGCCGCCTTCCGCTCGGTGGACCGCGGCCTCAGCTGGGCGCGGGTCCGCGGGTTCAACTTCAAGTGGGGCCAGCGGGTGATCCCGGACCCCGCGGACGCTTCGAGGATCTACGTCACCACGTTCGGTGGCAGCGTGTGGCACGGCCCCGCCGCCGGCGACCCGAGTGCGACCGAGGACGTCGTGCGATGAGCGTCCCTGCCATCTTGCCTTCGCTCGCCCTCGTGGCCCTGGCCTCGGCGCCGGAGCCCTCGCGCCTCGAGCAGCTCGTCGAGGCGAACATCCTCGGCACGCACGCGTTCCAGGTGGCCCTCGCGAAGAAGGACGGCAGGGGCGACCCGGCCTGCTACTCCCCGGGTAGCCTCACCGAGGCGCAGCTCGCCGTGCTCGAAACCCACCAGGCCGCGTTGATGAAGGCCGACGTGAAGGCGGTGCGTGCGTGGGCGGAGGGGAAGGCTTCGGCCTTCGACCCGAAGGCCGACCTGGGGCCGCTCCTCGCCTCGCGGCTCGCCCTTTCGGACGCGCTGCCCGTGAACGTCTTCACCCGGTGGCTGGGCGATCGGACCAGGGCCCCCCGGGTCCAGGTGCGCGCGATCGCGAGCCTCTTCCAGACGAACCTGGAGACGGAGCGCGACGGGGACCGGCTGCAGGAGCTCTTCGCCTTCTACGCCGGGCTCGGCCTGCCGGTCTACCTGGGCCAGCTGGGCCGGCCAGGCGCCGACGAGGCCCTCCTGGGCATGGGGCGGGAGCTGGAGGGGAAGGCCTGCGCCTCGCCGTTCGGAACGGCCGCCGCCGACTGGCAGATCGCCGGGCGCAAGAACTGGAACTGGGGCGAGAAGAACCTGGGCATCCGGGACGACAAGGTGCTCGCGGCCGAGCTGCTCGAGGAGCCGGACGTGAAGGGGCTCGTCCCGCGCATCCGGGCGCTGCCTCCGCGCCGGGTCGCCGTCATCGGCCACTCCTTCACCATGCAGCTCCACTGGTCGACGCCCGGCGCCTTCGTGCCGATCGTGACCGCGATCTTCGCGCGCGAGAACCCCAGGGTGGAGTTCCGGCAGTTCCATTCCGGGGGGCTCACCTCGACCCGCGCGATCGATCGCTTCTACGCGGACGCGCTCGCCTGGAAGCCGGACGTCGTCCTCTTCGTCGTGGCCAACCGCACCGAAGCGGACCTCGAGGCGTTCCGCACGATGGGCCGCGGCTTCCGGGCCGCGGGCGCCACCGTCTACACTTTCGACAGCGTGCGCCTTCCTGCCGCCGCCCGACCCGGGGAGCCGGCGAAGGACGCCGTGGCGGCGCGGGAGGCGGACATGACGGTGGTCGAGGTGGACGCGCTGCTCGGCTCGGCGCCGGACCGCGACCGCTTCCTCTGCCTGGACGGGATCCACATGACCGAGCCCTACCACCGCCTGATGGCGAAGGAGTGGCTGAAGCTGCTGGTGGGGGCGCGGGAGGCGGACCTTGCAGCCCGCGACAGGAGGTGAACGTGGACATCGCGATCTTCGACTCGAAGCAGGACCTCGGGCGAGCGGCGGCCGAACGGGCCGCGGCGGCGATCGGCGAGGCCATCGCCCGCTCCGGGGAGGCACGCGTGATCGCGGCGACCGGTGCCTCGCAGTTCGAGTTCCTCGACGCGCTCACGGCGACGGAGGGCATCGACTGGGGACGCGTGGAGATGTTCCACCTCGACGAGTACGTCGGGGTGAGCGACGCGCACCCCGCCAGCTTCCGCCGCTACCTGCGCGAGCGGATCGTCGAGCGGGTCCACCCCCGGGCCTTCCACTTCCTGGCCGGCGACGCGGCCGACCCCGCCGCGGAGTGCCGGCGGGTGGGCGCCCTCCTCGCCCGGTCGCCGGTCGACGTGGCGTTCGTGGGCATCGGCGAGAACGGCCACCTGGCCTTCAACGACCCGCCGGCCGACTTCGAGACCGAGGAGCCGTACCTCGTGGTCGACCTCGACGACGCGTGCCGCCGGCAGCAGCTCGGCGAGGGCTGGTTCGCGGCCCTCGAGGACGTGCCGCGCCGCGCGATCTCGATGTCGATCCGCCAGATCCTGAAGGCGCGCGAGATCCTCTGCGTGGTGCCCGACGCGCGCAAGGCGAAGGCGGTGCGCGACTGCCTCGAAGGCGAGGTGACGCCCGTCCACCCGTCGTCGATCCTGCAGACCCACCCGGCCACGACGGTGTTTCTCGATCGGGACGCGGCCGGACTGCTGAACCGGCGGGGGGCGCGGTGACCCGTCTCGCCCGGCGGATCCCTCGGCGCCCGACGCGACCGGAGCGCCTCGGGAGGACTGGGCGAACGAGCCTCCTCCTGGCGCTCGCTCTGGCCCTCGCCACCGCCGCCCTCCTGCGTGGGGAGGCCAAGCCGGCCGCGCGCCACGACATCCCCTACTCGACCGAGGTCGTGACTCCGCACGTCCCCTGGGCGAAGACGCTCCCCGGTGGACCCATCCGCGGCTTCTTCGTTCCGCCCGTCACCGAGGGGCGGGACATGGTCGAGCTGATGCAGCGGCTCGCGCTCGAGCCGACCACCGTGACGATCGACCGCAGCTGGGACGTGAACTGCTGGGGCATCGGCGACTGGTACGACGGCGACCACGTGCTGCGCGGCGACAAGGACGACTTCCGCATCGTCTACGGCTACGTCGAGGAGGAGCTCGCGAGCGGGAAGCCGTTCGAGGTGCTGGTCATCCCCGGGCTCAACGGCTGGTCCCGCTACACCCGCAAGACGCGGGACGCGATCCTGCGGCGGGTGAGCGAGGGGGCGGGGCTCGTGCTTCTCCACCCCTTCGTCGGGGACGTGAAGGGGCACCCGTTCCTGGGAGACGAGCCGGACGGCGACGAGCGGATCTGGGAGATCTCCCCGCTCGTCGGTGTGCCCGACGACCGGGTGAGCGACCGAGGCTATCCGGAGGTGAACCGCGAGGCGGTCGTCGAGGCCGAGTGGCGGGCGCGGCCGCACCCGATCACCGATGGCCTCGACCTGGAGCTGCTGCCCTCGGGCGCTCGTGGCGGCCGCTTCTACCGCTACCGGGCGAACGGCGACGTCGCGGTCGAGGCCGCCGGCCTGCCGGTGGTCGCCACCCGCACGTACGGCCGCGGCCGCGTGGTGGCTTTCGCGGCCGTGGGCGACGGCCTCATCCCCGAGGCCGTCGACCCGGTGAAGACCCGGACCTACTGGGACTACTGGGAGTACCAATACTCCCTCGTCGCGCGCGCCGTCCTTTGGGCCGCGCGCGGCGAGGGACCTGTCCGTATCCGTGCGCTCGACGCGACTCCGGAAGGCGGACTCGTTCTCGCCCTTGCCTCGCCACTGGTCCCCGCGGTCGAGGTCGAGGTGGGCGTGCGGAGCGAGAGCGGGAACGCGCTCGCGCGATCGACTCGACGGCTTCGCTTCGTCGACAGCGAGGCACGCCTCGAGATTCCCGCCTCCGATCTCGCGCCTGCGGGCTGGCCGGGCGGCCGCTCGGTCGTGGACGTGATCGTGCGCGACCCCGCGACCGGCGCGACGCTGCAGTGGGGCTGGGCGGGCCTCGACGCGCCGAAGGCGGCGACGCTCTCCGGCCTGCGCCCGAACGCCAGCGTCTACCGGGAAGGCGACACCCTGAGCGTCGTCGCCCGAGCGGCCGGCGCGCTCGTGGGGCTCACGCTGCGCGTGCGCTTCGGCGACGACCTCGGCCGCCTGCGGGCGGTCGAGGAGGCCCCCGCCCGCGGGGAGCGGACGTTCTTCCACCGCCTCGACCACGCACTCGGCAAGCGCGTGCTGGTCTCGGCGGAGCTCGTGGACGCGAGGGGGCGCGTCCTGGACACGCTGCGCCACGAGCCCATCGTGGTCGCCGCGCGCGAGCGGCGGCGGAAAGAGTACCGTGGCCTCCTCTCGTTCGAGACCCCCGTCCACTACCTCGCGGAGCAGAGGCTGCGCCGGCTGCGCGAGCGGGCGATGGACACGAGCTTCACGTGGGGCGGCGAGGTGAACGACGAGCTCCACATGCCCCGCGGCTGGTTCGGCGTCTACTGGTACGACCGCGGGCCGACGACACCCGAGGGCATGGAGCGGGCGATCGCCGAGTTCCGGGAGACGGGCGACGTCGACTCGCTCGCCTACCTCGTGAAGAAGGAGCTCTACCGCCGCACCGGGGAGACGCGCTTCCTCGTGCGGAGCCCGAGCTTCGACGACCCGACGGTGCAGCGGCGCCTGTTCGACCTGGCCCGCACCGCCGCGCGGTCGAAGGCCGTCTACAACATGGACTACTACTTCGTGGGCGACGAGGGCTCGCTCGGCTCCTACGCCGACGCGGTGGACTTCTGCTGGGGGAAGCACACGCTCGCCGGCTTCCGGGCGTGGCTGCGCGAGGAGTACGGCTCGCTCGAGGCGCTGAACGTCTCGTGGGGGAGCGACTTCCGTGAGTGGGACGCCGTCGTGCCCCTCACCACCGAGCAGGCGCGGCGCGAGGGCCGCTACGCGCCCTGGGCGGACCACCGCACGTACATGGAGGTCTCCTTCGGCCGCGCGTACCAGACGGTGCGCGACGGCGTCCGCGAGGGCGACCCCGAGGGCCGCATCGCCCTCTCCGGAACGCAGGTCACGAACCCCTGGAACGGCTGCGACTGGCACCGGCTCGACGGCGTGATCGACGACTTCCTCTCCTACGCGGGCGGGAACCAGTGGGACATCCACCGCTCCTTCGCGAAGCCGGACGCCCGCATCGGCTTCTGGACCGGCTACGGGCGCAGCGGGGCCGCGGTGAAGCACGAGGTGTGGACGGCGGCCCTCCAGGGCATCCTCCACCCGCAGCTTTTCTGGAGCCCGTCGATCGTCAACCCCGACATGACCTTCTCCCGCTCCGGCCGCGACCTCGGCGAGGCCTTCCGGGCCCTGCGCTTCGAGGGGATCGGCCGCCTGCTGATGGAGGCGGAGCGGCTCGACGACGGTGTCGCCGTCCACTACTCGATGCCGTCCGTCCACGCCGCCGGCATCCTCGGCCACCACGACCGCGAGGAGGCGAAGAAGGGGGGCACGAGCTTCCCGGCCAACCGCGACGGGTGGGTGGGCGTCCTCGACGACCTGGGCCTCTCGTTCCGCTTCGTCGCCGCGCCCCAGGTCGAGGAGGGAGGACTCCAGGGGAAGCGCGTCTTCGTCCTGCCGCACTCGACGGCGGTCTCCGACCGCGAGGTGGCCGAGATCCGCCGCTTCGTCGAAGGAGGCGGAGTCCTCCTCGCCGACGGCGGGGCCGGCCTCTTCGACGCGCACGTCGCCTGGCGCGACACGGGAGCACTCGACGCGCTCTTCGGCGTGACGACGCCGCCCCCGCGGACGAGAGGGAAGGCGACGGCGCGGGGGAGGGGACACGTCCGCGTCACGGCGGAGGGCTCGGCGCTCGGCCTGCGGGCCGGCGATCTCG
>Ga0316622_100004602_pt1 | contig 10158 bp, 9 predicted proteins | sample OWC_Aug_OW2_C1_D_FD_207646 | JGI IMG/M metagenome (GOLD analysis project Ga0316622, IMG submission 207646) | Wetland soil microbial communities from Old Woman Creek delta, Ohio, United States - OWC_Aug_OW2_C1_D5_C | ecosystem: Environmental > Terrestrial > Soil > Wetlands | place: USA: Ohio... | reverse complement strand
CGGAGGCGCAGAGGCGCGGAGAAAGGCAGGACGGCCACAAGAAGGTTTCCTCTGCGCCTCCGCGGTGAAAACCCATATGCTTTAGCTAATAGTTTTCTCCGTGCCGCCTGCGCTACTTCGCCGGCGCCGGCCGGGTCGATGGCACCGCGCCCGACTCGTCGCTGAGGCCGGCCCAGTAGAAACCCAGCCGCTCGCGGATGGCAAGGCTGGTGAGGTGCATGCCCCACGAGCTCGGCAGGCCGGCGCCAAGCGCCCTCTCACTTCGAGTCAGCGCCTGGAATCCGGTCGGTGCCGCAGTCACCTGGATGCCGACCGACTCGAAGGCGCGCGCGGCGCGGCGCATGTGCCAGGCGTGGGTGACGAGGTAGACGTGCTTGACCCGGGCCTCGGCCAGCAGCGTGCGGCTGAACTCGGCGTTCTCCATGGTGTTGCGTGACTCGCGCTCGGTCCATTTCACACTGGCCTTGAACTCGTTTTCCAGCACCGCCTTCATCAGCTCGGCCTCGCTGACGGCCTCGCCGCCGGGCGCGCCGCCGCTCACCAGGATCGGCACCCGGGTTTTGCGCTGCAGGAACGCGGCATACCGCACCCGCTCCAGTCCCGCCGGGCCGAGCGTGTCCTGAAAGTCGTATTCGGGCGCCTCCGGCCGACGATTGGCGCCGAGCACCACGATCGCCTGCGGCGGATCCCTGAGGTTGTCCTTGGGGGCGTACACAGCGGCCAGCGGGCCGGTGTCGGCCAGCGGCACCAGCTCCGGCGGTTTGGCAAAGCCCTGCAGGTCGGCAAGCAGCATCTGGCCGGTGCTCGGCAGGCTCAGCGCCACCAGCGCGATGATGCTCAGCACCAGCATGCCGGTGCCGAGCCAGTGTTTCCTGAAGTACGCGAGCAGGGTGAGGATCAGCAGCACGATTACGATACCCGGCGGGGTCAGCAGCGTCTCGGCGATGCGCGGCCAGAAGTCCATGGGGGGATGCTCCGATTCTTGTTGGTGGGGGTGCCGTTACAGGCCGTGTGCCTGGCGTTCGGCATGGTAGGAGGAGCGCACCAGCGGCCCGCTCGCCACATGCCGGAAGCCGAGCGCGTGGCCGATGCGCGCGAACTCGTCGAACTCATCGGGATGCACGTAGCGCTCGACCGCCAGGTGCGCGCCGCTTGGCTGCAGGTACTGGCCGATGGTGAGCAGCTCGCAGCTGTGGGCGCGCAGGTCGTGCATCACCGCCACGATCTCGTCATTGCTTTCGCCCAGCCCCACCATCAGCCCGGACTTGGTCGGGATCTGCGGGTGCGCAGCCTTGAACTCGGCCAGCAGTTTTAGCGAGTGCGCGTAGTCGGCGCCGGGGCGCGCGGCCTTGTACAGGCGCGGCACGGTCTCGAGGTTGTGATTGAGCACGTCCGGCGGCGCCGCGGCGAGGATCGCGAGTGCCCGGTCGAGCCGGCCGCGGAAATCCGGCACCAGGATCTCGATGCGCGTGCCGGGTGACCCGGCGCGGATCGCCGCGATGCAGTCGGCGAAGTGCCGGGCGCCGCCGTCGCGCAGGTCGTCGCGGTCGACCGAGGTGACTACGACGAACTTGAGGCCCATGGCGGCGATGGTGCGTGCCAGATTCCCGGGCTCTTGTGGATCAGGCGGCTGCGGGCGGCCGTGGGCGACGTCGCAGAACGGGCAGCGGCGCGTACACACAGCGCCGAGGATCATGAAGGTCGCGGTGCCGCCGCTGAAGCACTCGGCCAGGTTGGGGCAGGCGGCCTCTTCACAGACGGTGTGCAGCCGGTTGGCGCGCAGCACTTCCTTGAGGCGCAGCACCTCGGTGCCGGTCGGCGCCTTCACCCGCAGCCACGCCGGCTTCGGCAGCTTGTCGGCGCGCGCCACCACCTTGATCGGGATACGCGCGGTCTTGGACGCGCCCCTGAGCGGATTGCGCTTCAGGGCGTCGCCGCCATCATCCGGCACCGGCTTGGGTGGGTTGGTCATCGCCGTGGCTCAGTGAGACTGGCCGGCATTGTAGCCCAGGTTGCCCAAAAGATGGGCAAGCAGTTCGCGCTTCACGTCGGCAGGATTCGCCCGCGCGTGCCCGACCAGGGTGGCGAGGTCGATGGTCTCGAGCCCGGCGTAGCCGCAGGGATGGATGTGCCGGAACGGAGTCAGGTCCATGGCGACATTGAACGACAGCCCGTGGTAGCTGCCGCGCTGGCGTACCCGCAGGCCCAGCTGCGCAATCTTGCGCCCGCCGACGTACACCCCGGGCGCGCCGCTGCGGCGCTCGGCGCCGAGGCCGCGCGCCGCCAGCAGGTCGATCACGGTCTGTTCGAGTGCGCTCACCAGACGCTTCACGCCCCAGCCGCGGCGGCGCAGGTCGATGAGCGTGTAGGCGACGATCTGGCCGGGGCCGTGATAGGTAATCTGCCCGCCGCGGTCGGTTTTGACCACCGGGATCGCGTCCGGATTGGCGAGCGGCTGCTCGCTGCTGTTGGTGCCGAGCGTGTAGACCGGCGCGTGCTCGACCAGCCAGATCTCGTCCATGCTGGCGGCGCCGCGGGAGTCGGTGAAGGCGCGCATCGCCTCCCAGGTGGCGAGGTACTCGGCGCGCCCGAGGTCGCGCACCACGACCGCGAGGCCGGGGTCAGTCTGCGCGGCCGGCGCGGAATTCACGTTTGTAGTCCTGGTAGAGCGCATACAGGCGCGCGTGCACCGGCCCCGGTTTGCCGCCGGCCACCGGTTGGCCGTTGAGGCTCGTGATCGGCAACAGTTCCTTGGTTGAGCTCGACAGCATCAGTTCCGAGGCGGCCCGCAGCTCGGCTTCCTTGAGATTGCGTTCCGCGCAGGCGACACCATGTGCGTGCGCCAGTTCCAGCACCAGGTCGCGGGTGATCCCGGGCAGAATGAACGGCCCCTTGGGCGGGGTCACCAGCACGCCGTCGACCACGGCGAAGATGTTGCTGGCCGAGCCCTCCATCGCCAGGCCGTCGCGCACCAGGATCGCCTCGGCAGCGCCGGCCTCGGTCGCCTGCTGGCGCAGCAGTACGTTCGGCAGCAGTGCGATCGCCTTGATGTCGCAGCGCAGCCAGCGGATGTCGGGCACGGTGATCGCGGGCACACCGTTGGCGAGCTGTTGGGCGTCCGGATACTTGAGCGGCGCCGCATAGGCGAACACGGTCGGCTGCGGGTCGGGCGGGAACGCATGGTCGCGCGGCGCCGGGCCGCGCGTCACCTGCAGGTACACCGACTGGTCGTCGGCGGCGACGGCATCGGTCAGGCGCCGGAAGATCTGCTCCCATTCGCCGCTGGCGAGCGGGTTGCGCACGCGGATGCCGGCCAGACTGTCGTCGAGGCGCCTGAGGTGCTGACGCATGCGGAACATGCGCCGCCCGTACACCGGGATGACTTCATAGACACCATCGGCGAACACGAAGCCGCGGTCGAAGGGCGAGACCCTGGCCTCGGCCGCCGGCAGGAACGCGCCATTCAGGTAAACGAGCGGGGGATACATGGGCAGGGCGACACCAGCGGTGCGGGCGGGCCCGCGATGCAGCCATTCTAGCGTAGCCGGCAGCGCCCGGTCACGGCACGGAATTCCGCTACGGTTCGACCACCACGATCGGCGTGCCGAAGCCGGCGTTGCCGGCGCGGGCTGCGACCTGGTCGGAGTCCTCGACGCTCGCGAACGGTCCGAGGCGTACGCGGTAGACGGTCACCCCGTCGACCTCGGCCGGCTCGATGTGCACCGGCCGGAACTCGGCGCCGGCCAGGCGGTTGCGCAGCGCCTCGGCGTTGTCGCGGCTGGTGAAGGCGCCGGCCTGCAGGTACAGTTGCGGCGCGCTGGCTGCCTGCGCACTCGGGATGATCGCGACCGGCGCCGGGGCGGTGGCCACGCGCACCGCCGGTTCGTCGCCGCTCACCGCCTCCACCTCGACGATGCCGGTGCCGGTGCCGACGATACCGATGCGGGACGCGGCCGCGTACGACAGGTCGATCAGCCGGTTCTCGCGGAACGGCCCGCGGTCGTTGACGCGCACGATCACGCTCTTGCCGTTGTTGAGGTTACGCACCCGCACGTACGACGGCAGCGGCAGGGTCTTGTGGGCGGCGGTCATGGCGTACATGTCGTAACGCTCGCCGTTGGAGGTGAGCCGGCCGTGAAATTTCTTGCCGTACCACGAGGCCACGCCGCGCTCGCGGTAGCCACGGGCCGAGGCCAGTGGCCGGTAGCTGACGCCGAACACGGTGTACGGGCGATTGCCGCCGGCGCTCGGCGGCTCATCGCGCGGGACCGCGTCCGGTACCCGCGCGACATCCACCTGCGCGCGCCGGTGCGGACCGTCATCCTCGTAGTAGCCGCCGGGGCTGGCGCACCCGGCCAGTGTAAGTACGGCAATCAGGGTGACGGTCGGGCGGTTGTTCATCGGATTGGTGCCCTGGTGAGATTTCGGGAAGGAAGCGCAGAGGACGGTCGCTCCTGCGCATCCTGCGCCCGCGGCATTCGTACATCCCTGTACAGCACAGAGGCGCAGAGGACGCCAAGAACGGAAGGCTGAAAACCATTAAACCTCTGCGCTCTCTGCGCCTCTGCGTCCTCTGCGCTATTTCCACCGCTGCCGGCGATGGTGCGCGGGCGTTTCGAATCGATTGCCATCACTGGGCGTAGTACAGGCGACTCAGGGCCTGGGCGAGCTCGACGACCGCCATGGCGTAGTTGCTGCTGCGATTGTAGCGCGTGATCACGTAGAAATTATTGTAGCCGAGCCGGTGCAGCGGGCCATCCTCGCCCTGGTAGGTGAGCAGCGCCGCCAGCTGGCGGTCGTCGGTGCCGGCAACCGGCAGGATGCCGTAGCGCGACAGCTGCTGCAGGCTGATGCGCGGTTCGGCGCCGTTGTTCTCGAGCCACGCGTACATCGAGCCCTCCAGCCTGACCTCGCCGACGATCGGCTCGTCACGCCGCCAGCCGTGCTGGCGAAGGTAGTTGGCCACGCTGCCGATCGCGTCGTCGACGTTGTTCAGGTCGCGCCGGCCGTCGCCGTTGAAGTCGATCGCATAGCGGCGGTAGCTGGAGGAGATGAACTGCGGGATGCCCATGGCGCCGGCGTACGAGCCCTTGACGGCGAGCGGGTCGACGCCGAGATCCCGGGTCAGCAGCAGGAACTCGACCAGCTCGCCGCGGAAGAACTCGCTGCGCTCCGGGTAGCGCAGCGTGAGGGTGACCAGCGCATCGAGCACCCGGTAGCCGCCGCCCTGGCGGCCGTAAAGGGTCTCGACGCCGATGATGGCGGCGATGATCTCCGGCGGCACGCCGTGCTGGCGGGCGGCCGCTGCCAGTGATTTGGCGTTCCGGCGCCAGAACTCGAGGCCGCGCCGCATTCGCTCGTCGTTGACGAACAGCTTGCGGTACTCGTACCAGGGCAGGCCTTCTTTGGGGCGGTACACGGCCGCAATGATGTCGTCCTTGATCTCGGCCTGGGACAGCCAGTCGGTGAGTTGCTCGCGCGCGAAGCCGTGGCGCTCGACCATCTGATCGACGAACAGCGTCAGGACCGGAGACTCGTCGACGCTCACCGCCCCCGCGCTGAGAGGGGCGAGGGGCAAGGTACAAGGTACGAGAAACAGAAGAACCGACAACAGTGGCGCCCTTCCCGTACCTTGTCCCTTGTCCCTCGCGCCTGGCGTCTTGGTCATCCGGTGATCTTGCGATGAGTATGGATGCTCATGAGCATACCGAAGGTCGCCATGAGGGTCACCAGCGCGGTGCCACCATAACTCACGATCGGCAGCGGTACGCCGACCACCGGCAGGATGCCGCTCACCATGCCGATATTGACGAACACGTAGAAGAAGAACACCAGCGTCAGTCCGCCGGCCAGCAGCCGGGTGAAGGTTTCCTGCGCCAGCCATGCAATCGTGAACCCGCGGTACATGATGAACAGGTAAATGCCGATCAGGATCAGGGTGCCGAGCAGGCCGAACTCTTCGGCGAACACCGCGAAGATGAAGTCGGTCGAGCTCTCCGGCAGGTAGTCGAGATGGGCCTGCGAGCTGTTCAGCCAGCCCTTGCCGAAGAAACCGCCGGAGCCGATCGCGATCATGCCCTGCAGGGTGTGATAGCCGGCGCCGAGCGGGTCGGAGCTGGGATCGAGCAGTGTCAGGATGCGGCGGCGCTGGTAGTCGTGCAGGTAGTGCCACGCGAACGGGACCGCGATCGCCGCCACCGTGGCCAGCAGCATCAGGATGCGCCAGCGCATGCCGGCCAGGAACAGGATCGCGAAGCCCGAGCCGAACACCAGGATCGCGGTGCCGAGGTCCGGCTGCTTGGCGATCAGCGCCACCGGGATCACGGTCAGGATGACGGCGAGCGCCAGCTGGCGGGCGTTGGGCGGCAGCGCGATGCGGGAAAAGTACCAGGCCAGCATCATCGGCAGCGCCAGCTTCATGATCTCGGACGGCTGGAACGAGAGCGCGCCTACCCCGAGCCAGCGGCGCGCACCCTTGGCGACGATGCCGACGCCGAGCACGGCGATGAGCAGGAGCACCCCGACCCCGAACAGGATCGGTGCCAGCCGCTGCAGATCCTCGGGGCGCACCTGCGCGAGCATGAACAGGATCGCGAAGCCCATCACGAGCCGCACCAGGTGCTTGAAGGTGACCAGCAGGTCCTCGGCGCTGGCGCTGTACACGACGATCAGGCTGATGCCGGCGAGCGCCAGCAGTGCGTACAACAGCGGGGGGTCGAGGTGCCAGCGCTGCAAGTTCATGTGCGTAGCCCGGGGCAGGAAGGGAGGGGCATGACGGTCATCGGTCAGTCGCCGCCGTTGTCCGCCGGCACGACCACCTTGAGGTGGGTGTCGCCGAGCAGGTACTGGTCCATCAGCTTGCGCGCGATCGGTGCCGCCGCCGAGCTGCCGTGGCCGCCGTTCTCGACGATTACCGCCACCGCGATCTTCGGGTCCTCGACCGGGGCGAACGCGACGAACAGCGCGTGGTCGCGGTGCTCCGCGGCCACCCGGCTTTCCACGTAGCGCTCGCCCTGGCCGATGCCCTTGACCTGCGCGGTGCCGGTCTTGCCGGCGATCTTGTAGGGGGCGTTCCAGCCGATGCCGCGCGCGGTGCCGCCTTCGCCGTGCACGACGTCGGTCAGGTTCTGTACCATCATCTCGAACTGTTCCGGGGTGTAGGTGCCAGCCGGGTTCATCGGCGGCAACGGCAACGGCACGCGCGCGCGGCCGGCCGGGTCCTCGATTGCGCTGACCAGTCGCGGCTGCGGGTGCAGGCCGCGGTTGGCGATACCGGCAATCGCAGTGGCGAGCTGCAGCGGGGTGACCAGCACCGCGCCCTGGCCGATGCCGGTGATGACGGTCTCGCCCGGCAGCCACTGCATGCTGCGCCGGCTGCGATACTCGGCGGTCGGCAACAGGCCCTTCGATTCGCCGCGCACGTCGACACCGGTCGGACTGCCGAAGCCGTGGCCGGCGAGATACTGGGTCATGCGATCGACGCCGAGCGTGACCGCCAGCTTGTAGAAATACACGTCGCACGACTGCACCACGGCGTCGTGCAGGTCGACGGCACCATGGCCGGCGCTCTTCCAGCAGCGGAACCGGTGCGAACTGCCGGGCAGCGAATACCAGCCCGGGCAGGTGATCTGCTTGGCCGGATTTTCGCCGGCCTCGAGCGCCGCCAGTCCGAAGAAGCTCTTGATGGTCGACCCCGGCGCGTACTGGCCGTTGAGCGCGCGGTTGAGCAGCGGTTTGTCCGGGTTGTCGCGCAGCCTGGCATACGACTCGGGATCGATGCCGTTCACGAACGGGTTGGGATCGTAGGTCGGGGTGCCGGCGAAGGTCAGCACCGCACCGGTCTTGGGTTCCAGTGCGATGACCGCGCCCTTGCGCTCGCCGAGTGCCTGCTCGGCGAGCGCCTGCATGCGCGCATCGAGGCTCAGGTGCAGGTGCTTGCCGGCCACCGGGGCGATGCGTTCGAGCACCCGGATCGCGCGCCCGTGGGCGTCGGTCTCGACCTTCTCGAAGCCGACCGTGCCGAGCAGCGTGTCCTCGTAGCTTTGTTCGACACCGAGCTTGCCGATGTGCTGGGTGCCGCGATAGGCGTTCTTGTCGATCACCTCGACGTCGTCCTCGCTGATGCGGCCGACGTAGCCGATCGCGTGCACCGCCAGCGTGCCCTGCGGGTAGTGGCGTTGCAGGCGCGCGCGCAACTCGGCGCCGTTCCAGCGGTGGCGCACCACGGCGAACCGCGCCGCCTCCTCGTCGGTGAGCTGGGTGCGCAGCGTCAGCGACTCGAACCGCGGCCGTTCGCGCAGCTGCTTCGCAAACAGCTTCAGGTCGCGCTCGTTGAGGGTGATGATCTTGCCCAGCTCGCGCAGCAGCGTGCCCATGTCCTCGACCTGGTCGGGCACCACTTCCAGGGTCAGCACCGGGTAATTCTGCGCCAGCACCACGCCGTTGCGGTCGAGGATGAACCCGCGCACCGGCGGGATCGGGATCGGGTTGACGCGGTTTTCCTGCGACAGGGTGGCGAAGTGGCGGTAGTTGACGATCTGCAGGTAGGCGATGCGCAGCAGCAGGATCAGCGTCAGCGCCACGACCACGCCGGCCACGACCGTCAGTCGTGAACCGAACAGCCGCGACTCGCGCAGGTGATCGCGGATCTGGCCGCTACGCATGGCCCTAGCTGACGAAGCGGCGACGCAGGTCGCGCAGGATCACGAACAGCCACGGCCACAGCAGCATGCTGACGATACCGGGGGTGAGGAAGTTCCAGGTGCCGGGCGCGGTGCCGGCGAGTGCCTTGATCCACAGCACCAGCAGGTGGTTGCCGGCCACCAGCAGCAGTACCACCGCCGCCTGCTGCCAGCGCGGGAACATGCGCAGCTGCAGGTGGAAGCGTACGGTAAGGAAGGCGATCACGGTCTTGGCGAGCGCGTTCTCACCGAGAATCGAACCGTACAGGACGTCGAGGGTGAGCCCGGCCAGAAAGCCGGTGCCGACGCCGACGCGCTGCGGCAGGGCCATGCACCAGTAGATCAGCACCAGCGCCACCCAGTCCGGGCGGAATTGCTCGGTCCACACCGGCCACGGCAGGATCGTAAGCACGAGTGCGGCCAGGAAGCTGGCGAGGATGACCCAGCGGTTGCGGGAATCGGGGCTCGGGTTCATGGCGTCGCGCTCGGGTCCGGGGCGGCGGGGGCTGCCGGCACCGGTGCCGGTGTCGCCGGGGGCGCGGCCGCCGCTGGCGGTTGCGCTGCCGCGGCCGGCCGCGGGGCGACCGCCGGCCTTTTCGCCGGCGCCGCCGGCTTGGGCTCGGCCGGTTTCGGCGGCGGTGCCAGCACCGCCTTGGACGGCCAGATCAGCAGCACTTCCTTGTTGTGGCCGAGCTGGGCCACCGGTGTGGCGAGGATGTCGAGGAACGACTCGTTCGGGTCGTTGACGATGCGCGCCACCCGGGCCACCGGGTAGCCGAACGGGAAGGTGCCGCCAATGCCGGAACTCACCAGCAGATCGCCTTCCTTGATGTCGGCCGAGGCGGTGAGGTAGCGGATCGACACGCTGTCGGGCGCGCCGGTGCCGAAGGCGATGGCGCGCAGGCCGTTGCGGTTGACCTGCACCGGTACCGCGTGGCCGGGATCGGTGATCAGGATCGCCTTGCTGCGCAGCATGCCGACCTCGCTCAGCTGGCCGCGGATGCCGAAGGCGTCGATCACCGGCTGGCCGACGTACACGCCGTCCTTTTCGCCCTTGGCGATCACGATGGTGCGGCGGAACGGTTCGGTGGCGACCTCGACCAGCTCGGCCGCCACCGCCTTGTCGGCGACCAGCGCGCTGGTGCCGAGCAGTGAGCGCAGGTGGGCGTTCTCGGCCTCAAGCGCCGCGTATTTCTCCAGTTGCGCCAGCAGGATTGATTGCGCCGTACGCAGCCGTTCCAGTTCCTCGTGCAGTTCGGCATCGCCGCGCAGCGCATCGGCCGCCCAGCCGCCGACGCGCGTCGGCACCGCCGCCAGCATCTGCACCGGGGTCAGCAGCACGGTCAACCCGGCACGGATCTTCTGCAGGTGATGGCCGCGCGCGTCGAGCAGCAGCAGCGCGATCGACAGCGCGGCGAATACCAGCAGGCGGGTCAGGTTGGAGGGCGCGCGCAGTTGCCAGCCGGCGATCTGCAGC
>Ga0316622_100004601_pt1 | contig 10158 bp, 6 predicted proteins | sample OWC_Aug_OW2_C1_D_FD_207646 | JGI IMG/M metagenome (GOLD analysis project Ga0316622, IMG submission 207646) | Wetland soil microbial communities from Old Woman Creek delta, Ohio, United States - OWC_Aug_OW2_C1_D5_C | ecosystem: Environmental > Terrestrial > Soil > Wetlands | place: USA: Ohio... | reverse complement strand
GTCGCCTGGGCGAGGTCCCCACCGCCGCGCTGAACGTCTCCCGCTTGGTGAAGCTCGGGGCCGAGATGATGGGACGGACGCCGAGCGCTGTCAAGGGGGAATCGGGATCCGGAATCCGTGAACCCGGAGCGACCGGTCCGAACCGCGCTGTGCGCGGGTCGTGCATCAATCGGGCAGGGCGAAGGCCACGTACGCGTCGCCCGACTTCGTGCCCATCTTCCCCCCGCCCGCCGCGATCACCACGTACTGCTTTCCGCCGGCCTCGTACGTGGCGGGCGTCGCGTAGCCGCCGGCGGGCAGCGACGTCTCCCAGAGGACCCTGCCCGTCCTCTTGTCGAACGCGCGGAAGCGCTCGTCCTTCGTGGCCCCGATGAAGACGAGGCCGCCCGCGGTGACGATCGGGCCGCCGTAGTTCTCCGTGCCGGTGGGCGGGAGGCCACGCCGCGTGAGCTCGGGCAGCTCGCCGAGCGCGACCGACCACCGGATCTCGCCCGCGTCGAGGTCGATCGCGTTGAGCGTGCCCCAGGGGGGCTTCACCGCCGGGTAGCCCTCCGGGTCGAGGAAGCGGTTGTAGCCGAGGTGGGTGTAGGGGCGGCCGGCCCGGGCCGCCTCGCCCCCGCCGTGGTCGGGCTCCTTCTCGCCGAGGACGTGAGCCGCCGACGCCTCCCTCTCCGCCCGGGACAGGAAGGCGAAGGCGGGCATCACGCCCTTGCCCTTCTCGAGCAGGGCGACGACGTCTCTCGTCTTCGTCCGCTCGGCCAGCCGCTCGAGGCTCGGGTACTGCCCCTGCGGGTCGCCGCGGCGGTCGATGCCGTGGCAGACCGCGCAGTGCTGGGCGTAGACGCGGGAGCCGAGGGTTCCCCCCGTCCCCGGCGGCGGCAGCCTCAGCATCTCGAGGATCCAGGGCATCTCGTTCGCGTTGACGTACAGGAGTCGCGTCTCGGGGTCGAAGGCCGAGCCGCCCCACTCGGCTCCGCCGTCGAAGCCGGGGAAGATCATCGTCCCCTGGGTGCTCGGGGGAACGAACTGCCCGCCCCTCCGCACCTGGCGCAGCCGCTCGAGGACGGCAGCGTGCGAGGCGGGGGAGAGGCCGGTCACGTCGTCCTCGGTGAAAGCCTGGCGCGCGAAGGCCGCCGGCTTCAGGGGCACGGGCTGCGCGGGCCAGGCCTGCTCGCCTTCGAGGTCCGAGGCCTCGACCTTCCGCTCCTCGACCGGGAAGAGCGGTGCCCCCGTCTCGCGGTCGAGGACGAAGACGTGGCCCGACTTCGTGGCCTGGGCGACCGCGTCCACCAGGCGGCCCTCGCGCTTCACGCTCACGAGCACCGGCGCCTGCGGCAGGTCGCGGTCCCAGAGGTCGTGGCGCACCACCTGGTAGTGCCAGACCCGCTCGCCGGTGGCGGCCCTCAGGGCCAGCACGCAGTTGCCGAAGAGATTCTCCCCGTGGCGGTCCCCGCCCCAGAAGTCCCACGCGGGGGAGCCCGTGGGGAGGAAGACGAGCCCGCGGGTGTGGTCCACGCTGATCCCGCTCCACGCGTTCGCGCCTCCCGCCGTCTTCCAGGCGTCCTTCGGCCACGTCTCGTAGCCACGCTCCCCCGGCTGCGGGATGGTGCGGAACGTCCAGCGGATCCGCCCGGTGCGGACGTCGTAGGCGCGGACGTGGCCCGGGGCCGAGGGCCCCGGCCCCTCGTGGACGCGCGTGCCCAGGATGAGCAGGTCCTCGTACACGGCCCCCGGCGTCGTCGAGAGGACGAAGAGGGAGGCCGCCTCGCGGCCGAGACCCTCCCGGAGGTCCACGCGCCCGCCGGTCCCGAAGCCGGGCCGGAGCCTCCCGGTCGTGGCGTCGAGGGCGAACAGGACCTGGCCGGCGCTGTAGAGGATCCGCCGGTCGCGTCCGTCGGACCAGTAGGCGACCCCGCGATTCACGCCGAGCGCGCTCGCCTCGGCCCCCGCGGCGAACGGGTCGAACCGCCAGAGCTCCCGGCCGGTGGCGGCGTCGAGGGCGAACGCCTTCAGTCCGGCCGACGTGGCGTAGAGCACGCCGTCGACCACGATCGGGTTGCACTGGATCTGCGAGCGTCCGTCGGGGCGGGCGTCGGCCGTCCGGTAGGTCCAGGCCACGCGGAGGCGATCGACGTTCGCGGCGGTGATCCGGGCGAGGGGCGAGTGCTGGGTGTGGCCGGGGTTGCCGCCGTGGACGCGCCACTCGCGCTCCGCCGCCGCGGGCGAGGAGGCCTCCGTGCCGGGCCGCGCGAGCGCGGCGAGGGCGAGCGAGACGGCGGTCAGGGACACCACGGCTGGCCGGCGGGCGGAGCGGGTCATGCCGCCGAGGATAGAGGCTCGGGCCGTGCGCGGCAACGGGTGAGCGGGTACTGGCCGCTCACCAGGGGAGGGGCGGCCGGGACAGGCACTTCCCGGCGTCCAGGCTGCGGGACATGGGGTAGGCTTGGCGCCATGAAGCGACGCGCGACGGCCGTCCTGCTGACCCTCGTCCTCGGGCCCGCCCTCTCCCCGGCGGCCGAAGAGGCTCCCTCCGGCCCGGACCAGAAGGAATGGATCCGGCTCTTCGACGGCAAGAGCCTCGACGGCTGGGTGCCGAAGATCGCCGGCTACGAGGTGGGAGAGAACTTCGGCGACACGTTCCGGGTGGAGAACGGCGTCCTGAAGGTCGCCTACGACAAGTACGAGACCTTCGGCAACCGCTTCGGCCACCTCTTCTACAAGACGCCCTTCTCGCATTACGTGATCGCGGTGGAGTACCGCTTCACCGGCGACCAGACGAAGGGTGGCCCCGACTGGGCCTACCGGAACAGCGGGATCATGATCCACGGCCAGGAGGCGGCGACCATGCGCAAGGACCAGGACTTCCCGATCTGCATCGAGGTCCAGCTCCTCGGTGGTCGCGGCGACGGGAAGCCGCGCTCCACGGCCAACCTCTGCACCCCGGGCACGAACGTCGTGATGAACGGGAAGCTGGAGACGGCGCACTGCGTGAGCTCGACCTCGAAGACCTACGACGGGGACCAGTGGGTGAGAGTGGAGGTCGAGGTGCACGGCGACGGCGCCGTCACCCACAAGGTGAACGGCGAGGCCGTCCTCACCTACGAGAAGCCGCAGATCGGCGGGGGCAACGTGGCGGGCTTCGACCCCGCGGCGAAGAAGGACGGCCGACTCCTCTCCTCGGGCTCGATCTCGCTCCAGTCCGAGAGCCACCCGGTGGAGTTCCGCAAGGTGGAGTTGCTGAACCTCGTCGGCTGCACCGACAAGAAGGCGAAGAACTACAAGTCGTACTTCGAGAAGTCCGACGCGTCGGCCTGCCGGTACTAGGGCCGCCGTGCGCGCCCGTCGAGCCGCCCTTCTCCTGTGCGTCCTCGCGAGCCCCGTCGTCCCGAGGGTCGAGCCGACGGCCGACTCCGCCACGAGCCACGTCGAGATCGTGGTCGAGGGCGACGAGAGATGGTGGGCGGGCGTCGTGAGCGAGTCGCACCGGATGCCGCTCGGCCGCTCGAGCCCCCCCTTCGAGATCGACCTCCTCGGCAACACGGCCGGCAACCAGGTCCAGCCGCTCCTCCTCTCGACGAAGGGACGCTACGTGTGGTCGGAGGAGCCTTTCCGGCTGAGCTTCCGCGATGGAAGGGTCGGCGTCCGCGCGAGCCGGGGATCGATCCAGACGGGCGGCGCCGGTCCGACGCTCCGGGAGGCGGCCCTCCACGCCGGCCGGACCTTCTTCCCACCCTCGGGGAAGATCCCCGACCCGAGCCTCTTCACCCACCCCCAGTTCAACACCTGGATCGAGCTCACCTACGACCAGAACCAGAAGGACGTCCTCGCCTACGCCCGCGCGATCGTCGCCAACGGGTTCCCGCCCGCGGTCCTCATGATCGACGAAGGCTGGTTCGAGGCCTACGGCGTCTGGGACTTCCACCGGGGCCGGTTCCCCGACCCGAAGGCGATGATGGAGGAGCTCCACCGGATGGGCTTCAAGGTCATGGTCTGGGTCTGCCCCTACATCCGGCCCGACGGGAAGGAGTTCACGGAGCTCCTCCGCGACGAGACGAAGGTCGTCTGGCTCCGGAGTGCGAGGGACCCGCGCGCGCCGGCCATCGTACGCTGGTGGGACGGCTTCAGCGCGGTGACCGACCACACGAGCCCCGACGGGCGGGCCTGGTTCAAGGCCCAGCTCGACCGCCTCGTCGCGGAGTACGGCGTCGACGGGTTCAAGCTCGACGGGGCCGACGCCGAGCTCTACGCGCAGCCGGCCATGCTGAACGGCGCGGTCGCCTTCTCTCCCCACGCGACGCCGAACGAGCTCACGGAGGCCTTCGCGGGAGTCGGCCTCGACTTCCCGCTCAACGAGTACCGGGCCTGCTGGAAGAGGGGCGGGCAGCCCCTGGCCCAGCGCCTGCGGGACAAGGAGCACAGCTGGGAGGACCTGCGGAAGCTCGTCCCCGGCATCCTGAACCAGGGGCTCATGGGTTACCCGTTCGCCTGCCCCGACCTCATCGGGGGCGGCGAGTACCTCTCGTTCCGGAACCTCGCCGCGGTCGACCAGGAGCTCATCGTCCGCGCGGCCCAGGTCCACGCGCTCATGCCGATGATGCAGTTCTCGGTGGCACCCTGGCGGGTGCTGACGCCGGAGAACCTGGCGATCTGCCGGCGGATGGCGACGCTGCACACCGAGCGGGGAGAGGAGATCCTGGCCCTGGCCCGGGAGGCGGCGACGACGGGCGAGCCGATCGTCCGCTCGCTCGAGTACGCCTACCCGCACCAGGGCTACGCCGACGTCGTCGACGAGTTCCTGCTCGGCCCGGACGTCCTCGTGGCCCCGGTGGTGGAGAAGGGCGCGCGCAAGCGTCGCGTCCTCGTGCCGCCCGGGAAGTGGCGGGGCGAGGACGGCACGGTCGTGGCCGGGCCGGCGTCGGTCGAGGTGGAGGCGCCCCTCGAGCGGCTGCCGTGGTTCAGGAGGGTGGGGAACTGAGCCGAGGGGGTCGGGAGTTGCGCCGTCACCCCGAGGAGCCTGGTCCGGGTCGGGCGACGAGGGGCCCGCAGTCCCGGCGGATTCTCGGGACCCGTCCCGATCGAGGTCCCTCGGAATGACGGAGAGGGCTCAGATGGAGTACCGCCAGCTCGGACGGACGGGCATGAAGGTCTCGGCGATCAGCTTCGGGGCGTGGGCGATCGGCGGCACGTGGGGACCGGTCGACGACGAGCAGTCGATGCGGGCGCTCCACGCCGCGGTCGACGCCGGGACGAACTTCGTCGACACGGCCGACGTCTACGGCGACGGTCGCAGCGAGCGGCTCGTGGCGCGGCTTCGCCGGGAACGCCGGGGCGAGAGGATCTACGTCGCGACCAAGGCCGGCCGCCGGCTTCCGAAGCAGACGGCCGAGGGCTACAGCCGCGAGAATCTCACCGCCTGGGTCGAGCGTTCGCTGCGGAACCTCGACATGGAGGCGGTGGATCTGCTGCAGCTCCACTGTCCCCACCCGAAGGTCTACGACATGCCGGAGGTGTTCGGCATCCTCGACGACCTGGTGAAGGCCGGGAAGATCCACCACTACGGGGTGAGCGTCGAGGCCGTCGAGGAGGCGCACCGCGCGCTCCACCACCCCCGCGTCGAGACGATCCAGATCATCTTCAACATGTTCCGGCTCAAGCCCGCCGAGGAGCTCTTCGCGCAGGCGTGGAGCCGGCACGTGGGGATCCTCGCCCGCGTGCCCCTCGCGAGCGGGCTCCTCACCGGGAAGCTCACGCAGGCCTCGACCTTCGCCGCGGACGACCACCGCCGCTTCAACCGCGCGGGCGAGGCCTTCGACAAGGGCGAGACCTTCTCCGGCGTGCCCTACGACGTGGGGCTCGAGGCCGTGGAGCGCCTGCGCCCCCTCGTGCCCGCGGGGGCGACCATGAGCCAGCTCGCCCTGCGGTGGACGCTGATGTTCGAGGCGGTGAGCTGCGCGATCCCCGGCGCGAAGTCACCGCAGCAGGCGCGAGAGAACGCGGCCGCCGCCTCCCTGCCGCCGCTCTCGCCGGAAACCATGGCGGCCGTCAAGGCCATCTACGACGAGCGGCTCCGCCCGCTCGTCCACTCGAGCTGGTAGGCGGCCGTCCTCGACGGGGGCGTGCTCACTCCGGCCTCGGCCGCAGGGCGACGACCTCCTCGATCGTCCAGACCCCGTCCACACGGACCCGGAGGAGCCGGCCGGACGTGGGGGGGGTCTCCAGGATCACCGGGACGTGCCTGGGGTCGCGCAGCGCGCCGCCAAGCGCGAGCGCGCCGACCGGCCCGAGCCAGACCGTCTTCCAGTCCCCCCGGTCGCCCACCTCGACCGTGACGCGGCTCGGCAGGGCCGACACCCCCCCGCCGAACATGAGAACGAGACCGCCGACGGGCCCGGGTTGGGCGAGCTCGAATGTGCCCCGGCGAGGGGCCCCATGGAGGACGGTGATCGGGATGCGGCTTCCGAGGGTCGGAGGCGGCTGTCGTGGAACGCGTGGCAGCAGATAGATGCTGCGCTCCCTCTCCTCCCCAAGCGGCAGCACGTCGGGCTCTGATCGTACGAGGCGTTGGAGCGACTCGCCGTCGGCCGCCCCCCGATCGACCAGGACGAGAATGGGGCCGTCCTCGCGCAGGACCGCCAGCACGCCGGGCTCCCGGCGCTCGAGAGCCCGCAGCAGGGCGAGATAGTGAGTGGGGAGGTAGCCAGAGTACCCGTTCACCACGGGCAGGCCGTGACGCATGGCCCGGTACATCGCGCTCGCGTCGCGCTCCACCCCAAGGGGCAGCTCGAGCACGGCCGCCACGGAGCCCCGGGCGGGGATCGTGATGTCGGCGGGGACCTCGAAGATCGGGATGGGCTCGAGCCAGCCGTCCCCGAGGATTCCGGCCGCCGCGAGCGCGACGAGCACCGTCCCGCTCCGGCCCTTCCGCCCGGCCAGGCGACCCAGCGCCATCGCCGCCGCGAGCGACAGGCAGAAGACGCCCGGCATCGCAGAGCGCGCGGGAGCTCGCAGGGCCGAGACGCCGGGCAGCTTGAGCAGGTAGTAGTACGGCGCCTTGTCCCAGACCTTCATGCCCCCGGCGCTGGCGCTCGGACCGAAGGCGAAGATCAGCATCGCCGTGCCGGCGAGCAGGTAGAACGCGGGCGCGGAACCCCGCCGCCAGGCGCTCCTCAGGCTCCGGCTCGAGATCGCGGTCACGACCAGCGCATAGAGCGCCACCGCGAGAGGCTTGCCGAGATCCTTGACGGAGACCACCAGCCCGCCGAGCTGCCCGCGCCACGGCCCGCTCACGGCGGTCACCGCTGCGGTGGTCGCGCACAGGGCCGCCACCGCGGCGAAGAACGACGCGACTCGGCCCCCGTCCGCCGATCGCCGCTCCCGCGCCGCGAACAGGAAGCCGACGAGGATGAGGGGCAGCGTCAGGCCCGGGAAGAGCCGCGACTCCAGGGACACCGACGTCAGGCTCGGCCAGTGGGCGAGGCCCGGAGGGGCCGCGAGCAGCCCCAGGACGTCCGCGCTCAGGGACTCGATCTCGCCGATCGTCCTGGCCAGGCCGTAGTGGGCGTGCCACTGGGCGTAGCGCCAGAGCACGGGGGCGAGGCCGGCGCCGGCCAGGGCCCACGCCAGCAGCAACTGGAGCGCCCGGCCGCGATGCCGCATCGAGGGGACGAACCAGGCCAGCCATGCCCCGAGGAGCAGCGTGACGAAGACGAGATAGTAGCCGTTGGTCAGCCCCTGGAGGATCCAGGCGACGCCAAAGATGACGAGCCATCTCCGGCGACCACTGTCCACGAAGCGGTGCGCTCCGAGGAAGACGAGCGGGATGAAGTACGCGGAGAGGACCTGCAGGTGGGCGAGGTGGGCGGCGCGGTAGGGAGCGAAGCCGTAGGCGAGCCCGGCCACGAAGCACAGGCCGGGCCCCAGGCCGAGGGCGCGGCCGAGCAGGTGCATCGAGAAGGCGGATAGGGCGAAGGAGAGGATGAAGGCGATGTTGTAGACGGCGAGCGGGGGAACGCCCAGCCACTGGAGCGGCGTCGTGAGCGGCGACAGCCCCACGAGGTTCTCCGAGAACGACAGCACGCCCGGGATGGGGTGGAAGAACCGTCCGTTCCACCAATCGGCGCTGAACGGGACGACGTGGGCGTTCCACCACAGGAGCCAGGTGTTGAGGAGGGGGTCCGTCAAGTCGTGGGGCACGGCGTCCGTGAGGCGGGCGGCGAGCGGCAAGGTCGCGAGGACGGCCAGGAGCGCGTACGCGAGGAAGGCCCCGAGCAATAGAACGGCCGGCGCGGCGCGAGAGGTCGCGCCCGGGCTGGGCGTCGGATGCCGATCCTGGGGCACGGTGCACAGCTTAGCCGGTTCGCGGGCCCGCGGGCGGGATCCCATCGTCTATACTCCCCGGCACCGGGCCGCGAGCGGCCTCGGCCCCCCGAGGAGGCGACGCATCCAGTCCGCATTCCCATGCTGAAGCACGGGCTGCCTGGTCCAGGGAATCGCTCGCTGGTCCCGCTCGCGGACTCCCTGCTCTTGACGGCCGGCTCCGCATCGCTCGCCGCCCTCCTGGGCCTGCGGCTCTATGGCGCCTTGTGGGCCGTGCCCATCCAGACGCCGTGGGATGACGCCCTGATCCGGCGGGACGCGCGGATCGCCGCCCGGAAGGAGACCACGGCCCGCGTCGTGGCGAACGCGCTGACGCCACACGTTCCCGCCCTGCTCGGAGGACGCCTGAACGGGTACGGCGACTGGCTCGCCCTGGGTCTGAAGGCGAGTGAGCGGATCGGGTCCGCCCACGTCCAGAGGACCTTCCAGCTCGTGAACGTGGCCCTCCTCTGTGTTCAGGGCATCACCGTCCTGCTGTTCGCCTACTGGTCGACCCGCGACCCTCCGATCGCCGTCACGCTGGCGTTCCTCTACGTGTCCTCGCCCGTTGTCTTCGGGCTGAACCGCTGGGTGCTGACGGAGAACCTCGTCCTGACCGCCGGACCGGCCCTCTCCCTGGTGGCGGCGTCGCTGCTCGCGGCGCGAGCGCCCGCCAGCGGGCGCGCCCTGCGAGCGGCCGCCGTCCGTGCGGGGGCGGCGGCCTACCTGATGGGCCTCCTCGGGTACGCGAGGGAGTACGCCTCGCCGAGCTACGGGGCGATCGTCGCGGTCGTCATCGCGAGCCTGGTGGCCCAGAGACGCCTCGCGGAGGCGGCGACGTTCGCTTCCGTGATCGCCTGCTTCGCCGTGCCGTTGGCGGGGCCCCTCGTCTCGGCGCTCCGCGCGACCCTCTTCAAGGCCACCGTCTCCCTGTACTTCCACCCCCTGCGCGAGTTCCTCCCCCACGTCGCCGTCTTCGTCGTCGGGCCCTCGCTGACGCTCGTCTTCCTGGCCCTGTACGCGGCGGCCGCGGGCCGTGGGTTGCGGAGAGTCCGGGGGAGCCTACGGCTTCCGGTGTCGGCCGCGGCCTTCGGCGGCTTCCTGCGGAGGCAGCTGCGCTCGGGCCTGGGCGCCCTGTACTGGGCCCACTGGTTGCTGCTGTCCCTGTATGTGTCCGGGGTCGTGGTGAGCCGCAACCGGGCGGCGCGGTCGGCCATCATGCCCATGCTCGTGACCCTGGGACTCCTCTTCCTGTACCTTCGACGGCATCCGTCCGCTCGGCGGTGGCTGCGAACGACGCGCGCCCGCGTGGCCGCCTTGGGCCTGGTCGCCTGCTCCTGGAGCGCGCTGGCCTACCAGCTCTTCTGGGCCTTCGAGGGAGGTCGGACGTACGCTCACGCCGCGTTCCGCCTCGAGTACTTCAACTACCCCCTCGGGTTGAGGCCGCTCGACCGGCCCGGCGCGAGCCACGTGTGCTTCGACGACTGCCCCTACGACCCGAAGTAGGCGAGGACCTCGTAGGGGCCGAGGCGCGCGCCGGGGGCGAGGGTCACCAGGTCGATGATGCGCCCCCGGCCACGTCGCTCAGCGAGTGCTCGCGCGAGGGGCCTCCGTGCGGCCCTCCCACAGATGCCGGTGGGCCGCGATCGTCGCGGCGAGGGGCGACCCGGCGCCCGCGCCGTCGACGGCGCGGCGCAGGTGCTGTTCGGCCGTCCCGTCCGACGTGTGGCCCAGGCTCACGAGCGCGGCCGCGTACTCCATCTCCGGGTCGGCCCCCCGGGCAGCGAGAGCCTGGCGCACCAG